>JAABUN010008214.1_pt1 | contig 10785 bp, 12 predicted proteins | sample 5559311 | NCBI WGS metagenome assembly JAABUN01 (sample SAMN10711877, study PRJNA513370) | rock metagenome | isolation source: Antarctica rocks | place: Antarctica: Victoria Land, Siegfried Peak sud
CAGCCCGCCGTTGATCCAGCCCCACACCATGCACGCCCCGCAGGATCCACGCCGCACCGATCGCGGCTTATACCGACTTTGGTTGAACATCTGGTATCCCAGCCCGCGCAAGCGGGCTTGTCCCGAGGGTACTGTCAACTTGAGGAGGCGTTGGGCGACCAAGGCGTTACAAAGGCTGGCTGAAGCCAGGAGGGCGGCGCTGCTCAGGCCAGGGGCGACACGCCGGTGATGGCCCGCCAGGTGGCGAGGCGTTCGGCTCTCGTCTCGCGGTAGGCGGCAGCGGCAAGGCGGTGGCGGCGCGGGCGGAAATGGCTGGCGATCGGGCCGTAGGCGGCGAGGAAACGTTGCGCGTGGCCGGGGGACTTGAACCGTCGCATACGCCGCTCGCGTTCCCGCGTGGGTTGGTGCGAGCTCTCGGCGCGGTTGTTCAAGCGCCTGTGCTGCCGGTGCTCGACGCCGGGCAGCACCTCCCGCTTCGCCGCCCCGTCGCTCGCGAGCGTGTCGGTGATCACCACGCGCGGCACGTATTGCAGTCCCTTGAGGAGTCGGCGGCAGAACTTCTTGGCGGCGGCCTTGTTCCGACGGCTCTGGACCAGGATGTCGAGCACGTTCCCGTCCTGGTCCACGGCCCGCCACCGGTCGTGCTGCGCGCCGCCGATACGAATGAAGACCTCGTCCAGGTGCCATTTGTCGCCAGGTCGCGGACGACGACGGCGCAGGGTATTGGCGTCGGTCTGCCCGAACTTCCGGGACCACCGCCGGATCGTCTCGTACGTGACGACCACGCCGCGCTCCGCCAGCAGCTCCTCCACGTCGCGATAGCGCAGGGCGAAGCGGAAGTAGAGCCACACGGCGTGGGCAATGATCTCGGCGGGGAAGCGATACCCAGCGTACGTGGGTGCGGCGACGTCATCGTTCATGTCGCACGTATCGCACGCGGACTATGCCAAGCCCCAAGTTGACAGTACCTATTGCACGCGACCTCGCCGGTCGTTATACTGTAACGTGTGTTACAGCTACACCGCAGGGTCGCGGCGGGAGATGGTCCGGATGGCCTCGTGGCTCATGTTGATGTTTCGGATTCCCGCCGAGCCGAGCGCCCTGCGGGTCGCCACCTGGCGCAAGCTGAAGCGGCTCGGCGCGATCGTGCTCCACGATGGGGTCTGGGTCCTCCCGGCGACCGCGACGACGCGCGAGCACTTCCAATGGCTGGCTGCCGAGATCCTCGAGGGCGGCGGGGAGGCGACGGTCTGGCGGTCGGAGGTGGAGGTCGGTGCGGACGAACCCCTCGTCGGGCGGTTTCGCGAACAGGCGGACGCCGCCTACGCCGCCATCCTGGCCGAATTGCGCCGGGGGGACGCCGATCTGGCCGCGCTCGCGCGCCGCTACCAGCAGGCGACGGCGCTGGACTACTGCCACGCGCCCCTCGGCGCGCAGGTGCGTGCAGCGCTGCTCGCCGCGCAAGGAGGAGATGACCGATGCGATGGGTGACGTGGGAGGGGATCGGGGTCGATCGCATCGGCTGCGCCTGGCTGATCCGGCGCTGCATCGACCCCGAGGCGGAGTTCTTCTTCGTGCCGCGCGGCCAGTCGCCGCTCCCCGCGGGCGCGGAGCCGTTCGACATCCCGGGGGTGCCCCTCTCGCACCACCAGGGCCACAGCAGTTTCCACACGCTCGTCGGGGCCTACCACCTGGCCGACCCGGTCCTGCAGCGCCTGGCGCGGATGATCGACGAGGTTGACACCGTCCAGGAGATCGCGCTCGAACCGGCGGCACCGGGCTTGGACGCGATCTGCAAGGGCATCCGCCGCATCAGCCCCGACGACCAAACCGCGCTCGAGCGCGGTGCCCTGATCTACGACGCGCTCTACGCCGAGTTGGCGGCCGCGCAGGGGTGAGCCGGGCGGGGAGGCCGCTGACGCGGCACGTCGCGATCGGGCACCCCAGCGTGTCGGCGGCGCAGTCTGCTATGAAAGGATGGAACATGGCCGTCTTCTCGCTGGGACGGATCCTGATGACCGCCGTCGCATGCGCGATCATCACTGGCGTGGTGCTTGCCTGGCGGCTCCGCCGGGACGCCCAAGGCCGAACGCAGCCTGGGGTCCTGATATCTGCGCTCTTGGTAGGCCTCCTCGTTATTGCCTGGCGGCTCCTCAGCAATGCCTGGCTACTCAATGACGACTTCCTCCCCGGCGTCAGCGTCGCCGACCTCGGCGGCGGTGCCGTAGCCGGGCTTACCCTGCTCGCGCTGACAATGCTGCACCTTGATCGGCGCAAGGATGCCGGAGGGGTAGCGATGGGGACGGGGGCGGATGTCGGAGTCGGGCGACGCTGGCTCACGACGAGCAGACTCGTCGCCCTCACGGTGCTCGTCACAAACGTCGTGTTCATCTGAGGCGGGCCGCCGTGTCCCCACCATTGTCGGCAATCTCGGTGGCACGCGACCGATGTTTTCCTCTGCAAGGATCTCGATGCGCCATTACCTCTGGGAGCTGCGCCCGTACTTCCGGCAGGTCGCGGGCGAGTTGGCGCTCGGCTCGCTGGCCGGCATCGTGATGAACGTCGCGGTCGTCCTCCCCGCGCTGCTGCTGGGGCGCGCGATCGACACCGCCCTCGCCTTCCAGCGCGGGGCGGCACCCGCCTCGGCCGTCGGCTGGGCGGCGCTGGCGCTCCTGGGCGGCACGCTGGCGAGCGAGGGGCCGCGCATCCTCAAGCGCTGGCGGCTCGGCACGGCGAACGCGCGCCTCCGGGCCAACCTGCGGGCCGACGCCGTGCGCGGCATCCTCGCCCGCCCGCTGGCCGACCTGCACCGGACGCCGATCGGCGACCTGATGGCGTGGGTCGTCGGCGACGTCGAGGTGCTCGGCGTCGGGGTGCGCGAGTTCGTCATCGAGACCTGGGACACCGTCCTCTTCTCCCTCTCCTTCGTCGTCGCGATGCTCCTGCTCGACGCCCGCCTGGCGCTCCTCACCCTCGCCCCCGCGCCGCTCGCGCTGCTCCTCGGCTACGCGACCGGGCGCGGCGTCGCCCGCCGCACCACCGCCGCGCGCGCGGCCAACGCCGCCCTCACCGGGCTCATCCAGGAGCAGCTCGCGGCCATCCGCCTGCTGCGCCTCTTCGGGCGCGCCGACGCCGCGGTCGCGCAGGTCGCGGCGCTGGCGCGCGAGCAGGCCGCCGCCAACCTCGGCGTCGTGCGGCTGCGCACCGGCCTCCAGCCGCTCTACCAGTTGCTGATCACCGGCGGCGTCGTGCTGCTGATCTGGCAGGGCGGCGCGCGGGTCGTGGCGGGCGGGCTGACGGTGGGGGCGTTCATCGCCTTCCTCCAGCTCTACGGGCGCTTCATCGGGCGCGGCTTCCGCCTGCCCCAACTCGTCAACTCGGTGCAGAGCGGCGGCGCGGCCTACGCGCGCCTGCGCCCCTGGCTCGCCCCGGCCCTCCCGGTGGCGGGCGAACCGCGCTTCGCCTCGTTCCGGGCGAATCGCCTGGTGGGACTCGACCACCCGCCGCCCCCGCCCCCCCCGGTGCCGCGCGGCCCGCTCGCGGTCAGCGTGCGCGGCGTGACCTTCCAGTACCCCGGCACCGCCGCGCCCATCCTGCGCGACATCTCCCTCGACATCCCCGCCGGGGCGCTCGTGGCGGTGACCGGGCCGGTCGGGTCGGGCAAGAGCGCGCTCGCGCTGGTGCTGACCGGGCTCTTGCCGCGCGCGGCGGGGGCGGTGCTCCTGGACGGATGCCCGCTCGACGACCTGCCGCCCGCCGAGCGGGCCGCGCGCGTCGGCTTCCTGCCCCAGGAACCCTTCCTCTTCTCCGGCACCGTCCGCGAGAACGTGCTCCTCGCGCCGCCCGGAGCAAACCCGACGGCGGCGGAGACGCGCGCGGTGGAGGGCGCGGTCGCGCTGGCGGCGCTGACCGAGGATCTGCGGGGCTTCCCCGCCGGGCTGGACCAGCCGGTCGGCGAGTTGGGCATCCGCGTCTCGGGCGGCCAGCGGCAGCGGATCGCCCTCGCGCGCGCCCTGGCCGCCGCCGCCCCGGCGACCCCCGGCCTGCTCATCTTCGACGACCCCTTCTCGGCGGTCGATGTGGAGACCGAGGCGCGGCTGATCGCCGGGCTGCGCGACGCCTTCGGCCCGGATGCCCCCCCGGAGCACCGCGCCACGATCGTCCTCTGCTCCCACCGTCTGACCGCCTTCCCGCAGGCCGATCGCGTCGTCGTGCTGGATGGCGGGCGGATCGCCGAGGAGGGGCCGCACGCGACCCTGGTCGCGGCGGGCGGGCGCTACGCGCGGATTTACCGCGCGCAGCAACGGGCGGGCGGGCGCACCGGGGCGGAGGTGCCGCGATGAGCGCCTCCGCGAGCGCCACCGATACCGCCCCGGCCTCCCGCCGGGCGACCTGGGCCGCGCTCGGCCCGGTCCTGCGCCCCTGGCGCGGCGCGCTCGCGCTCGTCGCCCTGACCCTGATCGCCGCGCGGGCGCTCGACCTCGCCCCGGCCCTGATCGTGCAGCGGGTGGTGGACGAGCACCTCACGCTCGGCCGCGCCGGGGGCCTGCTCGCCCTCGGGCTGCTCTACCTCGGCGCGGTCGTCGCGGCGCAGGCGGTGAACTTCGTCGCCCTCTACCTGACCGCCCTGGTGGCCCAGGATGCCCTGCGCGCGCTGCGGGTGCGGCTCGCCGCCCACCTCCAGCGCCTGCCGCTCGGCTACCACGACCGGACGCCGCTCGGCGACACCATCAGCCGCTGCACGGCCGACGTGGAGACCGTGGACACCCTCTTCTCCACCGGGGCGATCAACCTCGTCGGCAACCTCGTCCGCCTGCTGACGGCGCTCGGCGCGATGCTCCTGTTGAGCGTGCCGCTCACCCTGCTGGCGCTGCTGATGGCGCCGCCGCTGGTCCTGCTCACCCGCTTCTTCCAGGTGCGCGTGCGCGCCGCCGAGCGGGCGAACCGGCGCGCGGTCGGGCTGCTCAACACCCACCTCCAGGAGACCATCGGCGGGGCCGACGTCGTCCACGCCTTCGGGCGCGCGGCGACCTTCGTGGCGCGCTGCCGCCTGGCCCTGCGCGACGCGCTCCTGGCGTCGAATCGCTCCACCCGCTACGCCTCCCTCTACACCCCGCTGACGACCCTCCTCGCCGCCGCCGTCACCGCGCTCCTGCTGTGGGCCGGGGCGGCCGGGTTCGCGGCGGCCTGGGGCGTCTCGCTCGGCACGCTGACGGCCTTCGTGCTCGTCTTCGGGCGCTTCTTCGAGCCGATCACGGCCCTCGGCGACGATTGGCAGACGGTCCAGGGCGCGCTCGCGGGCGTCGAGCGGATCGTCCAGGTGCTGACCCTGCCGCCGGAGGAGCACACGGCACCCTCGCCGGTCATCGCGGACGCGGCGGGGCTGGTCGTGTGCGATGTGATCTTCGGTTACGCCCCGGAACGCCCGGTGGTGCGCGGGGCGAGCCTGGTCGTGCGACCGGGCGAGCAGGTGGCGCTGGTGGGGCGCACCGGCGCGGGCAAGACGAGCCTCGTCCAGCTGATCGCGGGACTCTACCCCGCCTGGTCGGGGGTGGTTAGCGTCGCCGGTCGCGACCCGCGTGCCCTGACGGACGACGAACGGCGCGCGGTCGTGGCGGTGGTGCCGCAGCAGGTGCAGCTCTTCACCGGCACCGTGCGCGACAACCTGACCCTCGGCGACCCGACCGTCGCCCAGGCGGCGATTGAGCGCGCGGTGGCCCTGGCCGGGGCGGCGGATCTGATCGCGGCGCTCCCCGAGGGCTACGACACCCCCCTGCGCGGCGCGGGCCGGGGGGCCGGGGTCCAGCTCTCGACCGGACAACGCCAACTCCTGGCATTGGCGCGGGCGCTGGTCTGGGACCCGGCGGTGCTGCTGCTCGACGAGGCGACCGTGGCGCTCGACAGCGCCAGCGACGCGGCCCTCCGGGCGGCCCTGCGCGCGGATATGCGAGGCCAGCGGCGCGCGGTGCTGACGGTGGCGCACCGGCTGGCGACGGCGCGCGTGGCCGACCGGGTGGTCGTGCTCGACGCGGGCCGGGTGATCGAGGAGGGGCCGCCGGACGAGCTCATCCGGCGCGGCGGGCGGTTCGCGGCGCTGGTCGAGCTGGAGGCGGCCGGCTGGGACTGGCGGGCGGACTGACCGGCAGGCCGCTGGAGTATCGCCACCGCTGATGCGACCGTGGACACACAAGAAGGAGGGGATCATGCCAAAAGATGTCTATCTGCAACCCGGCGCGCCGGACCCGGTCCTGGCGGCGGCGACCGTGCTCGCGCTGGCGCGGCGGCACGTCCCCGATGCGGGGGCCGTGCGTGGGGTGGACGAGACCGGCGGCGAGGCGCGCACCTACGCCGTCGACGACGACCTCATCGTCAAGACGCAGCGCCCCCACCGCCTGCGCGAGCGGACGAGCCAGGCGAAGGAGGTTTCCTTCCTGGAGCAACTGGCCCGGTTCCCCGATATCCCCGTGCCGCGCGTCCTGGGCTATGGGAAGGAGGGAAGGATCGAGTACACCTGCCTGACCAGGATGCCCGGGATCGCGGTGCGCCGCGCGACGCTCGTCGGCGCCGCGCGCGAGGCGCTGCTCCACGACCTGGGGCGGGTGCTGCGGCGGATCCACGCGGTGCCCCAGGACGCGATCCGCGCCAGCGGCCTCTTCCCCGGCGACCGCGCACCGGGCGCTCTGCGCGACCGGCTCGCCGAAGCATTCGAGGATGCGGTGGCGACGGCGAGGGCGGCGGGCGGCGCCTGGGGGATGGCACAGTCGCCGGAGGAGGTGGCGCGGCGAGCGCTGGCGGCGCTGCCCGCTAGCGAGGTGCGCGTCGCGCTGCACTCGAATCCGGCCCCGGAGCACACCTTCGTGGACCCGGATACGAACGCGTACACCGGGACGATCGACCTCGGCGACGCCTACATCAGCCACCCCGCGCTCGACCTGCGGCGCTGGCGCAACCCCGCCGACCGCGAGGCACTCTTCGCCGGTTACATCGCCGACGGACCGGTTGACGAGGAATTCGTTGCGGTCTGGCGGGTCGCGCAGGGGCTCATGAATATGACCGTAATCGCCACCGCGCCGGAGTATCGCACGGCGGCGCAGGCGCATCTTGCGAGGCTGCTCGGACAGTGGTGACGCCCCCGGAACTGGCAAACCGCGCGGGGCGGTCCTGCCCCGCGCATGTGAGAAGGGAGACCGGCATGACGCACGACATCCTCTTCGTCTGCCCGCACGGCGCGGGCAAGAACCGCATGGCGGCGGCCTGCTTGACCTTCATCAGGAAGGAACGCGCATGTTTTCCCGCATCTCGATCGCGACCGACGGCAGCGACGTGGCGGCGGCAGCGGTGCTCGTCGGTTCCGGCCTGGCGCGAGCGCTCAATGCCGCACTGGCCCCCGTCCACGTCGTCGATCCGTCGCTGGCCGCCGCGACGGCAGAGGGGGTGTCAGTCTCTGATTTGCTCGACGATCTCCGCCGCGAAGGGGCGGCGTTGTTGCAGCGGGCGCGCGCCATGTTGCCGGAAGGGGAGGGGGTCGAGGCGCTGGTCCGCGAGGGTCGGCCGGGCCACGAGATCGTCGCGGCGGCGCACGAATGGGGTGCCGACCTCGTCGTCATTGGTAGTCACGGACGGACGGGCCTGAGGTGCCTCCTGTTCGGTAGCACGGCGGAGGCCGTTGTCCGACAGGCACCCTGCGCCGTGCTCACGATCCGGCGAGGGGCCGACGCGTCGCCGGGTGTGGGGCGCCGATTGCCGTGAGGGGAGGACTTGGGATGACGCAAGTCGTAGTGTTTGTCTGCCCGCACGGCGCGGGCAAGAGCCGCATGGCGGCGGCCTTCTTCAACCGGGTCGCGCCGGATGGCTGGCGGGCCACCTCGGCCGGGCAGGCGCCCGACCCCATGGTCAGCCCGCGCGCGATCCGACTGCTGGCCGGCACCGACGCCGAGGCGCTGCTGGACCGCGCCCCGCCCCGCCCCATCGCCGGGGTGCCGTCACCGGCGCGCACCGTGGCGATCGATTGCGACGTGCCGGGCGCAGATCGCTGGGCGTTGCGCCACCAGGAGGTCGGCGAGGCGATGCGCGACGAACTACGCGCCCGCGCCCAGACGCTTGCCCGTGAGTTGGAGGGAACGCGATGACCGCTCGCCCGTCCGAGGCACCCGCAACGGCGGCGGACGCGCCGCCCCCCGCCGAACTCCGCTCGCTCGCGGGCTACTTCCTCAAGCTGGGGACGATCGGCTTCGGCGGCCCGGCCGCCCTGGTCGGCTTCATGCACCGCGACCTCGTGGGGGACCGGCGCTGGCTCACCGAGGATGACTACCGCCTGGCCATGGCGCTGGCGCAGCTGATGCCCGGGCCGCTCGCGGCCCAGTGCGCCATCGCGATCGGCTTCCTGCTACGGGGCGTCGTCGGGGCCACCGTCGTCGGGCTGGCGTTCATCCTGCCCTCATTCGCGATGGTCCTCGGTCTGTCCGTCCTGTACGTGGCCTACGGCGGCCTCTGGTGGATGCAGGCGCTCTTCTACGGCGTCGGCGCGGCCGTCATCGGTATCATCGTCATCTCCGCCTACAAGCTCGCCCGCACCACCAACAAGCGCGACCCGCTGCTGTGGGGCATCTTCGCCGTGCTCCTCGTGCTCACGGTGGCGACCCAGAGCGAGCTGGCGCTGGCCTTCATCCTGGCCGGGCTGCTGGTGCTGCTGGCGAAGGCCCCGCCGCGCCGCCTCATGGCGCGCTTCTCCGCCCTGGCCCTCGCGCCCTGGCCCCTGCTCCTGCCCGCCGCGCCGCTCGCGCTCGGCGTCTCGGGCGGCCTCCTGCTGCCCGTCTTCCTGTTCTTCGTCAAGGCCGGGGCCTTCGTCTTCGGCAGCGGCCTGGCGATCGTGCCCTTCCTCTACGAGGGGGTCGTCCGCCAGCACGGCTGGCTCACCGAGCAGCAGTTCCGCGACGCCGTGGCCGTGGCGATGATCACGCCCGGCCCGGTGGTGATCACCGTCGCCTTCATCGGCTACCTGGTCGCGGGCTTCGGCGGGGCCGTGGCCGCCGCCGCCGGGATGTTCCTGCCCGTCTACCTGCTGACGATCATCCCCGCCCCCTGGATCAAACGCCATCGCGACCAGCCGCAGCTCAAGGCCTTCGCGCAGGGGGCGACCGCCGCGGCGACCGGGGCGATCGCGGGGGCGGTGATCGTCCTGGGCATGCGCGCGATCGTCGATGTCCCGACGGCGCTGATCGCCCTGGCGAGCCTGGCGATCCTCTGGCGCTTCAAGGTGCCCGAGCCGCTCGTCGTCGCGGCGGCGGGGGCGCTCGGCCTGGCGATCTGGGTGCTGACACACGGCGCGGGATGAGCACACCGGTGTCGCCCGCAACGAGGCGGGATCGGCACATGAACGAGGAGGGCACGGCATGTTCAGCAAGCAGAGTATCGCCATCGGCGCGCTCGTCGTCGGCCTCCTCGCCGCCGCCGCGCTCGCGGCCTGGCCCTGGGCCAGACGGGGGGGCCGCTTCGCGGTCGCCGGGCTGGCCACGGCGCTCGGCTTCGCCGCCTGGAACACGATCCTCAATCTCACCAACGGCACCGGGTTCAACGTCGACGCGCCCGTCGTGCGCGTGAGCTGGCAGGATGCGGGGAGCGGTATCCTGGCGTTCGCCGCCACGGCGCTCGTGCTCGGGCTCGTCGCCGCGCGCGACGAGCCCGCCCGGCGCGTCGTCGGGGCCGCGGCCCTCGCGGGGCTGGTCGCGCTCGTCTTCGACATCTTCGGATTCTGAGCGCGGGCGCGCCCACGGCACCCGGCGGGCCGATACGGGCACACCGGGCTGAGGCGGCTCCTATTCGGTGGCATTGGCATGTGCGGCTGAGGGCGAGGTAGGGGTTGGCACCCGAACCGGTCGGCTATCCCCGCGCCGGGATGGACCGGCGCTTTCGCGCTCGGGTCGGCTTCGTCAGCGCGCTCCAGCCGCCCTGCCCGCCGATCCCCGGCTTTGCCGGTGCCGACCGCGCCACGAGATGCGAGAACTCTCATCGACGCTTCATGCCAGTCATATGTTTGCGGCGCATGCTGGTGGGGATGCTGCGGGGGATGCGCCACATTGGTGAGCATTCTCGGGTTGTCGGTGGCACTGGTCGTATGTCGGGATGCGTGATGGAAAAACCATTCGCGCTGGACCCGCTGCCGCTCTTAACAGCGTTTCGCAGGACAGTGTAGTGGTCCAGAGTCGGTGGATTCGGCAGCGTGTGACCATCCGCTGCGGCCAGCGACCCGCCACACAGCACTGCGAAACGCTGTAGGCGAACAATTCGGGGAGATACTGCGGGTGCCGGCGCGGCGCGAGCCGCCGGGAGATGAGCCGTCGCCGGTGCCAGCGGGCAACCTACGGGTCTGGAGCGAGGGGGATCGGGATGACCGGGACGCTGATCACCGTGGTGCTGTGGGCGCTGCCAGTCGCGCTCCTCCTCTGGGTGCTCCTGCTGCTGGCGCGCAGCATCGCCCGCCGGCGGCGGAGCGGCGTCGAGGGCGTCGCCCCCGGCATGACCGTCTACGGCGCGGACGACCACATGATCGGTGTCGTCGATGCCGTCGCACCCAACGAGCTGCAGGTCGGCGGCCAGTTCATCGCGGGGAACGCCGTGCGGCGCGTCGTCGGGAATCGGGTCGATCTCGCGACGCCCAGCCTAGGGCGTGTCCTCAGTTGTGGTAGGGTAGGAGGGGCGGGCGGGCGGCGCGACGGTTAAGGGGGAGGCGATGACACGGCGGTATGGGTTGCGCGACGACCAGTGGGCGCGGATGGAACACCTGCT
>JAABUN010008215.1_pt1 | contig 10781 bp, 10 predicted proteins | sample 5559311 | NCBI WGS metagenome assembly JAABUN01 (sample SAMN10711877, study PRJNA513370) | rock metagenome | isolation source: Antarctica rocks | place: Antarctica: Victoria Land, Siegfried Peak sud
GGCCTCGAGGTCGACACCGGTCGCCACGCCCATGTCCTCGACCATGTGCACCAGCTCTTCGCTGGCCACGTTGCCGCTCGCCCCCGGCGCGTACGGGCAGCCGCCGAGGCCGCCCACCGAGGCGTCGAAGTCGGTGACCCCGAGCTCCAGGGCGGCCAGCACGTTGGCCAATCCGGTGCCCCGGGTGTTGTGGAAGTGCAGGTTGACCGGCGCCTCGGCGTACGCCGACCGGAACGCGCCGACGAGGCCGGTCACCCGCCCCGGGGTCGCCATTCCGGTGGTGTCGCCAAAGGAGATGCCGTCGGCGCCGTCGCGGACCGCCCGGCCGGCGACCTCCACCACCCGCTCGACCGGCACGTCTCCCTCGTACGGGCAGCCGAACGACGTCGCGACGATCACCTGGCAGGTCGCCCCCGCGTCGTGCGCGGTCTGCAGCAGGCCGGCGATGTCGTCGAGCGACTCGGCGGTGGACCGGTTGACGTTGGCCCGGTTGTGGGTGTCGGACGCCGACACCACGACCTCGATCTCCCGGAAGCCGGCGTCGAGCGCCCGCTGAGCGCCGCGCGGGTTGGGAACGAGCGCCGAGTACCGGACGTGGTGGGCGCGGTGGATGGACTGCCAGACCTCGTCCGCGTCGGCCATCTGCGGGATCGCCCGGGGGTGCACGAAAGATACCGCCTCGATCCGGCCGACGCCGGTGCGCGACAACGCGTCGATCAGCGCCACCTTGCCGGCCGTCGGCACCGGTGCCTCGTTCTGCAGGCCGTCACGCGGGCCGACCTCGCGCAGCGAGATCGACTCCGGCAGGTCACCCACTCGATCACTCCCCTGGCCAGTCCGGCGTCCGCTTGGAGTTGAACGCCGCGATGCCCTCTTTTCTGTCCGCCGAGAACGCCACCGTGCGCCAGGCGGCGTCCTCGATCTCGAGTCCGGCGGCCAGGTCGACGCCGGCGCCGGTCCGCAGCGCCCGCTTGGCCGCCCGCACACCGACCGGTGAGTTCGCCGCGATCCGCTGCGCCAGCTCCATCGCCGCCGGTCGAGCCTCCCCTGCCGGCACCCGCCGGTCGACCAGCCCGAGCCGCTCCGCCTCCTCGATCTCCACCCGGCGGCCGGTGAGCACCAGGTCGGCGGCGCGCGCCGCACCGAGCCGGCGCAGCGCCAGCTGCGTCCCGCCGCCGCCGGGTACCAGCCCCACGGTCACCTCCGGCAGCCCGAGAACCGCCGTCTCGTCGGCGACGATGAGGTCGCAGGACAGCGCCAGCTCGAGCCCGCCGCCCAGCGCGTAGGAGTGGACGGCGGCCACCGTCGGCTGCGGCAGGCCAAGCACCCCGCCGAACGCGGCCCGGAAGGCCGGTCGCTGCGCGAGCAGCTCGTTGTCGGTGAGGCCGGCCCGCTCCTTCAGGTCCGCGCCGACGCAGAAGGCCGCACCGGTCGCCGACAGCACGACCGCGCGCACCGCGGGGTCGGCCGCCACCGCGGCGCAGGCCGCCGACAACGACCGGGCCAGCGCGGTGGAGATGGCGTTGCGGGCGGCCGGCCGGTCCAGTACCAGCTCGGCAACGTGTCCGAAGCGGCGTACCAGCACCCCGTCGTACGCCGCCCGCGACGCGTCCTCCCCCATGATCCGCGAGGCTACAGCGCCACGGCGTGCACGAGCGCCACGGCCGCCGCCAGCCCCCCGGTCGCGGCGAGCACCGGACGCGCGGCCCGGCCCGGCCGGGCCAGCAGCACCAGCAGACCGACGGTGACCGCCTCGTTCGCCGCGCGCAGGAACTGAACGTCGTGCGCCCAGCCGCTGGCCGAGACGGCCAGCACCGCCGCGAGCACCCAGCCCAGCCGGATCTCGGCCGGCAGCCGTGACCGGGCCAGCGAGAACCCGACGTAGAGCAGAAAGGCGGCCAACAGCAGCCGCTCGACCAGGAAGAAGTGAGCCAGCAGGTCGGTCCGGTCGAGCGCCGACCAGCTTCCCGCGCCCCGAAAGATCGTCCGCGCCACGCCCACGACCGGGAGGCCGAGGTTGCCGCTGCTCGAGCCCGCCGGCCAGCTGCCCCAGGTGGCGTGCACCACCGCCTGCCAACCGACCACAACGGCCAGTGGCACGAGCAGCCACAGCGCCCGGCGCCACCGTCCGGCGCGCTCGGCGGAGGTCCGGCGTACGCCGGGAAGCAGCTGCCACACCCCCATCCCGGCCAGCACCACCAGCGTGGTCTCCCGGGTCAGCGCACCGAGACAGAATGCGGCCACCGCGTAGGCGTACCGGCGGTCGATCCACAGCAGCAGCCCGGAGACGAGTCCCAGCGTGGCCAGCGGCTCGGTCAGGTCGCGGCTCAGCGAGATCAGCAGGGCCGGCGAGAGCGCGATCAGCAGCCCCCATGCCGGTGCCCGGCCGTACGTCGACGCCAGCCGCGCGCCCGCGTAGGCGACACCCACCAGGGCAAGGGCGTTGACCAGGATCAGGGCCACCGAGAGCGGCAGGCCGGGAATCCGGTCGACCAGCCAGCCCATTGCCGGCAGGCCGATCCGCTGGGCGCGGTACGCCGGGTTGTCGAGCCGGATTCCCCGGTCGGTCAGCTGGTCGGTCGTCGGGTCCAGCGCCAGCCGGTAGACGAACTGGCCGTCGTAGCCGGTACTGCCGCGCGCGACGACCAGCTCGGCCGGCGCCCGGTCGGGATCCACGAAGGCGTCGCCGGCCACGACGAACGACCCCGGCTGCCAGCCGTGGGCAGCCAGCCGCAGTACGACGAAGAGCGCGACCAGTACGGCGGCCGTGGCGGCTACCGCGGCCGGTCGCCGCACTAGTGCCATCCGGGCTCGTCCGGCACCGGCTCCGGGCGGCTCCGACGCCGGAGGTCGTCGGCCTCGACCAGGTCATAGAGCACCCGGTGCACCGCCTCGACCCTCGGCACGTCGACCAGCGTCAACTGGCCCCGCTCACCGGCGGACTCGATCGTGAGCGTCCCGCAGCCGAGCATGCGGTCCAGCAGGGAGCGGCCGAACGTCACGTCGTTGACCCGGTGCAGCGGCACGTCGCGGCCCTGGCGGGCCAGGATCCCGACCCGGACGACGACCCGCCGGTTGGTGAGCAGGAAGTGGGTGGTGCGCCAGCGCAGGTAGGGCAGCACCGAGCCGGCCAGCACCAGCAGTGCGGCGGCAACGAGCACCGCGACCTGCCCGGGGCGGTGCCAGCGGCCGGCCGGCATGGCCGCGACGCCGTACGACGCCACCCCCGCGAGTACGACGACCAGGGCGGCCGGGACGATCAGTTTCTTCCAGTGCGGGTGCAGGTCGGCGACGACCTCCTCGCCGTCGCCGAGCAGCCGCCGCGGGTACGCCATCGCTCCTCCCACCTGCGCGCCCGCCGATGGTGGCAGAAGCCGGCGGCGATCCCTGTCAACCGGCGGTGGCGGATCGGCGTCCTACCAGCACAACTACGTCGGAGGAGACTTCCATGAACGGCTCGCGGGCATTGTCAGTTCTTACGGTCTCGGGCCTGGCCGTCGCCCTGCTCTCGGGGTGCGCGGGCAGCACGCCGGCGGCCGGCTCGGCTCCCCCGGCCGACTCGGCCAGCACGGTCCCCACCGCCGGCGGAAACGGGACCACCACCACGTCCACCACCACGTCCACCTCGCCGGCAACCCGCGCACCGTCAACGCCCGCCCGCCGCGCGGTGGCGGTCTATTACGTCGCCGACACCGGGGCGACCGGGCCGCGGCTCTACCGCGAGTTCCACCTCCGGCCGGCCACCCCGGCGGTCATCCGCGACGCCGTCGACGCGATGCTGCACGAGGCGCCGTACGACGGCGACTACCGCAGCCTGTGGCCGCGGGCCACCCGGGTTCTCGGCGTACAGGTCGCCGGCGACCTGGCCACCGTGAACCTGTCCCGTGAAGCGCTGGGTGGGTCGGCCGGCTCGGCGTTCGAGGTGGCCAGCCTCCAGCAGCTGGTGTGGACGGTGACCGCCGCGGCCCCGGCCGCGCAGCGCGTTCGCGTGCTGATCGAGGGCAAGGGCTCCGGCCTGGTCGACAGCCGGGAGATCGCCGACTTCTGGGGAGCCGGTGGGCTCGCGACCCAGCCGCTGCGGCGGTCGGTGCAGTACGAGATCCTCGGGCCGGTCTGGCTGCTAACCCCGACGCAGGGCGCGACGGTCGGCCGGCAGGTGCACTTCGGCGGGACCGAGAGCGTCTTCGAGGGAACGGTGAGCTGGGAGGTCACCCGCGCCGGCACGCTGGTCAAGCGTGGCTTCAGCACCGGCGTGGGCGCGCCGGGGCGCGGGACATGGAGCGGCTCGGTGACGCTGGCGCCGGGGGGCTACCTGCTCCGGGCCTTCGAGTCCTCGGCGAAGGACGGTTCAGTGACCTTCCTCGACACCAAGGCCTTCACCGTCCGCTGATCCGCGCAGGTGGACGACGTCGGCCGCGGCCAGCGTCCGCCGCTCCCCGTTGGCCAGCTCGAGGACCAACCGGCCGGTCGGGTCGATCTCCACGGCCCGGCCGGCCAACGTGACACCGGCCGGCAGGGATGCCCGCACCTCGCGGCCGAGCGTGGCGGAGAGCTCCCGGTACGCCGACAGCGCCGTCGCGGCGTTGCCGCCGGCCGCCTCCCAGCCGTCGTACGCCGTCGCCAGCGCGCGGAGGACGGCGAGCAGGACCGGCGGCCGGTCGATCGCCCGACCGCTCTCCACCGCCAGCGAGGTGGCACCGGCCGGCAGCTCGGCCGACCGGGTGGACACGTTGATCCCCATGCCGATCACGACGGCGTCCCCCACCACCTCCGCGAGCAGGCCGGCGAGCTTGCGGTCACCGACCACGAGGTCGTTGGGCCACTTGACCCCGGCCGCCACGTCGACCTGTTGCCGGACCGCGGCGGCCGCCGCCCCGGCTGCCAGCAGCGTGAGAACCGCCCACCGGTCCCGCGGCACGGCCGGGCGCAGCAGCACCGAGAACGTCAGCCCGGCCCGCGGCGGCGACTCCCACGACCGGTCCAGCCGGCCCCGGCCGCCGGTCTGGTGCTCGGCGACGACCACGAGGCCGGCGGCCGCGCCGGCCCGGGCAGCCGCGGCGGCGACCGCGTTGGTCGAGCCGGTCTCGGCCATCAGCCGAAGCTCCCGCCAGAGCCCGCCGTTGTGCGTCAGCGCCGACCGGAGTGCCGCCGCCGGCAGCGGTGGCCGGTCCAGGTCGGCGTACGGCGATCTCGGCACGCGGCCCAGCGTAGGTCGGGCGCCGTACGCTACGGCCCCCGAAGCCGTACGGAGGAGCGCCGAATGACCGACGCCGCGCAGTCGCCGCCGGCCGACGACATCCACACCACGGCCGGCAAGCTGGCCGAGCTGCAGCGGCGTACGGACGAGGCGGCGCACGCCGGCTCGTCCCGGCAGGTCGAGGCGCAGCACGCCAAGGGCAAGATGACCGCGCGGGAGCGGGTCGAGGCGTTCCTGGACCCCGGCTCGTTCGTCGAGACCGACGCGCTCGCCCGGCACCGGGCGCACGACTTCGGTGTCGCCGACCGCCGCCCGTACGGCGACGGCGTGGTCACCGGCCACGGGACCGTCGACGGCCGCCCGGTGTGCGTCTACAGCCAGGACTTCACCGTTTTCGGCGGCTCGCTCGGTGAGGTGTTCGGCGAGAAGATCGTCAAGGTGATGGACCTCGCCATGCGGACCGGCTGCCCGGTGGTCGGGATCAACGACTCCGGCGGCGCCCGTATCCAGGAGGGCGTCGTCGCGCTCGGCCTCTACGCCGAGATCTTCTACCGCAACGTGCTGGCCTCGGGCGTCGTACCGCAGCTCTCGCTGATCATGGGCCCGTGTGCCGGCGGCGCGGTCTACTCACCGGCGATCACCGATTTCACCCTCATGGTGGACAAGACCTCGCACATGTTCATCACCGGTCCGGACGTGATCAAGACGGTGACCGGCGAGGACGTGGGTTTCGAGGAGCTCGGCGGGGCGACCACGCACAACACCAGGAGCGGCGTGGCGCACTTCCGGGCCACCGACGAGCAGGACTGTCTCGATCTCGCCCGGGCCCTGCTGTCCTACCTGCCCGGCAACAACCTCGAGGACCCGCCAGCGTACCCGGCGGTCTGCGACGAGGAGCCAGACCTGGAGCTCGACACACTCCTGCCGGACTCGGCCAACCAGCCCTACGACATGCACACGGTGATCGAGCACGTGCTGGACGACGGCGAGTTCCTCGAGGTGCACGCGCTCTTCGCCCGCAACATCCTGTGCGGGTTCGGCCGGGTCGAGGGCCGCTCGGTCGGCGTGGTCGCCAACCAGCCGATGCACTTCGCCGGCACGCTCGACATCGACGCCTCGGAGAAGGCGGCCCGCTTCGTCCGGACCTGCGACGCGTTCAACGTGCCGGTGCTGACCTTCGTCGACGTACCGGGGTTCCTGCCCGGCACCTCGCAGGAGTGGGGCGGGATCATCCGCCGCGGCGCCAAGCTCCTCTACGCGTACGCCGAGGCGACGGTCCCCAAGGTCACCGTGATCACCCGCAAGGCCTACGGCGGCGCGTACGACGTCATGGGCTCCAAGCACCTGCGCGCCGACATGAACTTCGCCTGGCCCACCGCCGAGATCGCCGTCATGGGCGCACAGGGCGCGGTCAACATCCTCTACCGGCGGGAGCTGGCGGCGGCCGACGACGCCGACTCCGAGCGGGCGGACCTCATCGCCGACTACACCGACCACTTCGCCACGCCGTACATCGCGGCCGAGCGAGGGTACGTCGACGCGGTGATCCCGCCGTCGCAGACCCGGATGCAGGTGGCCCGGGCGCTGCGGTTGCTGCGCACCAAGCGCGAGTCGCTGCCGCCGAAGAAGCACGGCAACATCCCGCTGTGACGCTCGCCACCCAGGACCCTTACTGCCCACGATCGGGCCGTGACCGATTCCGGCTGTTCAGGCAACCACAAACGGTCACGGCGTCGCGACGATGACGGATAGACCAGCGGGCGAGCGGCCGCTGCTGCGGGTGGTGCGCGGCGAGCCCACCGCCGAGGAGCTGGCCGCCGTTGTGGCGGTGCTGGCCGTCCGGAGCCGGCCGGCCGCGGTCGCGGGACCAGAGCCGCCGGCGGCCGGTGGCTGGGCGGACCGTACAGCGGCGCTGCGCCGCCCGCTGGCGCCCGGCCCCGGCGCCTGGCGGGTCGCCGGCCGCATGCCCGGCGTGCGCACCGGCGCCGGCTGAACCAACGGCGCCGCTTCGACCGGTCACGGCGCCGAAAAAATCGCGCAAAGGCTGGGCTGGAACCCGACTCAGCAGTGGAGCACCGGGGGGGCCGCACCTAGCGTGGCCGCTGTGCCGCTGACCCGCCGTACCGTGTTGGCTCTGGCACTCGCCGCCGCCTGCTCGCCGGCCCGGTCCCGCACGAGTGGGCCCGCCTCTCCCGCCCGCCCAGGGTCTGGCACGAGCCACGGCACCGGACCCACCCCCGCCGTCGCCGGGCCGGCGGTCGAGATCAGCCACGGGCCGCGCACGGCGGCCGGTGTCGCGTTGACCTTCCACGGCGCCGGTGACCCGAAGCTGGCGGCCGCCCTGCTCGACGAGGTAGCGCGAGCTGGCGCCCGGGTCACGGTGCTGGCCGTCGGCAGGTGGCTCGAGGCCTATCCCGCGATGGCGCGGCGCATCCTCGACGGCGGTCACGAGCTCGGCAACCACACGCTCACCCACCCGTCCCTGCGTCGACTGGGCGCGGCCGCCTGCTACGGCGAGATCGCCGGCTGCGGCCGCGTGCTCCGGAAGCTCACGGGCACCTCCGGCCGGTGGTTCCGTCCCTCCGGTACGCCGCACACCACGCCGCTGATCTCGGCCGCCGCCGGTCGAGCCGGCTACCGCACCTCGCTGTCTTACGACGTCGACCCGCGCGACTACGCCGACCCCGGCGCAGCCGCCGTCCGCGACCGCACGCTCGCCGCAGTCCGTCGGGGCTCGATCGTCAGCCTGCACCTCGGCCACCCGGGGACGGTCGCCGCACTGCCGGCGATCCTCGACGGCCTACGCGGGCGGGGCTGGCGGGCGCTCACGGTCTCCGGACTGCTGGACGACGGGCATCCGTAGCCTGGGCCGGTGGAGCCGACACACCTGCTCGTCGTGGAGGACGACGAGGCGATCGGTTCCGACCTGCGGCTGGCCCTGACCGGCTACGGCTTCCGGACCGCCTGGGTCCGCACCGGCGCCGATGCGCTGGTCTCGGCCGGGGAGCAGGCTCCCGACCTCGTTCTGCTCGACCTCGGCCTGCCCGATGTCGACGGGGTGGCCCTGTGCCGACAACTCCGGGAGCGACTGCCGGTCGCGATCATCGTCGTGCTGACGGCTCGCACCGCCGAGTTCGAGGTGATCGTGGCACTGGACGCGGGGGCCGATGACTACCTCACCAAGCCGTTCCGGCTCGCGGAGCTGCTCGCCCGGTTGCGGGCGCACCTGCGCCGGCGGCCGGCAACGGACGGTCCCGAGGAGCTCGCGGTGGGACGGCTACGCCTCGACGTGAGGGCCCGACGGGCCGCGTTCGACGGAGCGGAGCTGGCGTTGCGCCCCAAGGAGTTCGACCTGCTCGCCATCCTGGTCGCCGAGGCCGGTCGGGCGGTGTCCAGAGAGCGGCTGATGGCCGACGTATGGGACGAGAACTGGTTCGGACCCACCAAGACGCTGGATGTCCATGTGTCAGCCGTACGACGCAAGCTGGCCGACTGCGGTGAGAGCCCGGACCGGATCACCACGCTCCGGGGACACGGCTACCGCTACGAGGTCGATCAGTAACCGCTGCCGCTGCCGCTGACGGCTGCGGACGCCACCACCGCCTCGGCCGCCGGAAGCAGGAGGGCGAAGACCGGGTGGGATGCCGCCCGGCGGATGATGAGCCGGCCGCCTTCCGCCTCGGCCAAGGACCGCGCCAGAGCCAGGCCGATGCCGTGGCCCTGTGCCTGTGACGAACGCCGGCCGAAGGCGGCCTCAGGATCACCCGCCAGACCGTCGCCTTCATCGCCCACCTCGACGGTCACGCCGGCACCGAGGTCATGAGCGGACAGGGTCACCGTCCCGCCACCGTGCTCGAGTGCATTGCCGAGCAGGACGTCCAGCACCTGTCGCACCGCCGCCGCCGAGGCGGCAACCGGCGGGAGTCCGTGCGAGACGTTGGCACGGACCCGGCGCTGTTGGTGCTGGAACTGCGAGGACCAGCGGTCCGCTGCCGCCTGAAGTTCCAGGTGAAGGTCGATGCTGGGCAGTCGTTCAGCGGTGTCGCGGCGTAGGGACAGCAGGTCGCCGATGGTGTCCTGAAGTTGCCGACCCCGGCCGATGCCCTCCTGGACGGCGGCACGCAGGTCCGCGTTCGGCCGGTCAAGGGCCGACTCCAGACCCAGGAGCAGCCCGGTCAGCGGCGTACGCAGCTGATGAGAGGCGTCGGCACTGAAGGCGCGCTCGCGTTCCAGCAGCCGGCCGATCCGGCCGGCGGTGTCCTGGAGTGCCTGGCTGGCGGCGTCCGCCTCCGCGATCCCGGAGTGCTGGGCCGACACCGCGAAGTCTCCGTCACCGAGCGCGCGGGCGCTGGCGGTGAGCCGCTCCAACGGATCCGCGATGCGCTGGGCCTGGCGCCGGGCGAGCAATCCCGCGATCATCATGACCGCCAGACCCAACAGACCCATGCCGAGCCAACTGCGGTAGGTGCGATGTGTGACGGAGGTGGTGGGAACGGCGGCTCGGACGATCGCCACAATGTTGCTGTCCGATGGGACGGGCACGGCCACGGCCAGCTGCCCGTTCTCCTTGCCCTCGTGCACGCGCCCGTCACGGCCGGCGGCGGCAAGAGCCGACCGACTCGGCCCTTTTCCGACAGCGCGGTCGCCGGCCGGGGTGTAGAGACCGACGACGGTGTCGCGCGGCAGGTCGCTGGGCAGGGTAGCGGGGCTGGTGGCTGTGATTGGGTTGTCCGGCACCCGCGCCACGATCCGCGTCGCGTCAGCCTGTAGCCGCGCCAGCTTCTCGCCGCGGTAGAGCCGGTCGGTCGCGGCCGCGAGCGGCACCGCGAACAACAGGACCGCGAGGGCGGTCACTCCCAGAATCCCGGCGAGAATGCGCTGGCGCAGCGAACGGTTGCGCCGCCGCCACCCTTGTCGGCCTCGCCGCGATCGAGGACGCATCGATCCACTCCCCGTACTTGGCCGGCCCTGATCCGTTGCCTCTGCGCTCACAAGCATGCAGAGACAAACGTAAGCGTGACGCTAACCCGGGTCGGCGGTGTCGCTCACCCTGGTCGACCTAGCGTCCCGAGAAACAGCGAGGCTCCCGGGTCCGGACATTCGTGCCGGAGGCCGGCCGGTCGTCCCGGGACGCCGGCCGCGGGAGATGCCACAACGCCCGGGGCCCCGGACCGGCGTGACTGGGCGGTCCGCAGTCGCCATTCTCGCCTTGGTAACCGCCTGTTCGGCGGCCTGCTCCGACGAGAGCCACATCGGGGTGACAGCTATGAATGGGCGTCAGGGCGCGGCCGGCCGGTCCCCGGGCGCCCCCGTCTCGCCGGTCCCGGCTCTGCCCGGCACCGGGACAGCGAAGACGAGGAGCACCGGTCCGCTGGAACGTCGTCGGGTGTTGTTCGGTCGTTCGGTTCTCGGGGTGCCACTTGTCGCCGATGTCCACGGAGATGCCGCGTCATCGGCTGCTTGTCGTTGGATGCATTCACGGCGATGACGTGAGCCCCGCGTGGCGGTCCAGGTGTTGTGAGAGTCCGACAGCCCAGGATGCTGGGCGAGGAGGACGAATCACGATGAAGCGACACCGGCACAC
>JAABUN010008216.1_pt1 | contig 10779 bp, 9 predicted proteins | sample 5559311 | NCBI WGS metagenome assembly JAABUN01 (sample SAMN10711877, study PRJNA513370) | rock metagenome | isolation source: Antarctica rocks | place: Antarctica: Victoria Land, Siegfried Peak sud
GCGCAGGCTGAGCCGGAGGCGGTGCACGCCGTAGAGCCCTCCACCGACGACCTGCTTGTCCGGCTGACGACGCTCACCGCCGAGCGGCGTGCGCCGACTCGCGCGTTGGAGCCCGACGCGGCCGACCGGCTGGCCGACGCTCTGCGCGCGCTGCGGGCCGTCGGCTGAGGCCTCAGTCCCGCACGACCAGCGCCTCCACCGTCACCAGATCGCCGTCGGTCTCCACCAGTTCCAGGTCGGCGACGAAGGCACCGGGGAGCGCGAACTCGTGGTCGGGCAGTGCCTCCAGAACCTCGCGCGACGCGGCGGTCCGCAGCACCACCTGATGGCGCGCGCCCGCGAATGTGACGGAGTGCCAGTCGGTGCGGTGCGAGCGGACGACCTCGCCGCCCAATCGTTCGGCGAGCTGGCGGCACGGGCTGGCGTGGATGTCGAGGCCGCCGAAATGGGGTCGGCGCGGGCTGCTGGCGCGATCATGGGGGTGGCTCATCGGGTCGTCTCCTCGTAGATGTTCATGAAATGTTCTAGGCGAACCACCATTCGGGCGCGCGGCTCGCGGCCCCGGCGCAGGTCGGCGACCAGGCGCGGGTCGCCGACCGCGTCGCGGCCGAGCCGGGTGGCGGAGATCGGGTGGGCGCGCAGGAAGCGCTCGATTTGCTGGCGGATGTGCATGGCGGTCCCTCCGATCGTCTGCCTGACCGTTGCTAGGTCAAATCCTATTTGTCGATAGGAAAAATCCTGCTATCGGGTTCCTTATGCCCCCGACGCCGTCCGACCCCCGCACCGTGCTCGCGCGTCTGGCCGCTGAGCGGGGCCACGACCTTGCCACGCTCTCGCGCGTCATCGGGCGCAACAAGGCCTACATCCAGCAGTTCGTGAAGCGCGGCACTCCGCGCCGCCTGACGGAGGAGGATCGCGGCACGCTGGCCCGGTTCCTTGGCGTCGCCGAGTCGCTGCTCGGCGGTCGCCCCGACGCCGACGCCGACGCCGGCGCCCAGCCGGGCGTGCCGTGGCTCGCAGCGCGTCCGTCGGCCGGTCCCGGCTCGCTCGACAGCGAGGACCGCGCCTTGGGTGAGCTCGGCCTGCCCGCCGCCTACCTGCGCACGATCGGCGGCCAGCCGGGGCAGGTGAGCGCGGTCACGGTGCGCGGCGACTCGATGGCCCCGACGCTCGCCGACGGCGATTTGATCCTGGTCGATCACGGCGCGGCCGGCCGGCCGTTGTCCGACGGCATCCACGTTTTGCGCCAGGACGGGACGCTGATCGTCAAACGTCTGGCGCGCGAGGTCGGGGGGCGCTGGTCGGTGGCGAGCGACAACCCGCACGTCCCCGACCAGACCGGCGTGGCCCCCGCCGCGCTGTCGATTGTCGGCCGGGTGCTGTGGTTCGGCCGCACGCTCGACTGAGCGCGACGGCCGCCCGGCGCGAGATTGCCTCGCTGATGGCCCGCCTGGTGCGCCGCCGAGCGTCTGTTCAGCAAGCCGAAGCGGCCCTCGAGCCGACCTCATCGAGCGGATTGGCGCACGGGCATCGCTGGGCTAGACAGCGCACATGGCACGCCGGTGGCTCCTCCCGCTCGCGGCGACGATCGCCACTGCGACGCCGCTCGTGGCGCAGGAGCGGCCATTCGAGCCGACCGGCGGCGCGGCCATCGACCCGGACGCGCCGCTCGACCCGATGCCGGCGATCACCGTCGCCTGGCCGACCCTGCCCGCGCGCGGTGCGCCGGGCTCCGCGTCCGGCCCGGTCACCGACGCGACCGCCGACGCCCGCTACTCCACGGCGGTGACCGGCCTGGACCCGGCGGTCGAGGACGCCGTGCTGAGCGGCTTTCGCCAGCAATCGGCGCTGCGCGCGGGCAAGGGCCGGGCGGCGGGCACGGGCCAGATCGACCGCCGCCTCGCCGACGACCGCGAGCTGCTCGTCACCCTTTTGCGCTCGCAAGGTTATTACGACGCCGCCGTCGAGGTCCGCCGCGTCGACGGCCCCGACGGGCGCATCGCGCTGGAACTCGCCGCGCGACCGGGTGAGCGCTACCGGGTCGGCAGTGTGGCGCTCCCCGGCTTGGACGCCGCGCCGCCGATCGCTGCCCAGGCCCGCGCGGCGTTCGCGGTCAGCGCCGGCGACCCCGCGGCGGCCGAGCCGGTGCTGGCCGGGCGCGATGCGGTGGCGGCCACGCTGGCCAACAACGGCTACCCCTTTGCCACCGTCGCCGAGCCGAGCGCGGTGGTGGATCACGCGACCGGCGAGGCCGCCGTCACGCTGGCCGTCGAGCCCGGCGAGCGGGCGAACTTCGGTTCGATCCGGCTGGCCGACACGTCCTTGTTCGGAGCCGATCACGTCGGCGACATCGCGCTGTGGCAGCCCGGCGACCTCTACAGCGCGGCCCAAGTCGAGGACCTGCGTCGCGCGCTGATCGCCACCGGGCTGGTCGGATCGGTCGCGGTGCGGCCGATCGCCGGCGGTGCTCCCGGCGTGGTCGATGTCGGCGTCGATCTGACGGCGGCCAAACTGCGCACGATCGCCGGATCGCTCGGCTACGGCACCGGTGAGGGCGCGCGCGCCGGGGTGAGCTGGCAGCACCGCAACCTGATCCGGCCCGAGGGCGCGGTGACGGTGCGCGGCGTGCTGGGCACCCAGGAGCAGACGGCGGGCATCGACCTGCGCATGAACAACTTCGGCGCGCGCGACCGCGTCCTGTCGGCGCAGGCGGTGGCGAGCGCGGTCGACCGGCCGGCTTATCAGGCGAACCTCTTGAGCCTCAGCGCCGCCCTGGAGCGCAAGAGCACCTTCCTCCTCCAGAAGGAGTATGTCTGGTCGGTCGGCACCGAACTGCTCGCGTCGGACGAGCTCGCGGCACTGGCCGACACCGGCACCTCGCGGCGGCGCACCTACCTGATCGCGGCACTGCCGCTGTCGGTCGGCTATGACGGCTCCGACAGCCTGCTCGACCCCACGAGCGGCGTGCGGGCGCGGCTGTTCGCCTCGCCGGAGCTGTCGCTCTTGGGTGGCACCGCCGGCTACCTGCGCGCGCAGCTCGACGCCAGCGGCTATCTGCCGATGGGCGAGCGGCTGGTGCTTGCGAGCCGGGGGCGGATCGGGGCGATCGTCGGCCTGGGCCGCGACGCGCTCGCCCCGTCGCGTCGGTTCTACGCCGGCGGGGGCGCGTCGGTGCGCGGCTATGGCTTTCAGGCGATCGGGCCGCGCGACCTCAACAACGATCCGGTCGGCGGGCGCAGCCTGACCGAGCTGTCGGTGGAGGCGCGCTATCGCTTCGGCGCGTTCGGCGTCGTGCCCTTCATCGACGCCGGAAACATCTCGCCCGGCGGGCTGCCGACGCTGGGCGAGCTGCGCATCGGGGCTGGGCTTGGCGTGCGATACTACTCCAGCTTCGGGCCGATCCGGATCGACGTCGGCACGCCGCTGAACCCCCAGCCGGGCGACTCCCCGGTCGCGGTCTATGTGTCGCTGGGGCAGGCGTATTGATGGGTGAGGACCGCCAGCCCTCTCCCCTTCAGGGGAGAGGGCGAACCGCGACCGCGGCGAGGGAGAGGAGGACAGGGCCTCCCGGCACTGCACCCGGTCGCCAGTTCGCTCCTCTCTCCCAACCCTCTACCCTGAAGGGGAGAGGGCTTTCCCTTCCGCTCCGATGACAACCCGCACCCGTACCGGGCGTGTGGTGCGCTGGACCGGGCGCGCGACGTTGGGCGTCGGCGTGCTGGCGGTGGGTGCTCTCGTGGGGCTCGACACCCAGCCCGGCCACCGGCTCATCATCCGCCAGATCGAGGGGCTGCGGCCCACCTCCGGGTTGCGCATCGCGGTCGGGCGGATCGACGGATCGCTCTACAACCGCACGGTGCTGCGCAACGTCCGGCTGGCGGCCGCGAACGGCGTGTTTCTGACCGTGCCCGAGGCGCGGTTGGAGTGGGAGCCGATCGACCTGCTCGCCAATCGGCTCACCATCCACAGCCTCGCCGCGCCGACGGCGACGCTGCTGCGCCCGCCGAGCTTCACGCCCTCGGCCACGCCCAAGCCAATCCTGCCGGCCCTGCCGATCACGGTCGACCGGCTGACGATCGGCCGGCTGACGGTGGCAACGGGCATCGCCGGACCGGAGCGGCGCGGGCGGGTGGCGCTGTCCGCGTCCTCCATCGACGGCCGGCTGCTCGTGAACGGGGCCGTGACGCTCAGTGGGGGCGGCGACCGGCTGAGCGTGCGGATGTCCGCGCGGCCGGACGGCGACGGCTTCCGGCTGGCGGCCTCGCTCTGGGCACCGGCCGGTGGCGTGGCGGCAACCCGGCTCGGCCTGAGCGGGCCGAGCGTGCTGGCGGTGGTGGCCGCCGGCCGCTGGCGCGACTGGAGCGGGACCGCCGCTCTGGTGCAACCGCAAGGCCGCGTGGCGAACCTGCGCATCGGCGCGCGGGGCGACCGATATCGGCTGAGCGGTGTCATCGACCCGTCGTCGCGCCTGCGCGGGCGCATCCGCGACTTCGTGGGCCGGCGCGTGGCCATCGAGGGTCAGGGGCAATGGCAAGCGGGCACCATGGTGGGCACCGCGCGCGCGATCACGCCGTCGGGCACCGTGCGCGCGACGGGCGGGGTGGACGTGACCAGCCAGTCGTTCCGCGCCCTCGACCTCACCGCCGACATCCGACGGCCGGACCTGTTGCTGAGGGGCTCGGAGGCGCGCGACCTCACGCTCACCGTGCGGCTGAACGGTCCCATTCCGCGCGCGGCGTTCGACTGGCGGCTGACCGCCGGACGGCTGCGGGTCGACGAGGCGGTGATCGACGGGCTGGTCGCGGCCGGTCGCGGCCGGCTGAGCGATCCGCCCGTCGCCACCACCATGCAGGCGAGCGCCGCCCGGGTGACCGGCTTGGACGAGACGCTCGACGGCATCCTGCGCGACGTGCGCCTCAGCGGTCCGCTGGCGCTCTCCGGCCAGCGGCTGACCGGCCGCGACCTGCGGCTGACCGCGCCGGACCTGACCGCCAAGGTCGGGCTTACACTCGATCTCACGAACGCCCGCTATGATGTTGCTTTGGCGGCCGAGCTTGCGCGCTTCTCGATTGCCGGCCTGGGCGAGCTGGCGGTGGGCGGCGATCTGCGGCTGGTGCCCGACGGGCCCGGCTTCGCCTTCAGCGGTCCGGGCCGGGCGCGCTTCCGCCGGCTCGACAACGCCTTCCTCCAGTCGCTCACGCAGGGTTTGCCGGAGCTGACCGCGCGGCTCGACCGGCGCGGCGACAAGGTGGTGCGCTTCACCGAACTCAAGCTCACGTCACCCGGTCTGACGCTGAGCGGGTCGGGGCTGCGGCGGCCGGACGGCGGCATCGAGTTCACCGGCGTCGGCCGCTCGACCGAATACGGCCCGATCACCCGCCTCGTGCTGTCGGGCCAGCCCGAACGCCCGCGCGCCGAGCTGACCTTGGCGGAGCCGGTGGGCGGGGTGACGGGCGTCGTGCTGGTGCTGGAGCCCTCGTCGGCGGGCTATGCGGTAACCGCGCGCGGCGGCTCGCCGCTTGGGCCGTTCGACGCTGACGGCGCGCTGGAGCTTTCGCCGGGTGCTGACACCGCGGTGCGGATCGACCGGCTGGCGGTGGCCGACGCGGTCGGGCAGGGTCGCGTGCGCCTTACCGACGGACGCCTGGAGGGCCGCCTCGCCTTCACCGGAGAGGGACTGAACGGCACCGTCGGCCTGGCCCCACGGGACGGCCAACAAGGTGTCGATCTGGCCGTTGCGCTGCGCGAGGCGACGATCGCCGGGGTGATGGTGGCGAGCGGCCAAGCCGACTTGGCGCTGATCCTCGACAAGGGCCTGCGCTCCATCACCGGCACCGCGAGCGGGCAGGGCGTGCGGATCGGCGGCCTGGCGCTCGCTGAGGTCGCGGCCACGGCTGACATCCGCGAGGGGTGGGGGACCGTCGTCGCCTCGGCGAGCGGCGCGTCGGCGGGCCGCTTCGAGGTGCAGGCTCGCGCCGCCGTCGACGGCGCGACCGCGCGGATCGAGGGGCAGGGAACGGTCGCGGGCGAGCCGCTGACGCTGGCCCAGCCGGTCACCGTCACCCGCTCGGCGGCCGGCTATGAGGTGACGGGGCTTGAGCTCAACTACGGCGGCGGCGCGCTGCGGGCCGACGCCTTCGTGGGGTCCGGCACCAACCGGCTGGCCGCCGAGCTGGACCGGCTGCCGCTCACGCTGTTCAACGTCGTCTCGCCGGGGCTGGAGCTCGGCGGCACGATCAGCGGCACCGCGCGCTACGGCCCCGCCGCCTCGGGCGGCGCGCCGGAGGGCGAGCTGGACCTGACCGTGCTGGGCCTTACCCGGTCCACCATCGCCACCTCGTCCGCCCCGCTCGATTTTGCCGTCGCCGCGCGGCTGGACGGGAGCACCGCCGGGCTGCGCGCCGTGGCCGGCGACGGCAGCGGCGCGGTGCTCGGCCGTGCGCAGGCGAGCCTGACGCAGGTGCCGGACGCGGGCTCGCTGATCGAGCGGCTGACGGCGGCACCTCTGCGGGCGCAGGTCCGCTACAGCGGTCCGGTCGGCACGTTGTGGCGGCTGGGCGGGGTGACGGTCTTCGATCTGACCGGCCCGGTGGCGATCGGCGCGGACGTGTCCGGCACGCTCGACGATCCCGAGCTGGCGGGCTCGTTCGAGGCCACCGGCGGCCAGCTGAGCAGCGCCATCACCGGCACCACGATCACCGCGCTCGACGCGGCCGGGCGCTTCGATGGCTCGCGCCTGCAAATCGAACGCTTCGCCGGGCGCACCGGCTCGGGCCGCCAGACCGGCACCGTCACCGGCACCGGCACCGTCGAGCTGGCGCTCGCGCGCGGGGTCGGCTTCGACCTGAACGTGGTCGCCGAGGACGCGGAGCTGATCGACCGCGACGAGCTGGGCGCGACCGTCACCGGCCCGCTCCGCCTGCGCTCCGCCGGGCGCGGCGGATCGATTGAGGGCGACGTGCGCCTGGTGCGCTCCCGCTACCGCCTCGGCCGTGCCACCGCCGGCGAGCCGATCCCGCAGCTGACCGTCACCGAGATAAACCGGCGCACCGACGCCATTGCCAGCGAAGACAACGCGGCCCCGCCCTGGACCTTGGCGATCCGCGCGACCGCGCCCAGCCGCCTGGCGGTGAGCGGGCTCGGGCTGAACAGCGAGTGGTCGGCCGCGCTCGATCTGTCGGGCACTCTGACGGAGCCGCGCATCGACGGTGCGGCCGAGCTGATCCGGGGTGAGGTCGATTTCGCCGGCCGCTCCTTCGAGCTCGAGCGCGGCATCATCCGCTTCTCCGGGCAGACGCCGGTCAACCCCGCTCTCGACATCGTGGCCCGCGCCGACGTCGACGACCTGGACGCGCAGATCCTGGTCCGGGGCCGGGGGCTGGAGCCGCAGATCTCTTTCTCCTCCACGCCGGCCCTGCCGGAGGACGAGCTGCTCTCCCGGCTGTTGTTCGGCGGCTCGATCACCGATTTGTCGGCGATCGAGGCGGTGCAGCTCGGCGCGGCGGTGGCGAGCTTGCAGGACGGAGGTAACGGGTTGAACCCGATCAACGCGCTGCGCGACGCCGCAGGGCTGGACCGTTTGCGCATCCTGCCCGCCGACGTGACCGAGGGGCGGGGCACCGCGATCGCGGCCGGCAAGTACATCACTCGTCGGGCCTTCGTGGAGGTGGTGACCGACGGCCAGGGCTACTCCGCCACCCAGCTGGAATACCGCGTCTTCCGCTGGTTGTCGGTGCTGTCGACGCTAAGCACGGTGGGGCGGCAGTCGGCGGCGGTGCGGGTGTCGAAGGATTATTGAGGGTGCGACAACCGCCTGCGGAAGTTGACAAAGTTGACAGAAGTGCGGGGTTTTTGGCGGTTCGGCCGACACGCGTTTACCACAGGTGACGGCAGGGGAAACGCAGAGCGGTGGACAGATCCGACGAGCGCCCGGTTGGCGACGTGCCGTGGATCGACCCGGCGATTGGCAGCCACGGCGTTGAGGGTAAGGTCCTTCCTGGAGCGACCGTCCAGCCGCCCCGCGAATTTGGGCGAAGCGTTGGAGAAGGGGAACAGCGCCCACCGTCGACTCCCGCTTCGGCTAACCGAAATGGTACTAAATGTCAAGGTCGCCGACGCCGCTCGCGAGTCCTTCAGGCCCTCACTCGCTCAAGCTCTCCAGTCAGCGCGTCCGGTGACGCCGAGCCACGTTCCATGAGGAGGTTTGCCGCGCGCACGACCCTCGCCTCCGTAACCGTCTCCTCGCTCAGCCGGCCGTGATCGTGGAGCCATGTGGCGACATCGACCCAGTCCCACAACGGCGTCTTCGAGGTGACCCGCGCCACGGGATGGGGAAAGCCACGGCCGCGCTCTCCCGTCGAGTAGAGCGCGGCCGCCTGCCGGGTGATCCCCGCGCGTTCGGCGATGTCGCTGAGGCTGACCAGGTGATCCGGTTCCACCCGTTCGACGATTGCCCCGGCGCTCCGCACGTCGTGGCAGGCCGACGCGACCGCCTGTGAAAAGGAGGTGGCCTCGCGGTCAAACTCCAAGATCATCGCGCCCTTCTGCCAAGCCACGGTGGCATCATCGCAGCCGGCGTCGAACAGCCGATCCTCATAGCTATCCTCCGCATCCAGGCCGGAGGCGATGATCACGAACAGGTGCGTCGCCATGTCAGTCCTCCTCGTGCGGGCAACGGTTCACGGCGCGAAGAATGGCGCGCGCGTGATTGCCGGCGTTCTTCGGCATACTCCAGACCGACACCATGCAGCCGTCGCGGTCGTGGTGAGCGCAATAGAGCCGCGCCCACGCGTGCCCGCTCACCGGCTTGACCCTCCAGCCGAGCGTCTCAGCCTGGGCCACGGCATCTTCGATCTCCTTATTGGGATGACGACTCCGCGTCATCTCAGAGCCCGAACTAACGCGGCGTTGTCAGTTGTCAACACGGGGGCGCGGTTCGGACTTGGTTCGCTTCCAGCGGCTGTATTCACGAGATCGCTTCCGCGCCTCCCAATACAGTTCGAACACGGCCGCGATGAAAGGACTGAAGACGAGCACGAACACCAGGCGACCCCAACTTGCGGGGCCGCGCTGATCCCAGACCATGTTGGCGAACAGGACGGCAACCAAAAGCGCCGCCATCCCAGCGGTAGAGTTCCAGTCGATGAGAAGAGGGCGATAACGCGGATCGCCCTCATCACCGCCGGTCGATCGCTCGGCGCTCACTTCCAGACCTCACCCGCTGTAATACATCTCGAACTCCACCGGGCTCGGCGTCGTCTCCCAGCGCTCGACCTCCGCCCATTTCAGCTCGGCATAGGCGTCGATCTGGTCCTTGGTGAACACGTCGCCCTTGAGCAGGAATGCGTGGTCGGCCTCCAGGCTCTCCAGCGCCTCGCGCAGCGATCCGCAGACGGTGCGCACGTCGGCGAGTTCCTCGGGCGGCAGGTCGTAGAGGTTCTTGTCCATCGCCTCGCCCGGGTGCAGCCGGTTGGCGATGCCGTCCAGGCCGGCCATCACCAGCGCTGAATAGGCCAGATAGGGGTTGGCCAAGGCGTCGGGAAAGCGCACCTCGACCCGCTTCGACTTCTCGCCCGTGCCATAGGGGATGCGGCACGACGCCGAGCGGTTGCGCGACGAATAGGCCAGCAGCACCGGCGCTTCATAGCCCGGCACCAGCCGCTTGTAGCTGTTGGTCGACGGGTTGGTGAACGCGTTGAGCGCCTTGGCGTGCCGGATGATGCCGCCGATGAAGTAGAGGCAGTTGTCCGACAGGCCGGCATAGCCGTTGCCGGCGAAGGTCGGCTTGCCACCCTTCCAGATCGACAGATGCGTGTGCATGCCGGACCCGTTGTCGCCCTTGATCGGCTTGGGCATGAAGGTCGCCGTCTTGCCATAGGCCTGGGCGATCATGTGGACGACGTATTTGTAGATCTGCATCCGGTCGGCGGTCTCGGTCAGGGTCGAGTGGATCATGCCGAGTTCGTGCTGGGCCGGGGCGACCTCGTGATGGTGCTTGTCCATCGGCAGGCCCATCTCCAGCATGGTCGAGACCATCTCGCCCCGGATGTCGACCGCACTGTCGACCGGGGCGACCGGGAAATAGCCACCCTTCTTGCCCGGGCGATGGGCCATGTTGCCGGTCTCATAGGTCCGGCCGGAGTTGGTCGGCAGCTCGATGTCGTCGACCGCGAACATCGACGTGGTGTAGTCGTTCTGAAAGCGCACGTCGTCGAACATGAAGAACTCGGCTTCCGGCCCGATGTAGATCGTGTCGCCCGCGCCCGACTGCGTGACATAGGCCTCGGCCCGCTTGGCGGTGGAGCGCGGATCGCGCGAATAGAGGTCGCCCGTGCCCGGCTCGACGACGTCGCAGAACACGATCAGCATTGGGGTGGCCGAGAACGGATCGGTGTACACCGCGTTCAGGTCGGGCCGCAGCACCATGTCGGACTCGTTGATCGCCTTCCAGCCCTCGATCGACGACCCGTCGAACATCAGCCCGTCGGTCAGTTCATCCTCGCCGATCAACGATGCGACCATCGTCAGGTGCTGCCACTTGCCCTTGGGGTCGGTGAAGCGAAGATCGATCCACTCGATCTCCTTGTCGGCGACCATGTTGAGGATGTCTTGCGCGGTCTTCTTGTCGGCCATGATTGGTGCCCCTGGTCCTTTATCTCGTAAGTTCTAAATCGCATCGCTGTCGGTCTCGCCCGTGCGGATGCGCAGCGCGCTTTCGACGGGGAGGACGAAGATCTTGCCGTCGCCGATGCGGCCAGTCTGCGCGGCGGCGGCGATCGC
>JAABUN010008217.1_pt1 | contig 10778 bp, 13 predicted proteins | sample 5559311 | NCBI WGS metagenome assembly JAABUN01 (sample SAMN10711877, study PRJNA513370) | rock metagenome | isolation source: Antarctica rocks | place: Antarctica: Victoria Land, Siegfried Peak sud
GACACGGCCGCGGGCACCGGCAGCCCGCACCGGACGAACACCCAACCCTGAACCCAGCGCTCACCCGCCGCCGGCAGGCCGGCCCGGCAGATCCTGGTCGTCCTGGTCGTCCTGGTCGTCCTGGTCGTCCTGGTCGTCCTGGTCGTCCTGGTCGGCGTCGTCCTGGGTCGTCCTGGGTCGTCCTGGTCGACGTCGTCCTCGCCGCGGTGGAGCTGCTGGTAGTCCTGCTCAGCGCGTCGGAGAGCTCTCATGGCGGGGGTGCCGGTTGGTAGCCGCCGGCACGGGCCCGCACGTAGGCCTCGGCCAGCGCCTGCTTGGCACGGTCCAGCTCCCCGGACCGGTCACCGTCGGGGGGCACCTGGGCGTCGTTCATTGCCGCGCGTCTCCTGTCCGGCTCGGGCTCGGCGGCCTCGGGTCGTCCTCGGGCCCGGGCGCGGTCGCTCAGCTGCAAGAAGGACGGGTCGTAACCTACTGACAAGGAACTAACACGGAAAGTCGTCATCTCTGTGTTGCGGGGAGGGGCGGGTCGGTCAAGAACCGGGTGTGCCGCGCAGGTGGCTCTGCCGGACGCCGTCACCCGCTGCTCTTGCCCCGGGCGTCGCCCGCAGGCTGGGCGGTCAGGAGACGAGCAGTGAACGGGACGCGCACGAAGGCCGCGGCGTCCTTCGCCGGGAGCTCCCGCGGGCGGAACCGGCTGCCCTCGCGTTGCACCGCCGACCCGGTCCAGCCGGAAGCTGCGCCCGTGTGCCGGTCGAGGTCGTACGCGACGAAGTACCAGCGGCGGCCGAGCGAGACGAGCCGGTGCGGATCGACGGTGCGCTGGCTGGCGGTGCCGTCCGCAGCGGTGTAGCCCAGCGCGAGCCGCTCGTCGTTCCGGCACGCCTGCGCGACCGTCGTCAGCACGGCGGGTCCAACTCGGCATCGGTCCCGCCCCCGCCCCCCCGCAGCCGGGGCGGCATGACCTACACGACCTATGCCAGCGCCCGCAGCGACGACTCGACCATGTCGGCCACGGCATTGCTCGTCGCGGCATGTAGCTCGACGGCGAGGGCGACCGCCTCCTCGTCGTCGAGCACCAGCGGCGGCAGCACCGCGCCCGCCGCGAGCTGGTAGCCGCCGTCCACCCCACGGTGCGCCTGCACGGGGGTAACCCAGGTCGCAGCCGCTCTACGTCGTGGCGCAGCGTCCGCAGCGACACCTCGAGCCGCTACGCCAGCTCGGTGCCCGGCCAGTACCGCTGGCCCTGCAGCAGCAACAGCAGCTGCAGGGTGCGTGCGCTCGTCCCCATGCCGTCGATCCTGCCGCTGGCCGTGTGTTGAGGAACTGGCACCTGCTACTCGTGGCGGTGCGGTACGTCGACGTGCTCGGCCGGCCGGTGGTGACGTGACTGCGGGACCAGGTCGGCGCACGTGCGGTCCGGGCCGGCCGGTGCCCAAACCGCCTGGCATCCGGGCCAGCGGCACTACCCGGGCGCTTCCGGCCCGGCAGGCCGTAGGCGCGTCGGCGGACGGGCGGCGGAGTAGTCGTGTGCCGCAGCCGGACCGCCGGCGTCCGGCTCGCTCCGGCGTCGCGTGTGTGGCTTCGCGCGGGGTAGGTCGTGTCGGGTGGGAGTTGAGCGGCGCGTCGGGCGGCTGGTCGGCGCGGTCGTGCGGCCGGTCGGCTGGGCGCTGAGTGCACCGCGTGTGGCGGTGGGGGTCGCCGGTTCCGCGGTGCAGACCGAGCGCGCCGCGCAGACCGCGGTGACGCAGGCCGTGGAGGTGTTGCCCGGGCTGGGCCGCCTGAGCGCGCGGGCCGAGCGGCTCCTGGACGTTCTGACACCGCCGGTGCTGCGGGTCGGGACCCAGCTCGACGACGTGTTGGTCGATGATCTGCTGCTTGCGGCACGGGCTGCGCCCGGGCTGGTGCTGGCGATGCAGCAGGCGGTGAGCGGGTTCGACACGTTCCTGGCCCGCGCCGACGGGGTGCGGGACGCGGCCGCGGGGGTGGCCGGGCAGGCCGATGAGCTGACCGCGCAGATCGCTCGGGTGCTGGGTTCGCTCGCCGGCCTGGTCGAGGTCGCGGACGCGGCGGTGGGGTCGGCCGCGGCCACCTCGCAGCGGGCCGCGCGAGCCGTCACCGACGTCGAGGCGGTCACCGGCCGGGCGGCTGGGGCGGTCGTCGCGGCCGAGGGCGTGGTGGAGGGTGGCCGCGCGGTCCTGGCTGACGCCCAGCGAGCGGTGACCGGCGCGGCCGACATCGTGGAGGTCGCCGGCGCCGTGGCACGGCAGGCCCGGCAGATCGCCGGCACCGTCGAGGGCCTGGCCGGGCAGGCCGGGCCGGTCGTCGAACTGGGTGTTGAACTGGCCGGCCGGGCGGCCGAGCCGGCGCGCACGGTGCTGACTGCGGCCACGGCTGCCGCCCCAGCCGTCGCCGATCTGACACCGGATCTCGTCGCAGTTTTGGCCGAGTTCGTCGAGCGCCTGCCCGACCTGCTGCACAGCCTGGACACGCAGGTGCTACCGGTGTTGCGCGAACTGCAGCGCACCCCGCATGACGTCAGGGCGTTGAAGGACAGCGTGGAAGGCATCGAGCCCAAGCTCGGCGACATGGAAGCCGAACTCGCCGGGCTTCCTGGCGCCAAACTGCTGCGGCGACGCGGTCGCCGTTCCAACCAGGAACTGCCCGACGGGGTGTTGCCTTCCGAGCCGCAGTTCGACGGGACGGCGCCCGTCGCCGCCGGACCGGTCACCGACCAGGAGACCCAAACCTAGAAGCACTGGCAGCGTGCCTGGCCGCGGGGCGGACAGCGGCCACGGGCGAGAGGGCAGGACGGTTGCAGGGTCCACCCAGTTCGGGGGGCGGGGACGCCGGGTCTCGTCCTCCCAAGGGCGCGCGCGTGAGTGTCCTTGGCCGTGGCTGTTCACAGAGCGGTCGAGGTCCGGTCGAGGTCCCGGGAGCCGGGGACCTCGACCGCGAGCTGGTCAGTTGCTACCTGCTGTTCGGGAGATCGCCGTCGGTCTCGATCTGCTCCTTGCGGACCTGCTCGCTCACCGTCTGCTCCTCGGTGACGGTCTCGGTGCCCAGACGGACCCGCTCGACCGGGACGGTCTCCTTAGCCACGACCGGCTTCTCGGCGTGCAGGACCACCTCGTGCTCGTCCTCGGACAGATCCGGGCCGTCCAGGGCCTGCCCGGCGTTGCTCTCGGTGATCGGCTCCCGCTCGACACGGACCTGCTCGCGGGACACCGGGACAGTCGTCGTGGCGTTCTCGGTGACGATGTACTTACGCAGCCGGGCCCGGCCGACCTCGGCCTGCTGCGTGCCGACCTGTAGCCGCTCCTCCGACCGGGTCATCGCGTCGTCCGTGCTCGGGCCGCTGGTGTCGTGCCCCACCGTGCCGCGTACCTCCTCGCGCCCGGTGCCGACCGAGCTGACGTCCTGGCCGGCCGTCCCTGTGCTGGCGATGGGGGCGGCAGTGGTCTGCCCGACCCGGTAATGCGTGTAGAGCCGCTCCTCTTCTTCCGGGGAGAGCTCCTGGTCGGCCTCGATCCGGGGGGCGTCCTTGACCAGAGCCTGGTCATAGGGCACCACGACGTGGTTGCCCTGGACCGTGGCCTCCTGGACCGGCACGAACGTGGTGTGGCTGCCGAACAGCCCCGTGTGCACGGTCGCGAAGGTCGGTTGGCCGTCCTCACGGTCTGCGTACAGGGTGTCGATCGTGCCGATCTTTTTGCCGTCGGAGCCGTGCAGTTCCCTGCCGGCCAGGGACGCCAACTCGTTGCTCGAGATCATGTTTGTTCCTCCCTGCGAGGGCTGGCTGCGGGATGCCGCTGGCCGATGCCCTACCGCTACTGGTCGCGGTTCGTTGTGACTGTTTTCAGGGACAGCCAAGGGTCAGCGGGGCAGTGCGCGACGCGTGTCACCTGCTCGGCAGTGCCTGCCCCAGGTGCTCTGCCGCAACTCCAAGTGTGCCGCGACTCGAAGTGTGCCCCAGCCCTCGCTGATCAATCACGACGAGGTAACGGAGCGCGCAGGCCTGGGCGGCCCGCCACGCGTTCCAGTGCGACGGGGGTTGAGGACCAGTAGAAGCGCCGGTGTTCCGCAAGGGACGGATGCACGTGTCCAGCAGGTCCCGCAGCCGACGGATCGGCTTGGGGTGGCACGGAGGTCGGCCGGATCATCAGGCGTTCGGCGACCTTGCACAGCCAGACCGCGTCGAGCCGGTAGGTCTTGGGCCGACCGGGTAGGTGCTTGACCTGTTTGACGTTGACCAGTCAGATGTCGAAGCCGCGCTGTTGAACTGTGGTCAGGCTGACCCGCTACCGGGTCGCGTTGGTCGCCGAGGCCAGCGCGGAGCAGAACCGGGTCGAGAAGCTGCTCGAAGACGCCGCCCAGATCAAGCTGTCGGTCGTGTCCAGCGACATCTTCGGATCTTCAGCCGGGATATGATGAACGCCGTTAGGTCGAGCTGTCGCTGTTGACGCCTGATGGTGTCTGGGCGGCGCGGTTCCGACGACCGAGACGGCGGCTGGTGCTGGTGTTGTAGACGCCCCGCACCACGGCGACGACTTCCTGTGGGGTCGCGTGCTCGGCTAGGTCGGCTTCGCTGACCACGCCCACCAGCCGCTGGCCGTCGATCACGGGCAGCCGCTTGACCTGGTGCTGCGCCATCGTGCGTACCAGCTCCTGCACGTTGTCGTCCGCGCCGATCGTGACGGGTTTGCCCTGTCCCAGCTCCGCCGCGGTCGTCGAGCCCGGGTCCTTGCCCTGGGCCAGCACCTTGATGACGATGTCGCGGTCGGTGAGCATCCCCTTCAGACGTCCGTCCTCACCGCAGATCGGTAGCACGCCGACACCGAGCTGGTGCATCTTGCGGGCCGCATCCAGGACCGACTCGTTGGCCCGCACGCACTCCACCCCGCCGGTCATGATCGCCCGCGCTGTGCTCGCCGACCGGCGGCGCCCACCTCTGCCGCTGGCCTGGGCGCTGGTGCCGGGTGAGGACGCCGGTGCCCCTGCGGCCTGGGCACCCGCCTTGCGCCTGCGTGCCGCTACCGCGACCAGGGCAGGGACCGCGACCAGGAGCCAACTCGGCTGATAGTGCACGACGGTGCGCTGACGTACCGCCAACCGCGGGAAGACACCTCGTGGGCTGTGGACCTTCACCTCGGGGAACATCGGGCCTCCTGGACGAAGCGGCTGGGTCTGCCCGCACACCGCGGCGCAGCGGCGACGAACCGATCCTCTGGCTGGCAGCGGCCCATCCTGGACCGCCAGGCAGTGCATTGTCACCCCCTGCCTGATGCCCGCCTCGCGGCCTGGGTGTGCGGGTAGCGGTCCCGCATCGCGGCGGTCCCGAGGGCGGCCACACCCTGGTAACTGTTTGCTGACCTGCAGTACTCGGAGCCGGAAGTGCCGCTGAGCAGGGTGCTGATCGCGACGAGGTTGGGTAGCGATACGCAGACAGAAGCTGAGTGATATGGCGTCACCGCTGTTGGGACGGCGGCGAGGGCACGGGGGGAGGGCCGGTGGATGGGCTGGTGGGGGCACGGCGTGCGCTGAAGGTGACGGTCCCTTGGGCTGGGTCGGGAGCGGGGTGGGCAGCCGGCTGGGACGTCACCCGTCCGGGACGCGGCCGACGGCCGTCGGTGTGCTTGTACACGCCCTCGGTGGATCCGTCGGGGATGGGCGCGCACATGCTGGACCTGACGGCGGAGTTCCTGCCGCAGGTCGCCGTGTCGGTGATGTGCTGGCCGACGGTGCCGGGCCGGCGGGTCCTGGAACGCGCGGCGGCGCTGGGTGCGACGCCGCTGGCCTTGCCGCACCCCCGCGACCCCTCGTTCGCCGAGGTCATCGTCCGGTTCCTCGAGGAGGAGCCGGCCGAGGTGTTCCACGTGCACGTCGCGACGGGCAGGGAGGACTTCGATGGCGCCCGGGCGGCCCGGCGGGCCGGCGTTCCGGCGGTGGTGCAGACCCTGCACCTGCCTTGGCTGCTGTCCGACCGGGGCAAGCAGCGGCCTTTCTTCCGCGCGCTGCAGGAGGTGGACCACCTGATCGCGGTATCGCAGGCGCAGCGCGCGACGTATGAGCGGATCGGCGTCCCGGCCGGGCGGCTCACCACGGTGCCGAACGGCATCCGTGCTCGGGGACCCGCGCCGGGACGGCGCGCCGCCCGGCAGGCTCTCGGGCTGGGCCCGGATCAGCCGGTGGTGATGACGATCGGGCGGCTGACGGTGATGAAGGGCCAGTGCTACCTGATTGACAGCGTCCCGGACCTGGCCGCCCAGTTCCCCGGTCTCGCGGTCCTGGTGTTCGGCCACGGGCACTTGCAGGGCCGGCTGGAGGTGCAGGCCTCGGCGCTGGGTGTCGAGGGGGTCGTGCGGTTGCTGGGTCACCGGTCCGACGCCCGGCTGCTGCTGGACGCCGCGGACGTTTTTGTGCTGCCGTCTCGGCACGAGGGGATGCCGTTGGTGGCGTTGGAGGCGATGGAGGCGGGCCTGCCGGTGGTCGCGACCCGGGTGATCGGTAGCGCGGAGGTTGTCGCTGACGGGCAGACCGGTCTGTTGGTGCCGCCGCAGGACCCGGCGGCGCTGGGCGGGGCGCTCGCGAGGTTGCTGGGCGACCCCGGGCTGCGGGCGCGGTACGGCGACGCCGGTCGGCGTCGCTACCTGGAGCACTTCACCAGCGAGCGGATGGCGCAGCAGACGATGACGGTCTACCAGCAGGTGCTGCAGCGGGTCCCGGTCGGCCTGCGGGGCAGCGGATGAACCGGCTGCGGGTGGCCTTGGTCGGGACCGGGTTCATCGCCGGCCGGCACCTGGGTGCGTTGGCGGCGATGCCCGAGGTCGAGGTCGCGGTCGCCGACCCGGTGCTGGAGCGGGCCGAGGCCGCCGCCCAGCAGCTGGGCGCCCGCGCCCACGCCGACGGGCTGGCCCTGCTGGCCGCGGAGGACCTGGACGCGGTGTGGCTGTGCGTGCGTCGCTGGGCGGGGACCGCGGCGAGTACAACTCGTGGCGTGAAGTTGCCGCCTGACCTGCACGGTGCCGCGATCGACCTATGGGAGCAGTGCGGGCTGACGCGTCCCTGGAACGACCCAAAGGCCGACCTGCGTCGAGCGCTCGACGGTAGCGGCTCCGCCGTTCTTGCCGCGGTCGCGGCCGATCCCACCGCCGCGTCCGCGACCTCGACCAGGCCGGCGAGCGAACCCAGCACCCGAGCGATCTGCGCGGTCAGCTCATCGGCCTGCCCGGCCACCTCCGCGGCCGCGTCCCGCACCCCGTCGGCGCGGGCCAGGAACGCGTCGAACCCGCTCACGGCCTGCTGCATCGCCAGCACCAGCCCGGGCGCAGCCCGTGCCGCAAGCAGCAGATCATCGACCAACACGTCGTGTTGCCGCTGCGCCCCTCCAGGAGCATGGTGGCGTCGTCGGTGAGCTGGCCCTGCTGGTGTTCGAGCAGTGCCCGCACCACGCGCCGCGTGCTCTCTGGGGTGGGAAGGCCGCTGGCGTTCCGCCACGCCCCCATCCGCAGACGCACCGGCGAAGATCGTTCCTGACCACGTAGGCCCCCTACTGAAACACCGGGGTTAGCAGGGCAGCCGGTCGCCGACAGACCGGGCTTGTAGTGAAACCGGCGCTCGCCAGAAGCGCTCCAACCACGTCCGCCTTAATCGAGACCTCGTCGAGCCCGAAGGTGCCGGCCGTGCTCGTCCCGTACCGTCCGGCGGATGAGGACGACCAGGAGCGGGCGCGGACCGGGGACGGCGACCAGGGACCGGCGAGAGCCTTGCGGCGTGCGTACCGGCCGTGGCAGGGCGGCCCGTTGTCCGGTGTCGGCGTCCGTCTCCTGCTGCCGTCTGCCCGCTCGCAAATGATCGAGCTGAGCGGGCTGGATCCGCAGCCGGCTGGGTTCCCGGCTGCATGGCGTGTCCCTACCGCGCGACCGGCACCCCGGCGATCTGCTTCGCCTGCGCCAACCACGGTACCTTCTCGACGCCCACCGCGGCCTGCCCGGTGTGCGGCGAGGAACTCGTGAACGGCGACCAGTGCGCCAACGCCGTGTGCAACCTCGACGGCCGCTGGTTCTCCCGCCTCTACACCGCCTCCTGGCGCCCCGAGGAGATGTGGATGGCCATCTGCCGCTACAAGTACGACCAGTGCCGCGAGTGGGCCCCGATCCTCGGGCGCATCCTGGTCGGGTTCCTCGAGGAACGCCGGACGGACCTGGCCGGGTACGACCTCATCACCACCGGGGCCCTCTACGTCGGCCCGCGAGCCAAGCGGCTCTGGGACACGCTGCGGCTCATCCTCGACGCGGCGCTGGCCGTGGGACCCGACTGGCCCTTCGTCCCCGACCTGATAACCAAGTCGGGACCGACCGGGCAGTTCCTGGGCAGGAGCGTGCAGACCAGACGCGCCATCGCCGAGCACTCGCTGCGGGATGCCCTCGCGGTGCCCAGGCCGGAACTCGTCGCCGGACGGCGCGTCCTCGTCCTGGACGATGTCTACTCCGAGGGCTTCTCGCTGCGCGAGATGGCCCGGGTGCTCATGGGCGCCGGCGCCACCGAGGTCGCGGGGCTGGTGCTCGCCCGCAGGAAGGGCGGCTGACCGGGCGCACGGCTCGCGCCTCCGGCGCGAGCAAACTGCTTCCTTCTCATCCGGCCGCGTCAGGGTTCTCGTCGGGAAGCGGTACCGCCTGATGCGGCAGGGAGGTGGGCAGGGCGCTGCTCGTCAGGTGGTCGGCGTCGTTGAACGACACCAGCGTCCACTCCGGCTCGCCGGCGGGTGCGGGCCGGTGCCGCCAGTGAGTGAGGCTGGTGTTCAGCGGCGCGCAGTCCACCCGGTTCCCGCTCGCTCCCACACCGAACGCCAGCGCGAACGACGCCTCCACCACCCCGGCGTGGCACACCGCGACCACCGTCTCATCCGGATGCCGGGCGACCAGACCCGACAGCGCGCCGCCCGCGCGGACCAGGAATGTCGCCCAGCTTTCACCGCCCGGTGAGAACACCCGAAACGGGTCCCGTGTCCCCGATGGGTTCTCGCCGGCGCGGTACCGGGCCCGCCACTGCTGCACGGTCAGGCCGTCGGCCTCACCGGGACGCAGCTCGTGCAGCCCGTCGTCCGGCAGCACCGGCAGGTCCAGCGCCTGCGCGACGTACTCGGCGGTCTGCAGCGCCCGCGGCAGGGTGCTGGAGACCAGTCGGTCGGCGTGTATCCGCTGGCTCCGCAGCCGCTCCTGCAGCAGGCGGGCCTGGTCCCGTCCCCGGACAGTCAGGCCCCTGTCGCCACGCAGGCCGCCGATCACCGGCTCGACGTTCGCCACGGCCTCGCCGTGCCGCACCAGGTACAGCTCCGTCGCCACCAGGTCCTCCCCGAGGACCTCGCAGCCCTTCGGGACAGCCTTCCTCACCTCCACGCAGAGCTGTCGCGGGGTCCGCACAGCCCATGCACAGCCCAGCCCGCTGCAGAGACGGCGACTGCTTCGTCTTGACGGGAACTGTGCGGTTGGTCGGGGAGGGCGAGGGCTACTGCAACAGAGGTTAATGATGGCTGAAGAGTGCTTTGACATTCGGCAACTGCTCGAACCGGGAGAAGGTTCCAAGGTTCCCGCGTCCGCGATCTCATGAGCAGCCTGTAGAAATGCACCCTCATGCGGTGCGCGCGAGCGTGCCCCCGACGCTGATCCGTCGTACTCCCAGCTCCCAGCCTCGTCGCATCGGCCACAGTCATGAAGGGGGCGTTGATCCGCCGATGCGCTCCGGGGTGCGGGTGCTCGCGGCGGACGAAGACGCGCATGCCGGCGCAGTGCGCGGTCCGGCCGGTGACCTCGGTGACGCTCGGCGTGCTCACGCAGGTCCCCGTGGGCGTTGCACGCGACCTGCCAGGACAAGGTTGGCACGGTGACCGTACCGGATACGTCCGATCCCGCCCCATGACACCAGTTGCGCCACGCGAGCAGTCACCCGCGACACGCCCACCGGCTGTCTGCGTCACGTCGATCAGTGGCGCGGGCTCGGACCGGCCCGAAAAGCGGTTGCGGGACGTCTTCGTGGCGCGCGTAACCGGTCTTCTGGTCGCTCGGAACTTCGCGCATCGGAATGCGCGGGCGCTAGCACCTCTCATCACTTTGGGGGTGACCGATGTGGGACGTGCCCGGGAGTTCTGCGAGCGACTGGGCTGGCAGGGCCGGGAGCCGAGGAGACGGTGTTCTTCCAGGTGGGAGGCCTGGCGCTCGTCCTGTGGGGGCGCGACAAGCTCGCGGCGGACTGCGGCGTCGGTGTTGCCGCCGAACGCGTCTTGGCGGCAACACCTTGCGCACGACGTCCGTCGAAGGCCGAGGCTGAGGGGACACCCCAGCCGGCCCGGGTTACTGCTGGCTGATGTTGACCATCCATGGGACGCCGAACTGGTCGGTGCACATGCCGAACTCGTCGCCCCAGACCTGCTTTTCCAGCGGCATGGTGACGGTTCCGGTGGCGGACAGCGCCGCCCAGTACCGGCGGAGCTCGTCGCCGTCGTTGCCGCTCAGGCTGATCGAGATGGTGTTGCCGGGGGTGCGCTGCATGCCGGTCGGGGTGTCGGCCCCCATGAGGGTGAAGCCGCTCGTCGTCTGGAGCATGCCGTGCATGACCTAGTCACCGTCGGGTCCTGGCATCCCGCCGTTTTGTCCGTGTGGTGCAAGGCTGGGCGGGGCAGCGGCAGCGTGCCGCCGATCAGGTCCGGTGAGAGGCGGCGCGGGCTGAGCGCGACACCCCGGGGTGCGGCACGACGAGCACGTCGACCAGCGCCTGTCGCCGTG
>JAABUN010008218.1_pt1 | contig 10778 bp, 11 predicted proteins | sample 5559311 | NCBI WGS metagenome assembly JAABUN01 (sample SAMN10711877, study PRJNA513370) | rock metagenome | isolation source: Antarctica rocks | place: Antarctica: Victoria Land, Siegfried Peak sud
GCCGGGACGGGCATACCCAACTGGTCTACAAGCACGCCATCAGCACCGTCATGCCGGGCGGCCCGATCCAGTTGTTCGAACCGGGTGCGGTCCCCGCGCGCGAAGGCGCCCCCGTCCGCGAAGGCGCAGCGGTGGTCCGCGAAGGTACCACGCTGACCATGGGCCGCGAGCCGGCTCCGGCTGGAACCGACTGATTCCGCGCATCGAACGCGGGACAACCCATGCCCGAACCGGGCAGCATCCGGCAGGCTTCACGGATTGAGCGAAACCGAACACGACCTGCCGCCGCCAGCCAATGGCCACGGCAGCGAGGCGACACCCACCAGGGCCGCCGTCATCCTGCCCCACGACAGGTCGCGTGCCACCGGCACCGCGGGAGCGCCCCGTGCGGCGGAGGCCCGGCTGGCCGAGGCGGTTGGCCTCGCCGCCAGCATCGGCGTCGCCATCGTCCACTCGGCGATCTACCCGCTGCGCGAACGGCGGTCCCGCACCCTGCTGGGCGAGGGCCAGGTGGCGATGGTCAAGGAGGCCATCGCCGCCAACGCCGTGACCGTCACCGTGGTGGATGCCGCGCTGACTCCGGTGCAGCAGCGCAACTTGGAGCGCGAGTGGGGCTGCAAGGTCATCGACCGCACCGGGCTGATCCTGGAAATATTCGGCGAGCGCGCCCGCACCCGCGAGGGCGCGTTGCAGGTCGAACTCGCCCACCTGGACTACCAGCGGACCCGGCTGGTGCGGTCCTGGACCCACCTTGAACGGCAGCGCGGCGGCTTCGGCTTCCTCGGCGGCCCCGGCGAATCGCAGATCGAGATCGACCGTCGGCTGATCGGCGACCGGATGATCCGCCTCAAGAAGGAGCTGGAGCAGGTCCGCCGCACCCGCGGCCTGCACCGCCACGCCCGCGCCCGGGTGCCGCAGCCGACCGTGGCGCTGGTCGGCTACACCAACGCCGGCAAATCGACGCTGTTCAACGCGCTCACCGGCGCCGGCGTCCATGCGGAAGACCAGCTCTTCGCCACCCTCGACCCGACCATGCGGGCGATCACCCTGCCGTCCGGGCGCACCGCCATCCTGTCCGACACGGTCGGCTTCATCTCCGACCTGCCGACCCAACTGGTCGAGGCGTTCCGCGCCACGCTCGAGGAAGTGGCCGCCGCCGACATCATCCTGCACGTCCGCGACGTGGCCCACCCCGACACCGCGGCGCAGCGCGGCGACGTGCTGCGGGTGCTGGCCGAGATGGCCGCCGGCACCGGCGCGGCGCTCGACGAGGGCTGGGAAGGCCGCCTGGTGGAAGTGCTGAACAAGGCCGACCTTCTGGGCGGCACCGGCCAGGTTCCGGGCGCCGGCAGCGGCGATGCCATCGCGGTTTCGGCGCTGACCGGGGAGGGGCTGGACGACCTCCGCGCGGCGATGGATGCGCGGCTCTCGGCCGGGCTGGACACCGTGGACTACCATCTGCCGGCCGCCGACGGCGCCCGCCTCGCCTGGCTGTACCGGCATGGCGAGGTGCTGACGCGGGACCAAGTGGAGGACGAGGTGCGGGTCACGGTGCGCCTCTCGCCCGCCGACCGCGCGCGCTTCGAGCAGCCCACCGCGTGACGCCCCGGATCGATCACCACGCCGTGGCCGACGTCGCGGCGCTGCTGCGGCACGCCACACGAACAGAAATCCTGCCGCGGTTCCGCCGCCTGGCGGAGGGCGCGGTGCGGACCAAGACCGGGCCGCTCGACCTGGTGACCGATGCCGACGAGGCGGCGGAGCGGACCATCACCGCCGGCCTGCTGGCCCGCTTCCCCAGCTGCGCTGTGGTCGGCGAGGAGGCGACCGCCGCCAACCCCGCGCTGCTCGGCCGCCTGGCCGGCGCCGAGCTGGCCTTCGTGGTCGACCCGGTGGACGGCACCGCGAACTTCACCGCCGGGCTGCCGCTGTTCGGCTGCATGGCCGCGGCGGTGGTCCAGGGCGAGATCGTGGCAGCCTGAATCCACGACCCGCTGGGCGACGACACCGCCATCGCGCTGCGCGGCGAGGGGGCCTGGGTGGAGGCGCCCTCGGGCCATCGCGCGGAGCTTCGCGTGGCGGCGCCGGCGCCGGTGGCGCGGATGGTCGGCGCCGTCTCTTGGGCCTACCTGCCGGAGCCGCTGCGGACCCGCGTGGCGTCGCGGCTGCTGCGTCTGGCGGCGGCGGTCAACCTGCGCTGCGCCGCGCATGAACACCGGATGGCGGCCGGCGGCCATGCCCATGTCTTGCTGTACCACCGGCTGATGCCCTGGGACCACGCGCCGGGCTGGCTGCTGCACCGCGAGGCCGGCGGCCACGCCGCGCGCTTCGACGGCAGCGCCTACGGGCCGCATCTGACCGATGGCGGGTTACTCTGCGCGCCGGACCGCGCCAGTTGGGAGGCGGTCCGGGAGGCCCTGCTGGCGGAGTAGCCTCCGGGCGCCGCAACCGCAGGAGTCCCCCCCGATGCCCGACCCGACCGCTGCCGCCCCGCCGCCGCCCAACGTGGCGCTGGTCATCGTCCCACGCGCCCATTATTTGGGCGGCTTCGAGGTCCGCCGGGCGCTGCCCTCGCAGCAGCGCCAGATGGTCGGCCCCTTCATCTTCCTCGACCAGATGGGACCCGGTGAATTCCTGGCAGGGCAGGGGCTGGATCTCCGCCCGCACCCGCATATTGGGCTGTCAACCGTCACCTACCTGTTCCAGGGTTCCATCCTGCACCAGGACAGCCTGGGCACCCGCCAGGCCATCCTGCCGGGCGACGTGAACTGGATGACCGCCGGCCAGGGCATCGCCCATTCCGAGCGCAGCGACCCTTCCGAGCGCCAGGCAACCCGCCGCCTGTCCGGCATCCAGTCCTGGGTGGCGCTGCCGAAGGCGGCCGAGGAGCAGGCGCCAGGCTTCGCCCACCACCCCGCCGCCTCGCTGCCGCTGGAGGAGTTCGAGGGCGTCCGGCTGCGGCTGGTCGCCGGGGAGGGCTGGGGCCTGCGGGCGCCGGTCGCCACCGCCTCGCCGCTGTTCTACGCCGATGCCGTGCTGGCCGCCGGCGCCCAGCTGCCATTGTCCGACGGGCACGCGGAACGCGCCGCCTACGTGCTGGAAGGCGAAGTGGAGGTTTCAGGTGATCGCTTCGAGGCCGGGCGGTTCGCGAAGGTGCCGGGCGACGCGCAGGAGTTCATCCCGCTGCCGGAGCCGCAACCAGAGCCGCAACGGCCGGGCTGATCCGCGTAGTCCCATTATGTTCTAGTTTTGTTCAATCGTTAACAGCAAATTTTCAAGCTGCGTCGCCGGATTATAAAATTCTTACATACATGAGTGAAGCCTTCACCAACGTGGGCAAGCGGATGGCGGAGCCGACTCCGGCCCTGTAAAACACTTTACTTCAGGCTGCTGCCGAGCGGCGATGGGCCAGGCGTCGGGGCCCTCGTCAGGCGTCCCGCTCGGCCGCCTTTACCGCCTGCCACTCCGCTTCCATCGCCGCCAACCCGGCATCCGCCGGTCCCAGCCCACGCGCCGCCAGCCGCCGCTCGACGCCTTCGAACCGACGCTCGAATTTGACATTGGCGCCCCGCAAGCACTCTTCCGGGTCGAGATCCAGCTTGCGGGCCAGGTTGGCCAGCACGAACAGCAGGTCGCCGACCTCGTCCGCCAGCCGCGCCGGGTCGGCCGGCCGTCCGGGCGCCGCCAACTCGGCACGGAGTTCGGCGGCTTCCTCGGCCAGCTTGTCCAGCACGCCGCCGGCCTCCGGCCAATCGAAGCCGACCCGCGCGGCGCGGCGGGTCAGCTTGGCGGCGCGGCTGAGGGCGGGGAGGGCGGTCGGCACCCCGGCCAGGGTCCCGGTCTCCGCCCGCGCCCCGCGTTCCTCCGCCTTCTGGCGTTCCCAGGGCACCGATTGCGCCGCCGCATCGCGCGCCGCGGCGGCACCGAAGACATGCGGATGCCGGCGGACCATCTTGTCGGCGATCGCCGCGGCAACCTCGGCGAAGCCGAACCGCCCGGCCTCCTCGGCCAGCCGGGCGTGGTAGACCACCTGGAACAGCAGGTCGCCCAGCTCGTCGAGCAACGCGGGGAAATCCGGGCCGCGGCGGATGGCGTCGGCGACCTCGTGGGCCTCCTCGATGGTGTATGGGGCGATCGAGGCAAAATCCTGCGCCAGGTCCCAGGGACAGCCGGCCACCGGATCGCGCAGCCGCGCCATGATCGACAGCAGCCGCAGCAGGGCGGCGTCGGGGGCCTGGGTCTCGGTCATGCACGGCTCCGGTTGGGTGGGTGTGGTCGTCATACCGTCCATACGGCGTGCAGCCCAACCAACAGACTTATCAACAAATTTTATTGCCGCATAAGATATATTATGGAAACTAAACCTCTGTGGACAAGAGGGGGATATCTTAGGCTGGGACTTTCAGGACCATGCCGTCGAAGCCGGGTTCGATTCCGGGCGGCAGGTCGCGCGTCAAGGCGGCGAAATCCATGGAAGGTCCCATGTGCGTCAGTACCGTCCGCCGCGGGCGCAGCCGGGCGACCCACTCCAGCACCTGGTCCAGGCCGGCATGCACCTTGTGCGGCCGGCGCTGGAAGCAGCCGACCACCCAGGTGTCGAGGCCCTGGAGCGCCGGCAGGCTTTCGTCCGGCAGCATCACCACGTCGGTCGAATATGCGAAGCCGCCGGTCCGCACCCCCAGCGTGTCCATCACCCCGTGGTCCTGGCGGAAAACCTCCAGTTGCATCCCGGCGGCTTCGAACCGGTCGCCATAGGCCAGCCGGCGCGGCTCCAGCGCCGGGCGGTAGAAGAATGGCGGCGTGGCGCCGATGAAGGCGTAGGCGAACCGGTCGTCCAGCTTGTCGAGGGTGGTCCGGGTGCCGAAGGCGTCCAGCGCCCGGCCGGTGGTGCGGTTGACCTGCCGCAGGTCGTCGATGCCCAGGATGTGGTCGGCATGGGCATGGGTGAACAGCACTGCATCCAGCTTCGCCGCCCTGGCCGCCAGCAGTTGCGCCCGCAGGTCCGGCCCGGCATCGATCAGCAGCCGGCGGCCGTCCGGTCCCTGCACCAGCGCCGAGGTCCGGCTGCGGCGGTTGCGCGGTTCGCAAGGGTCGCAATCGCCCCATTCGCCGCCCTCCCCCGCCCCGCCGATTTGCGGCACCCCGCCGGAACCGCCGGTGCCGAGCAGCGTGACCCGGAGCATCGCCGCCCCGGCCTGCGGTTCCCCAACCATCCCCGGTCAGCTTGCCCGGTCGAACAGGCGGAAGAAATTGGCGGTGGTGGCCGCCTCGATCGCCGCCAGCGGCACGCCGCGGGCCGCCGCGAGCACCTTGGCGGTATGCGCCACGTAAGCCGGCTCGCACCGCCTGCCGCGGACCGGCACCGGCGCCAGGTAGGGGCTGTCGGTCTCGACCAGCAGCCGGTCTTCCGGCAGGGCGCCGGCGATCTCCCGCAAGGCCGTGGATTTCGGGAAGGTCAGGATGCCGGAGAACGACACATGACCGCCCATCGCCACCGCCTGCTCGGCCAGCGGACGGCCGCTGCTGAAGCAGTGCAGCAGGAAGGCGAAGGGACCGCCGGCCTCGTGTTCCTGCCGCAGGATCGCCAGGATGTCGGCATCGGCGTCGCGGGCGTGGATCGCCAGCGGCAGGCCGGCGGCGCGGGCGGCCCGGATGTGCCGGCGGAAGCTCTCCTGTTGCAGGTCGCGCGGCGCCTTGTTGTAGAAGTAGTCGAGGCCGCTCTCGCCGATCCCGATGATCCGCGGGTGGTCGGCCAGGGCGACCAATTCCTCCACGCTCGGCAGTGGCGCCTCGCCGGCATTGTGCGGATGCACGCCGACGGTGCCCCATACCTCCTGGAAACGCTCGGCGATCGCTTTCACCACGGCCGCCTGAGCGCCCCTTACGCCGATGCTGACCATCCGGCCGACCCCGGCCTCCCTCGCCCGGCCGACGACGCCCTCGATCTCGTCCTCGCCGAAGTGGTCCAGGTGGCAGTGGCTGTCGACCAGCACGCGCTCAGGCCGCCAGTTCAATCTTGCGGAACAGCGGCGCCGGCGGCGGCAGCATGGTGCCCTCGGGCAACGGAGCCGCCAGGTCCGCCAGGCTGCGCGCGGTCCCGGGCACGCCAAGCTGGTCCAGCAGCAGCCCCATGGTGCCCGGCATGAACGGTTGCAGCACGGTGGCGTAGGCCCGCAAGGCGGTGTGCAGATGGCGCAGCACGGCGGCCATGCGCGCCGGGTCGGTCTTCTTCAACGCCCATGGCTGCATCTGCGTGATGTAGCCATTCGCGCCGCGCATCTGACGCATGATCTCCTCAAGCGCAAGGTGGAATTCCTGCCGGTCCAGGAAGCCTCCGACAGCGCCCTCGAGCGTGCCGAGCGGTGCAAGGAGGACCGCATCGTCAAGGACCGCACCGGCCTGCGCCGGCAGCCGCCCATCGCAATTCCGCTGGATCAGCGTCAGCGTCCGTTGCGCCAGGTTGCCGAGGCCGTCCGCCAGTTCGCCGTTCAGCCGCGCCACCAGCGCGTGCTTCTGGAAGTCGCCATCCTGCCCGAACGGCACCTCGCGCAGCAGGAAGTACCGCAGCGGGTCCAGCCCGAACTCCTCGATCAGCGCCAACGGGTCGATGGCGTTGCCGAGGGACTTCGACATCTTCTGCCCCTCGATGGTCCACCAGCCATGCGCGAACACCCGCTTCGGCGGCTCGATCCCCGCGGCCATCAGGAAGGCCGGCCAGTACACCGCGTGGAACCGCAGGATGTCCTTGCCGACGAAGTGCGTCACCTGCCGGTCGGTCCAGAAACTCCAACGCGGCGCGTCCGGGTCCGGATAGCCGGCGGCGGTGAGGTAATTGGTCAGCGCATCCAGCCACACGTACATGACATGCGCCGGGTCGTCCGGCACCGGCACCCCCCAGGTGAAGCTGGTGCGGCTGATCGACAGATCCTGCAGGCCGGCCCTGACGAAGCTCAGCACCTCGTTCCGGCGCGACGGCGGCGCGATGCAGTCCGGGTGCGCTTCATAGAATTCCAGCAGCCGGTCCCGCCATGCCGAAAGCCGGAAGAAGTAGCTTGGTTCCCGCACCCACTCCACCGGCGCGCCGGAGGGCGCGTACCGCACGCCATCCCGCTCCGTCAGCTCGTCCGGCCCGTAGAAGGCTTCGTCGCGCACCGCGTACCAGCCCTCGTAGTGGCCGAGGGTGATCTCGCCGCGCTGCGCCAATTCCCGCCACAGCGCTTTGCAGGCCTGCTTGTGGCGGTCTTCAGTGGTGCGGATGAAGTCGTCGTTGGACAGCCCCAGTCGTTCCGCCAAATCACGGAAATGCTGGCTCACCTGATCGGTGAAGGCCTGCGGCTCCATGCCCGCGTCGCGTGCCGCCTTCGCCACCTTCTGGCCATGCTCGTCGGTGCCGGTCAGGAAGAACACCTCGTGTCCCTCCAACCGCTTCCAACGCGCCAGCACGTCGGTCGCCAGCGAGGTGTAGGCGTGGCCGATATGCGGCCGGTCGTTGACGTAGTAGATTGGCGTGGTCAGGTAGGTGCGCGGCATCGCCCGTCCATACCACGGGCCTACCGCGTGCCCAACCACGCCAGCCCGGTCAGCACCGCCTGCTTGCGGTCGAGGTTGAGCCGTTCGGTCTCCTCCGCGAGCCGCCCGAGCCGGTCCCACAGCGCCGCCCAATCGGCCAGCGCCCGGCTGCCGAGCCACGGCGCCGCGGCCCCTCCCCGCCCTGCCTGGCGCAGCGCCGCGGCCAACGCCCGGCGCAGCAGCGCCATGAACACCGGCAGCGCCGCCGCGTCCCGCCGTCCCGCCACCCGGTCGGCGATGTCGTGCAGCCGGCGCGGGTCGGGCCGCGGCAGCGCCGCCAGCACCTCGTCCACCATCGCCTGCAGCGCCAGCCCCTCCCGCTCCGCCAGGGTCAGGGCCCGGCCGGGGCAGCCATCGGCGATGCGGGCCAGGGCGGCGCGTTCCGCTGGCGGCAGTTCCGGCTGCCACCGCCCCAGCAGCAGTGCCATGGCCGGCTCCGGCAGCGGAAACAGGTCGAGCCGGCGGCAGCGGCTGCGCAGCGTCGGCAGCAGCCGGTCGGGCTGGCTGGTGACCACCAGCAGCACGGTGCGCGGCGGCGGCTCCTCCAGCGTCTTCAGCAGGGTGTTCGGCACGGCGGCGCTGTCGGCCCGCTCCGCCCCGTCCACCACCACCACGCGCCAGCCGCCCTCGGCGGCGGTATGCGCCAGGAACCGCACGGCGGCGCGGGCGTCCTCCACCCGCAGCACCAGCTTGCTGCCCTTGTCGCCGGTGCTAGGCGCCAGCGTGAACAGGTCCGCATGGGCGCTGCCGGCGACGCGGCGGAACACCGGATGCGCCGGCGGCAGGCACAGCGGCGCCTGGCCTTCGGCGGCCGGCGGCAGCCCGGCCAGCAGCCAGCGGGCGAAGCGGAAGGCCAGCGTCGCCTTGCCGAGACCGGGCGGCCCGGCGATCAGCCAGGCGTGGTGCAGCCGGCCGGACCGCGCCGCGGCTTCCAGGGTGCGCGCCGCGTCGTCGTGGCCGACCAATTCAGGATTGGCGCGCGGCTCGGGCGGCAGCGTCACGCGGGAATATTCAGCCGGCTGCGCACCGTGGCCAGGATCGCCGCGGCCACCCCCTCCGGCGTATCGGTGGCATCGATCGCCGCGCAGCGGGCCGGTTCGGCGGCGAGGATGGCACGGAACCCGGTCCGCACCCGGTCGTGGAAGCCGGGATCCAACGCCTCGTAGCGGTTGGTCTCGCCGCGGGCGGCGGCGCGGGCCAGGCCCTCGGCCGGGGCGATGTCGAGCACCAAGGTCAGGTCGGGCCGCAGCCCGTCCAGCGTCACCTCGGCCAGCCGGTCCCACACCGTGCGCGGCACCCCCTGGCCGAAACACTGATAGGCCAGCGTGCTGTCGGCGAAGCGGTCGCAGACCACCCAGATGCCGGCCGCCAGCGCCGGGGCGATGCTGCGCGCCACATGTTCCCGCCGCGCCGCGAAGTGCAGCAGGCATTCGGCGATCCCGTCCCATGGGCCGTCCCACGGTCCATGTCCGAGCAGCACCCCGCGCACCGCCTCGGCGCCCGGCGCGCCGCCCGGCTCGCGGGTCCGCAGCACCGGCAGGCCCTTCTCCGCCAGCGCTTCGGCCAGCCGGCGGGCCTGGGTGGACTTGCCGGCCCCCTCCCCGCCTTCCAGGGAAATGAAGCGGCCAGGCGAGGGCATCAGCTTCCGGCGAACCAGCAGCCGAGCACCGCCAGGATGCGCGGGAGCAGCCCCAGGCGCTCCACGTCGGCCCCGGCATAGAGCAGGTACTTGTTGTTCGGCACCCCCTGCCCCGAAACCTCCAGCCAACCCAATTCCTGCCCCTTGGCGATCGGCGCCGGGATCGGCGCCTCGTACCGCAGCCGCACCTGCAGCCGCTGCCGCCATTGCCTCGTCAGGCTCACCACCAGGTCCTGGCCGCCGACCAGCGGCACCGTCCGCCGCCCGCCGAGATGCACCGGCACTTCCTCGATCACCTCCGCCGCGCGGAACAGCACGACGTTCTCGAACTCCCGGAAGCCCCATTCCAGCAGCCGTTCGCTCTCCTCGGCCCGCGCCCGCATGGTGGGCAGGCCGTTGAACACCAGGATCAGCCGCCGCTCGCCGCGCTTGGCGCTGGCCGCCAGGCTGTAGCCGGCTTCCTCGGTGTGGCCGGTCTTCAACCCGTCGGCGCCGGGGACCCGGGCCAGGGTCGGGTTGCGGTTCTCCTGGGTGATGTCGTTCCAGCGGAAGCTGCGCTCGTTGTAGTAGCGGTAGTATTCCGGGAAGTCGGCGATGAGCCGGCGGGCCAGCCGCGCCAGGTCGCGGCAGGTGGTGCGGTGCTCGGGGTCCGGCCAGCCGGTGGCGTTGCGGAACTGGCTGTTCGCCAGGCCGATCTCGCGGGCCTTGGCGTTCATCGCCTCGGCGAATTGCTGCTCGGAACCCGAGATCGCCTCGGCGAAGACCACGCAGGCGTCGTTGCCGGACTGCACGACGACGCCGCGGATCAGCGCCTCCACTGGCACTGTCGTGCCGATCTGCACGAACATCTTGCTGCCGCCCATCCGCCACGCCCGCTCGCTGACCGGCAGTTCCTGGTCCAGCTTCAGCCGGCCGAGCCGCAGCATGTCGAAGACCATGTACATGGTCATCAGCTTCGACATCGAGGATGGCGGCATCGGATGGTCGGCGTTCTTCTCCAGTAGCACGGCGTCGGTGTCGGCGTCGATCACCAGCGCCTGCCGGGCCAGGGTCGCCACCGGCCCGAGCGGCGTGTCGGCCGGCGTGCCGGGCGCCGCCGGGGCGCGGGGAGTGCCGCCCCGCGGCGGCGGGCGCGGCCGGCCCAGCGCGGGCGGCGGCAGGGCAGCGGCCACCGCGAGGCAGGCGGCGGGCAGCAGCAGCGTGCGGCGGCTGGCGCCCGGTTCGGCGAAACGAGGCGGCATGGCGGCGGGGACTCCTGCGGATGGCGGCCGGGCGATCCGTCCAGGGGAATACGCCGGCCGATGCCGCCGGCTCAAGCGGTCGTGTGCTGCAACGCCTTCCATCGACGGTGCGGACGCCAGCCGGTTTCGTGGCGGACGCCGCGGCAGCGTCTTTCGATGCAGGCGTAGCGGGGCTTTGCTAGAATTACAGTTGCGGTCTTCGTTTGTTACTACCCAGGTGCTGCAGCGACAGTCAGGCCAGCCGGAGGCTCGCAATCAGGTGCTTGGGATCGCTGGTCAGGGTCTGGAGCAGGTCCCAGCCTTGCTTTCTCGCGGTCGAGAGGAGCGAG
>JAABUN010008219.1_pt1 | contig 10776 bp, 12 predicted proteins | sample 5559311 | NCBI WGS metagenome assembly JAABUN01 (sample SAMN10711877, study PRJNA513370) | rock metagenome | isolation source: Antarctica rocks | place: Antarctica: Victoria Land, Siegfried Peak sud
CGACGAACTGGGCGCCGGGCCGTGGTTCCTCACCGTCAACATGACCTCCGTCGTCGTCAGCTACCACCCGGACCGCGTTGCTGGCGGCGTTGCTGGCGGCAGGTCTCAGAAGGGAACGGAGCGTGAAGGTCGATAGCGACGAGACCGCCAGTGACCTGTGACGTTGGCTACGCTGGCCCGACCGGGAGGGCTCGCCTAGAGGCCGATGGCGGCGGTCTTGAAAACCGCTAGGGGTGCAAGCTCCTCGTGGGTTCGAATCCCACGCCCTCCGCTCGTCCTGCCCTGCACGTTCCGTCACGCGGGCGCTCTCCGGACGGCTGCCCGCCGGTGGGCGTCGGTCAGCCGGACGTGGGCGCTCGCAGGATGCGCTGCTGGGCACGTCGTGCCTGTGCGACGACGAGCGGCATCGCGGCGATGCCAACGCGTGGGAAGGCGTCGGCCAGGCGGGCCCGCACGCCCTCCGCGCGCGGCACGGCGGTCACGGGCCGCGGCCTGTCGAGGACCGACGCGACCGCGGCCACGACCCGACGTGTCGGTCACTACTCCAACTTGAGCGTCTTCGACGTGGCGGACAACGACCGGCTCCACGAGCTGCTCTGGCAGCTGCCGCTGTTCCCCTACATGACCGTCGAGGTGGTGCCGCTCGCGCTCCATCCGTCCGACATCGCGCTAAACGACAGCCCAGGCTGACCCGAACCCGAACCCGAACCCGACTCAGGACGGTACGAATGGACGCACGCAGCGCTTCGCGGCTCGCCTCCCCGTTCGCCTCGCAGCGCGAGGCGCTGCCGCTCCTGCCGCTCGAGGGCACGCTAGGTGAGGGTCCGCGGCTTGGGCGCGCGGCAGGTCAACCTCTACCGGTCGCTCGCCCACGCACCGGACCTGCTCACGGCGTGGATCGACTGGGCCTGGGCGCTGCGAAAGAAGTGCGAGACGCCTCGCTCGTTGCGCGAGCTCATGATCCTGCGGACGGCGGTGGTCATGCGCTCGGAGTACGAGTGGCACCAGCACGCCGCCATGGCCGCTACCTCCGGCGTCCCGCACGAGGAGGTGCAGGCGGTCGCGGCGTGGCAGACCAGCGAGCTGTTCGAGGCAGCCGGGCGGGCCGCGCTGATGCTCACTGACGCCATGCTCTCGGGCAACGTGACGGACGCCGTCCACGACGAGCTGGACCGGCACTTCGACGACAGCGAGCGGGTGGAGCTGATCCTGACCGCCGGCTTCTAGGCGATGGTGCCCCGTGTGCTCGACACGTGCCGCGTCCCGGTGGAGGACGTCGGCACCTGAGGTCCCGCGGCCGCCCTCGCCGTAGCCTGCCCTCATGCGCAGCGCCCTCTTCCTGCCGATCTTCGACGAGCTCTCCGACGCGCGCGCCGTCGCTCAGCTCGCCCGCGAGGCGGAGGACGCCGGCTGGGACGGCGTCTTCGTGTGGGACCACGTCGCCTACCGCGCCCCCGTCCGCGAGGTGGCCGACCCGTGGGTGGTGCTTGCGGCCGTCGCCTGCGCGACCGAGCGGGTGCTGATCGGGCCGATGGTGACCCCGCTCGCGCGGCGCCGGCCGGTCAAGCTCGCTCGCGAGGTGGCGACGCTCGACGGGCTGAGCGGTGGCCGGCTCGTCCTCGGCGTGGGTCTCGGCGGCGACGGCAGCCGCGAGCTCAGCGCGACCGGTGAGGAGCGCGACGACCGGGTGCGGGCCGAGATGCTCGACGAGTCCCTCGAGGTCCTGCGAGCGGCGTGGACCGGAGAGCCGGTGCACCACCGCGGGAAGCACTACGTGTTCGAGGACCTCGCGCTGCTGCCTACGCCGGTCCCGCGCGCAGGCGCCGTACGTCCTGGCCCGCCGGTGTGGGTGGCCATGCGGCGCGGCAAGCGGGCGCCGTTGCGCCGCGCCGCTCGCCACGAGGGGGCGTTCCCGATCGACGTCGAGTCACCGGACCAGCTGGCCGAGATCGCCGCGGAGCTGAGCGAGCTCCGGGCGGGAGCGACGACACCGTTCGATCTGGTCGTCGGGGGACCGCCCGGGACCGACCCGAGGCCGTACGCCGCAGCGGGCGCGACCTGGTGGACCGTGTCCTTCCCGTTGAGCACCACGGTGCAGGGCGTGAGGACGCAGCTGCGGGAGGGACCCGTCCGCGGGTAGTGACAGGCACGGGGCAGGATCATTCCGCGGTGAAGACGGCCTTCTCCCGGCTGAGGTTCGCGGCGATGCCAGCAGCGCTGTCCTTCGTGGTCCAGAGGAAGGCCTGCTCCGAGAGCTCGCGGTCGAGGGCGTTGCTGACCCGGTCGGCCCGGTCACCGCGGAGCGTCTGCTTCATGGACCGGACGGCGAGCGGTGCGGCGGAGGCGATCTCGGTCGCCCACCGCAGCGCCTCGTCGCGCTCCTGCCCGTCCGGGACCAGGCGGTCGGCCAGGCCGATCTCGGCCGCCCGCTCGCCCGGCACGCGCCGGCTGGCGAACAGCATGTCCATGGCCTGCTGCTGGCCGACGATGTCCGGCAGGGTGACGGACAGGCCGAAGCCCTGGTGGAAGCCGAGCAGCGAGAAGTTGGCGTGGAACCGGGTAGAGGGCGAGGCGACCCGGAAGTCCGCCGCGCACGCCAGTCCGAGGCCGCCGCCGACGGCCGACCCTTGTACCGCGGCGATCACCGGCACCTTGATCGTGAAGAGGCGGACAGCTCCGCGGTAGACGCGCGCGGAGGTCGCGACGCGGTCGCCTCCCATGTCGTCACCGCTGAAGTCCGCTCCGGCGCAGAAGTGCTTGCCCTCGGAGCAGAGCACGAGAGCCCGTACGTCCTTGTCCGCGTCGAGTTCGTCGACCGCATCGGCGATCTGGGTGATCAGCGACCCGTCGAAGAAGTTGGCCGGGGGCCGGTGGATCTCGAGGACGGCCACGTGGCCGATCCGGGTGAGGCTCAGGTCGTCAGCCACGTGCTCTCCTTCGATCCGCCCGGGGCGGTGATGGTCTGGGCGATGCTGCCCTCACGCAGGACAGCGGCGCCGAGGCCCAGGGTCAGCGACTGCTCGTCGCCGAAGTCGGCCCGCCAGCTGAGCAGCCGGCGGGTGAAGTGCTGCAGGCGGTACTCCTGCGTCATGCCGATCGCGCCGTGCGCCTGGTGCGCGGCCCGTACGGCGTGGCCGGCGCTCTGGTTGACGACGAGCTTGGCGGCGCAGGAGTCGAGGGTGCCGGGCGCCGAGGCCGCCGCAAGGCCTGCCCGGTCCACGGCGAGGCTGGACAGCACCGCGGCTTGCGCGAGGGTGATCACGTGGTGCTGGACCGACTGGAACCGCCCGACGGGCTGCCCGAACTGCACCCGCTGTGCCACATACTCCCGGGTGAGGCGGGAGATCTCCTGCACGGCACCCGCCATCTGAGCTGCCCGCAGCAGGGCACCACGGGAGGCCGCAGCGTCCGCCGACTGGCCGGAGGGCTGGACGGCGGCGGGCACGTCGTCGAAGGTGACGGTGTCCCGCGGCTGACCGGCCAGGTCGGTGCCAGGGTCGATGCGAACGGCGCCCGCGTCGACGACCGCGACCTGGGCGGCGCCCGAGCCGTCGTCGACCAGGACCACGAGCCGCTCGGCGCCCCGCGCCCACGACACGTCCGAGGCCACGCCGGAGAGGCGGCCGTCCCGGAGGGTCACCGGGTGGGCGGCGCCGGGGAGTACCACCGCCATCGGACCGGCGAGCACCTGCGCCCCGGACGACGCGATCAGCCAGCCGGCGAGCGCCGTCTCGACCAGCGGCAGCGGAGCGCCCGACCGGCCAGCGGCTTCCAGGACCACCAGGAGGTCGCGCAGCGTCCCGCCCGACCCGCCAGCCTCCTCGTCGATGCCGACCAAGGGGAAGCCCAGATCCTCCGTCGCGGTCCAGAGCTCCGGCAGCAGGCCCTCCCGCTCCGCCCGGCTGAGGACCTCCGGGCTCACGAGGTCGGTGAAGAAGTCCGCGACCATGCCCGCCAGCGCGGGGTCGACGTCCTGCGAGGTAGTCGTCATGCGCGTGCGAGTCCCTTCGAGATGACATTGCGCAGGATCTCGTTCGTCCCGCCTCGGATGGTCCAGGACGGGTTGACGAGAAGCGCCCGGGCGAGCAGGGACTCGTACGGGTCGTCCGCGTCCAGGTGCGGCATCCGCCCGAAGTGGCGGGCCACGATGTCGACGCACTCCTGCTCGAAGCGGGTGGCCATCTCCTTGGCCAGCGCCGCCTCGACGGTCGGTGACCCGCCGGCGTCCACCATCCGCGCGATCGACAGCGACATGGCGCGGAACGCCCAGCACCGGGCGGCGATCGAGCCGAGGTCGGCCTGCGCCCAGCGCGGCACCTGCGTCCGCGGCGCGGTCACCCAGTGCTCGAGCACCGGCATCATCGACATCCACCGGTCCACGCCGCCGCGTTCCAGGGCGAGCTCGGCGGTGTTCTGGCCCCAGCCGGCGCCCACCTCGCCGAGACGCCGCTCGTCCGGGATGAGCACGTCGTCGAAGGTGAGCTCGCAGAAGTCGCGCGTGCCGTCGATGAACGGGATGGGACTGACCGTGAGGCCCTCGGTCTCGCGATCGACGACGAACTGCGTGAGCCCCTTGTAGCGATCGTCGGAGGTGCGGAAGAGGGCAAGGACGTGGGTGGCGTACGACGCCCCGGTCGTCCAGATCTTGCTGCCCGTCACCCGCCAGCCGCCGTCCTCGGGCACCGCCCGGGTCCGCACGGACGCCAGGTCAGACCCTGCCTGCGGCTCGCTCATGCCGATGGAGAAGGAGAACTCGCCGCGGGCGATCCCCGGCAGGTACGCCCGCTTCTGCTCCTCCGTGCCGTTCTGGGCGATGTTCGGGCCGGACTGCCGGTCGGCGATCCAGTGGTAGCCCACGGGAGCGCCGACCGCGAGGAGCTCCTCGACGACGACCAGCCGCTCCACCGCGGTCCGCCCGCCGCCGCCGTACTCACGCGGCAGCGCCATGCCGAGCCAGCCGCGGGACCCGAGGTCCCGGGAGAAGGCCGGATCGGGGGGCGCAGCCATGCCGAGCCCCGGCGCGTAGCTGCCAGCCGGCAGCCGTTCGGCCAGGAAGGCTCGGACCTCCTGCTGGAGCTCACGTTCTTCAGTGGTCAGCTCTGTCGCGGACATTCGCATGCTGCTCACTCCTCCTGCTCGGGGGTGGCAGCCCCGTCGGATGTGCCGGTGCGCGGGTCGGCGGCCTCGCGCAGGACCTCGGCGGTGTGCTGGCCGATCAGCGGCGCCGGCCGCCGGACGCCCCCGGGCGTGCGGCTGAACAGCGCCATCTGCGGGATGACGCGGTAGGGGCCTGCGGTCGGGTGCTCGGCGAGCGGCAGCTCGTCGACGAGGTCCTGGATCGTGGCCACCCGGGTGGCGGGGATGCCCGCCACCCGACAGTAGGCGAGCCACTCCTCCGTGGTGCGGTTCGGCCCCAGCCGGCGGACGTCCTGGTACAGGGACTGCGAGTTGGCCAGCGTCGCCCGCTGATCGGCGTAGCGGGGGTCGTCCTGCGCGCCCGCCACACCGGCCTCGGCGAACAGCGCGGCGTAGTGGCGGGGGAGGTACGGGAACAGGTGCACCTGGCCGTCCTTGGTCGGGTGCGGCCGTCGGTCGGGGCTGATGATGCGCGGGTAGCCGGCGGCGACGTGCCCTGGCGCGTTGACTGGGGGCTCGGAGATGGCTCCGCTGCCGTGCTCGGCGAGCATGAAGGCCGCCATCGCCTGCTGCATGGGCACCTCGACGTGCTGCCCCTCGCCGGTCCGCTCGCGGTGCACGAGGGCGGCGCAGATCGCCTGCGCCATGACCAGACCGCAGACCTTGTCGGCGAAGATCGTCGGGATCAGCGCAGGCTGCCCCCAGATGCGCTCCATGAGGTCCGAGACGCCGCTGGCGGCCTGGATGATGTCGTCGTAGGCCGGCTCGTCGGCGCGCTCGCTGGCGAGCGGGAAGCCCTGCGCCTGGCAGTACACGAGGTCGGGCTTCAGCACTCGCAGCGTCTCGTAGTCGATCCCGAGCTTGAGGACCGCCTTGGGACGCATCGTCGTGACCACGACGTCGACCGTGGGCACCAGCCGCTGCAGGAGCTCGGCGCCCTCGGCCGACTTGAGGTCCACGTCGATGGACCGCTTGTTGCGCAGCAGGTTCAGCGCGATGCCGGAGAGCTCCGGGTGGGGGCCGGGGCCCATGACCCGGTTCGTGTCACCTCCCGGTGCCTCGACGAGGATGACCTCCGCGCCCTGGTCGGCGAGGACCTGGGTCGCCAGTGGTCCCATCACCACGCGCGTCAGGTCCAGGACCCGGATCCCCGCCAGGGGACCGTCCTGCCGTGGGCTCGCTGGCTGGCTCGCTGCTACCGAAGGCACCCGGGGTTCCCTCCTTGACGACTGCATGTGGCAGGAATGTATACTAAATCGCATAAGCCGTCGACCGTAGTCAGCCTCCAGCAGCAGCGGCACCGCCGCGGGTCGGCCGGGAGTCCACCGAGCGAGTCCACGGATTCGAACACCTGACCAGGGGAGACGAGTTGTCCGACCACCTCACCGACGAGGCCGCAGTCCTCTCGCCGGACACTGCGCCCGACACGGTCTTCGAGTCGTTCCTGAGCGAGGGCGCGCTGGCCTTCCAGCGCTGCACCGCCTGCGCGCAGGCGGTCTTCCCCCCGCGCGTCCTGTGCCCCGCCTGCGGCGACCCGCGGCTCGAGTGGCAGCGCTCCGGTGGCGAGGGCGTCGTCTACTCCGTCACCACCCTGGCGCCGCGCGGCCAGGAGCCCTACGCCGTCGCCCTGGTGGACCTCGCCGAGGGCTTCCGCGTGATGACCAACCTCGTGGCAGACGCTGGTGTGGCGATCGGCGACCCGGTCCGGGCCGACTTCTCCGCCGACGTCACGCCGGCCGGCCCGCGCTTCGTCCCGGCAGCGCAGCGTTGAGCCGGTCCGAGCAGGAGCTGCGGGGCCGTACTGCGGTCGTCGGGGTGGCGGAGTCCTCCCTGGGGGAGGTCGGACCTGGCATCTCCACGCTCGACCTCATCGGTCAGGCCACGGTGCGAGCCCTGGCCGACGCCGGGCTCCAGAAGAGCGACGTCGACGCCGTCTTCGGCCACTCGGCCTTCTTCCCCCTGCCCACCCTCACCATCTGCGAGTACCTCGGCATCCAGCCGAGGATGACCGACGGGACCGCCGTCGGGGGCAGCTCCTTCGTGGCCCACCTGCGGCACGCCCAGGCAGCCATCGAGGCGGGGCTGTGCGAGGTCGTCCTCATCGTCTACGGCAGCACCCAGAAGTCGTCGTCCGGCGGGCTGATGGCCTCCGGTGCCGCTCTGACGAAGTCCTACGAGACCCCCTTCCGTCCCCGGATGCCCGCGTCCGGGTACGCCCTCGCCACGGCCCGCCACATGCACGAGTTCGGCACGACGCGGGAGCAGTTGGCCGAGGTCGCGGTGGCCGCCCGCAAGTGGGCACAGCTCAACCCGGTCGCCTACCTGCGCGACGACCTCACCGTCGAGGACGTCCTGGCTTCGCGCATGGTCAGCACCCCGCTCACCGTGCGCGACTGCTGCCTGGTCACGGACGGCGGCGGAGCGGTCATCGTGACGTCGGCCGAGCGGGCTCGCAGCCTGCGCAAGCCCCCGGTCTTCCTGCTGGGCGCCGGCGAGGCGAACTGGCACGTCAGCGTCGCGCAGATGTCGGACCTGACGCGCTCGGCGGCGTCCGAGTCCAGCCGTCGGGCGTACGAGATCGCCGGCGTGCGGCCCGACCAGTTCGACGTCGTCGAGGTCTACGACGCCTTCACGATCAGCACCATCATGTTCCTCGAGGACCTCGGCTTCTGCGCCAAGGGCGAGGGCGGGGCGTTCGTCGACCAGGGGGGCATCGCGCCGGGCGGGCGGCTGCCGGTCAACACGAGCGGCGGCGGCCTCTCCTACTGCCACCCCGGCATGTACGGCCTCTTCCTGATCATCGAGGCGGTCAGGCAGATCCGGGGCGAAGCGGGCGCCCGGCAGGTCGCCGACGCGCACCTGGGCCTCGTGCACGGCAACGGCGGCACCTTCGCCAGTCAGGTGACAGCGGTCCTCGGGGACGACTCGACGCTCTGACACCGCCACAGCAGCAGGGCAGGACCACTCTCACCACAGGACAAGCGGAGGTAGGCATCGTGGCCAAGATGGAGAACCGGGTCGCCGTCGTGACCGGCGCAGCGCAGGGCATCGGCCGGGCGGTCGCGCACCGGTACGCCGCCGAGGGCGCCAAGGTCGGCGTCGTCGACATCAACGAGGAGGCGGCGAAGGCGGTCGCCGCCGAGATCACCGCCGCGGGCGGGACGGCGATCGGCGTGGCCTGCGACGTCGGGCAGCGCTCCTCCGTCGACGCGGCCGCGGCCGCGGTCTCGGCGGAGCTGGGCATGATCGACGTGCTCGTGAACAACGCCGGCATCACCCGCCCGGCGATGCTGTGGAAGATGACCGACGCGCAGTGGAACGACGTGCTGAACATCCACGTGAACGGCAGCTTCTACTGGCTCCAGGCCGTCGTGCCGGCGATGCGGGAGGCCAAGCGCGGCTGGCTGATCTTCAGCACCTCGTCGGCGGGCGTCCAGGGCACCATCGGGCAGATCAACTACGCCGTCGCCAAGTCCGGCCTGCTGGCGATGATGCGCTCCGCGGCACGTGAGCTCGCTCCGTACAACATCATCTCCAACGCGGTGGCGCCGGCGGCGGCTACGCCGATGACGGAGACCATCCGGACCGACGAGCGGTTCAAGAGCACCTACCTCGACACGATCCCGCTGGGCCGCTGGGCCGAGCCGGAGGAGATCGCCGGCGTGTACGCCTTCCTCGCCTCCGACGACACGAGCTACCTGACCGGCCAGGTGCTCTCCGTCGACGGCGGTCGCCTCATGATGCGGTGAGGATCCCTTACTTGCGGGACGCGCTCGTCGCGCGTCCGGTCGTCGGCACCTTCCTCAAGCTCCCGCGGCCGGAGGTCGTCGACGTCCTGGCGGACTGCGGGATCGACTTCGTCGTGTGCGACCTCGAGCACGCGCAGATGAGCGAGCGCGAGGCCCGGGACGCCGTCCGCGCCGGTCGCGCGGTCGACCTGCCGGTAGTCGTCCGCGTCCCCGACCTCGACCGCGGGCTCATCAACCGGCTGCTCGAGGCAGGTGCCGCCGGCATCCAGCTGGCGCGGGCGGAGTCGGGGACGGGCGCCTCGCTGTGCGACCTGATGCGGTACCCGCCGGACGGGACCCGGTCGGTGAGCCCGGCGCAGCCGGCGGCTCGCTACGGATCCGTCCCGCTGGCGACCTTCCTGCCTCGCAGCAACGCCGACGTCCTGGCCGTCGGGCAGCTCGAGACGGCGTCGGCGGCTGCCGACCCGGACGCCGCCGTGGCCGGCCTCGACGTCGCCTTCATCGGACCGGTCGACCTGCGGGTGGCGCTGGGACATCCCGGCGAGCCCGACCACGAGGACGTCACGCGGGCCGTCGCCGCCATCCGGGCGGCGGCCGGTCGGGCCGGCGTCCCGACCGGCACCTACGTTGCCGGGCGGGAGGAGCTGGCGGCGGCCGTCCGCGACGGCTACCGCTACGTCCTCGTCTCCAGCGACCTGGCCCTGCTGGCGGCCGGGGGACGAGCGGTGCTGGCCCGCCGCTAGGACGCCTCACCGCCGCCCGGCGCCAGGGAGCGGATGACCGCGGCCTGCTCGGCGGCCGCGGTCTGCGCGTCGGCGCCCTCCGAGGGGACCGGCGTCACCATCATGACCGCCGTCGACAGGCCGTTGTCGAGGTAGCGCTGCACGCCGGCTCGGATCACCTGCGGGCTGCCCCACACGAACAGTTGGTCGACGACCTCGTCCGGGATCGCCGCGAGGGCCGCTCGACGATCCCCGGCCGCCCAGTGCTCCTGCATCGGCGCCAGCACGTCCCCGCGGCCGAGCCAGGTGTGGAACGCGGCGTAGGCCGGCACCGTCAGGTAGGCAGCGATGCTGCGGCGGGCCAGGCGTCGCGCGGTCTCGGGGTCCTCGGTGGGGAGCACGAAGATCCGCCCCACGACCTCCGCGTCGTCGCCGACCTCCGCACGCACCTTGAGGACGTCCTCCGACGAGAGCCAGTTGGTGATGGCACCGTCCCCCTCGGTCACCGCCATGCGCAGCATCGAGGGCCGCAGTGCCGCCACCATGATCGGAGGCGGCACCTCCGGCGGCGCGTCCAGCCGGAACCCTCGCACGGTGAACGTCTCGAACGCCTCGTCCACCCGTTCGCCGGCCAGCGCCTTGCGCAGGAAGCGCACGAGGTCGCGGGTCCGCTGGAACGGCTTGGCGAACGGCACGGCGTTCCAGTCCGACGTGATCACCGGTGACGACGAGCCGATGCCCAGCACGAAGCGACCCGGTGCGAGGTCGGCCATCGCGGCCCCGTGCATGGCGATCAGCGCTGGACCGCGGGTCGCCGCGGGGACGATCGCCGGGCCCAGCCGGAGCTCCGGCGCCCACTGCGAGGCGAGCACGAGCGGTGTGAACCCGTCGACGCCCGAGGTCTCACCCGTCCACGCGTCGGTGTACCCGAGCGCCGGCAGGCTCCTGATCAGCTCCTCCTGGTCGCGCAGCGGTATGCCGCGCACTGGCAGGGAGACGCCCCAGCCCATGGAAGTCCTCCTCGATCGACCTGCTCGTGTAGGTGGGCGGCCGGAGCCGGACCGCCCGTCATGCCCTCAGCGCCAGGGCACCCGTCCGATGTCCTTGCCGACCAGCCGCGCGATCGTGTCGCGGTGGACCTCGTCCGGACCGTCGTAGATGCGGGCGTA
>JAABUN010008220.1_pt1 | contig 10774 bp, 7 predicted proteins | sample 5559311 | NCBI WGS metagenome assembly JAABUN01 (sample SAMN10711877, study PRJNA513370) | rock metagenome | isolation source: Antarctica rocks | place: Antarctica: Victoria Land, Siegfried Peak sud
GAATGTGATGGCGGAGGTGTGCGCGGATGGGATCCTCGGGGGAGTGTCCACCTTCCCGGGCTTCGATACCGCGACGAAGCTGAAGCTGTCCGGCGTCGAGGTGGCGAGTTTCGGAGACGCGCTCGCGGAGAGCCCCGGCAGCCTCGAGATCGTCTACGCCGATCCGGCGCGCGGGCTCTACCAGAAGCTCGTGGTCACCGACGACGCCCGCACCCTGCTCGGCGGCGTCTTCGTCGGTGACGCCGCGCCCTACACCGCCCTCCGGCCACTGCTGGGCCGCGAACTTCCGGCCGAACCCGGCGCCTACCTCTCCTCGGCCGGCGCCGGCGATGTTCCGCCGTCGGACCTGCCCGACGACGTCGTCCTCTGCTCCTGCAACAACATCACGGCAGGTGCCTGCCGCTCCGCGGTGCACGGGATGGGCGCTGAGGGCGCCGTGGTGGACCCGGCCCTCGACATGCCCTCGCTCAAGGCCTGCTCGCGAGCCGGCACCCAGTGCGGCTCCTGTGTCCCGATGCTCAAGAAGCTGCTGGACAGCGAGCTCACCAAGGCGGGCCGAACGGTCTCGAAGGGAATCTGCGAGCACTTCGCCATGTCCCGTCCCGAGCTGTTCGAAGCCATCCACGCTCTCGATCTCGCCTCCTTCCAGGACATCCTCAACCGCTTCGGAGCAACGGCAGAGGCGAAGACAGGGCACGGCTGCGATATCTGCAAACCGGCCATCGGTTCCATCCTCGCCACGCAGCGGGGGGAGTACGTGCTCGACGGCGGCCGCGGCGCCCTGCAGGACACCAATGACCGCGCGCTCGCCAACATGCAGCGCAACGGCACCTACTCGGTGGTGCCACGCATCCCGGGTGGGGAGATCACGCCGCAGAAGCTCGCCGTCATCGCGCAGGTCGCCGAGCAGTTCGGCCTGTACGTGAAACTCACCGGCGCGCTGCGCATCGACCTGTTCGGCGCTCGTCTGGAGCAGCTCCCCGAGATCTGGAAGATCCTCGTGGAGGCCGGCTTCGAGTCCGGGCAGGCCTACGGCAAGGCGCTGCGGAACGTGAAGTCCTGCGTCGGATCCACCTGGTGCCGGTTCGGTGTGCAGGACTCCGTGGCCATGGCGATCGACCTCGAACTGCGGTACCGAGGGCTCCGGGCACCGCACAAGTTCAAGATGGGTGTCTCCGGATGTGCCCGGGAATGCGCGGAGGCACGGAGCAAGGATGTCGGCGTGATCGCCACCGACCAGGGCTGGAACCTCTACGTCGGCGGCAACGGCGGTTTCCAGCCCGCCCACGCGCAGCTCCTCGTGCAGGACCTCGACGGCGAGACGCTCATCCGCTACATCGACCGATACCTCATGTACTACATCCGCACGGCCGACCGCCTGCAGCGGACCGCACGCTGGATGGAGGAGCTCGACGGCGGCCTCGATCACGTCCGCGATGTCGTCGTGAACGACTCGCTCGGGATCGGCGGGGACCTCGAAGCCGCGATGGCGAGGCACGTCGAGCACTATGAGGACGAATGGGCGGCGACTCTCAGGGATCCCGATCGGCTCCGCCGTTTCCGGTCCTTCGTCAACGCTCCGGACGCCGCCAACCAGTCGATCGTGCTCGTCGAGGAGCGCGGCCAGCGGCGCCCGGCCACTCCGGCCGAGATCGAGGCCCAAGCCGGGCGCGTAGGTCTCGGAGCGGCGATTCCCGTCCGCGCTGCATCAACCGGAACAACAGCAGGAAGCCCGGAGGGCTGAGCGATGCAACTGGATATCGATCTGGCAGGGCGTCGTGTGGTGGTCATCGGGAGCGAGGGCGCCGCACGCAGGGTGATGGCTCGGTACCGGGCGGCCGGTGCCGACGTCGACCGGCGCGACTGTTCAGATGCGTGTACCTCGGCGGTGCTCGACGGCGCGGCCCTCGTTGTCGTGGTCGGGGGGACCGTGAGCGAGATGGTCGAGAGGACTGCGAGCAAGGCGGTCGGAGGGACCTCGGCCGGGCCGGACAAGGTCCGTGAGGAGGCCGCAGTGGCGGGCCTGCGGGCACGATGCCGCCGGACGGGCACCCTGGTCGTGCGGGAACCTGCTGCACAGGGACCGGGGAGTGTCACCCTGGTGGGTGGAGGACCGGGTTCGCTCGGTTTGCTGACCCTCGCAGCGGCGGCCGCACTGAGGGAGGCCGACGTCGTGCTCTATGACCGGCTGGCGCCGACGGATGCCCTGGCCGGGCTCGCTCCGGCGGCGGAACTCGTCGACGTCGGGAAGTTGCCCGGCCACCACAGGGTGCCGCAGTCGGGCATCAATGATCTCCTCGTGCAGCACGCGCTCGCGGGCCGACACGTTGTCCGGTTGAAGGGCGGAGACCCCTTCGTGTTCGGGCGCGGAAGCGAGGAATTCGCGGCATGTCTCGAGGCGCAGGTACCCTGCCGTGTGGTGCCCGGCGTGAGTTCGGCGATCTCCGTTCCGGCCGCCGCGGGCATCCCGGTCACGCATCGCGGGACCAGCCACCTGTTCACCGTCGTCTCGGGGCACGCTCCCCTGACGGACGAGGAGCACCTGCACCTGGCGGGTCTTGGCGGCACCATCGTGGTGCTCATGGGCGTCTCGACGCTTCCGCAGCTCGTTGCCGGTCTCGGCCGGGCCGGGATGCGGGCGGACATGCCGGTTGCCGTCGTCGAGCGCGGGTACAGCGCGTCCCAGCGGACGACGGCGGGGACGCTCGGCACGATCGTCACGGCGGCGGGCGTCGCGCGGTGCAAGTCGCCGGCCGTGCTCGTGATCGGCGAGGTGGTGCGCGTGGGGCTGGACCTGCAGGGCAGCGCAGCCCACCTGGCACACCTGACCGCATCGTTTGCGTCATGACCGGGGCCATCAGCCTGGACAGGACCGGCGGACAGCTCGCGGGGTTCCGCATCGGTGTGACGGCAGATCGCCGCTCGGGCGACCTGATTGATGCGCTGGAGCGGCGCGGAGCGTCGGTGTTCCACGCGCCGGCCTTGAAGATCGCACCCATTGCCGAGGACGTCGAACTGCTGGCGGACACAGCCGCCATGGTCGCTGCCCGGCCTGATCTTTTCATCATCACCACGGCCTACGGTATGCGGCGCTGGTTCGAGGCGGCGGACGCGGCCGGGCTGGGGGACGACCTCCTCGACGTGCTCGGCGGTGGCCGCATCTACGTGCGCGGTCCGAAAGCCAGGGGAGCGGTGCGCGCGGCGGGACTGGACGACGTCGGCATCAGTTCCGACGAGACGACCGCCACGCTTGTGGACCAGTTGCTGCAGGGGGACCTGTCGGGACTCACGATCGGCATCCAGCTGCACGCGTACGCGGACGCCCGCCAGCTGGAGCGACTCCGCGCAGCGGGCGCAACCCTGTTGACCGTCACGCCCTACCGGTGGATCAAGCCCGAAGGCTCGGAGCGGCTACCACGCCTGATCGACGCCGTTTGTGCGGGCCAGCTGGACTGCGTCACCTTCACGAGCGCACCCGCGGTGGACGCGCTGTTCAGCACGGCTGCCGAGCAGGGCCTCCAGGAGGAACTCATCGGACGCTTCCGCCACGCCGTGCTGGCGGCAGCGGTCGGGCCGGTGACTGCGCAGCCACTCATCGACGCCGGGATCACGCCGATCGTGCCCGAACGTTTCCGGATGGGCGCGCTGATCCGCCTCGTCTGCGACCACCTCGCAGAGCATCATGTGGAGCAGCTTGGGACCCGCGTCGGCCACGTCGAGGTGCGTGGCCGGTCGGTGCGGGTGAACGGGGTCCAGGTGGACCTCGCGCCGGCGCAGCTCGTGCTGTTCAGGGCGCTGGTGTCGGCACGCGGAGCGGTCCTCAGCCGCGACGCCCTGATGGACCTGCTCGCCCACACCGGCGCCGGTCATGCACTCGATATGAACGTGAACCGGTTGCGGAAGTCCCTGCCCGATCCCGAAATGATCGAGACCGTGGTCAAGCGCGGGTACCGTCTGGACGTCCAGCCCGCCTGAACCTCCAACGTGCGGTCCTCTGCAAACTGTCAGGGCGCCACCGCCACGGCGAAGTGATGCTCGATCACTACCCGGATGTCCTCATGGCACCCTCCGCATCCCGTCCCCGCGCGTGTGGCGGTGGAAACGTCGGGGACGGAGGCGCACCCGCCGGCCACCGAATCCTGCACGCTGCCCAGGGTGACGCCGGCGCAGCGGCAGAGTGTCGCATCGGGCCCGGGGGGCAGCGCCGCCACCACCCCTTCGGCGCTGTCGAGCCTGAGCAGGCTCGACCGGTCGGCCGGAAGTTCACTCCTTCGCTCGAAGAGCAGGACCAGTTCTGCGCCGGTCCGCGGCATGCCCAGGCACACGAAGCCCGTCAGAACGCCATGGCGCGTGACCATCCTCGCGTAGCGTCCATGCCCGGGATCAGCCCATACGGCAACGGCAAGACCGGGCTCGACAGCCCAGGGATCGACGTCGATCTCGCCCGCTGCCGCCGCATCGAGGCCGCGAGCCTTCAGGACCATGACGGCGTCGTTCCGGGGAGCACGCACGACGGCGTCGTGAGACGGTGAAGGGCCGAGGGCGGTGCTGCGGGAGCCCTGCAGTTCCGAGGAGAACGCCTGGCCGAGCTGATCCGCCTGCTGCCAGCCTGGACCGATCAGGCCCCGCGGCGCTGTCGCCCCGCTGCACGAAGGGCAGGAGCTGTTAGCACACCGCACTTCTGCACAGTCGCCGATCGCCCAGATGTCCTGCGTGCCGTGTGCGCGGAGTGTGTGGTCCACGAGCACGCCGTCCCGCGTGCCCAGCGACGCTTCGGCCGCCAGTTCCACCCGGGGGCGCACACCGCACGCGATGACGAGGGCGCCGCCCCGGACCACGGAGCCGTCGCTCAGGACGAGTCCGGCGAACCGGCCGTCCATGAGGTCGATGCCGCGCGCCGCCGCTGCCACCACCGTGATGCCGGAGTTGCGCAGGGCTGTGGCAAGGATCCGGGAGCCTTCGCCGAGCAGCCGTTCCATGGGGAATCTGCCGTGGTGCACGAGGGTGATGTCGGCACCTTCGTCGGCGGCCGCGAGGGCAGCCTCGATGCCGAGGATGCCCCCGCCCAGCACCACGACGCGCTGCTGCGCGGTCAGTGCGGCGGACACGGCGCGGGCGTCGTCGAGGTCGCGCAGGAAGCTGACCCCCGGTGGAAGGGCCCGCGCGTCCTCGATGCCGTCCAGCGGCGGCAGGACCGGCGCTGACCCCGTGGCGAGGATCAACCGATCGTAGGGCAGTGCTTCCCCATTCCCGAGCAGTACCCTGCGCGCCGACCGGTCAAGGCGGGTTACCCGTGCGCCGAGCCGCACGTCGATGCCGGCTGCTGTGAGGGCTTCCACATCGGCCAGCCCGATGGCGGCCTCCCGTGTGCGGCCGACGGCGACATCCGCGACGAGCACCCGGTTGTAGGCGGCATCCTGCTCCTGGCCGATCACCGTCAACGCCATCCGCCCGGAGACGACGAGGTGCTCGAGGTGCTCGACGAGCCTCGCCGCGACGGGTCCGAAGCCCACGACGACGACCCGCTCCACGCTGTCCGCGGCGCTGCTGCTCACGCGATGACCTCCAGCTGATCGGGCCGTGCGTGGACGGGCTGCCGGCCGGCTTCGACGGGCGCCACCTTGACCGGCGTCGTCTTGAACTCCGGCATGCCCGAGATCGGGTCTGTCGAGCTGCCGGTCAGAAGGTTGGCGCTTCCCGCTTTCGCGTAGTGGAAGGCAAGGAAGACCGTGTCCTGACGGATGTCCCCGGTGAGATCGGCCAAGGCATGCGCCTCACCGTGGGCGCTCGAGACGACGACGGTGCTGCCCTGGACGATGCCCAGGTCCCCGGCCGTAGTCGGGTGGATCTGCAGGCGTGCGGTCGGCTCCGCCGCGAGTAAGCCGGGTACCCGCCGTGTCTGCGTCCCGGACTGGTAGTGCTCGAGGAGTCTGCCCGTCGCGAGCAGGAGGGGAGCGGGAACCCGTGCAACGACCGCCGCGGCCCGCGGTGCCACCGGGATGAGGGCCGCGCGCCCGTCGTCGTGCGCGAAGGTATCCCGGAAGAGGCGTGGAGTGCCGTTGCTTCCCTGGGGGTAGGGCCAGTAGGCCGGCGTTCCGCCGTCGAGCACGGCGTAGTTGAGCCCGGAGTAGTCCGCAATTCCACCGGCGCTGGCGCGCGCGAGGTCGTCGAACATCGTTTCGGGGTCCTCGCTGAACAGCGAGGGAGCGTCCAGTAGTCGTGCGAGCTCCTGCATGATCCAGAGTTCGCTGCGCGCACCCTCGGGTGGGGTGACGGCCCTTCGTCGGCGCAGGATCCGGCCTTCGAGATTGGTCACCGTGCCCTCCTCCTCGGCCCACTGCAGGACAGGCAGGACGATGTCGGCCAAGGCGGCAGTCTCGGACAGGAAGAAGTCGCAGACGACCAGGAGATCAAGGGCCTTGAGACCCTCGATGACCGTCGACGCGTTCGGCGCCGAGACGGCGATATTGGCACCGTGCGCGAAGAGGCAGCGGACACCTCCGGGCTCGCCGAGGGAGGCGAGGAGTTCCACGGCGGGCAGCCCTTGGCCAGGGATGGCATCTTCCGGAACTCCCCACACCGAGGCGACGTAGGTGCGGGCAGCCGGGTCGGTGATCTTCCGGTACCCCGGCAGCTGGTCCGACTTCTGGCCGTGCTCCCGGCCGCCCTGTCCGTTGCCCTGGCCGGTAAGGGTCCCGTAGCCACTATGAACGGTGCCGGGCAGACCAAGCAGCAGGGCGAGGTTGATGGCGGCCGTGGTGGTGTCGGTGCCGTCAGCGTGCTGCTCGACGCCCCTGCCGGTGAGAATATAAGCACCGGAACCAGCGCTTGCGCCGCTGCGCGCACTCCGAGCCAGTATCCTCGCCGTGGCACGGATGGATTCGGCAGGAACTCCCGTGATGCCCTGCACACGCTCCGGCCACCAGCGCGCGAGGCCGCGTGCGACGGCGTCGTAGCCGGATGTGCGGTCCACCAGGTACCGGTGGTCCGCGAGTCCCTCCGTGATCACCACGTGGGCGAGCCCGAGCAGGAGGGTGAGGTCCGTGCCGGGTGTGGGTTGAAGATGGATCCCCTTGCCCTGGTCGGTCAGGCGTGCGGTCGCGGATCGCCGCGGGTCGACGACGATCAGGCCGCCCGCTGACTGCGCACCGCGGAGGTGCTGGACGAAGGGCGGCATGGTGTCCGCGGCATTGGAGCCGAGGAGCAGCACAACCGACGCGGCATCGAGATCCTCGAGGGGGAAGGGGAGGCCGCGGTCGACCCCGAAGGCCCGGTTCCCCGCGGCCGCCGCCGATGACATGCAGAAGCGGCCGTTGTAGTCGATGCGGGAGGTGCGGAGCGCGAGGCGGGCGAACTTGCCGAGGGTGTAGGCCTTCTCGTTGGTGAGCCCACCGCCGCCGAAGACCGCGACGGCGTCGCGTCCGTGCTCTGCCTGGATGGTCCGGAGGCGGTCGCAGATGAGGTACAGGACTTCACTCCAGGACGCTTCCCGCAGGGCGCCGTCACTACCCCGGACCAGCGGGGCGGTGAGGCGGTCCGGGTGCTGCAGCAGCTCCGCCGCGGACCAGCCCTTACGGCACAGGCCGCCGCGATTGGTGGGGAAATCGCGGCCCGCGATCGTCGCGCCACCTTCTCCGATGCCGGGAGTGACGGTCATGGCGCACTGCAGGGCGCAGTAGGGGCAGTGCGTGTGTTCTCCGAGCCCGGTCTGCTGCACCGGTCAGACCTTGCCGAGCGTCGAGGACCGGCGGAGGTAGAAGAACCAGGTGACGGCGAGCATCAGCACGTAGCCGCAGACGAACCCGTAGAACGCGCCGTCGTAGCTGCCGGTGGCGCCCTTCGAGGCGTTGAGGACCTGCGGGATGAGGAAGCCGCCGTAGGCGCCGATCGCCGAGATGAGGCCGAGGGCAGCGGCCGACTTGCGGGCGGTGCTGACGGATTCGCGCACTTCCGAGGACCCTGCAGCAGCACCCCGCCGGGCGAAGATGACGGGAATCATGCGGTAGGTGGCTCCGTTTCCGGCGCCGGCAGCAGTGAAGAGCACCAGGAAAAGACCGAGGAACAGCCAGAAGTTGGCCAGGGGCAATGTCCAGACGACGGTGAGTGCGACGGCTGCCATGACGGCGAAGGCCGCAACGGTGATGAGGGCGCCGCCAAAACGGTCCGCGAGCCGACCGCCGAAGGGCCGGGCGAGGGAGCCGACCAGGGGACCCAGGAATGCGAGGGAGAGCGTGGCCGGGCCCATCGCGATGGTGGAGAATGCCGGGAAGGAATCCACGATGAGCTTCGGGAACACACCGGCGAACCCGATGAACGAACCGAAGGTGCCGATGTAGAGCAGCGCCATGACCCAGAGGTGCGGTTCCCGGACGGCCGCGAGCGACCCGGCAAGGTCAGTCTTCGCACTGGACAGGTTGTCCATGTACTTCCAGGCGCCGAACGCAGCGGCCAGGATGAGCGGTACCCAGATCCACCCGGCGAGCGGCAGGTTCAGGGTGGCTGCAGCACCGAGTGCGACGGCGATCGGCACCACGAGCTGCGCGACGGCGGCACCCAGGTTTCCGCCCGCTGCGTTGAGTCCCAGCGCCCAGCCCTTCTCTCGCGCCGGGTAAAAGAAGGTGATGTTCGCCATCGAGCTGGCGAAGTTCCCACCGCCGAACCCCGCAAGCGCCGCGACGGCGAGCAGAACGCTGAACGGCGTCTCGGGGTTCGAGACGCAGAGTGCCAGCCCGATGGTCGGGATCAGCAGGAGGAGGGCCGAGATGATCGTCCAGTTGCGCCCACCCAGCTTCGGCACCATGAAGGTGTACGGGATGCGGAGCGTCGCTCCGACCAGGGAGGGCATCGAGATCAGCCAGAAGATCTGCGACGTCGAGAAGGTGAATCCCGCTGCGGGTAGGTACACGACGACGACCGACCAGAGCTGCCAGACAACGAAACCGAGGAACTCACACGCGATGGACCACTGAAGGTTCCGCTTGGCGATGAACCTGCCGATGCTGTTCCACTGGGTGGTGTCCTCGGCGTCCCATTGGTCGATCCAGCGGCCGGGACGGTGCACCAACACTGCTGTGGGTTCCGAGGGTCTGGCAGGTGGTGCTGCCAGGATGGGCGATGGTGCGTCATCGATGCTCACGGAGTCCTCCACGGGGATTGATGTTCCTGCTTTTCCCCGACGCTAGTGAGTCCGCATTTCCAAACCTGGCCTGCCGCGTAAACGCTCCATGACGTTCACCTATCGTTGGACCGCCGGGACTGTGAGGACTTTCAGGGCGGCTCCCGGCACGGTCGGGGTCCTCTGCCCCCCCTCGAAGCTTTTTCCTCAACCCCTCAATCAGGGGTGCGGTCGCCGTGCCGGGTTGCTAGCGTGAGGTGATCAGCCTGCTGACCAGTGGGGGTGGAACAGAACGGATACGGCATGCGACGGCGACGATCTACGGTTGTCAACGGGTTCTCTGGAGGGATGTCCCGGTGACGGAACCCCAAGTGCAGCTCCAGAGAATGAGGGACGTCCTGTCGAGAACGGGCCTGAGCATCAACGACGTGTGGGTCAACTACTACGCGATGGGTGGGGAGTTATCGCGCTTCGAACTCGAGGCCTACCTGGGCGGATTGCTGGTGCTGCAGCCGGTCGAGCGCGACATTCTGGCCGATGCCACCAACGAACTCCTGACCGAGGTAGGTTCCAGAGACCGGATCCCTCGCTGCTCCGAGGACGCCGCGACAGAGTCGCCGATAGACTCGCGCCGCGCCCTCGGGGTCGCCGGTGCATTCCTCTTCAGCGCCGAGGAGCAGGAGGAGGAACGACTGGACGCCGTGAACCGGACCCGCCTGATGGACACGACGCAGGAAGACCGGTTCGATCGGATCGCGTGCGAGGCCAAGGGCTACTTCCAGGTCAGCTCTGCCATCATCGCGCTGATCGACGACCGTCGGCAGTTCCTCAAGTCCGTGATCGGGCCGGTGCAGCAGGACATGCCGCGGGAAATGTCGTTCTGCAATGCCACGATCCGCAACGCCGGGCCCCTGATCGTGCGAGACGCGCGTACAGATGAACGGTTCAAGCACAGCGCCCTGGTCGTGGGCGAGCCCTTCATCAGGTTCTACGCGGGCTATCCCCTGCGTGGGCCGGGAGGTTGGACGATCGGCACGCTGTGCGTCATCGACCAGGAGCCCCGCGAATACTCGATGCGGGACGGCAGGAAATTACGCAGTCTCGCCCGCCAGGTTGAGGACGAGATCAACGGGCCACGCCTACTCCCGAACACCGTCCCCGGCGCTGGCGAAAGCCAGCTGGGTCAGGATGCGGCCGCCACGCCCGAGCAGTGAACCGGCGGAGGACGCGTCAGCCTCTGCTGACCGGACCCCCTCCCCGGACGAGGGGCAACGGATGCGCATGGGCTCCGAGCTGTCTAAGGAGACGGAAGTGCTTGCGCGGGCTGTGCACCGAGCTCGTTGTTCAGGCTGGAGGGTGCAGTTTCCCCGTCACGCCGGTCCAGTTCCCCGGAGAGCTCCTCATCCCGGCATTCCGTTTCAAGATCCGCCTCGCCGTCGTGCACGTACTCGTACGTGAGCTCGCGCTGCACCTTGCTGTTCAGGACCTCGACCTCGGAAAGCTCGAGCGAGGTCAGATCCTCGGGAAATGGTTCCGAGGGAGTCAATCGGCTGTCCATACGGCACACCTGTCCTAGCGAGAAGAAGTACGGGATAGACCCGGCTCCGTTGTGCACTGCTACCGAACTACCGGCAGGGCATCATCCTACCCACCCTCGGG
>JAABUN010008221.1_pt1 | contig 10772 bp, 9 predicted proteins | sample 5559311 | NCBI WGS metagenome assembly JAABUN01 (sample SAMN10711877, study PRJNA513370) | rock metagenome | isolation source: Antarctica rocks | place: Antarctica: Victoria Land, Siegfried Peak sud
TGACCTCCTTGAGGAAGTCGGCCCGCTTGGCGGCATCCCTGTACGTCAAGAGCGGGAACGGCCCCACCTCGCCCGGCCGGTGGCAGCCCGCGCAGCTCCTCCACACGATCGGGGCGACATGCGTGTTGAACGTGATCGGCTCCACGTCGGCGGCCGAGGGGGTCCGTGCCGGATGCAGGGGAGAGCCATAGGACGGGGCCTGGGTGACGACGGGCATCTCGCCGGCGATCGCGGCCTCGAGGGCGGAGACCAGTTCCCGGCTCCGCGGAGCCACGCACTTCCGGCCGTCCAACGCATACAGGTCGTCGATCCGTCCCCGATAGAGCACCTGCCCGTCGTCGGCGAGCACGACCGCCTCCGGCGTGACCCGAATTCCCGCCTCGCCGGCGACGACCTGCGCGGGATCCAGGAGGATGGGGAAGCGCAGGCCGTGCTCGACCGCGTGTCGCGCGGCGACTTCCTCCGTCACGTCGGGGTCGGAGTGAAGCCCATAGAAGGCGATCCCTCGCGGACCGTACACCCGAGAGAGCCGCTTTATCTCCGGAGCGTACCCATTGGAGATCGGGCACCGCGTCCCCAGGGACAACAAGACCACGGCCTTGTGACCGCTCCACTCCGCCTTCGTATGGAGGACGCCCCGGCAATCCCGGAGCGCGAACTCCCGCACGCGACGACCGCCGTCGACCACCGTCGGCACCCGGGGCTCGACCGGTCCGAAGGCCTCAACGGCGTACCAGGCCCCGACCGCCAGCCCGAGGGCGAGGAACCCGATCACGAGCCGGACGGACCTACGTCGTCCCACGCTCCGCGCCCCCTCGGGGCCCGGATCACTCGGGACCCGGCGCAAGGCACGTCGACGACGCCAGGCGATCGACGCCCCCTTCTCGCCGGCTCTCCCCGTCTGTTGCTCCACCGTCCACGTCTCCCCTGCCAGGGTTTCCCGCGAGAAATGCCCTCACGGGCCCGCATGATTCCGCGTCCCGGTTAGCTATTCAAAAAATGATCATTTTTTAATAATATGGCCGTCGTGTCGCCGGCCTGCGCCGCCTGCTTAGATCGGGCCGGGAAGGGAGTGGGGTTGAGTTGTAATTTCGGGTGAGGCAAAACGTGGGACATGGGGACGGTCTAATCTCTCCTTTTCTCTATCACCCTCGCGTTTCCTTCCTAATGTACGCTACGCAAATACGACGCCGCCCTCACGGCGGGCACCGAGGGTGAAGGGCCGACCCGGAATGTGAATCGCGTCCGTCACCCGTGCGGCCGCTCCGCCGTGATGATCGCAAGGAGCGGGACGGGCCCGGTCCGTGGCCACTTATGATTCGCAAACCTCGCATCGACTGGGGTTGCCGTCAAGCCCAGTCGACCCAATGGCAGGGCTCGACCCGATGCGCAGGGCGGTTTCCCAGTCGAAATGGAGGACCCTCACTCGCCCTCCGGGCACGTTGCCCGAGCTGGGGACGCTGACCGACCGCCAGGTGGCGGCGCCGGCGGGCCTGGCGCCTGGATGAGGACGTCCGCGACGCCAAGCGGGTCCATTGGCTCCATCCCCGCGGCCTGGCCCGCCCGCGGTGCGGGGCGGGCGACGACCTGGGCGTCCACCGCCGTCATCGCGCCCCGATCCTCGACCTCCGCCGCGATGCGTGCCGGCGGGCCTTCCATGCCTTCACCGGCACGGCCCCGCACGCGACCCAACGGCGACCCGGCGAGCTCGTCCTGATCGCGCGCCGGTTCGCCCAGGGGGTGCCGACGGCGCGACCGGCCCGCGCGCCGGAGTGCGATCGCTCGGAGTCGCCGGGCTTCCGCCATCGCCCGCGGGAGGCGGCCTGGCGGGGCCCGGACCGGACGCCGCCGGGGGACGCGACGACGGAGGCCGACGAGGCCTCCCGGGATGCGGGGGGGAAACGGCGTGCCGCACGCCGACCCCGACGACCCGCCGCGTCGACGCGCCAACGAGGCGCGGGGGCACGGCACCCGGGACAACGACCGGCCGCCGGTCCGCGGCGTGGCCGGGCGTGAGGGGGGCCAGGTCCGCCTGACGGTCGCCGCGCCCACCGACGGCGCGACGTCGCGTGGGGTCGTGGGGGGCGGGACGCGGCCGGGGGCGATGGTCGATACGGACGCGCGGCGAGGATACCGCAGATCGCCGGCGCCGGGTCGAGGCCATGCGACGGCCTGCCACGCGGATCGAGAGCGGGCGAGGGACGATGACGGGGATTGGAGCCCGTGAGGTGCATGGCAACACGCCGGAGGGTCGATGGAGGGGGCCGCGGGACTTCCCGCGTCCGTTCCGGGTCGTGGACAAGGCGTCCCAGCACCGGTACGTGGCGATGTTCGGATGGGGCGACAACGCCAAGCTGGCGACTCCGAGTTTCCTACGGGCACTCCTGGGCGTAGGAGCCCCCACCACTTGCCTTACATGAGCCGCGATCTTTATCGCGCGCCCCATGCAGCACGCGAACGAATGGCTATAGGTAGGATGCTTCGAATAAGCGATCGAGGCAGCTAGCGGGTGCCAGGGGATGTTGGACCATTGTTTATCCCGTATAATGGGCGGGCGTACCGAACCGAGAGGCGGGAAATGGTGCTCTGGTTCGGCAAGGGTCTTCTTCAACTTACACCTGGATGTCACACCATGCGCGGCTTGCAACAAAGGCAAAGGCGTCGGCTAAGCGGGCCGATTGGGATGTCCATCGAGTGCCTGGAGATCAGGGCCGTTCCGTCCGCCTCGATGCTCCACGCGGCGAGGTTTCACGTCGCGGAGGTTGCGGCGGCACGTTCGGCCTCGGGGACGATCATCGGGCGGATCGCGGACCAGGACACGGGCCGGGGGGTCGGCCAGGTCAGGGTCGAGCTCATCAATTCCGCCGGGGTCGTGGTCCAGATGAGCAAGACGGGACCGCGAGGTAATTATGCTCTCCGCCCGAGGCAGGCGGGCGCGTTCGTTGTCCACGAGATCGCCCCGCGAGGTTATGTCCAGACGTCGCCGACGTTCCTCTTCGAGGGGCCGAGCGGCGACTTTGCCCCGGGCTTCGGCCGGTCGTCGTGGAACTACCGATCCGGGAACGACAACCCAACCGATGGGCCGGTCGGGCCGGCCCACTGGGACACGATCGCACCGGCCGGGGACCGGCCCTTCGAGTCGCCGATCAACCTGACTGGCCCGACGGTCGACCTGAACAACGACCTCTCCATTCATTATGCCTCCGCGGTCCCCAAGGCGCTGATCAACAACGGCGCCCAGATCCAGGCCCAGTTCAACACCTCGCCTTCCGACACCGTGTCGGTCGGTAACGAGGAGTTCTCACTCCAGCAATTCCACTTCCACGATACGTCGGAGAACACCCTGGACGGTCGGTCTTTCCCGATGGAGGTCCACTTCGTCAACGCCAACACCTCGGGTGCCGAGACCGTCGTCGCCGCCTTCGTGGAGCTCGGGGCCCACAATGATGCGTTCGACCCGATCTTGAATGCCGCGACCGCCGACCTGGGCCGCGTGGGCTCGACGACGATCGGCACGCCGGTGAACCTCGCTGCCTTCCTCCCTTCGAATACGCAAGGTTACTTCTACCAAGGGTCGCTCACCACCCCACCGCTTTCGGGGCCGATCAACTGGTTCGTCTTCGCGACGCCGATCACGATCGACTATGCCCAGTTGAAGCAATATGAGGCCGTCGCCGACGCCGCGGGCTTCCTGCCCAACAACCGACCGGTCCAACCCCTCGACGGTCGTCGGCTCAATGAGTTCGACGTCGACGTCGCCTTCACCGGTGGAAGAACCGCCGGGGTGGATTTCGCCCTTGCCCGCCAGGCGACGATGAAGACGGTGTCGCTCCATTGAGGCGAGGAAGTCTCACCTCCTTAACCCATCAAAGGCTACTGGCGGATTGGTCCACTTTGTAGGCAACCTTGGGGATCTCGATGAGCGGGAACGAGGTCGGCGATGCCTGGTGCCGAGGCTTCTGCCCGAGGTTGGCTGCGGGGCGGAGGGCCGGTCGCTCGCCCTTCGCCCCGAGGCGCTGGACGAGCTGGGGGAAGCTGGCCGCGAGCTTGGGGACCACCCGCGAGGAGTACCAGCGCAATTCGTCGGTGGTGACCATCCCGTCGTCATCGCGATCGGCGTTGGGGATGTCCAGGATGGCGGCCATGGCCGGGGGGGCTTTGAGGCCCGGCTCTCCCATCCCCATCCCTTTCAACAGCGCGAAGGTCATGAGGCCGTGCGCGAGGGCGGCCGTTTCGCTGGCCGGCTCGCCGCGGCGGGCGGCCATCAGGTAGGCGGTCATCGCCCGCTGCGAGCCGCTGTCCCTCAACTCCTGGATGCGACGGATGCCGCGGTCGTCGTCGATGGCCTCCGCCTGGCAGGCGTCGAGGATGACCAGGCGCTTGAGGGCGTTCAGGCGCGCGATGTTGCGGTAGACGGCGACGTACGGGAGGACCGATCGGGCATCGACGTCGACCGTGGCGTCGGGCCGATCCCCCCGCCCGTCCTCCCCTTGCACGGCCTGGAATGGGAACCCGGGGAGGAGGCGGTAGAACCACCCGTTGAATGTGTCGGCGTGCCCGGCCAGTGAAGACCACGACGGTGTCTTCGGGACGCTCCCGGACGCGGTCGCGGATCCGGACGAAGCCTTCATCGACCTTGGCCTCGGTCACCTCCACGTTTAACAGCAGGATCCGCAGGCCCGGCTCGTCCGCCACGCGCATCCCGTGGCGAGGGAGGAAGTCCGCAATCTCAGTAGTTCCAAAGCTGATCCGGCGGTCGGCTACATCGCAAGTTCATACTGCACACTCCTTTCGGTGAAGGTGATGTCGGCGACCCCGAACTTCGCCTCGACCACGTGGAGCAGCTACAGGAGCACCGTCTCCCACCGCAACCGCTCCAGGAGGATGACCCGACCGCCTCGGCGAGGCATCGACAGCAAGGTGTAATGCAGCCACACCCGGAGATTGCGCAGGACCGACGCGGTCCCCACGTACAGCAACCGCACTGCCGGACGCCGTGTCGTGGTCCGAATCCGTCCCTCGTGCCTCTGCCGATCGCTCGACTCGATCCCGAACCGCAGGCGAGACCTCGTGAACACCGCGTCCGGCGACGGCGGCCGGTAGCCCCAGTAGGCGTAGATCAGCGCCTGCCGCCCGCGGCGATTCCATCGCCCCCGGGAGTTGCGGCACTTCACGCAGATCGACACGGTCGCCGTCCGCTTCTTCGCGTCGCTGAGGGTGTGGGCGGACCAACCGCGCTTCTTCCAGGTCCGAAACACGTAACTGCCGCCGGCACCCTTCGGGTGCTCGGGCGAGCGACCGTGGCCGACCACCGGCATCAGGAACGGCACACGCGCCGCCTGGAGGTAGCGGACCACCGCCACGCTGTAGAAGCCGCGATCGAGCAGGAGCAGCCGGGGCCGGATGCCCACGCTCGCCGCCTGGCGGAGCAGGCGTCGGACCACGTCCGTGAGCGACTTCGCCCTTGGTCACGCCGGTCAGCGCCACGGTGTACCGCTGCCCCTTGCGGACGATGTACGCGGTGGCATAGGCGTGGAAGTGGCTGGTGCCGTCCTTGGCCTGACTACGGTACACCTCGTCGGGGTCGCCGAAGGGCTTGCCATGGTAGGGGATAAGGGTCAAGTCGATGGCCAGCCGCTGGGGCTGCTTGCGCAGTGGCTCGGGCAGGTGCCCGGCGAGGGCGGCGTTGAGCCGCCGTTGCAACTCGGCGTAGTCGGGCAGCGTGGCCAGGAGCGCCTTGCGTGCCGTCTCGTCGGAGGGGGCGTCGCGGAGGCGTCCGCAGGCGTCGGACAGCGATGTGATGCGGGCGGCGGCGGCCAGCAGCAGCGACCAGACGACGGGGGCGGAAGTCTTCCGCTTGTCGTCCCTGAACTGGAGGTAAGCGTGCAGATTATCGGCGGCGGCGCGATGGACTTGGTGGCTGTCGAGGATATTGGCGCCTCGGCCGAGCTGCCGTTCCACCAGGTAGGTGCTGAAGAGGGGTTTCCCGGGCTCGGGCACTTCGAGGCCCCCGAGCGAATCGTGGGACCCCGGGCTCGGGGAGGGGGCTGCGGAGAACCCTCATCCCCCTCACTTTCTGGCGTGGGAGACGCGGCCGTGATCTCCTGCGAGGTCGAATCCCCCTCCGTGCACTCGCTCGCGGTCCGATCTTCGATGGGGAGCGGCCCTATCGCCTCGGTCCGGCCGCGATCCTCGCCCGCGCCCGGGGTCGGACGGGAAGAAGCCGAGGGTCGGCTTGGGAGGATTCTCGTCGGGATGGCCTGATCCCTGCGTCATGCGATCGCACCCGGTGAAGTCTCTTCGGGGCAGGTCGCGTCTCCAGGAGGCAGCGAACAACCCGCCTCGCGGCTCGTGATCGTCTCTCATCGTTCACGCGCCGGGCGTTCGAATCACATCCGAACCGATTCACCGCAAGAGCCGCCGGAGCGCCTTGCCCGAGGCGCTCCGGGGGATGGAGGGGACGAGCTCGACCGACCGGGGCACCTTGAAGGCGGCCAGGAGCGGGCGGAGATAGTCGATCAGGGCATCGGTCGAGCAGTCGTGGCCGGCGCGGAGGGCGACGTAGGCCTTCACGACCTCACCGCGGTCGGGGTCGGGGACGCCGAGCACCACGGCGTCGGCCACGGCGGGGTGGCGGTGCAGGACCTCCTCGACGTCGCGAGGGTACACCTTCTCGCCGGCCACGTTGATCATATCTTTCAGCCGGTCGACGATCGTGACATACCCCTGGTCGTCGAGCCTGGCGATGTCGCCCGTCCGGAACCAGCCGTCGGCCGTGAAGACCGCGGCCGTGGCCTCCGGGCGGCGGAAATATCCCGACGCGATGGCCGTCCCGTGCGCCCAGAGCTCCCCGACCTCGCCGATGGGCAAGGCACCGCCGCACACATCGGTGACCTTCAGCGTGGTGTCCCCCATCGCACGGCCGCACGAGCCGGGGCGCGTCGCGGAGTGGTGCGTCGTGGTGATCACCGGCGAGGTCTCCGTCAGGCCGTACGATTCGGCGTAGCCCACCTTCCAGTCGCGTCGCAAGGTCTCGATCAGCTCCAGCGGCATTGGAGCGGCGGCGCAGAGCACCACGCGGAGGCTGCTCAGGTCGCGCGTGCGGAAGGTAGGCGACTTGCTCATGAAGTTGATCATCGTCGGCACGCCGATGAAGATCGTCGGGCGGGTCCGCTCGATCAGGTCGAGCACCGGCTCGGTCTGGAACCGCCGGACGACGATCGTCGTCCCCCCGGCGACGCACGTCGCGAGCACGCCGTTGATCAGTCCCCAGCAGTGGAAGAGGGGGGCCGCGATCAGCAGCCGGTCCTCGGCCGTGTAGTGGATCCCGCCGAAATTCCGGGCGTTGTCGATCACGTTGCGATGCGACAGCATCACTCCTTTGGGGTTCCCGGTCGTCCCCGACGTGTAGAGCAAGTTGGCCAGGGTCTCGGGGGCCAGGTCGAGGGCCTCGAACCGATCGGACTCGGCGGCCACGATCGCATCGAACGACAGGTCACCGACGTCCCCGCTCGGCCCTTCGGTCACGACGATATGCCGGGTCCCCAGGTCCCCCGCCACATCCTCCAGCTCCAGGCGCCGTCCCGGGTCGGTGATGAGGATGTGTGCGCCCGAGTCGCGGACGATGTTCCTCACCTCTTCGGCCTTGAGGAAGCCGTTGACCACGTTGGGCACCCCTCCCGCTTTCAGGGTGCCCAGGTAGGCGACCATCAGCTCGGGGCAATTCTCCAGGAAGATCGCGACGACCCCTCCCTCGCCGACCCCCAGCCTCCCCAGGGCATTGGCGAAGCGGTCCGAGAGTCGATCCAGCTCCTCGTACGAGATCTCTCGCCCCTCAAAGACGAAGGCCGGATACTCCGGCCGTTTGCGCGCGGCCTCGGTCAGTAAGTGGGCGATGTTCACCATGCGTCTCCGCATAACCTGCTCGTGGATGTGCCCCGGCGCCGGGGACGGGCCGACGGCCCCGTAACGGCCTCGAAGACGAGTATGCGAGCCGAACCTGCCGGCCCGCAACGGAAATCCCCGACGGCCTCGACGAAACGGTGAGCCCCGCTCCCAGGAAGTCGACGCTCACCTCCGGCGAGAGGCGGGACCGACCGCGGCAGTGCCTTGACCCGGGCGCGATCCCGGCCGATGCTACCGGTCGCGGCGGAGGTTCGGGCCTGCCTTCAATTGCCGGGGGGGCCGACAAGGCGTCCGGGTGCGAACGGGGGAGCGGTCATGTTGCAAGTGGGTTTCGGCGTCGCCGACATCACGCCCGAGGCCGGGATGGAGATGCCGGGGGGATTCAGCCATCGGAAGGGGAAGGAGGCGCGCGACCCGCTGCTGGCCGTCGCCTGCGTGATCCACGACGGCACCTCGACCGTGGCGCTCGTGGGCATCGACACGATCGCCGTCCTCGGCACGACCGTCGAGCGGTCCAGGCGGCTGATCCGCGAGGCGACGCCGATCCCCGCCGACCACGTCTTGATCGGTGCCAGCCACACGCACGGCGGCGGGCCGGTCCTCACCACCGCGGGGGCCGACGAAGATCCTGCCTACATCGAGAGCCTCTCCCGAGCGGTCGCGTCCGCGGTCGGCACGGCCTGGCGCTCCCTGCACGCGGCGGAGATCGGCATCGGCACGGGCCGCGAAGACACGATCGCGTTCAATCGCCGCTTCCTGATGCGCGACGGCCGCGAGATCACCCACCCGGGAAAGCCGGGGACGCCCCACCACGGCGAGATCGTCGGGCCGGCCGGGCCAATCGACCCCGACGTGGGCGTGCTCGCCGCCCGTCGGCCCGGTGGCGAGGTCTTCGGGGTCGTCGTCAACTACGCCTGCCACGGCACCGTGGTCGGGGGCGACCGCTTCACGGCCGATTATGCCGGATATCTCCGCACGCACCTCAAGGCACGTTACGGCGCCGAGACGCCGGTCGGCTTCCTGCTCGGCGCCTGCGGCGACATCACCCAGGTGGATAACCTCTCGACGGCCGTCGAGTACGGCCCGGATTACGCGGATATGATGGGCCGGAAGCTCGCCGCCGAGACGGTCCGAGCGATCGGTCGCACGACCTGGCTGGAGGAAGCCCCCGTGTCGGCGGCCGTCGAGACGGTCATGTTGCCGATCCGCCCCGATCCCGACCCCGACCGCGAGCGTCCCGCCTTCGGGCTGGGGACCGGCCCCATCTTCGAGGAGGCGTACGTGAAGGAACGCCGGCTCGTGGCCGAGGAACGGGCCAGGACGCCGGAGATCCCCTGCGAGGTGCAAGCGATCCGGGTCGGGCCGCTGGGGATCGCCACCAACGGCTCCGAGTATTTCTGCGAGTACGGGCTGCGGATCAAACGATGCTCGCCGATGCGGCCGACCTGGGTGGTGAGCCTGGCCAACGAGTACATCGGCTACGTCGCCACCGCGCAGGGCTTCGTCTCGGGGGGCTACGAGCCTCGGACGGCCCGGACCAGCAAGATGTCGGTCGACACCGGCCAGCGCCTGGTCGAGGCCTCGCTGCGTGCCCTGGGGAAGGTCTCGCCCCACTCCCCGAGTTGACCGAATCCTCCGACCGGGGGGTGGCCGACCCCCGGATCGGCCTTGGGAGCTTTACAGCCTCCCGTTCGCGGGTTACGATCAATAGTCACCATCTCTCTCCACGATCGCGTCGCGGAGCGGTCGCTCACGACCGGTTTTCAAGGCCCGTTTGAGACGAAGGGGCGCCTCATGTCGCAAGCCATTGCCAACCCAGAGGAACTTCGGCGGTTCGCCATGAGCCTGAAGAAGTTCAATAACGACTTGCTCAGCCAGATGACCGTCGTGCATGGGCAGCTCTCCGGGCTCAGTTCGAGTTGGCGCGACCGCGAGCACGATAAGTTCGTGGAGGAGTTCGAACAGACGATGCAGGTAATCGGGCGGTTCATCGAGGCGACCAACGAGCACGTCCCGTTCTTGCTCCGCAAGGCCCAGCGGGTGGAAGATTACCTGCAACAGCGTTAGCGCTAGGAGGCGACCATGAGCCAAGCCAATGTCCGCTCGGTCGACGCGCTGAAGGACTTCAAGAACGCGCTCATCAACTACGCCGAGGAGGCCCGCAACGCCCTCAGCGGGGTCGACATGGATGTCCGCCGGACCCGCGACTGGCTGGAACGCGATCAGCTCGCGTTCTGGCAGATGCAGGTCAAGAAGCGGAATGAGCAGGTCTCGCAGGCGCGTGCCGACCTCTTCCGCCGCCAGATCTCGCAATCCGGCAGCGATTCGGTCTCCGACAGCGATCAGAAAGAGGCGCTCCGGCTGGCCATCATGCGGCTGCGCCAGGCCGAGGAGAAGCTGGAGAAAGTCAGGCGGTGGGGACCGATCTTGCAGCACGCGATCTCCGAATACAACTCGGCGTCCCGGCCGCTGGGCGACCGGATCGCGGGCGACCTCGTCGCCTCGCTGGCGCTGCTCGACCGGATGGTGGCCTCCCTGGATGCGTACATGGCCATCAAGGCGCCAACACTCCGCGAGGACAAGACGAGCACCTCGTCGCAGGCCGAGTCGGCTTCCGCGAGCGTCACGACGGGGGCTTCGGTCGCCATGCCCGTCTCCGAGGGGGATGATCGCCCCGAGGACGGGGAGGGGGCGGACTCCGCCGAGGAAAAACCCAACGAGAGCGAAGTCGTCACTCCCTGATTCGTAATGGCCCCTTCGTGACGCCGACAGCCATGCGCGTGAGACGAGTCGGGACGGTCGGGCCCTTCGAGATCGTCCGCGGGCGGGTCGGCGTGCACGAGGGGGATTCTCGCCGAGGAATCAAA
>JAABUN010008222.1_pt1 | contig 10771 bp, 6 predicted proteins | sample 5559311 | NCBI WGS metagenome assembly JAABUN01 (sample SAMN10711877, study PRJNA513370) | rock metagenome | isolation source: Antarctica rocks | place: Antarctica: Victoria Land, Siegfried Peak sud
GTACGGTCTTCATGGCGGTCCCCTTGTTCTGGTCGGGTCGACTTGGCGGTCGCCCAACACCTACCGCGAGGCAGGCATCAGGCGGGGGACCGCCACCTCAAGTTCCACGAAGACCGGGACAACCTCCTGCGTGAAGCCGGAGGCTTCAGACCCGGATCCGCGAGTAGTGATGGGTTGACCTGCGTGTGAGACGACGAAGGTGCCTGTCCTGCTTGGAGAATCGAGGTTGCGAAGCCTTCGAGATTCCAGACGGGAGAAGCACCTTGTCGGTGAAAAGAGTACGCCGTCGTCGCCGTGCCCGAAAGCGTGTGCGCATCGGCGCGCCGGACCCGTCGTTGACCGCGACCTCGGGGGTCGCCGCGCTCGCGGAGTTCATCACCAAGCTCGATGTGGTCGGCACGTTCGACCGCGGGATCGGGTCGATCAAGAAGCGTGCTCGCGGTGTCAGTGCCGGTGAGATCCTGGTTGGTCTGGCCCAGTCCCAGCTGTTGGGTGGTGACGCCCTGGTCGCGCTGGATCGGCAACGACAAGACGTCGCGGCCGCCGAGTTGTCGGCGGTGCCGGGCATCGCCTCGACGACGGCAGGCAGCCTGGCCCGCCGCTTCGGTGCTGAGCAGGTGCGCGGGATCGAGGCCGCGACCGCTGAGCTGGCCGGCCATGCCTTCGAGCTGTTCGCGCCTCAGCGCAGGGCGGCGTTGAGTGGCCGGGTCACCATCGATATGGACTCCACCGATGTCGAGGTCTACGGGTCGCGCAAGCAGGGGGTGGCCTACAACTACGCCGGGCAGCGCAGCGGCCGTCCGCACCTTGCGACCTGGGCCGAGGGCGCGGTGACAACCGCCGCAGAGCTGTTGGCCGGCAACGACGACGTCCGGCCCCGTGCTGCATCGATGCTCCGCCGCGGGTTGGCCGGGGTCCCCGCACCGGTCCGGGCCGCAGCCGCGGCGAACGATCGGCTGCGGGTCCGCGCCGATGCTGGCTACTTCACCGCCGACCTCGCCATCGCGGCGGTCGAGCAGGGTTGTGACTTCGCGGTCGCCGCCAAACCCAACACCGCGATGTGGCGCGCCTACGCCTCCATCGCCGATGAAGCCTGGGCCGACGCAATCGGGATGCCCGGTGCGCAGATCGCCGCGGTCGATTACGCCCCGGCCGGCTGGCCAGATGGCACCTACACGATCGTGCGCAGGGTCCGGGTCGAGGCCGAGACGATCTCGGCAGACCCTCGGTCGCGGCGTCGGCGCACCATCGACCCCGAGCAGCTCGCCCTGGCCTTGGAGGGGACCGCGACCCACGCCTACGCGGTCTCCTTCATCGTGACCAACATTCCCACCCACAACGACGAGGCGAACGGCGAGACGGTTCTCGACGTCGAGGCCTGGTTCCGGCGCCGCACCGACATCGAGGACCGGATCCGCGAAGCCAAACTCGGCGCCGCGCTGAGGCACCTGCCCTCGGGACACCATGGCGTGAACACGGTGTGGATGTGGGCAGCGCTGCTGGCCGGGAACCTCTCGGTCCTCCTCCAAGCGCTCACCGGGATCGACGACCATGGCCGCGCCCACGCCGCCAGGCTCCGCCACGAACTGCTCTGCGTTCCCGCACGCCTGGTGCGTCACGGCCGCGACCTCACCCTGCGGCTGCCACCAGGCGAGCAACTCCTACCCACGGTGCTGGCCAGGATCCGAGAACTCCCCACCGCGGCCTGACACCGCCCCCCATCCCAGCGACCAGGACCTCGAAGAACCGCCACCCCGAGCGTCACCGGGAACCTCGCCGCGCGCAGGTTCACCGACATCACAGATCTGCTGCTCAAAGGGCACATCAACTCCACGCTCCGACAACTACCTGCGGATCCGGGTCAGAGCTAACGGACTTTCAGATCAGTCGGGTGGGCGGCCGCAAGCCGGTCCTCACACCGGAGAAGGCGGCAGGAGACGCCGGTCTCTGAGATTGCTCGGGGTGTTGGGGGTCAGCCGGGCCACCTTGTGCAGCCCAGCGCATGTGTGACAGCAAGGTGGTGGTCAGCCCTGGGCAGATCCCATGGCCACCACCGGGCAGTTCTCGTGACCGCGAGTGGGCAGGTTTCATGTCCGGCTCTGGGCAGTTCCCACTGTTCCTTGACAGACGCTGTTCGGTTGATACACCTTGTTGCCCTCACCCGGGATCGTGCCGCCAGACCGGGGGTGACGCCTAGTTCGGCGGCTGGTCAACGGGGGTTCCTTTGCGCAGCATCCTCTCGGTCCTCATGCCAAAGTGCATCACCGTAGGCATGGTGCCTACGGTGTCGGCGGCCCTGCTGCTTGCAGGTCTCCCCAGCGGGGCTGAGGCCGCGTCGGCCGCCCGGCCTTCCGATGCCCTGGCTGGCCTAGTCGTTAGCGGCCCCGTCGAAGCGGTGGAGCCCACCGAGTTGGAGCGGCCAGATGCCCCGTCCGCCATGGTCACGGCCCGGGCGACGGGTCAGCGCGTTGAGGACCTGTCGCAGCGCGATGAGTTGACCCGAGTCTTCGCGAATCCGGACGGCACCTGGACAGCGGAGTCGGCCACGCAGCCAGAGCGTGTAGAGGACGAGGCCGGCGAGTGGCATGACATCGACACCGCATTGGTCAACAAGGAAGCCGGCCTCGCTCCCCGGTACGCCGCCACCGATGTTGTTCTATCGCCTGGCGGTAACAGGACCTTCGCGGCGCTGAGCGAGGACGGCAAGAACTTGGCGTGGCGGTGGCCGACCACGCTGCCGACGCCGACGGTAGAGGGCGGCACCGCAATTTACCCCAATGTCGTGCCCGGCGGAGACCTGATAGTGACCGCGCTGTCGACCGGCTTCACCCACTCGCTGGTTCTGCGGGAGCGACCGGATGGTCCGGTGGATGTCACTATTCCGCTCGCCACGGATGGCGCGACCTTGACTGAGACGCCGCAGGGTGGCCTGGTCGTGGAAACTGTCGCTGGCGACGAGGTGGTGACTGCGCCCCGGCCGCTGATGTGGGATTCCAGCGCCGATGCCGCCGGTCAGCCGGAGAACGTCGTTGCGGTGAACACCAGTGTCGGTGAGACACCGGGAGGAACGCCGACGGTGACCTTTTCGCCGGACGAACAGTTTCTGTCTGATCCGGACACCGTGTATCCGGTGACGGTCGACCCGTCGTTTTCGACCTATGCGACTGGTGACGCGTGGGTCCAAAACTCCGACTACACCTCCGGGCAGACTGCGAGCAAGGAGCTGCGGGCGGGCACGTACGACGGTGGCAATCACCGGGCACGCTCGTTCATGCACTTCGACAACGCCGACAAGCGCTGGGATGGCAAGCACATCCTCTCCGCGAAGCTAGTGCTACGGAACTTCGACTCTGGCTCGTGCGCCAGCGGCGCCATCCGTGCGTCGCGAATCGGGGAGGCGTGGGACGGCAGCAGGCTCACCTGGGGCAACCAACCATCGGTCAGCTATGTGAAAGACGCCGACTATTCGGCCGCCAAGGGCTACAACGCCAACTGTGAAGCTGGCGACGCGGTTTGGAACATCACCGGCATGGCGCAGGACTGGGCCACTGGCGTGGCCAATCACGGGGTCCGGTTGCGGGCGGTCGATGAGACCAGCAACGCGACGTGGCGGAAGTACCGGTCGTCGAACTACAACGACTACCCGATCCTCGAGCCGCACATCAACGTCACCTACAACTCATACCCGAACCAGGCGAGTGCGCCGTCGCTGTCGCCGGTTAGCTCCTACGCTCCGCCGAACGGGTCGGCAGCGTTGTACACCTCTTCGACCACTCCGACGCTGAGCGCCAAGGCCAGCGACCCCGATGGCGGCACGGTGCGGCTGCGGTTCGAGGTCCACGCCGGCACCGCCTCGTCGACACCGCTGGCCACCTGCACCACCGGGTACGTCGCGCAGGGGTCGACCGCCTCGTGCGCGCTGGCTACGGCCCTTCCCGACAACGCCACTCACTTCGTGCGTGTCAAAGCGTTCGACGGGACTGACTGGGCCGGCGGCTCGCTCGATGCTTCGGGAGGCTGGTCGACCTGGACCGAGTTCAAGGCGGCCGCATCTGCGCCCGCCACACCATTCATCTCGTGCCCAAGCCCTTACACCGACGCGTCGTGGAGTAACGCGTCCCCGACCTCTAACGTCACCTGCACCATCACCGCCACCGGATCGGGCACGAACGCGCCCGGCTACATCCTCTGGAGCCTCAACGGTGGCCCTGAGACCAGGGCGAAGATTGCGCAGTCCAGCGACCCGACGGTGGCGAAGACGACGGTGTCAGTGCCGAAGCAGGAGGGCGGCTACACCATCAGCGCCCGAGCCGAGTCGCCGTCGGGCAAGACGTCCGAGCCGGCATCATACCGGTTTGGTTACGGCCGGCTGGCGTTGTCCGCGCCGGCGTCCGGCCCGGTGCAGACCATCTCTGACACGGTGGTCGTTGAGGCGTCCGGCCCGCCGACAGGCAGCACGGCGGTTCCCTCGGCGACGCTGCAGTGGCGAGTTGCCTCGTCTGGTTCTGGTGCGGCGACCGGGTGGAACACCGCACCAGCGGACCTGGACGTCAGTAACGATGGCGCGTCTGGGATCACGGTTTCAGGTTCCTGGGACGCCAGTGAAGTCACGCGTGACGACGCGCAGGGCATCGACCTGGACCCGCGGGCACCGGTGCTGCTCGAGGTGCAAGTCTGCGTCGACTACCCGTCCGGGGATGCCTGCAGCTGGACCGCGTCGCCCAGCCAGGTGCTGCGAGTGCCGCACGCCTTCGGCTCCGGCTTCCCGGTCGCGGACGTTGCCGCGGGCCAGGTGGCGCTTTGGACCGGTGAGTTCACCACCGGCAGCACCGACGTCGACGTCCCCGGTTGGACCGGGAGCCTGTCGCTGTCTCGCACGCACGTGACCTTCGGGGGTCCCGCGAAGGGCGCCGCAGGGGTATTCGGGCCCGGGTGGACCGCTCACCTCGACGGCCCTGACTTCGGTGCTGCGGGCCTGCTGGTGTCCGACGACACCCTGATCGACGGCACGATCGCCTTGGTCGACCCCGCCGGTGAGGCGCTCGTCTTCGCGGCTCGGCGTACCCCGCAGCGTCGCTCTGAGACGGCGGCCAACCTGGAAACAGGCATATATTCGCCGGTCGACGAGCACACCGCCCTTGCGGGGGTGAAGGCCGAAGTCACCGGCACCGGCGACAGCACCAAGCTGCTGTTCACCGACGTGGACGGCACGGTCACCACCTTCAAGACGACCACAGCCCCGGCTCCTGGCATCGCCGCGGTGTTCGCGCCCGAGTCAGTGAATGAGCCGGGGCAAGCCGGCAAGACGACCTACTCCTACGATCAAGACGGCCGGGTCACCAGAATTCTGGCGCCGGTTCCGCCCGGCGTCGACTGCTCGGGCGCTCTCAACCCCGGCTGCCGGGCACTGCGCCTGCAGTACCCGACGGCTGGGACCGCGACCGCCGCCAATCCGGCCGGTCAGCTCAAGTCGGTGTGGTTCGAGGCCTACAACCCGAGCAAGTCCGGCGGCGCGGGCATGGACTCCATTGAGGTCGCCCGCTACAGCTACGACTCCGCCAAGCGGCTGACGGCGGCCACCGACCCGCGGACCAGTCTGACCACCCGCTACGGCTACGACGGCACGACCACGCGGCTGGCGACCATCACCCCACCGGGGCTTGACCCGATCCGGTTGAGCTACGACACCGCCGACGGTTCGGCCCGGCTGTCGCGCGTCACCCGGGACATGAGCGGCTCGAGCGCCAAGACCCTGGCCACCGTGGTCTACCGGGTACCCATCGACGGAACAGGCGGCACGCCCGACGTCGCCGGCACCGCAGCCAGCTGGGGGCAGCCGCCGACGGCGATCCCCACGCACGGGTCCGCCGTCTTCAGCGCGGACCAGCCCACCGTCAACACCGACCCGTCAGCGATCAGCACCGAGCAGTGGCCGTACGCCTGGTTCTGGTACACCGACGACCGCGGTTACACCCGCAACACCGCCGAGTTCGGCGCCGGAGAGTGGTTGTACACCGAGACCGACTACGACGCCCACGACAACGTCGTCGCCCACTACGGCACCGGTGACATCGCCGCCATCCGGGCCGGTACCTCCCGGCAGAACGCCGGCAGCCGCTACCGGTACGAGCCAGTCACCCAGACCGACGCGAACGGCACCCGATCGACCACCGTCCCCGAGGGGGCGGTGCTGACTGACGCCTATGGCCCCGCCCGCGAGGCGATCGTCGACGGCGCCCTGCAGCACGTCCGTCCGCACACTCACATCAACTACGACGAGAACGCACCCAACAACGGCAGCAACCCGGCCACGGGGCAGGGATACGGACTCCCGACCACCACCACGGTGACCGCATCCCAAGCCGACGCCACCGCTGATATCGGGAATCCTCTGGAGCAGATCCGCACCGGCTACGACCCAATCACCAGCCAGACGCGTGACGAGACGTGGGCACTCGGAATACCCACCACGACCACCCAGGTGATGGGCGCCGGACAGGCCGACATCACCACGGGCACCCGCTACGACTCCGTGGGCCGGATCGTGGAAACCCGGCAGCCCAAGTCCAACGGGACAGATGCCGGCACCCGGCGAACCGTCTACTACAGCGCCGGTACCAACGACGCCGACGGCCTCTGCGGTGACAAGCCGCAATGGGCCGGCGCGGTCTGCGTCGTCGACTACGCCGGTCACCCAGCCACCGGTCCGAAGATGCCGGTGACCAGAGCCACCGGCTACGACGCTTACCTGTCCCCGCTCACGGTGACCGAGTCAGTCGCCGGCACCGGCAAGCGGACTACCCGGAACGTCTACGACAAGTCAGGCCGGCTTTCGAAGACGTGGACGACCAGCACCTTGACCGACTCGCCACCAGCCCCGGGAGCCGCCTACACCTACGATTCGGCTACCGGCCTGCTCAATACGGTCGCGGCCACGGACGACACCGGCGTACTGACCGGCGGCAAGATCGAGACCCGCTACGACAGCTGGGGCCGGCCCACGACCTACACCCCCGCGGCGGACGAAACCACGACGACCAGCTACGACGCCGCCGGCCGGGTCGCCGCCATCGCCGACCCCAAGGGCACCACGACATTCACCTACGACGGCGGCACCGGAAACGACGCCAACGGCGAACTCGAGCGCCGCGGACTGCCAACGTCCATCAGCGTGTCCAACCCGGCCGGCCGCACGGTCACTTTCACCGGCGCCTACGACGCCGCCGGAACGCTGACCACCCAGCAGCTGCCCGGCGGCCTCACCCAGCGGCTTCAAACCAACCTGGCCGGGGAAACCACCGGGTTGACCTACTCCGGGCCGGTCACCAACCCCGACGGCACCACCAACCCGAACGGGGCCTGGTTGGGGTGGGCGCAGACCAGCGACGCCCTCGGGCGCGTTAGCGCCGAGTGGACCCCCACCGGTGCGGCGTTCGACGGCCAACTCACCTCGGGAGCGGCGGCCGGCTACTCCCGCGCCTACCGCTACGACCGCGCCTCCCGACTGATCCACGTCGAAGACCACACCGCACCAGCGGGGACCGGCACCGTCGACACAACCGACGATGCGCTCACCGCCCCCTCCGGGACGGTCTGCCAGACCCGGGACTACGCATTCGACACGAACGGCAACCGCACCAGCCTGACGCGAACCGGCGCGACCGCCGATGGCGGATGCGGCGACACCGACAGCACCACCAAGACGTGGACCTACGACTCCGCCGACCGACTCACCGGCGGTTACACCTACGACGACCTCGGTCGGCAGACCACTCTCCCCGCCGCTGACACCCCCGCCGGGGGCGCTGCCGGGGACGTGACCCTCGGCTACTACAACACCGACGCGATCAAGTCCATCACCCAAAGCGGCGTGACCACTGCCTTCACCCTCGACCCGCTCGGCCGGCGCGCGACTGCCACCGTCGGGGCAACTGGAGCGGAAGCCACCAGCACCACGACCCACCACTACTCCGATGACAGCGATAATCCTGCGTGGGTCGGCACGACCAACAATGGGAACTCCAGCACCACCCGATACGCCGAATCGCTTACCGGAGATCTCACCGCCGCACTTACGGATGGAGCGATCTCTCTCGAACTCGGCGACCCGCACGGAGACATTGTCACCACCGTGCAGGTCCCCACCACGGGAGAGGTCCTCGGAGTCGACGGCTGGACTGACACGGACGAATACGGCAACGCCCAAATCGCCCCGGGGCAAGCAGCCACATCGCCAGGACCAAAGTACCGATGGCTCGGCGCCGAACAGCGCGACACCACGGACGCCGGGCTGATCCTCATGGGCGCCCGGGTCTACAACCCAACAAGCGGCGCGTTCACTTCCGTCGACACGGTGTACGGCGGCAACACGACTGCGTACACATACCCGCAGGACCCCGTCAATCAGTACGACACAACGGGTCTGAATCGGTTGGCTTGCCGTGCGTGTGGTGGCCTCGGAGGAAGCGTCGGCGCCCGGGACCATGGCACTGGCTGCTTTCATTGTGGGTATTCTGGGCTCAGCGGCGGTGGCTACAGTTCCCCAATAGCGCAGGGCAAATCGGCGAACGAGCCGTCCGGGCTCGATACAACATCGGCAAATCCACGTCATACTACTCGTTTAGAAGCAACCGCTGGAGAATCGCCGACGGTATGACCAGGCGCACGGTCAGTGAGGTGAAGAATGTTTCGGAACAGTACTACACTAAACAAATCAGGGACTACGTGCATTTCGCGAGGAGAAACGGTGGTCGAACGTTCTACCTCTATGTTCGTCGAAGTACTCACCTTTCCGAGCCCTTAAAGGAAGCAATTGGCAGGAAAGACGTCCGAGTGAGGTATATCTGGGGATGACCAAGCGCAAGAAACCCAGTGGCGGAACTGCCAAAGACCTCCTTGACGAACTATATGCAGATCCCACCTGGCGCGGCGAGATCGAATTAGAGGAGGCTGGGATTGCCGCAGACGAGGCCGAATCAGACGCCGCATCCGTCCCTGTACGGGAAGATCTGCGATCCGTCGGAGTTGACGTCGACTCCCTATGGGATCTAGTGAACGCATCGAAGCCCTACCCGACCGCTGCCGTTTCTGTTCTGACGCGCCATCTAACCCGGTCGTATCCCGACGACGTGACTGAGAGTATTGCTCGAGCGCTCGCCGTACCTGAAGCGTTGTCCTATTGGCAGACGCTCAAGACAGCCTACCTAAATACTCCTGCTGACCAGCGACCGTTAAGCAAGGAGGGAATTGCCATTGCTCTCTCGGCCTACCCCGACGAAAGCAAGTTTCCGGAACTGGCGAGACTTATCGAAGATGAGCGGCATGGGGACAGTCGTGTGTATCTGCTTCATCCATTGGAGGAGAGCGAGGCACCTCAGGCCCGGGTCATGCTGAAAAGACTTTCGTCTAACCCTGCGCTCACCGGCGAAGTTCGCTACAGGCTTGCGCACAATCTGAAGGACTGACCGATGCGAGCATGTGTACTAGTGTCGCGTGAACCGGCAGTGGTCGAGTAATTGGTCGGCGATTTCTTGGTCCAGACGAAGGGCTCGCAGCGGTCGTTCCTAGCCGTCGATGAAGCGGGCGATGGCGGCCTTGAGGTCGGCCACGGAGCGGAACGTGCCGCGGCGGATCGCTTGGCGGGTGATGATGCCGAAGAAGATCTCGACCATGCTCAGCCATGACCCCGAGGTGGGGGTGAAGTGCAGCGTGATCCGCGGGTTTCGCGCCAGCCAGGCCCGCACCGCAGTGGTGCTTGTGAGTGGCGTAGTGGTCGCAGACCAGGTGCAGCTTGACCCGCGGATACGCCGTGGCGACCTGATCGCCGAGTGGGACCCCCACCGGTGCCGCCTTCGACGGCCAGCTCTCCTCGGGAGCGGCGGCCGGCTACTCCCGCGCCTACCGCTACGACCGTGCCTCCCGGCTGGTCCACGTCGAAGACCACACCGCTCCAGCGGGGACCGGCACGGTCGACACAACCGACGATGCGCTCACCGCTCCCTCCGAGACGGTCTGCCAGACCCGCGGCTACGCATACGACGCCAATGGCAACCGCACCAGCCTGACGCGAACCGGCGCGACCGCCGATGGCGGATGCGGCGCCGATAGCACCACCAAGACGTGGACCTACGGCCGCCGACCGACTCACCGGCGGTTACACCTACGACGACCTCGGTCGGCAGACCACTCTCCCCGCCGCTGACACCCCCGCCGGGGGCGCTGCCGGGGACGTGACCCTCGGCTACTACAACACCGACGCGATCAAGTCCATCGCGCAGAACGGCATGACCACTGCCTTCACCCTCGACCCGCTCGGCCGGCGCGCGACCGCCACCGTCGGGCCGACCGGAGGGGAAGCCACCAGCACCACGACCCACCACTACACCGACGACAGCGATAACCCTGCGTGGGTCGACTCGACCACCAACAGCAGCACCAGCACCACCCGACACGCCGCCTCGCTCACCGGAGACCTCACCGCCACACTCACGGACGGATTGGTGTCGCTTGAACTCGGCGACCCACACGGGGACATCGTCACCGCAGTGGCCGTTCCCAGCACGGGTGACCCCCTGGCCCCGGTCTTTCATGAGGTTGGGCGGACGGGCCTGTCTGCGGTGTGATGGTGGTGGCCCCCGATTGGGTTGATTTCGGGTTCGACGTTGGGCCGGCTGGCGCTGCCGGGCTGCGGGTGTCCGGGTTCCTCGGGTCGTGGGCGGGCGGGTGGTCAGGCTGGTTGTGGGATGGCGGCGATGTTGGCGAAGACCGCGAC
>JAABUN010008223.1_pt1 | contig 10770 bp, 9 predicted proteins | sample 5559311 | NCBI WGS metagenome assembly JAABUN01 (sample SAMN10711877, study PRJNA513370) | rock metagenome | isolation source: Antarctica rocks | place: Antarctica: Victoria Land, Siegfried Peak sud
CTCAGTACGACGACGGAGAACCGCGCGCATAACAGCACCGGCCCGGCACGACGACGAGCCGGCGGCCCTGCGAACGACGGTGGCGCGCAGCGACGAGCAGCGCCTCGAGCGTCTCGCTATCGGAGGCGTTCTTGCCCTGGCCTCCGTAGGGGTCAGCCGGGCCAGCCCCAAGGCGTAGCAGCCAGCGCTCCACCGGTACATCGTCTCGCTGAAGGAACGGCTACCGGCGCGCCGCGCACCGCAGGGGCGAGGTGTCCGTAAGCGCGGTCGGCCGTCCCGCAAGGGATGGCTCCGCGGGACGCGACGGCCCGGACACATCGAACGGACCGACGCGGCCATGGATCTGCTGGGCGGGCTCCGCCGCAGTCTCGGGCGGTGCTCATGCGTACGACCTCTTCCACGCGGCTGTCTTGGGGGATCAGCGCGCCCGACGCTGCAGACCACGGCGAGGGCAATTGCCACAGCCGTTACCGTTGCGACGGCCCCGGCACGCAGTCCAGACGCGCCTGGTCGGCAACCTTGCCCGCGGCGGCTGCCGATGCCGCCGGTGCGGTTGGGCTGTCGGGTCGGTCGGCCGGCCGCGCCGCCACTACGGCGTGGTGCTCCGGCTACGTTCAACTCATGGCCTCCACCGTGTTACCCACCGGTGCGCCGCTGGTCGGTCGGCATGTGCGGCTGGCGTTGCTGGACGAGGCTGACCTCGACGAGCTGCACCCGTTGCTCGACGATCCTGTCGTCTACAGCAGTGGCTACGTGATGCACCGCCGCCCGACGTCGCTGGTCGATGCCCGGGCGCTGGCGCGCGAGCGGTTCCTCGTTGGGCAGGGGCAGGCCAACGGGCAGGGTGGGGGTCGCACCGCCTACGCCGTCCGGCTGGCGCAGGACTGCGGGCTCGGCGCCGGCGGCACGCTGGTCGGCACGTCCTCGCTAGCCGAGGCCGACCTGCAGCACGAGAAGATCCACCTCGGCTCGACCCTCTACGGCAGCCGGTGGTGGGGCACAACCGTCAACCCCGAGACGAAGTTGCTGCTCCTGAGGCACTGCTTCGAGGACTGCGGGTACGGCCGGGTGAAGATCCAGACCGACGTGCTGAACACGCGCGCCCAGGCGGCGATCGCCAAGCTGGGCGCCATGCGCGAGGGCGTCGTGCGCCGGGACATCAAGCGAGAGGACGGCACATTCCGGGACTCGGTGGTGTTCAGCGTGCTCAAAGATGAGTGGCCTATGGTGAAGGCCGGTCTCGAGGCCCGGGTGGGCGTCAGTGCGGCGCAGTGACCGAGTTGCGGGGAAGCAGCCGTGGCCGTCTGTGGTCCCCTGAGTAGCAGGATCACCGCCTGCGCCGGTTGTGGCGATGTTGTCCGGTAGCGGATCGGTGACTGGGACAGCGGTCGGTTAGGACCTGTCAGCTGGTCCGGTTTGCGGCGTCGTCGAGGACGCGCGGACCGCTCGGACCTAGAGGCGCCGGAGCGCTCGGCTGCGCGGCTGACAGCGTCGTCCAGCTCACGCGGCAGGCGCACGCGCAGCAACGGGGATTCTCCCGAGGCGGAAAGCGACGGGCGGCCACGGCCGCGAACCTGAGCGATGGCCTCCTGGACGGCAGCGTCGACGTAGGCGTCCTGTGGGCGCGCGTGGCGCTTGCCGAGTGCCTACTGCGCTGGCTGGACGCCGCAGCAGCAGACCAGCACCTCCTGACGCTTGACCGGCAGCTTCTCGCCCAGCCGAATGGCAGCATCGAAGCCCTCCGCACCGAGGCGTGACCCGCCCTCTGCGGAGTTCTTCGGATAGGTGGCGCTCTGCGACGTGCCGATGAGCCTCTACCGGGACGCCGTACTCGACTCGGTGGCCGCTGCGCGAGGTGCACCGGCTGACGTTCAGCTTGTTGGACGCGCACGCAATGGGGGCGTCGCCCGGCGCGGAACGCCGCCTCGTGGTGTGTCGCGCGGACGTTCAAACGGGATTTACCCCCGGCTCGAAAACGACGAGCCTTGAGTGTGTCGGCCGCGGTGCGCGGACCAGTAGCCGACTACAACGGTCCCGGCCACCCATGGTGACGTTCAGCCTGCGGCCAACGAGGGCAGCGAGGTCGGAGACAACGGGGTTGAGTCCCGAGCGCCGGTGCACCAGGCTGTGTCGAGTGAGCTGGCATGTGACGGACGACGTCGAGACGTACGCCGAACACGTCCTGCCCGCACTCGAGGCATCGCCGGTCGTGCACACGGTGCCGCTATCGATTCTGCACCGGCTCAGCACTCTCGGCGGCTGGACCGGCGAGCGGGCCGCGCTGTGCTGGTCCGACGACGGCGGGATCGCGCTGATGACCCCGCCCTTCGACCTGTACGTCGCGGTGCTCCCACGCGGCTCCGGTTCCGATCTGCCCGCGGCACTGGCGACCCGTACGGTGCCCGGGGTCAACGGGGACGAGGCCGCGCTCGCCGAGCTGCTCCCCGCCTTCGGTGGGACGACGACGACCACGATGCGGAGTCGGCTGTATGGCCTGGACCAGCTGACTCATCCCAACGTTGCGGGGTGGCGCGTCAAGCCATCGGCGACGACCTCGAGCTCGTTGTGGGGTGGTGGAAGGCTTTCACGGCCGAGGCGGTTCCGCACGAGGCACTCCAGGATCCGAGACCGCAGGTCGAGCGGATGATCTGCGAAGGGCGTGCCTGGCTCTGGGAGAGCAGTAGCGAGTCGACCGGGACCAAGTTGAGCCCGGTCGCGATGGCGGGGCGCAACCCCGTCCTTGCCGGAGCGGCGCGGGTCGGCCCGGTGTGGACGCCGCCGGAGCACCGACGCCAGGGGTACGGGGCCGCGGTCACCGCAGCTTGCACCGACGCGGCGCTCGCGGACGGCGCTGAGCATGTCGTGCTCTTCACCGACCTCGACAACCCGACGTCGAACGCGATCTATCAGCAGATCGGCTTCCGCGCGATCAGCGATCGCCGGAACGTGCGGCTCGACCCGCCACGGTGACACCGGCGGCCCAACCCACTGAAATGGTCGTCCCGAGAGCCGACCCGGCCGACGTTCGGCCACGGATCGTCCTGAGGGGCGAGATGCCTGACGCCGTCCACATTCCGAAGGGATGTCGCTTCCACCCGCGCTGCCCCTTGGCCGTGGCATCGTGCCTTGAGACCGAGCCCGTCCTTCACGCGGTCCGATCCGGACCCGCGACTCATCGCGCCGCCTGCGTGCTCGTCTAGCCCTCGGCCGGAACCTCCCACCCCCGGTCGGACGAGCGAGGGGCGGAGAGCCGGTCACGACCCTCGAGCCGAGGGGCGACCTCCTCCCCGAGGAGCCGGATCGACTGTTCGGCGAACGAGGCGTCGAGGCCGTCGAAGTGCACCCAGGCCGTGATCGTGTCGACCCCGGCCGTGCGGAGCCGTTCGAGCTGCTCCACGCACTGGTCGACCGACCCGAAAATCACCAGGCTCTCGGCGATCAGGCCCGTGAAGGACAAGCCGGAGACGTGCTCGTGGATGCGGGCCCGCTCCCGCGCGGCAGCGTCCTCGGCCCCGCCTGGCCGAGCGCCGAAGCCCTTCACGAGCAGCCCCAGGCGCTCGAGCATCGGCTCCCTTCCGTGCCGCACGGCCTCCGCCTCGGTCTCGGCGACCACGACTTGCACGAGGACGCCGATCTTGCCGCGCCGAAGCTGGGGCCGCTGCCGCTGCCACTCCTCGTCGTACAGCCGCAACCGGTGCTTGAGGAGGGCGGGGTAGGCGAAGGACGTGTTGCAATGCAAGCCCAGCCTGGCTGCTCGCACCAGCGACGCATCGCTGATGATGGCGAGCCACAGTGGTGGCCGTGGTTGCTGGGTCGTCGCCGGGGCCACAAACGCCCCCTTGCCGCGCCACCACGTCGTGTCGTAATCGACCGGGACGTCTCCGAGGAAGTCAAGGACCAGGGAGAGGGAGGCTTCGAACATCTCCCTGATCTCGCTCGGCTTCACGCCGAACGCCGCCTGCTCCTGCGGGAAGCCACCGGGGCCGAAGCCCATCTCGAGTCGGCCGTCGGTGAGCGCGTCGAGGACCCGGATCTCCTCGGCGACCCGCAATGGATGGTGATACGGCAGGACGGTGACCATGTTGCCAAGCCGCAGCCGCGTGGTCCGCTGGCTCGCCGCGGCGACCATGAGGTTCGGCGACGGGGTGAGCGAGTACCTGGAATTGAAGTGGTGCTCCGCAAAGGACCAGCCGTCGAGGCCGGCATCCTCGGCGACTTCAACACGATCCAAGAGCTGGTGTATCGAGCTGCGATCTTCCCGATCGGCAGACCCATGGCCGATCGAGAATCCCCAGTATTCCATTCTCCGCCCTTTCAGTGATCAGCGTGTCGGCGCTGGTGATAGCGTCGCCACATGTCGCCGGAAAGCGGTCTTCGGGACCAGGGGCCCGGCGAGGTCGTGATGTTGGGCGTATCGCGGCGCGACACGCCGGTGAGGGTGTAGAAGCCGTACGGACACAGCACCGCTGGCGATCATTGACGGTTCCTACACCAGCGAGACCGACGAACAGGTGCCCTGCCCGTGTCCGCAGTCTTGCTCATCCCTGCCGCTGTTGACCAGAGCCAGGTACCGCCGTCGGCGTCGGCGTCGGCGTCGGTCCCGGCGGGGGTGCTGACGGTGCTGGCGACGGTGGTCGATCCGCGGTCGCGGCGGTCCCCACCTCACGAGGCAGAGTCTCGGCAGGGGTCAACTTTCCACCGCCGTCAGGGGTCAGTTTTCACGCGGCGCCGACGGGTCGGTGCTCGCTGGCACAGCGTCAGGGGCGGTAAGGGCATGCCTGTGTCAGTCTCGGTGGGTTCGTATCGCAGCGGAGGTGTGTATGACCAGCGTGGCGAAGCTCGCAGCCAATCGCTGCAACGCGCAGCGCTCGACGGGCCCACGTACACAAGCCGGCAAAGAGCGCTCGGCGTTGAACGCGTTGCGACACGGCTTCACCGGGCGGCTGCTGGTTGGGTTGAAGTATGGCCCGTTCGCGGACGACAGCGAGGACCTGCAGGCGTTCGTGCTGGCCGTACTCGAGGAACTCGCACCGTGCGGCGAATTGGAGCGGGCGGAGGCGCTGAACATTGCCGGTCTGCTGGTCCGTCGGAGCCGGCTGGTGGAGATCGAGGCGATGGCACTGGCGCACACGACCAGAGCGCCGACGCTGCCACCGGCCGCACCCGGGGAGCCGCCGCGCATCCTGGAGAGCGACCTCATGCGTTCTGGTGCGCAGGCCCTCAACGCCGACGTGTTCGACAAGCTGCCCCGCTACGAGAGTCACCTGGGTCGGGAACTCGATCGCGCCTACGCGCGGCTGACGCGCCTGCAGGGGCGACGTGAGGTGGACGTCGTGGTGGATGGCCGCGTGGTGGGCCTTGCGTCCATGTGACCCTTCCAAGACCGCGTCCAGCCAGGGACTCCAAGCCACCGGGACGTGCCACGCGAGTTGACGACGACAGCCGCTGCACCGGAACCGGCCGGGGGGATCTTCATGGGTGCTCTTGCACTGAGGGCAGCGAACTCCCACGCAGCATCCCACGGCGCGGCGTCGGCATGATCCTTCTCTCGTCAGCGGCCCAAGCTCGGGCGGCGACGATCCGTCCGGGCCGGGTGGTGCCCGGTGCCACTTGGCCCGGGTACCAAGGAGCTGCTGGTGTGCGGCTGCACCGGCCGGTACCCAATGGCCGGCGAAGCCCAATTCCGCCAGTGGACGGCCGTGTTCCCGACCGCCAACGTCGCGGTGCGTCTGCCTGACTTCGTGATCGGTCTCGACGTCGACGCCTATGACCAGAAGCAGGGCAGGCAGACGCTCGCCGCGCTCGAGTTAGAGCTGGGGCCGCTCCCTCCGACGTTTCGCAGCAGCGGCAGAAACGACGGCGTCGGCATGACCCACTTCTACACCGTCCCCTCGGGGCAGACATGGGTCTCCAACGTCAAAGCTCAACACCCTGACGGCCGGGTGACCGGGGACATCGAGATGATTCGATTCGGGCACCGCTACTCGACGTGCTGGCCAAGTTCCTGCGGTGGCCGCGCATACCGCTGGCTCTCGCCGCGGGGTCAGGTGCTGGCCGGACCACCGAGCATCACGCAGCTGGCGGAACTTCCCAGTCCCTGGGTCGATCGACTGTCCGGCACGCGCAAGGCGGCGCGTACGGCGTCGACTCGATCGGCGACCGCTGCTGTAGACGAGCAAGTGATCGTCCCGGCAGCAGTCGCCGCGGTTCTTACCACCGGCGCCCCCTGTCCGGCTATGAGCCGGGTGGTGGAGTCCGTGGCACGGTTTGGAGGTGCCGTTGACAAAGGGCTTGGCCTGGTTGCTCCGTCCCGACGGACACCACGGGATCGGCGAGGGCCTCTTGGGCCGGCTGCTGGAGCGGGTCGGCATGACAGGGGAGCCGGGCTGGCCGGTCACCGTCGTCGTCGAAGAGACGAGGGAGGACACGCGGGCGGACCTTGTCGTCCGCACGCCGAACGGCTGCGTGCTCGTCGAGGCGAAGCTCGGTGCGCCAGAGCGACCGCGCCAGTGCGAGCGCCTCGAGCGGCTGTGGGCGGACGAGTCTCCGTCCTTCGTCTTCCTCACCCGCGACGGTCGAGCACCGACGACGGCGACAACTGACTGGGTGGCGCTCCGCTGGTCTGAGGTCGCCGTGATGCTGCGGGAGGCCCTGCCGGACCAGCCCGGCGGTGGCGCGCTCGATTTTCTGACGACCCTCGAGACCTTCTACCGCTGAGAGGCACACATGATCGACGAAAAGGCCGCCTTCTACCTGCGGCACCGTAAAGAAATCGAGGAGTGGTCGGCGCTGCGCAGCAGCGCTGCCCGGCTCGTGGACGAGACGTTGGTCAGCCGCTTCTCCGGCTGGTCCGGCGACGTCGACGGAACGGTGCGCTCGACGGAGGACCTGTTGGACGGAGCATGGCCGCGCGTGTACTGCGCACGCCGCGAGTGGCGCGAGCAGGGTCTGCGCCTCGCCGTCGTGCTCGAGTGGAACCGCTCGCGCTTGCTTGGGAGCTCGCGAGCTCCGTACCTCGGCGCTCGCGTGCTTCGACAGTTCTGCCCAAGTGTGCCCCGCGCGAGCGACATGCTTGATATTGACGCATGGTGCCCCGGGTGTGCCGAAAGACCCTGTCCCGCATGGGCGTGTGCGCGCGAAGCCACTCGTCCGCGAGCTCGCCCTGCGACGTCTTCCAGCCCTGCACACGATGCTTCGTGGGCGTCGGAGGTTCGTGCAGCCGCAGGACGCTGCGCGACAGCACCGGTCCGAGCTGATCCACAACGCGGGTTCGCAGCAACTCGTCGGGGAGGGCGTCCGGGGCGTCGATCTGGTCCCGAAGCATTCCGGCGAGCAGAGTCCAATCGCGTTCGTCCAGCGGCCGGCGGAGCTCCGCGAAGTACCGCACGAACCGCTCCGCCGACTCGGCCCACTCCCCGGGCAAGCCAAGGAGCTCGATGAGGTCCCATGCCTCGTGCGGAGCCATCTGCATGGGCGTGGCCGTTGCCAGGTACAGGACCCTCCACGCGTCCTCGTCCCGCATCGTCTGCAACAACCACAGCAGGTTGCTGGGGACACCGTTCGCTTTTGTGCCCCGGCGGCGGGCGTGGTGCGCCTCGTCAACGAGCACCACATCCCATGGGGCGGCCGCGAGGAGGTGCTGCCGCCGGTCGGCGCGACGCGCCAAATGCGATGACGCGAGCCGGGAACGCCTTCCACGGGTTCCCGGTCGGGTCGAACGGAAGCTCGCGGTTGTGCCGGTCTAGGAACGCACGGCCCTCATAGCGAGGAACATCGAGACTCAGCTTCTCGTGGAGCTCTTCCTGCCACTGGGACAGGACACTCGCCGGGACCAGCAGCAGGGCGGTCTGTGCCCGGCCCGACAGCAGCAACTCGCGGATGATCAGGCCTGCTTCGATGGTCTTGCCGAGCCCCACCTCGTCTGCGAGCAGATAGCCGCGCGGGAACGTTTCGACCGCACGCACCGCGATGAGCTGCTGGTGCGGCAGCGGCAACGCTCCCGCGCTGCCAACGCCGACCATCGTCCGGGACAGCGGGGCGTTCAAGACGTCCAGCAGCCTTGCTCGGTCGGCCTCCACCGCCTTCGGCTCGGTGTCCGGATCCTCCATCTCGTCGTCTGTGGGAGGCGGAAGGAGCTTCCCCTTGCCGAGCGGGTCGTCGGGGACGTCGAGGTCACGCAACCTGGGGTCAGCGTCCTGTGACGGCGGGGTCCAGCCGGCCGGGACAATGTTGATGAGGTGCTGGCGCAGGGCCGTCGGGACCGTCAGGACGGCCCAGCCGGCGTCGGGGGTCCCGTCCCAGTGCTGCTCCAGTCGCCTGGTGATGTCATCGCCGTACATCGACCAGACCTGGTCGTGCCAGGAGCAGTACACCTGGAACGTCTCGTGGTTCCCGGTCCACCCGGCCACGGTCTCGTTGTCGCTTCCGGAAAACGCCACCTGACGCCCCAGGTCGTCGGTGAACAGGCCGTACTTCGAGTGGAAGTATCGCCGGGCCTGCTCTGGTCGCAGGGGCTTGCCCACCGCGTCGACCGGCACGCCCACCCGCAGTTCCAGCAGCTCCTCGCGCAGCATCCACGCGAACAGCAGGAGGTGCTCCCGCTGGACGATGCTGACCCCCTCGGTCAGCGGCTCCAGCGTGAGGCGCTCCGCGACCACCTTGTCGAGGGACTCGCCGTGCATAACGGCGTCGACGTCCTCGTCGGAGAGTTGCGCGCCGACAACGAGCTGCATGTGCGCCCGCCGAGCCACGAACGGCGCGAAGCCAGCCGCCGCCCGCGCCAGCACGCTTGCGTTGAAGTACCCGACCAGCCGCTTGTACTCCTTGGCCCGAGCCAGCAGGGGCACGTAGAACCGCGTGAGGGGCTGCTCACCAGTCGAGTACGCCACGTGCAGCGGGACCTGCTGGAAGTCAGAAACCGGCAACCCGACGGTCCGCACCGCCACCTCGCCGTCAGCTCGGGTCTTGGTCGCGGACGAGTCGAAGTCGGCCGGCGCGGTCACGCCGGACGGTCCGAGAACAGGTCGCCCTGCTCGGCAAGCAACTCTTCTGCGGCGTCAGGCGGGAGCGAAACCTCAGGAAGGTAGGCCGTAACGATCCGATCTAGGCTGGCGGCAAGCGGCAGGACGAACGTGCCCTTGGCGCGCACGCGCGGCACCGCGTTGATAAGTGCCTGGACAGCCGACTGGAAACGGTTGTCCTTGGACAGGCCGGTGCGGTCCATGAGCACCTTCGCGCTCCCGAGCCCGTCCTCATCCGCGACCAAACACACGGTGTGAACAGCGTCGATCAGGCTCCCGAACGAGTCCGCCTGCGGGCGGACCCCCGGGGACTGCTCGTCCCCGCCGCGTGGTCGGAGTCGCTCCTTCGGCGACAGCAGCCGCACCACGCCTGTCTTGACGGCGAGCGCCAGGCGCCGACCTTCGTCGTACGTAGCGGTGTCGTCCTTGATGACGTCCCAGAAGGCGACGGCGAAGTCGGTCAGTGGGTCAAACTCGATGGGATGTCCCACTAGCCGCGCGCGTTGCACGCGCACGATCTCCGCACGGGCCATCGCGAGGGCTTCCTCAGGGCGAAGCAGCCGCGCTCTGCCTTCATCATCGGCTTCGCTGCTGTGAACGGGCCAGTGCTTGCTGACCACGCTTAGCGTCGGCCCGTAGGCGGAGAGCAGAAGGTCGACACCGTCGATCCCGTCGGCCCGGAAACGTTCAACTGCCTCGCGTGCAGCCAGGCGCACCTCACCCTCAATGTCTTCCAGGTACACATCCTGATTAAAAGGATTGGCCTCGGGGTGGTGCTTTCGGCAGATAAGCATGATGGTGCTGGCCGCCGAGTTCACGCCCGACTGGTGCAGCGAGTGCTCGGCTTCAGTGTTGACGGGCCACGATGCCTCAATCGTGAACCCAGCCTTGAGCAGGCCCATCCCGAGGGTGTCCCAGGCCTCGGCGCGCTTGTGCGTAAACATCACGGTCAGGACTCCGTCGTCGCGGAGGACCCGCCTTGCCTCGGTGAAAATGGCCGTCATCTTCGCTTCGTAGTCAGCGTCAGCGAGTTCGGCCCTGCGCTTGCCCATGTGGGTGAACCGGGACGGGTTCGCGACCGCCTCGTTCTCCTTGTCGGCCAGTTCAGCCGGGAAGAGCTCCGGGGCGACGAGGCCGACAGTTCGCTTCTCCCACACGTAGAAGAAGTCACTCAAGGCGGCGTACATGACGTTGTCGTAGTAGGGCGGATCCATGCACAGGTGGGCGACGCTGCGGTCCTTCACAGCTGGCAGGTCCGCGGCGTTGCCTTGTGTCACCTCAACCTCGCGGGCGAGACCCCGGCCCGTTGTGGAGTCAGCGCCGGTGAGCGCCATTAGGTTTGCGAGCCCCTTGTAGGCGTCGAGAAGCTGCGCCAGCGCCCAGGTGTAAAGAGCAGTTCCCTCGAACTCAGCAAAGGTCCACTTGAACGAGAAGTCGTGGCGCTCGAAGACGCTCCGCATCACCTGGCGGGGGGCATGCCACGAGGTTAGCTTCGAGTTATAGTTCAACGCCTTCCCCTGCATGAGCGCCACGAGTGTCAAGACGGCCTTGGCTTTGGGTTCGTCGAAGGCAGAAACAATCTCGGGCAACATGCGGCGATATTCGTCAGTGAAGATGGCATGGACTAGCCCGGACGTTTCATGACGGGGCCTCGCCTCGTCGGCTAGCGCGAGGCTCTGAGGTTCCTGGCGAGGTCAGCGGCGCGGGCAGACGGGATCGCCCGGCGTGCCGGGTGGGTCGTTCTCCGAGG
>JAABUN010008224.1_pt1 | contig 10770 bp, 12 predicted proteins | sample 5559311 | NCBI WGS metagenome assembly JAABUN01 (sample SAMN10711877, study PRJNA513370) | rock metagenome | isolation source: Antarctica rocks | place: Antarctica: Victoria Land, Siegfried Peak sud
GATAAGTGATGAAAGATTTGATGAAGAGAGTGGGGTCCTTTATTACATTTGACTTCCCTTTAAACAGAGATTATATTAGTGAGCAATTTGCTGCTACACATGTTTTACATCTAAGAAAAATTCCTCAATGGAGCACCAGTGCGACCCGGCATAAGGTAATTGCTAATTACTGGTTTGTTCATGTACTAAACCATTTTGTTTTCCTGTTTGGTCTGCCCGCTTTGCTAATTCTACTTTACTCTGCTCATTTCGACCGCTTTTATTTATCTGCTGTTTTTGTAACCGGCATCATTACGTTTCCGGTTTTACTGCTGTTTCAATACTTGCCATTTTACTATAGAGACTTTCTTCCTGGTTTGGAGACGGTCAAAGAAACTTATGAGCGCAAACAGTTGGAGCAATTAGAAAAATGTAAACGAGCTCAACTTTCTAATCCGGCATTGGTTCTTATTTATTATGTTTTCGATAAAGTGAGCGGCATAAATTCTCTTCAATGTAATGACCAATATGCTGCACTACTAATGAAGCTTTACGGTGTCGATCAGGGAAGCCTGAAGAAGAATTTAGAATTAATTTTTACCAGGAAGAAAAATTTATCTGAACGAAAGATTACAGAAATTCAAAACAGGTTTCGGGAAGCGTATAATTTTTTTGAGGAAATTCAGTTTAAAGAAGGCTTGCGAATTCTGGATGAGCTTGAGCAAAAATTCATGGTGAACTAATTATAGAAAACATTTCTCGTCTTCAAACAATCCTTGCGGTTTGCTTTTAATATTTCCTAGATTAAAAACCTTTTTAGTCTATGAAGTGAGGTAGCGGCTGAACTATATTTATAAAAAATTAGTTCAAAGTATTCCTTCCACTTTTGCATTCAATCAAAATAATTCGTCTTTGATCTTCAACTTTTCTATCTTTTAATAACCCATCAGCCTATCATTTTTCTTTTTTACAGATTTAAGTATACTTAACTTCTTTCCGCTTGATCGTTAAGGTATGTTGCAGGCCTAAAACGAAAAGTGATGAAAGAATTAGTGAGCAATGGTAACGCCGTTACCCCAATGTTATTCCCTTATGAGCCGGAACACTTCTGGCAATCCATCAGGCAAATTATCCGCGAAGAAGTAAGTAGTGTTGAAAAACAAAAAACCGTTTCCCCTTCCTTTGAAACGGCTGGAATGTCTTACAAACCACTTTATAAGATAGCAGAGGTTTGGCCTTTGTTCCATGTTACAAAGCCTACTATTTACGATTGGGTGAAGCACGGAAAGCTGAAGCCTTATAAAATCCGGTCGAGAGTTTACTTTCTATGGCAGGATATTCAGCAGCTTTTGAGCCCTGAACAGAAATAAAAGGCACTGCTTTTTCCTTTCACCAGCCTGCTTTCTTAAAGATAATCAAATGCCTAAACGCTTTATTTCATTCATCACTTCATCGGCAAAGCTCCAGTCAAATTTATCATAGGACTGATGAATGGAATAGTAAGGCAAGCCATAGCGCAGCACATTTAATCCTAACTCTTTCACCAGGTGTAAATCTTCTTTCCAATATTTATAATGGCCGCATTCTTCTAACTGGTCACGTCGTATTTTACCGTTATCTATTGTTGGATAAGAGCATTCAATGCCGGTAGCAAACATGAAGTTGCGAAGGTCACTATTAGGTAAGCCGCTTCCATTGCTTTGGGGATGATAATAATCGTTGTAGGAAAACTCTTTGTTTAGTACATCTATAAAGCTTGTAGCTGCCATAATTATTTAATTGAGTAAAAAACTAAAACATTGCGTTAAACATTTAGTCGTTCGCTTAAAAATATCCTGCCATGTTTTCTACATAGTTTTTTATTACCCATAATAGCCGGTATAAGGGCGTTCCTGTTTTAGCAAAATAAACCATACTATTTGGGATGTAATAGATATTAGATGCACTAAGAAAGCTCTTACTCTATTATTGGATAAATGGCGATTTCCTTATTAACCATTATCCGTGTATTGATAGAATGCGGGCACCACAAACAAATCTTGCCAATCCTGCGCTTCCAATTAATAGTGCCTTACAATTGCTTTTTATTCTCAAAATTATATTTTGATAGTATCAGCTGTGATATTTGTCGATTGATCGCTTACAATACTTCTAATTCTCTCTGCAACCCAGCCGGGTTCTTCCATAGGGAGTAAATGACCAGCGTGGCGAGTGGTTATTAATTTTGACTGACCAAAAACACTTATAACCTTCTTTTTGATCACATCCGCAGCTATAGCAGGATCATCTTCGGAAGCAAGCACGGTAATGGGAAGATGAAGCGATTTTACAATGTCATTATAGAATGGTCTATCCCTTTTAAGACCCACCACTGTCTGGTTGTATTGTCAACATCAAGTTGGTTTTGGACAGCCAGTGCATATTGGTCGTCTTTTAAAGGCTTCTTTGTTATTTTAGCAATTGTTTTTTCTGCCTCCCTGGGGTCGGGCATCTTTAGCATTCTTTCTTTTTCTTTTGTTGATATGGTTTCTGTGGAAGGCGGAGAAGGAGCAATAAGGATTAATTGTTTAACAGATCCATCTGCTGCATTAGCTGCTAATTGCATAGAAATTTTGCCTCCCATGGAATGACCTATCAAAATATAGTTGTTAACCGCTAATAGGCTCAATTGATCCTGCACATACTTTGCATAGCACTGGATGGATGGGGCTTGAAGGGAAGGTGTGCCTCCAAAGCCGGGAAGGTTAATGCTTATACAACGGAAAGTGTCTTTTAACTTTTCTCCTACCCACCTCCAACTTTGGGCTGAACCACCAAAGTAATGTAAGAAGACTAAGAGCTTACCACTACCTCCCCATTGTATTATGCTGTTATTATCTGTCATAAGCCTATAGAATTTCTGATGCTTAATATCGTTACCAAACGAATAGATGAAGTGGTATCAAATCTCTACTTTCAGCCTTGCAGGCCGATCTGTGATTTCAAGCATTTCACCATGAGGCACGATTGTTATTTGTCCAAATTCTTTAAGCAACATTTTGTAAGCTTCAGCAACAGGTCGCGGCTTCCTCTCTAAATCATATAAACCGCAAGCATTAACAGTTCCTTTCTTCTCCGCCAATTCTATATCCCAATCAATTTGATCAATTAAACTGTACCAGTTAAAACCAAGAACAGGTACTCCATCTTCCCGCATTTGCAATACATTCATCCACTGTTTCCATAACCATGTGGGAGCGTTATCAGCATCAAAGACATTTGTTTCCGTATGCATAACAGGTTTTTTATACCTATTGTAATATTTTTTAGTAATCTGGTACCAACCAAAAACATCTGAAGCCATTATTATATCACCATTAGGAAGCTTTATCTTTTCATTTCTGCCGTAGTAATCATTACCCATTACCTGGTAGCCCGGCGGCTCGCCTTTCATAAACCATTCGTATTCTTTTCGGGTAAGACCATTATCCATCATATACATACAAACATCTGCATCGGGTGCATGGGCATACAACAGATCTAATGAAAGGAAACGCACCTTGTTATCAATAGTAACTTTTTGCGATTTGGCTGCGCAAGCTTCATGTACGTATTCAGCACTTTCACTTTGTACAATTACACAATCAGGTCGGTGTTTGGCAATTTGGTGATTACCTAAAATACTTGCTGCCACAATATTTTTTAGAGCTGTAACAAAAGACCTGTCATCCTTTAATTGCTCATTCCAAACACCATCTTTAGCACTTGCTTTGGCTGTTACATAAATCTCATTGATAGGAGTATAATATTTTACCCAGGGATACCGCTGTGCAACTGCTGCTGCATATTTTTCAAAATGTACCGGCAATTCAGGATTTTGGAAATTGCCTATCCAGTCAGGCACGCCAAAGTGCAACAGATCAAGAATGGGTATAATTTCTAACCTTTTTAATTCGTTCATTACTTCATCGGCAAATGTCCAGTCAAATTCATCAGGCCCTTTTTGAATAGAATAATAAGGCAAGCCATAGCGTAATACATTTAAACCAAGCTCTTTTACCAAGCCAAAGTCTTCTTTCCAACGTTCGTAATGCTTGCATTCATCTAATTGATCGCGCCGCGTTTTCCCGTGATCAATTGTAGGATAAGAACATTCAATCCCGGTTGCAAACATAAAATTACCAGGTGTCTTTTGAGGCAAGCCGCTTCCGTCATGTCCGGCTCCTCCACCATGTTCGTCGCCTTCATAGTTTGAGTCTCCACCATGGACCTTCTCAACTATGTCTAAAAAACTTTTTGTAGCCATAATATTATGAATATGATTTTTGTGATAAAAACAAATCTGCAGTACGTAAGGAGAGTGCCATAATGGTTAAAGCAGGATTTACAGCTAATGTGCTTGGAAAAACAGAATTATCGCAGATGTATAAATTAGCGACATCAAAGGAACGTCCTGCCGCATCAACCACAGAAGTATCGCCTGAACTACCCATGCGGCAAGTGCCAATGGTGTGTGCTTTCCTGTGATATGACAATAAATTTTCTGCTCCTGCCTCACTCCATATTTCACGCATTATCTTATCTCCATGCGCACTCATCTTTTTTTCATTTTCACCAGCAGTAAAATAGATTCTTGGTTTAGGTAATCCCATCTCATCTAATTCATCTGATAGCTCCAGGTAATTATTCTCATCCGGCAAACATTCACCATGCATATTTATACCGGCGACATGGTTAAAAGCCCGAAGTTTTTTTCGTAGCTCTTCTCCCCAAATTCCTCCTGCTCTTGCTAATTGTGATGCATACGTAACAGGCATTACACCTATGGACTGTATTAAATACCCACTTGCAAAGTCAACATTTTTGGGCCTGCGCATATCTTCCGAAATCAACGCTCCGGGTATACCTTTGTTTGGACGCACTTCCTCTTCAAATTCTCCCCAAACCTGCAATCCAACATTCGCCATAAAATTTTTGCCTACCTGACCGCTGCTGTTTGCCATATTATTCATCAACAATAGGCGAGGGGTTTCCACCGCACCGGCGCATAGAAACACATTTTTGCATAATTGCTTTTCTTCCTGTCCATTTTTTTTATAAACCACTGCTGTAATGTTACCTTGACTGCTTCTTTTAAACTCAGTAGCGAAACAACCAGGTCTTATTTCTGCTCCAAAGTGCACAGCCAGGGGAATACAAGTGACATCCATACTTGCCTTTGCGCCGGTACTGCAACCTGCCTGGCAAAAGCCGCGATTGGTACACGCCTTTCGCCAACCCACATTCTCCTGATAATAAGAAGCAGATAAGGCTGCATTAGCTGCCGGAGAAGTTTTTATGCCCATCTTTCCACAACCTCGCTGCATTAATTGGGCAGGCGCATTTAAAAGAAGTGGTGGTAGTGGATATTTGGATTTTCTTGGAGGGCCCCAAGGGTACGGAGAAGGACCGGAGATACCAAGAAAACTCTCTAATTCATCAAAATAAGGTTCAAGGTCATAATAATCAATCGGCCAATTAATACCTACTCCAAATTCAGAGTAAAGATGAAATCCATCCGGCAGAGGACGTGGAGTATATGCCGTGTAATGTAAAGTAGAACCACCTACACCGATACCTGAATTGTTTCTTCCGAAATGCACGGGATCTTCTCCGGCACTCAGGCGTTCAAATCTCCAGAACAATTTACTTTGCTCTCTTTCATCTGTAGCAAAATCGGCTTGGGGATTCCAGTGTTTTCCGGCTTCAAGCGCTACTACTTTTAACCCGGCTTTAGCCAGGCGAGCAAGTAAAGGAGCTCCACCGGCCCCGGTGCCAATCACAACAGCATCTACAATTTCATTATTTGGATAACAGTGCATCAGGCTTTGTAGTTTTTATTATCAGCTAACGCTTCAGGCTCAATTCCATCCCTTTCATTCAGTCCAATTCTTGTCCAGCCTTTCGCATCTGCCATGCCTACATAACCCATTTCTTCCTGCACTAAAGGATGGCTGTAAAATATTTCTGTTACTTCGGCTAATAGTTCCTCAAAAAATCGTTTGGATGGCATTTCTTTCCATACCGCACCTTCTGCTGCACCCTTCTGGAGAGATTGAAGCAGCTCCAATTGCTGATCTTTACTTAGTTGAATAAATGGTACTTTAAATAATAAGGTTGAGGTTTCGTCAATGCCATTCAAACCGTTTACATACATCTCTTTATCCGTTGGCATATTGTTATAGCGCCAACCGTCGCCGGTATTTTCTTTTAAGCGCTGATCGATAAACGAAGCAATGTTTAGGATCCGGTTTTGAGAATCCTGTGCAACCAGCCGATCACACACAATGGAAAGAACTTCAAAAGCAGGAGCATCAAAGAATAAAGGAGCTTTGCCTGCATAGGCCATTCTTTCTTCTAATGCCTGCCGTGTTATTGGTGTTACATAATCTGTTTGTAACAATGCCATCACTGTTCCTGCTGTATAATACTGTTCCATTTTATTTTATTTACTGCTTGATAATCGTCCGCCTGTTACCTCGAGCAATGCACCTGTAATAAAGCTGCCATCGCTTGATGCTAATAACACATATGCCGGTGCTAATTCTTCGGGCTGCCCAGGTCTTCCTAATGCCACCTCATGTCCAAAGTTTTCAACTTCTTCTTTCGGCATCGTACCCGGAATGTTCGGTGTCCACACCGGACCTGGAATGACTGCATTCACCCGTATGTTTCTTTCACCCAATTGCAGAGCAAGCGATTTAGTAAAGGCATGTATAGCACCTTTGGTTGAGGTATAATCTACTAATAGTTGATGACCAGTTAAGCCAACTATACTACCTGTATTTACAATAGCATCCCCATTTGTAAGATGTGGCAGCGCAGCCTGCGCCATAAAAAAGTAGCCGAAAATATTAGTCTCAAAGGTTCGGCGCAATTGTTCTTCCGTTATATCTTCCAGTCGCTCCTGCGTTTTTTGGAAAGCAGCATTATTGATTAAGATGTTCAACTTTCCGTAAGCCTTAACTGTTTCCTCGACCGCCTCAAAGCATGCTGATCTATTTCGCACATCAGCCTTGATATTTAAACATTTTTTGCCTTTTGCTTCTACCATTCGTTTTGTTTCTTCAGCATCCGAATCGTTCTCATTGTAAATTATAGCAACGTCTGCCCCCTCCATAGCAAATGCAATGGCAATCGCTCTCCCAATGCCTGAGTCTGCACCTGTTATGATGGCAACTTTATCTATTAATTTATTAGCAGCGTTGTAATTCGAAAGGTCGCTATCGGGCTGTTGTTCCATGTCTGATTGCTTTGCCGGGTAAGGAAGTTTTTGTCCTTTTATTTCTTGTGCTTCTGGTCTGAATTCTTCTTGTTGCATACATTATATTTTAAAAATTGGAGTAGCTATTTTGTAGAATGTCTATAAAATATAGTTAGTCGAAAACAATTATCATTCCTGACAGCATTTTAAATATATTTTTTTAATATAAAAATTTGGTTGGCAGGGAACAATTATTGTGGCATAAGTTTTAAAATATACTATTATGAATACAGCAGCTATGCGGGATGTATTAAGATCAGAACACTCCGAAGATTTAGACAGAAGAAGAAAAGTTATTGGGTTATCAGCATTAGGGCTGGTAGACTTCAGTATTATTTCTTTGTACCAAACAGGGGTAATCAAAAGCCTTCCCGATTTACCGTTTGAGGTCTTTGATAGCAATAAGGTAAATGCTTCAGAAGATGCTTATCGCTTTGGTGCACCTGATGGGCCTATCAGTGCGGTAGCTTATGCGGCAACAATGGTTTTAGCATCGGCAGGAGGTGATGAACAAACAGGAAGGAAACCTGTATTGGATGTTGCTTTAGGCGCTACTGTTGCAGGCAATGCTGTTGGAGCTATCTTTTACTTATATAAAATGATTTTTGTGCAAAAAAAGATTTGCCTCTACTGTGTTACAGGCGCTGCAATTAATATTGCATCTGCTGTTATCATCGCTCCAACAGCACTAAAAGGAATAAGGAAATTATTTAACATCAAGTGAGTTGCTTTAAGAGCAACGTTTACTTAAACATAAAATGTAACATCGTCAATTATTAAGTGCCTATAACTTATTAAATAATTGACATTTCATTTTACTTAAGTTTTGATTTTTATGTAAATAAATTATGAATACTGTTATTCATTTGCGGTAGAATTTAAAGCTGCATTGTAATCCAATATTACACCCATTAATGAACTATGCACAAATGTTTGTGGAATATTGCCCAATAGTTCCCCTGTTTTTACATCTCCCTCCTCGGGCAAAAAACCTAAATCAGTTGTAAACTGTAGCACTGCATCAATTATTGTTTTCGCTTTTTTCAAATCTTTTAGCATGACATAATATTGAGCTACCCATAAGCAACCGGCTAAAAAAACACCTTCCTTTTTGGCATCACTCATTATTAAATGTCTGTGATATAATTCTCCTTCTTTATATTCTTCCTCTATCCTTTTAATTGTTTGTTTCATTGCATTGCTATCTGGTTTGTCGTACCACCAAACAGGGTATAATGCTGCTGTTATATCAACCGCTTCACTTCCTGCATATACTGCATACGCTCCGTCAGATGTCATACACCTTTCAGAAACAAACGCTCGTATTTTACCGGCAGTACGTAACCATGTTTCTTTCTGCTTATTGTTTTCTGCATGTTCTGCTAAAAATTCAAGGCTTTTTGCAACCAGAACTTTGCTTGATGTAAAATGTTCCTTCACATGTTCTTCCCAAATGCCATGGTCTTTTCTTTTCCAGTTTTTTACGAGATGCTCTGCTGTGCGCACAATAGTTTCCCAATGAGGCTTCTCTTTATGTTTATTATAGATTTGTTTTGCTGCCAGTAATACGTTGCCTTGTGCATCTAACTGAAACTGTTCAAAAGCGCCATTACCAATTCTTACAGGTATTGAACTTTTATAACCAGTGGCTGGAAGCGTTTTTTCATCAGGTGCAGTTTTAGCATCTAAATCGTAAAATGGCACAAAAAGGTTTTTCTTGTTGGTATGCCTTCCGATAGATAAAAAGTCTAAAAAGCGCTGCGCCTCGTCACCCTTACTACCCGCCCTTACCAGGGCACTTACCACCATCGCAGTATCACGAAGCCATACATAACGATAATCATAATTGCGGTCTGCACCTATCTGTTCCGGCAACGATGTAGTACCTGCTGCCAATATGCCTCCACTATATTCATGTGTTACCATTTGAATGGCTTTGTACGAATGGTACATCTGGTCTTTATAAACGCCTTCATAAAGAATGTTTTTCATTATGCTATTCCATTTCTCTTCTGTTTGATTAAGCGCCTTATCTAAACCTTCTATAGAAACAGATGGTAAATTATTTTTATCATCAAGCAGTACCATCCAACCGCTTTCTCCTTTGGGAATAATCATTTCTACAGTATCATCAATAACTATTAGAGAATGGGATGCTTTGATATAAAACTCAAATGAACTGCAAAGAACAGTTTTGCCATCCGCTGATTTTTTTAATGATGCAGATGACCGTCCATAATCAGGCTTCAGCAACAGGGTTGATTTTATTGGTACAGGTGCTGGTGAAAATAGCCGGCAGATTCCTGTAAAGCCGGATTGCATTGGCATAAAATCCGTTACGGAAAAAGAACCTGAAGCAACAGAAAAATGAGTTATAAGGATTGCGGAGTCTCCTTTATATTCCCGGTGCTTAAATTGTTTTCTTTCAGCCTCTATTGACCAAAAGCCGCCATTCTTATCTATTAACAAAGAAAATAAAGAAGGCTGGTCAAACCTCCATGGACAGTACCAAATCATCGAACCTTCTTTGTCTGCAATAGCACAAGTTCTTTTATCACTTATTATTGCAAGGTCTCTTATAAAAGGTTGTTTGATTGCTTGCATGCCTGTCAATTATAGCTTTAATATGTAACCTATTAATGAACTAATCTTTTATTGTTCCTAAATAGCTTCTTCAGGCTCTTCAATACCACAGGTGCAATGATGACGGCTGAAGAAAGATTGATAACCATACCTGCAATACAATAAGGACAAACCTTTTTCTGCTTATACACCATGTCGTATAAATAATACAATGCTCCGCCTGTATTTGCTGCTACTGTTCCTCCTAACAAAACATCATATACAGGCTTCCTTCCAGAAGTTTCTGTACCTCCTGCAGTAGCAAGTATCATATTGGTTGCATAGATCCAGGCGCTTATCGTTGCATCGGGTGCACCCATTTTATAGGCATCTACTGCTGCATTAACTTTATTTGAGTCAAAAGACTTAAAAGGTAATTCAGGCATTCTTTTTATAACGCCTGATTGGTATAGGGAGATGAAGGCAAAGTCACAAAGTCCTGCTGCAGATAAGGCTACAACCTTTCTTCGCCTTTGTAAATCTTCATCAGTACTGTTCAGTAGCTCTTGCCGGATTGCTGCTGTTCGCATACGCTATGTTTAAATCGTTTAACTTCTTTTGTTAATTAATCCTGCTACTAAAGCAACCACCGCCAACCCTGCAACTGCTCTTATAATATTTCTATTCATACTTGCCCAAAGGGTATAGCTTTTTTTAGCTGCTATGTCATCAAATGTTCCATGTGCACCTCTGTCTTCAGGTACAGGTTCCCATACATTATCTTTTCTGTCCTGTTCAACCGGCTCATTTGTTTGTTGCCCTTTATAACCATTTTTCGAAAGAACATAATCGCCTAACCACGGAGCTATTTTATTTCCAATAATGGCTTCAAAAGTAGGATAGCCAACAAAAATTTCTCTGCGATTATGTGCAGCCGCAAAAACAAT
>JAABUN010008225.1_pt1 | contig 10770 bp, 9 predicted proteins | sample 5559311 | NCBI WGS metagenome assembly JAABUN01 (sample SAMN10711877, study PRJNA513370) | rock metagenome | isolation source: Antarctica rocks | place: Antarctica: Victoria Land, Siegfried Peak sud
ATACTGCTCGATATCGCCCGCACCTTGGCGCACCAGCTCAAAATCGTCGTTGGTGCAATCGACGATGGTGCTGGGGACGTTGCCGCCAAAGCCACCGTCAATCACCAGGTCCACCAGGGCCCGGTATTTCTCAAAAATCAGGTCGGGGTCGGTTACGTATTCATCAAGCGTGTTCTCGTCGCTGCGCACCGAGGTGCTCACGATGGGGTTGCCCAATTCCTTCACCAGGCTCAGGATGATCTGGTTGTCGGGCACCCGGATGCCCACCGTTTTGCGCTTCACGCCGCCGTGGCGCGGGGCCTGGGCGGTGGCCTCGAAGAGGAACGTGAACGGCCCCGGCAGCGCCTTTTTGATGACCTTATACGTAGCGGTGCTGATGCCGTGGGCGTAGTCGCTGATGTGCGAAAGGTCGTGGCAAATGAAGCTCAGGTTGGCTTTTTCGGGGTGCAGGCCCTTGATGCGGCACACCTTCTCGACGGCTTTGGCGTTGGTTACGTCGCAGCCAATGCCGTACACCGTATCCGTGGGGTAGATGATAACGCCGCCCTTGCGGAGCACGTCCACGGCTTGCTGAATGCGGTTGAGGGGCGGGTTGTCGGGGTGGATGCGAAGCAGCGTGGCAGCCATATTATTCGGGAGGAAAAGTAGGAAAGGGCGGACCGGAACGGCCCAAAACGGGCGAAAAGTAAGCAATAACTTGGGTTCGGCCCGCCAGAAAATCTGGAGCCGGGGCCAGGGGCGGAGCCGGGCCCCGGCTTACGGGTGCGTACTTTTGGCGTTGCATCTCCGAATTATCCTGCTTTCCATGCCCGAACCTGCCAAACTGTCAAGTGTTGAGCGCCGCGATCTTTCGGCGCGCAATCGCAACCGCAACGCCGCCATTGTGGCCGTGCTGGGCTTGGTCCTGGTGTGCTTTTCGTATTATTTCTACCAGATTTTTTTCACCGCCAACATCGAAACCAAGGGCAAGCCCACCTACGTGCTCGTGCATCGGGGGGCCACTTGGAAGGCGGTGCTCGATTCCGTCGATAAAACCGATGCCGTGGTTGATCGCCTCTCGCTGCACTTCGTGGCCCGCCTGATGAAGTACGACCGCCCAGGGGCCGTGAAGCCCGGCCGCTACGAGCTGAAGGACGGCTACACCAACCGCCAGCTCATCAAGGTGCTGCGGGCCGGCATTCAGTCGCCGCTCAAGCTCACCTTCGCCAACGTGCGCCTGCGCCGCGAACTGGCCACCAAGCTCTCGCACCAGATCGACGCCCGCCCCGCCACCATCGACTCGCTGCTGAGCAGCCCCGCCTACACACGCAGCCTGGGTTTCGACACCACTACGGTGCTCACCATGTTCATTCCCAACACGTACCAGATTTACTGGAACACGTCGGCCCCCAGCCTGATGCAGCGCCTGAAGAAGGAATACGAGAAGTTCTGGACGCCCGCCCGCGACGCGGCCCGCGAAAAGGAGCACCTCACCCGCGCCCAGGTGAGCACCCTGGCCAGCATCGTGGAGGCCGAGCAGCAGCAGCACGCCGACGAGCGCCCCCGCATCGCGGCCGTGTACCTGAACCGGTTGGCCAAAGGCATGAAGCTGCAAGCCGACCCCACGGTGGTCTACGCCAACCGCGACTTCAGCATCAAGCGCGTGCTGAACGTGCATCTGCAAAAGGATTCGCCCTACAACACCTACAAATACGCCGGCCTGCCGCCGGGGCCCATCGACCTGCCCAGCATCGCCAGCATCGACGCCGTGCTGCACCCCGAGGAAAATAATTACCTGTATTTCTGCGCCAAAGACGACTTCAGCGGCTATCACGCCTTTGCTGCCAACGAGCGGGACCACATCCTGAACGCGCACCGCTACCAGGCCGCCCTGAACCGGGCGGGAATAAAGTGAAGTGTTGAGGGTTGAGCTTTAAGGGTTGAATGTGAAATGTTGAATGCTGAGGGTTAGGTTCGTCGCAAGACAATGCACCTTATTAGTATGAAGTGAGATGAAGATTGAAAACCCAATTGCGGAACGCAGCATTGCCTTTGCTTTGCAGGTAGTAACCTTGTATAAACGGCTGAGCGAGGAGCGGGAGTACGTGCTTTCCAAGCAGTTGCTGCGAAGTGGGACAAGTATTGGAGCGAATGTGGCAGAGGCCACCGCAGCGATGTCAAAGCGGGAGTTTGCGGCCAAAATGTCTATCGCGTCGAAGGAAGCCCGCGAAACTCGGTATTGGCTAATGTTGCTCACCCAAAGCCAGCTAACTAAGCTTGACTTAAGCGGAGCCATCCACGAAGTCAATCAACTCGTCAACATCTTAACAGCCATCGTGAAAACTGCACAAGCTAATCTGCAAGGGGCCCTTGGGGCTTCAAAGACTCAATTTTAAAAACTTAACCTTCAACCCTAAACCCTAAACATTTCCTTGTTCACTTACGACGCCCAAATCCGTGTGCGCTACGCCGAAACCGACCAGATGGGCTACGTCTACCACGGCAACTACGCGGCGTATTTCGAGGTGGCGCGCACCGAGGCGTTCCGGCAGCTGGGCATTTCGTACAAGGAAATGGAGGCCGCGGGCGTGGGGATGCCGGTGGGAGAGCTGCGCACGCGCTTCCGCCGCCCGGCCCGCTACGATGACCTGCTCACGGTGCGCCTGCTGCTGCGGAAACCCGCCCGTGGTGCCAGTGTGCTGTTCGAGTACGAAGTGTACAACGAAGCCCGCGAGCTGCTCACCGAGGGCCACACGCTGATGGTGTTCGTGCGCACGGCCACCGGCCGGCCCGTGCCGGTGCCGGCCGACATCCACGAAAAGCTGGCCCCGTACTTTTAGAGTTTTGAACGTTGAATGACCAATGAGAAACGCGTAGTGTTCACTCAACACTCAACACTTAAACCTCATCACTTCCGTGAAAGCCCCCGCCCTCCGCCGCCGCGCCCAGCTGCCCGACCTGCGCCAGCAGCGATCGTACCGGCGCGCCATTGTGGGGCTGAAGCGGCTGCGGCTGCCCGGCGGCCGGGCCTCGCTCTACGACGTGCTGGACCGGGTGCTGCTCGAGCTGCGCCTCGACAGCCTGGAGAAGCGGGCGGCCTACATGGCCTTCAACCTCACGGTGGCCCTGTTTCCGACCATCATCTTCCTGTTCACGCTCATCCCGTACATTCCGGTGCCGAACCTGAACGTGGACATTTTGCAGTTCCTGGCCGACTTTATGCCGCCGGAGCTGTACGCCGCCACGGCCTCCACCATCGAGGACATCGTGAACATCCCGCACGGCGGGTTGCTCTCCTTTGGGTTTGGCACGGCGCTGGTGCTCAGCTCCAACGGCATCATGGCCCTGCTCGACGCTTTTGAAAAGAAATATCCTTCCTTCAAGCACCGCAGCTACCTGCGCAAGCGCCTCATTGCCACTAGCCTGACGTTCGTGCTGGCATCCATTTTGGTGCTGGCCATCGCGGGCATTTTCTTCGGTACCTACCTTATCGACGGGCTGGTGTTCTACGAAATCGTGCCCGAGCGCTACACCGACCTCGTGACCACGCTGGTGCGCTACGGTTCGCTGCTGGGCCTGTTTTTGAGCACTACGAGCGTGATTTATTACTTCGTGCCGCCCGTGCATGACAAGTGGCCGGTGCTGTCGGCGGGAGGCATCGTGGCTACGCTGCTCATCTTTCTGGTGTCGTTTCTGTTCACGCTCTACGTGCGGATTTTCGACTCGTACAACCACTTTTACGGCTCCATCGGGGCCCTGGTGGGCTTCATGGTGTGGCTCGAATTCGTGTGCATGACGCTCATCATCGGCTTCGAAGTGAACGTGAGCATGGACGCGGTGACGGGCCGGCTGAAAGGAATTAAGAATGAGGGAATAAAGGCAGCGAATTAGCGCCCGGAGGTTGAGTGGCCGGTTTTGTTGGAAAAAGTTTCCAAGGGCCCCGTTTTTAGTCGGGCATTCCTGACTACTTTTGCAGTCCCCGAACCACTCGGGGGCCCTATAGAGAGGTGGCAGAGTGGTCGAATGCGACGGTTTCGAAAACCGTTATACCGGCAACGGTATCGGGGGTTCGAATCCCCCCTTCTCTACAAAAAGGCTTTTTCTAACGCAGGAAAAGCCTTTTCTTTTGTTGCCATCGGCGCTAGCAGGCTTCTTATTTCTTAGAGAAGTGGCAGAGTGGTCGATTGCGGCGGTCTTGAAAACCGCTGACTGTAACAGGTCCGGGGGTTCGAATCCCTCCTTCTCTGCAATCGTCGATGGCCGCTATAATCCCCGTTTCCGGCTCGGAGGCGGGGATTTTTTGTGGACTGCCGGCCGCGCTCGTTCTTTGCGGGCAACGCGAATAGCAGCTTCACCGTTGTGCTTTTATTTCTGATTAGTATTCTATTTAATTCATATCCTTGGCTATTTTTTACTAACCTGAATATGCTGCGTTTCTTTACTTTGCTGTTGCTGGTGAGCGGGCTGGGGCTACGGCCGGCCGCCGCGTATTCGGTGCTCACGCACCAGGCCAACGTCGATTCGTGCTGGAAGCCCTGCTTGGTGCCCGCCCTGGAGCGCCGCTTCCCCGGCTCCACCGCCGACGACCTCATCCAGGCCAAGGCCTACGCCTACGGCGGCTCCATCATCCAGGACCTGGGCTATTACCCGCTGGGGCCCAAGCTTTTCACCAATCTCACCCACTACGTGCGCTCGGGCGATTTCGTGCGCAACCTGCTCGACGGGGCCCGCGACCGCAACGAGTACGCCTTTGCGCTGGGGGCCCTGGCCCACTACGCCGCCGACATCAAGGGCCACTCGGAGGGCACCAACCGGGCCGTGCCCCTGGTGTACCCCGAGCTGCGGGCCAAATACGGCGATGTCATCACCTACGGAGAAAGCCCCAAGCAGCACACGCAGCTCGAGTTTGCCTTCGATGTGACGCAGGTAGCCGCCGGCCGCTACCGCACCGAGGAATACCACCACGCCATTGGCTTCGAGGTGGCCAAGGATCTGCTGGCGCGGGCCTTCGAGAAAACCTACGGCCTGCCGCTCGGCCAGGTATTCGTCAACACCGACGTGAGCATCGCCACGTTTCGCTTCTCCGTGCAGCAGCTGATTCCGCTGGCGTCGCGGGCGGCCTGGCAATCCCAAAGGAAGGAGATCCGGCGCTTGAACCCTGGCATCAAGCGGCGCGCGTTCGTGTACCGGCAAAGCCGGAAGGAGTACCACAAGCTGTACGGTAAGCGCTACGAGCGCACCGGGTTCGGGGCGCGGGTGCTGGCAGTGTTCGTGAAGCTCATGCCGAAAATAGGGCCCCTGAAGCCGTTTGCGTTCCGCCTGCCCACGCCCGGGGCCATGAAGCTGTTCCGGGCCAGCTTCGCCGATGTGCTCAAAGCGTATTGCGGCCTGCTGGGCGAGCAGGGCCCCCAGGTGCCCGCCCCCACGCTGCCCAACGCGGACTTCGACACCGGCCACGCCACGCATTTCGGCGAGTACGCGCTGGCCGACAAAACCTACGGCGAGTGGGTGCGCAAGCTGGCCAAAGACAAGTTTGCCGGCATCTCGCCGCCCATGCGCGCCAACATCCTGGCCTTCTTCGCCTCGGCCCAGGCCGCGCCCGCCGACAAGGAAGAGCAGGAACAGAAAAATCGCCTTGAAACCGAGCAAGCCGTGAACGAGCTGCGCGGCTTGGCCAATGGCCCATCGGGCATCGGGAAAATAAGCTATTGAGTACCTGTGTAGGCAGGGGTGGGCCTTGCCCCGTCCGCCATTGAACGCGGCGGTCCCCGGTGGCGCGACCGGTGGGCGGGGGCAAGCCCCGCCTCTACAGCCGGCCAGTACCCGGAGTGTAAAACTGCGCTAAGACGGTTTCTAAATTAAAAAAGCTATAACTTTTGGGAGGTTCGGATTGTCAGAGAAGTGCAACCTGCGTATAGCCCGGGGGCCCTTGTGGCCGTCTCCACCTCTCTAGCGTTATCCTGATGAACCACGACCATACTCCTGGGGCCGACGGACCATCGGCCGACGGCTCGCGGCGAACCTTCGTGAAGCAGGCCGGGGGCCTGCTGGGCCTGGCCCTGGCCCCGCCGCTCACCGGCCTGGCCGATCGTTTTGCCGCTCCCGCCAAAACCCTGGCCGGCCCCACCGACCTCACGCTGCGCGTGAACGGCACCGCCCGCACCCTGCGCGCTGAGCCCCGCGTGACACTGCTCGACGCGCTGCGCGAAAACCTGGACCTGACCGGCACCAAGAAGGGCTGCGACCACGGGCAGTGCGGCGCCTGCACGGTGCTGGTGGACGGCCGGCGCGTCAATTCCTGCCTCACGCTGGCCGTGATGAACCAAGGCAAGGAAATTACCACCATCGAGGGCCTGGCGAAGGGCGATGCCCTGCACCCGATGCAGGAGGCGTTCATCAAGCACGACGGCTTTCAGTGCGGCTACTGCACGCCGGGCCAAATCATGTCGGGCGTGGCGTGCGTGAAAGAAGGCCACGCCACCTCCGACGACCAATGCCGCGAGTGGATGAGCGGCAACATCTGCCGCTGCGGCGCCTACCCCAACATATTGGCCGCCGTGCGGTCAGTCAATGGCTGAATGAGTGAATGAGCGAATGGGTGAATGATTTCCTGCCCCTTTTCGCCTCCCCAACTCATTCACCCATTCACTCATTCACCGCATGAACAACTTCACCTACACCGCCACTGCCACTACCAAAGCCGCTACGGCCGCCCGCAAGGCCACGCCCGCGGCGGCATTCATCGCCGGCGGCACCACGCTGCTGGATTTGATGAAGGCCAACCTGGAGCAGCACCCGCAGCTGCTCGACATCAACCAGGTGCCGCTCAAAGGCATCGCGCAGACCAGCGAGGGCCTGCGCATCGGGGCCCTGGAGCGCATGAGCGACGTGGGCGAGCACCCGCTGGTGCTGCAAGCTTACCCCGCCATCTCGCAGTCGCTGCTGCTGGCGGCCTCGCCGCAGCTGCGCAACATGGCCAGCATCGGCGGCAACCTGATGCAGCGCACCCGCTGCGGGTATTTCCGCGACGGGGCCTTCCCGTGCAACAAGCGGGTGCCCGGCTCGGGCTGCCCGGCGCAGGACGGCGACAACCGCAACCTGGCCATTCTGGGGGGCAGCCCGCAGTGCATCGCCACCTACGCCGGCGACCTCGCCGTGGCCCTGGTGGCGCTCGACGCGGTGGTGCTGCTGGAAAACAGCAAGGGCAAGCAGCGCCGCGTGGCCTTGGTCGATTTCCACCTGCTGCCCGGCACCACGCCGCAGCTGGAAACGGTCCTGGCACCCGACGAAATCATCACGGCGGTGCTGGTGCCGGCGGCGGCGCATGCCCGCAAGTCGCACTACCTCAAGGTGCGCGACCGGGCCTCGTATGCTTTTGCGTTAGTGTCGGCCGCCGTGGGCCTCGATGTGCAGGGCGGGCAAATACACTCGGCCCGCGTAGCGCTGGGCGGCGTGGGCACCAAGCCCTGGCGCGTGCCGGCCGTGGAAAAGCTGCTGGTGGGCCAGCCGGCCAACGAAGCCACTTTCCGCCGGGCGGCGGCCGCGGCCGTGCAGGATGCGCAGCCCCGCGAGCACAACCGCTTCAAGGTAGAGCTGGCCCAGAGCACAATTGTAAGGGCGTTGCTGGAAATATCGGCGTAGGGGCTTGGGGCGTGGGTTTTGTCATTGCGAGGAGGAACGACGAAGCAATCCGTCCCGGTCTCAGCGACCGACCTTTTAATGTGATGAATTAAAAATCGCTCCTCACCTAAGAACAAGGCTTGTCATAATAGAAGGCTGATCGCTGAAGACCGGAACGGATTGCTTTGTTCCTCGAAATGACAAAGCCAAGCATAACAAGGCTTGTCACATCCGCGGCGCAATACACCACGACGCCCACGTAATGACAAACCCAAGCATAACAAAGCTTGTCACATCAGGTGGCTGGTCGCTGAAGACCAGGACGGATTGACGCCGCTTAATGCGCGGAATGTCATTCTTCCTCGCAATGACAATCAGGACTCCCACGAGCCAGGCACCAAGCACCGATAACCAAGCACCCATCATGGCTAACGACCCGAGTTTTTTCGAAACCAACCCCCAGGCCCGCTCCGTGGGCCAGCCGATGAACCGCGTGGACGGCCGGGCCAAGGTGACGGGCGCGGCCAAGTATTCGGCCGAGTACGCGCTGCCGGGCCTGGTGTACGCGGTGCTGAAAACCAGCGACATTGCCAAGGGCAAAATCGCCGGCATCGACGCCACGGCCGCGATGCGGGAGCCGGGCGTGCTGGCGGTGCTCACGCACGAAAACATTCCCAAACTGGCCCAGACGCCCAACACCAAGGAAGGCAAAAAGGCCACGCAGGCCCCGATGGGCTTTCTGCCGCTGACGGGGGCCGAGATTTTTTACGCCGGCCAGCCGGTGGTTGTGGTGGTGGCCGACACGTTTGAGCGGGCCACCCACGCCGCTTCGTTGGTGAAGGTGAGCTACCAGGTGGAGGCCCCCGTCGCCACGTTCCACGACCCCAAAGCCGAGAAAGTGGACCCGGCCAAGGTGCAGGACGGCAAAACCGACGGCCACACCCGGCGCGGCGACGCGGCGGCGGCTTTCGCGGCGGCCCCCATCAAGCTGACTGCCACTTACAACCACGCCACCAACAACCACAACCCCATCGAGCCGGGGGCCACCACCGCCCAGTGGGAGGGCCCCGACCGCCTCACCGTGTACGAATCGACGCAGGGCGTGACGCGCACGCAAACGACCCTGGCCGCCGTGTTCGGCCTGCCGCGCGACCAGGTGCGGGTCGTGACGAAGTTTATCGGCGGCGGGTTTGGCTGCAAGGGCTCGTGCTGGCCCCACACCGTGCTCACGGTGCAGGCGGCCAAGGCCGTGGGCCGGCCGGTGAAGCTGGCCCTCACCCGGCCCCAGATGTTCACGAGCATGGGCCACCGCGAAGACCAGCAGCAAACCCTGCGCCTGGGGGCCACCCGCGCCGGCAAGCTCACGGCCCTGCTGCACGAGAAAATCTCCACGGCCTCGCCCTGGGACGACTACGCCGAGCCCAACAGCAAGATTATTAACCTGCTGTACGACTGTCCCACGTTTGAGTCGTCGTACACGCTGGGGCGGGCCAACGTGATGACGCCCACCTTTATGCGGGCCCCCGGCGAAGCGCCGGGCTCGTTCGCCATCGAGTGCTCGATGGACGACCTGGCCGCCGCCGTGGGGATGGACCCGCTCCAAATCCGGCTGCTGAACTACGCCGAAAAAGACCCCAGCACCGGCCAGAACTGGTCGAGCAAAAGCCTGAAGCAGTGCTACGCCCGCGGTGCGGAGCTGTTTGGCTGGGGCAAGCGCAACCCCAAGCCGGGCCTCACCCGCGACGGGCGCTACCTGGTGGGCATGGGCATGGCCACGGCCTCGTATCCGGTGCATAGCTCGCAGGGCATGGCCCGCGCCCGCCTCTACGCCGACGGCCACGCCGTGGTGCAGAGCGGCGCGACTGACTTAGGCACCGGCACCTACACCGTGATGACGCAGGTGGCGGCCGACTCGCTGGGCCTGACGCCCGATAAAATCCGCTTCGAGCTGGGCGATACGCGCCTGCCCACGGCCCCCAACTCGGGCGGCTCGGTGGCCGCCGGCACGGTGTCGTCGTCCGTCTACCTGGCCGCGCAGGACGTGGTGCAGCAGCTCATCAAGCTGGCCGTGGGGGATAAAACGTCGCCGCTGTTCCGGGCCAGGCCCGAGGCCGTGCAAATGAAGGACGGCCACTTTTCGCTGAAAGCCGACCCCCAAAAGGGCGAGGATTTCGCGGCCATCATGAAGCGCGCCGGCCTCACCGACCTCGAAGGCAGCGCCAACGGCAAATACGGCGCGGGCTACGAAACCGGCCGCGCCGCCAGCCCCGCCGATTCGGGCCACGCCGACGAAGCCGCCCAGCACTCGATGCACTCGTTCGGGGTGCATTTCTGCGAAGTGAAGGTGGACCCGGAGCTGGGCACCGTGCGGGTGTCGCGCTGGGTGAGCGTCCACGCGGCCGGCCGCATCCTCAACGCCAAAACCGCCCGCAGCCAAATCATCGGCGGCAGCATCTTTGGCATCGGCTGTGCCCTGATGGAAGCCACGGAGCGCGACAACAAATTTGCCCGCTACACCAACGCCAACCTGGCCGAATACCACGTGCCCACCAACGCCGACATTCCCGACATGACCGTGGAGTTCGTGGAAGAGCACGACCCCTACATCAACGCGATGGGGGTGAAGGGCATCGGCGAAATCTCGATGGTGGGCGTGGCCGCCGCCGTGGCCAACGCCGTGGCCCACGCCACCGGCCGCCGCGTGCGCGACCTGCCCATTACGCCCGACAAAGTGCTGGCGGCGAAAGCGGTGTCGTAGAAGCAGGGCAGACAGGAAAGCCGGTAAAGCCGGAAACGTCTTTATTAACGCTGGCAAAGATTTTCCCAGCATTGATAAAGCCTTTACCAAAGCTGATAAAGATTTTTCCGGCATTGGCAAAGGCTTTATCAATGCCGGAAGAATCTTTCCTAACGTTAAAAAAGACCTTACCAACGCTGGTAAAGTCTTTGCCAGCGTTGGGAAAGCCTTTGCTAACGCTGGTAAAGCCTTTGCTGGCGTTGGGAAATGGTTGTTCAAGGATGGAGAAAACGCTTCCGGTTTGCCCGGTGTAGTGGCGCATCTTGGCGTCTCAGAGTGGTTTTACGGCATTGAACGGGTGTAGCGACGCGGCCCTTCGCGTCTCCACCGCTGAACGGTCAGCCCGATTACCGGGCAGCGATTAGACGCGAAGG
>JAABUN010008227.1_pt1 | contig 10768 bp, 10 predicted proteins | sample 5559311 | NCBI WGS metagenome assembly JAABUN01 (sample SAMN10711877, study PRJNA513370) | rock metagenome | isolation source: Antarctica rocks | place: Antarctica: Victoria Land, Siegfried Peak sud
ATCGTTCTTGCTGCTGTGCAAAGGCAGCGGCAATCGTGTTTTTCCCTGTAGCGGGAGGACCGGTAAGAATGAGGGTTTTCATGCTGGCAGTATAGCAAGAGGGATGACAACCTTATGGCTGTCTCTACTTGAGCCATTCAACTATCGCTGACTAAATATGAGGATCCCCTGGCAGGCCGGGATGCCGTTCCGTCCACGGCCCCTTCTGTCGCGAGCGTCGCTCGGCGAGCTGGGCGATCAGCCCGGGCGGGAGCGGCGTAGCCGTGCCGTCGGCCAGCAAACCTGTCAGTTCGTCGTTGATGCCGGTTCCGGGCGGTTCCCCGAGGATGACGACGTGCGGCACCTGCGCGACGACTAATACTGACTTTGGATGAAATCCTGCGATGTCGGCGCCTCAGGATCGCAGATATTCAAGCCAAGTCGGTATAAATTGTAGACGGAGAGCTGCACATCCTCGTGCCGGAAGATGAAGTCCTGGATGGCCTGGTAGGCCGAGCCTGCCGCGTCGGTCGAGGCGAAGCGCGTCATACGCGCGTAGGGTGGGAGGGAAGAAGGAATCGGGTTAATCATGATTGAAGATTCATGCTACCACGGCACAACAAGCGAGAGGCGTTTTTGATCGTCACAAAGGCCGAAGAACTTGACATAACGCATAGATCTATGATATTATGGGCCTATCAATACAGGAAGGAAACACCGTTATGAAAAACCTCAATCCGAAGAATCTGAGACCGTTTGTGCTTGACCAGCTCATCAACAACGAGGTATCTCCCGATGAGGAGTTGGTTGAAGAATTCATGCAGCAGGAGCAGGTGAGCGAAGTACAGGCCCGCGCCTGGGTCGCCGAGCGGGGATATTATGGCGGCATCGATTATCTCCGCGACTGCCTCGCCAATGCCGAGGAGTACCGTGCGGGGCGGGAGGCGGAGCGCGAGCGGGGAAAGCGCGCCCTCGCTAAGCACGCCTCCTCATGACCTCCTGTACACATATTGCTCGCGACCCTGGCGGACCCGTATGATGGCGCGACCGCCCGGGCGGTCGCGCGCCGCGTCTGAAGCGGTTGGGTCGTGGCGGCGTGGGGAGACGGTGGAGCATATGCCGGCACGGGGCGAGCGGATCGAGCCGACCCACGAGTGGCACCAGTTGGAGTTCCGCGTCCAGTCCGCCGGGCAGCGCACTTACGAGTTGATCCGGCCGGTGGTGCTCTTCGGCCATTCGCCCGCAGAACGCGCGGCCGAAACCGGGGCGACGGCGCGGGGCGACGATCTGGTGCGTGGATGACGCGTTGGGAAACGCGCTTGTTCATGCTTGATGGGGAAGTTGATGACTGAGGCGTTGCGCGCTTTGCTGATCCAACCACAAGAGGCACGTTTGCGTTCTCGCTTCGGCTTGGGCAGCGTTCCCCTCCACCTCATCACCTCGGGATGGCATCGCCTCGTCGTGGTAGCGCCGGATCGCGTCTTCGTGTTCCCACGTCACCAAGCGGAGGTGCCGATGCTGGAGCGTGAGGCTGGCGTGCTCGCGGCACTCCATATCGACTTTGCCCCGCACCTGCTTGGGCTGCATCGGGACCAGAGTATCTCGCCGTACCCGTTTCTCGAGCTGACCCGTATCCCAGGGAGGTCGTATGACGTGATCGAGGCGTCGCTGCCATTCGACGACATCGCCACCTGTCTGGCTGGGCTGGGCCGCCGGATTGCCCAATGGCACAACGTAGCCATGCCCGCCGAGTTCAATGCCAGGCCCGAGCATTTGGACCCGCCGCGGCTTTCCGACGCCTGGACGCAGCCTGAGGCGGTTCGTGGTACAGCGCACTTCGCTGTCGAGTCGCTCAGGCCGCATCTGGGAGAGCTGCCGGTGGAACTCTGGGCGGAGGCACTGCTCCCCATCGCTGAGCTGGAGCGCACCACGGTACACGGCGAAGTTTCCGACGGGCAATTCCTTGTCGATGATCGGCTGCGCGTCACCGGCGTCGTGGACTGGGACGGTCTCCACCGCAATCATCCGCTGGTCGATCTCGATTTTGGGGTAGGCGGGTATCGCATCTGCCGATGGCCGCAACGTTGGGGAGAACTGAGGCAACGCATCTGGGAGGGATACGTGTCCGAGCGTGGCGTACCGCTGCCCGAGTGGCGGTGCGTGAATCTCCTCTGGTGCCTGCTCGACGCAATGACGCTCCTGCCCTCCGAGCGCGCCGATTCTCGTTGGAATATGACGCTTGCCGACTTGTCCGAGGCTACCGGCGCATTTCAATAGCGTTTGTGCTGCAGGTATCTCGGCAGCTCCGGCTAAGGCTACAGCAAGCTGCGCAGTGTTACCGTACGACGCTCGCCCCCAAGCAGGCCGCTGCCACACCAAGGTAAGGCATATGTAAAGTAGGCGCTGACGTGGCCTGCCCTTGGTCATGTCTAGGAAAATCCCCCTGCTTCGCCCGCGATATACCCCATAGCTTGTTGCTGGTCGTATAATGCCCAAACGGATATATTACCAACCACATGGAACAACAAGACAAACAAACGACCGCTCGATGGTGGACACGCCTTATTAGTAAAGGGGGGTCTGTGCACGCACAGGAGAGCGAACGTCGCACCCGCAAAGCGCGCATCGATCCACGATTAAACAAGGCTGATTGGGGCAATATTGTCCCATTTACGCCCGAAACCGTCGCGGCAAGTCTTGTGGCCACGGCCGTCGAGGAGTACGAGACCGCGCACGGCCCTGCCGATTACGCCCTGTGCGACGGCGGTCATATCGTCGGCGTGGTGGAGGCCAAGAAGCTCACCGTCGGGCCGGAGGGTGTGCTGACCCAGGCCGCCCGGTACTCGCAAGGCCTCGCCCAGACCGCGTTCGACCTCCCGGACGGCCACCACGCGCCGTTCCTCTATTCCACCAACGGCGAGCGCATCATGTTCCACGACGTGCGCAACGAGCGCAATCGCTCCCGCGAGGTCTTCGGTTTCCACACCCCCGACGCGCTGCGCGACCTGCTGCGGCGCGACCTCGACGCCGAGCTGGCCCGCCTGCCCGCCATCCCGATGCACCCGCGCGTCCGGCCGTACCAGGTGGAGGCCACCAGCGCCATCGAGGAGGCGATCGCCCGCCGCCAGCGCAAGATGCTCGTCACGATGGCCACCGGCACGGGCAAGACGCTGATGACCGTCCACGAGGTCTACCGCCTGATGAAGTCGGGCGTCGCCCGTCGCGTCCTCTTCCTGGTCGATCGCAAAGCCCTGGCGGCGCAGGCGGTGCGCGCGTTCAAGAGCTTCGAGCCCGAGCCCGGCAAGAAATTCGACAGCCTGTACGAGGTCTACTCGCAACGCTTCCAGCGCGAGGATTTCGGGGAGGACGAGGCCTTCGACCCGAACGTCCTGCCGAACAGCCACCTGACCGACCCCAAACCCGGCACCGCGTTCGTGTATATCGCCACCATCCAGCGCATGACCATCAACCTGTTCGGGCGCGGCGCGGTCTTCTCCGACGAGGAGGCCCTGGAGGACGACGCCGAGCAGCTCAACATCCCGATCCACGCCTTCGACCTGATCGTCGCCGACGAGTGCCATCGGGGCTACTCGTCGAGCGAGGCCGCCCTCTGGCGCAGGACGCTCGACCATTTCGACGCCATCAAGGTGGGCCTCACCGCCACCCCGGCCCAGCACACCATGGCCTACTTCGAGAACCTGGCCTACCGCTACGACTACGAGCGCGCCGTCCGCGAGGGCTACCTCGTCGATTACGACGTGGTCCGGCTGAAATCCGACGTCCGCGTGAACGGCGTCTTCCTCAGAGAAGGCGACGCCATCGACAGCATCGACCCCGAGTCGGGGCAGCAGCAATTCGACTTCCTCGAGGACGAGCGCGTTTTTGACACGACCGAAATCGAGCGCAGGATCACCGCGCCCGACTCCAACAAGAAGATTTTGCAGGAGATCAAGCGTTACTGCGACGAGCACGAGGCGGAGCACGGGCGCTTCCCCAAGACGCTCATCTTCGCCGTCAACGACCTGCCGCACACCTCGCACGCCGATCAGCTCGTCGGACAGGCGCGCGAGGTGTTCGATCGCGGCCAGGACTTCGTCGCCAAGATCACCGGGCGCGTCGATCGGCCGCTCCAGCGCATCCGCGAGTTCCGCAACCGCCCCAAGCCGTCGATCGTCGTCTCGGTAGACATGCTCACCACCGGCGTCGATATCCCCGATCTGGAGTTCCTCGTCTTCCTGCGGCCGGTCCGCTCGCGCATCCTCTTCGAGCAGATGCTCGGGCGCGGGACGCGCCGGGGCGACAAGTACCCGGACAAGGCGCGCTTCGTCGTCTTCGACTGCTTCGACGGCACGCTCATGGAGTATTTCCGCAGCACGACCGACATCACCGCCGAGCCGCCCGCCTCGGATACGAAGACGATCGGCCAGGTGATCGAGGACATCTGGGCCAACCGCGACCGCGAGTACAGCGCTAACCGACTGGTGAAGCGTATCCAGCGGGTCGAGAAGGCCATGTCCGGCGAGGCGCGCGACGATTTCGCCGCCTACCTCCCCGACGGGGACCTGGGGGCGTTCGCGTCTACCTTGAAGGCCCGACTGAAGGACTCCTTCGGCGCGACCATGAAGCTCTTGCGCGACCCCGGCTTCCAGGACCTCCTGGTCAACTACAAGCGCCTGGGCCGCCATTTCATCGTCGCGCGCGGCGTCACCGACACGGTACAATCCGACTGGCTGATACGCGGGGCGGACGGTCGGGAATACAAACCGGAGGACTACCTCCAGGCGTTCGCGCGGTTCGTGCGGGAGAACGGCGAGCATATCGAGGCGCTGCAAATCCTGCTCACCCGGCCGCAGGAGTGGAGCACCGAGGCGCTGAAGAGTTTGCGGGAGACGCTGACCAAGGCCCCGGAACGCTTCACAGAGGGCAATCTCCAGCGAGCCTTCGCGGTGCGGCATCACAAGGCCCTCGTGGACTTAATCTCGATGGTCAAGCGCGCCGCCGACGACATCTACCCGCTGCTGACGGCCGAGGAGCGCGTCAACGTCGCCATCGCCCGCGTCTCCGACCAGCGTCCCTTGACCGATGACCAGAAGAAGTGGCTGGAATACATCCGCCAGCACCTGGTACAGAATCTGACCATCGACCGCGAAGACTTCGCCGTCGTGCCGGTCCTGGCCAACCGGGGCGGCTGGGGCAAGGCCAATCGCGTCTTCGACGGCCACCTTGCCGATCTACTGCTAAGCGTAAATAGGGAGCTTGTTGCCGCATGACCACCGATATCGTCGCGAAACTTTGGGGCTTTTGCCACACACTGCGCCACGACGGCGTCAACTACGGCGACTACATCGAGCAGATTACCTACCTGCTCTTCTTAAAGATGGCCGACGAGCGAGCGATCGCGCTGCCGAACTACAAGGCGCTCGACCCTCACTCGGAGCAGCCGATCGAAGTGTCGTGCGACTGGCCCACGCTGGATAGCTATAGCGGCAGCGATTTGGTGGAACACTACGACCGGGTACTGGCAGAACTGGGCAAGCAGAAAGGTATCCTCGGCGACATCTTCTCCGGGGCGCAGGCCAAGATTCGCAAGCCGACCAGCCTCAAACGTCTGATCAAGCTGATCGACGAGGTTGAGTGGACCGAGCTCGAAGTTGACGTGAAGGCGGCGGCCTTCGAGGGGCTACTGGAAAAGGCGGCCAGCGAGGGGAAGAAAGGGGCGGGGCAGTTCTTTACACCGCGCCTGCTCATCCAGACGATGGTGCGCTGCATCAAGCCAGACCCACGCGCGGCGCGCGATTTCGCGATCGACGACCCGGCGGTAGGAACGGGTGGATTTCTGGTGGCTGCCTACGAATGGCTTCTTAAAGAGACGGGTGGAGCTTTCGAGCGCGACTTGGCGCGGCGAATCCGTACTTCGACCTACTTTGGCCAAGAAATCGACGAGCGTCCGCGCCGCCTCGCGCTGATGAATCTCTACTTGCATCAGGTAGAGCCACACATTTCTAATACCGACTCCATCTATGAGACACCATCTGGCCAGCGTTACGATGTCATCATTACTAATCCACCCTTCGGCACGAGAGGGGCCAACCAGAACCCGGACCGTGACGATTTCGTCGTAGCGACGAGCAATAAGCAACTCAACTTCCTCCAGCACGTCCTCACCATCCTGAAACCGGGCGGCAGGGCGGCCGTCGTGGTGCCGGACAACGTCCTCTTCGCCCAGCAGGCCGGTGACATCTTCAAAGTGTTGATGGAGGACTGCGATCTGCACACCGTCCTACGCTGCCCGCGCGGCACCTTCAGCCCCTACACCGAGGGCACCAAGACGAACGTGCTCTTTTTTACCAAAGGCCGCCCGACCGAGCACACCTGGCTCTACGACGCCCGCGCCAATGTCTCGAAGATCACCAAGAAGAGTCGGCCGCTCAGTGCCAATCACTTTGCCGAGTTCGAGCGGTGCTACGGCGACGATCCGAATGGCTGTAGCAAGCGCAGCGAGAGCGATTCCAGCTCTGATCGATGGCGTATCTTCACTATCGACGAGGTCAAGGCCCACCACTACAAGCTCGACGCCTTCAAGTGGTTGCGCGACGAGGAACTTGATGACCCTGACGATCTACCAGAACCTGAGGAATTGCTCACCGAGGCGATGGAGGAATTGCAGCTTGCGCTCGACGACTTGGCCGACATCCAGCGTCTGCTCGAAGGTGTCGGGATTGGAGGCGAGTCGTGACCAATGTCGATCTGCTAGCTGGCTGGCAGGTAATGCGGCTCGGTGAGGTGGGTCATTGGGGCAGTGGTGGAACACCGAAGCGCGGTGTATCTCAGTTCTTTGGCGGCGACATTCCGTGGCTTAAAAGCGGCGATCTCAACGATGGAGTCGTTAGCCACGCCGATGAATCCATCACAGCTGACGGTCTTCGCTCAAGTTCTGCCAAGCTCGTAGAGCCAGGCACCCTCCTTATAGCGATGTATGGAGCAACAATCGGCAGGCTGGGTGTTCCATCAATGCGGTCCGCGACAAATCAGGCTATTGCGTATTGCGTTCCGCATTCATCGATCGTCACGACCGATTATCTCTTCGAGCTACTACTCCATATGCGTCCAGAGCTCGTCGCTCTCGGTAAAGGCGGAGCTCAACCAAACATTAGCCAGGAAGTGCTTAAGGCTATTGAGATTCCCATACCACCACTCGATACCCAGGCCACCCTCGTTCATCTACTGAAGCGCGTCCGCTCTAGGACTGTATCTGTTACCAACCATGTCGGAGCCGGGAGACAGGCGATTGCGAAGTTCCGCCAGGGAATCCTCGCCGCCGCTTGCTCGGGTCGTCTCACTTCCTCATGGAGAGAACGCCACCCTGACGCTGTTGCTCCTTCGGTAGATGCCCTTCGCCAGTCTAACTCAAAGTCTCGTGCCGCCACGGAGTTGTTCGCAAGCGAGGAACTCTCGAAAATTCCTGAAACGTGGCGGTGGGTTCCACTATCGTCTGTCTCCAATAGCGTGCTCGGCAAGATGCTGGATAAGACTAAGAATCGAGGAGAACCGCGACCATACCTCCGCAATATAAACGTCCGCTGGAGAGGTTTCGACTTATCCGATGTTAAGGAGATGCGTTTCGAAGCTGGTGAGGAGGTGCGCTACGGATTGCTACCAGGAGACGTAATGGTATGCGAGGGAGGCGAGCCTGGTCGAGCGGCAGTCTGGCGAGAGGTTGACTCGGACATGCGTTTCCAAAAGGCACTCCATCGAGTTCGCTGCGATGCGTCACTGCTTCCGGACTGGCTTGTTAACGTTCTCCAGGCATATGCAACATCGGGTCGCTTAGCGAACTACTTCACCGGTTCGGGGATTGAGCATCTGACAGGCGTTTCCCTGGCTCGCGTTCCGATTCCGCTGCCTCCAGTCAAGGAGCAAGTGGAACTCGTAAGCGTCGTTGAGCGGCTATTTCATCTTGCTGACGCAATCGAAGGCAGAGTGTTATTAACTCATCGCAAAGTTGATCACACTTCCCAGGCTGTCCTCGCCAAAGCCTTTCGCGGCGAGCTGATCGCGTCGGACGACGAGGGCGTTGCCCGATCCCGCAGGGTGAGCGCCGGATAGGGTTTACGATGGCACCGGTATCCGCACCCCAACGTCAGGGTTAGTTGCCGGTCGTATTCCACAGTGAGCGCCCGACTTCTTCAGCGGCGAGACGCATCGCGCGAGCAGACGATCGCGCCACTTATCACGGGACAAGAAAAACCGGCGCTGCATGGGCAGTCGCCGGTGTTGCCTAACACTTACAGTCAGGCTGCTTGTCCCCTCTCCCCCTTCGCCCCCTCCACGGCCCGCATCATCCGCCTGACGATCCCCTGCACCGCCGCGAGCAACTGGTAGAGCAGATCCGGCGTCACGTTGTAGTGCAGCAGGTAATCGCGCGAGAACGGGTAGTCGATCCCAGGTGTTGCAAGGCCACGTAGCAGTCGCTCTCCGCCTCCAGCTCGCACTGGCGCTCGTCCTTGCCTTGGGCCACCGGCCCGAAATGCGCCAGGACGTGCGCATACTCGTGCAGCAGCGTCGCCAGGCGGTTACGCGAGTCGGGGATAGTCGTGCTCACCACGATCGTGTCGACCGTCGCCTTGCCCTGGAGCCCGCCCGGCAGGGCCTGCTCGGTGATCGCGAGGCCGGTGTCCCCGATCGCCCGCAGGACGTGCCAGTAGGCGTCCTCACAGTCGTCCGGCAGCGGTCGCCAGAGGGAGGGCAGCGGGTCCGTCTCGATGCCCTCCAGGTCCGCCGCGTCGAAGACGGAGCCGGGCCGGAAGCCGAGGCAGGCCTCCTCCAGCGCACCCGTCTCCGGGTCGCGCTGCCTGGCGATGATCGGGCACCAGATCCAGATCGCCGTGCTCCCCTTCGCCACCTGCCGCCCGAGCTTCTGCCAGGTGTGGTACCCGGCGACCCGCGTGGCGTCGGGCTGCTGGCACTTGATCAGCACCAGGTTGCGCGCCGAATAGCGCCAGAACTTCCGGTAGAACGCGAGCATGTCCAGGTAGCCGTCGGTGTGCCCCGCCCCTATTTGGCGGGCGAGGTCGGTGATCGCCGACTGGACGAGTTGCCGCATCTCTGCGGCGTGCTCCTGCTGCCTGGGGCTGAGCAGGGTTTCCGATTGCGCGGGTGCGGTCATATCTCTCTCCGGCCTTGTCGCTACTGTTGAATGGCAACAGCACCTTCCAAGGTCGGAAACTGTCCGCGACGCTCGGCTCTTCTCCTGCCCGTGCCCGCGGCCGATAATGGGGGCATGGATCCCCTGACCGAACCCCTCCAGTGGTGGGCCTACGGCCACTACGCCGAAGTTGTCAATGATCAGGTTTTATGGCTCTTCCGCACTCTCGCTGCGTTGACTAGGCGGACAAGTAGTGATAGATAGGACAACCTTGCGGCACCACGCTTGCTGGCAGATACTCGGACCGCGGCGAGTTGTTCTGTCTGAGGCACTGCGCGTAGGAGGGTCCGATGGTGACCGCCACAATCTTGCCGTTGGCCGCGACCGAGGGCGCCATCCAGCAATTGGCGACGACGGATGACGCCATCATCATCGAGGCGCGCCTGACCACGCCCACGGCGGTCTGTTCCTGCTGCGCCGCCGCCGCCAGTCGGCGGCAGAGCCAGTATCTGCGGACGCTCGCCGATCTGCCCTGGCAGGGCGTTCCCGTCGTGGTGCGCCTCGTGGTCCGGCGCTTCTGGTGCGACAACCCCGTGTGCCCGCGCGTGATCTTCGCCGAGCGCGTGCCCACCCTCGCGACGCCCTATGCCCGTAAGACGCAGCGCCTGCTGATGGTGCTGACGCAGCTCGGCTTCGCGCTCGGCGGCGAGGGCGGTCGGCGCTTGCTCACCATCCTGGGGATGCCCGCGAGCGGGGATACGCTCCTGCGGCTGGTGCGCCGCGCGGCGGTCGTCCCCGCCGCCACGCCGACGGCCATCGGCATCGACGATTTCGCCCTGCGGCGTGGGCAGCGCTACGGCACCCTGATCATCGATCTGGCCACCCACCGGCCCGTGGACGTCCTGCCCGAGCGCAGCGCCGCGGCGGTCGCCGCCTGGCTCCGCGCGCATCCCGGCACGCCCGGCCACGACATAGGGAGACACATTCCGGTCATATCGCTGGCCGATGGAATGGTGGTTGACACGGCCGCCATACCGCGCTAGAACATGTACGTACACATCCGGAGGCGTGCATACTGCGAGCTAGAGTAGGTGATGCCGTCAGTCAAACGACCCCAGCGGGAAGCGACCGAGGATTGGGAGCAGCTGCGCCTGTATGCGGCGTGGCCGCAGCAGGTGGCGTACGAGCTGCTCCGGCCCATCGTCCTCTTCGGGCGAACGCCCGCGGCGCGCGCGGCGGAAACCGGCGTCCCGGAACGCACGCTGCGGCGGAAAGCCGACCGCTTCGACGCGGTGGGCATGGCCAGCGTCTTCGAGGCGGCAACCCCGACGACGCACGACCGACGCGTCCTCGCGCCCGCGATCCGCCAGGCGATCCTCGACCTGAAAGGGGAGTACGCGCCCCTCCGCGCCCATGAGATCGCCATCATCTGCGAGCAGCGCTTCCACCGCCCGGTTGGCCATCACACCGTGCAGCGTGTCCTCGCGGGCGCGGCCGTGCCGACACCGGCCACGTGACGCTTCCCACGCTACCGCGACATCGTCGACCCGGTCGAGCGCCGTCTCGCCGTGGTGCGCCTCTATCTGGAGGGGTGGAACATCGCCAGCATCGCCGGCTATCTGGCGACCAAGCGGGATCGCGTCT
>JAABUN010008228.1_pt1 | contig 10767 bp, 11 predicted proteins | sample 5559311 | NCBI WGS metagenome assembly JAABUN01 (sample SAMN10711877, study PRJNA513370) | rock metagenome | isolation source: Antarctica rocks | place: Antarctica: Victoria Land, Siegfried Peak sud
CTGCGAGATGCCCTTCCAGTTTGGTCAACAGGTTCCTTAGACAGTCCCTATTTTCCAAGCAGGCAAGGGCATCCGTGCGTTACGCCACGCTCAACCCACCAACTTCATCGGTGGATCCAGGCTTAGACAGACCCCGGATGCCTGTCACCGGATGCCGATCGGCTACCGATGACCGCCTGCTGGGCGCCGCGCTTCGACCGAAGGCGCCGTGCTTCGGTCTTTTCTGGGACGACTCAAGGACGCGGCCGGTGTCGCGTCACTTTGGCGACTGATCCATCGGGCGCGAACCTTTTCCATTCGCCGACCTTCTTGCCCATGTGGAAGTCGCCCTCGTCGATCTGCGAGCCGTCGGCCGACCAGCGTTGCCAGGTGCCGTGCTTTTCACCCTCGAGGAAGCCGCCGCGTTGCATTGCCTCACCACCTTTCCGGTACCAGACCCAGGGCGCGTGCAAGGCCCCGTCTTTGTACTCGCCATCGGAGCGCAGATCTCCGTTGTCTGATCGGTGTTGCCAGGTCCCGACGCGCTGCCCGTTGCGGTAGGTGCCGATCATGTAGCCGCCGTGATCGTCTCGCTCGCGCCATAACCCGGTCTTCTGGCCAGCATTGTTGCTCCGGTTCGGTGCCGAACCATTGCCGGTTCCGTCGGTCATGCCCCACTCCTGTGTGCGGTCTTGGCCTCCGTTTGGGAACCCGGTCCTGCGATCATGATCAGGTTCCCGCATGTGTCGTCCAGGACCGCGGACACCATCGGGCCCACCTCCAGTGGCGGCTGTACGAAGGTCACGCCCCTGGCTGTGAGTTCGGCGTAGGTCTTCTCCGGGTCCTTTACAGCGAACGACGTCGCGGGGATCCCGTCTTCCATCAGTGCCTGCTTGTAGGCCTTGGCTGCTTCGTGGTTGTCCGGCTCCAGGAGGAGCTCGACTCCGTCCGGGTCGGAGGGGCTCACCACCGTAAGCCACCGGAACGCGCCGGCAGGCAAGTCGTTCTTGGGCAGGAACCCCAGCTTATCGGTGTAGAAGGCCAAGGCCTTGTCCTGGTCGTCGACGAACACGCTGGTCACATTGATCCTAAGCACGTCAGCTCTCCTGTCTCGAGGGGCAGTCCATCGGTGGCCGATCCGTTCCATCTCTTCGGTGCGCAGAAAGTGCAGCTTCGTCCGACCTTCGCGTCTCACCTGGAGCAGCCCGGCCACTTCCAGCACCTTCAGATGATGGGAGACCCCCTGCCGCGTGATCGCGATGCCGTGGCGCGTGATCAGCCGGGTGCAGAGTTCGAACAGCGCCTGACCATCGCGGTCCGCCAACTCATCGAGCAGCAGGCGCCTGGTCGGATCTCCCAGAGCGGCAAAAAGGTCGTCCATCTCCACGAAACATAGGCAAGTGACGCCTTGCACGTCAAGTGTGGCCAGCTACGGCCATGGCCCAGATCGATGGCGGCTTCAGGTCGCAGGGGTGTGCAGGTCGTTCAGGTTCACCGAGCCGTGCAGCGTTGATGAAATCGGGTCGCGGTCTTGGTCCAGTCGTAGAGATCCTGTCCGGCACGCCCCGCAGGCCGAACGTCTATCGGGAAGGCCGCAGGTCAGCGGGGGGTGGGTTGGCGGTCTTGTCCCGTAGAAGCCGTCCGGGTTGAATTCCCGATCAGGGGGGTCATGCGGCACATGACGACTGGCGTCCCACTTCCTTAGAAGTGGGACGGGTCGGGTCGCGTGACACCTGCCGACCACCTTGAACCGGCCCGGGGGTCCCACAAGTCAGGCCCATTAGTACGTGCCGCAAGGCCCGTACGGACACGACCTCCGGTACGGTCAGTGGATGGAGCTCGGGTACGCGCGGGTCTCGACCGCTAAACAGGACCTCGACCGACAAGTCGATGCTCTCCACCAGGCGGGGATCCCGGCGGAGCGGATCTACCTCGACAAAAAGTCCGGGGCGACCACCGACCGGCCCGGCCTCAAGGCAGCGCTGGCGTACGCCCGCGATGGTGACGTCATCGTGGTCCACACCCTGGATCGGCTCGGCCGGACCGTGCGCGACACTCTCAACCTCATTCATGACTTGGCCGAGCGCGGGGTCGGGGTGCGGAACCTGGCCGACCCGATCCGGATTGACTCGGCCAACCCGAGCGACCCGATGGCCCAGCTGGCGGTTGTGCTCCTCGCTCTGTTTGGGCAGATGGAACGCACCTACACCCTGGAGCGGGCAGCACACGCCCGAGCGGTTGCGACCGCCAAGGGCCGGCGCATCGGCCGCCCGACCGTGGTTGACCCTGACAAGCTCGCCTATGCGGCGCACCTACGCGAGACCGGGCACAGCGTCGCCGAGATTGTCGCGAAGAGCGGCATCGCCCGCACCAGCCTTTACCGGCACCTCCCACCCCGACCAGCCGCGCAGCACACCGAAGCGCCCACGGACGAAGATCGTTAGTCAAGGCCGTGAAGACTGCGCTGCTGAGCGAGCTCGACGAGCAGCAGCGCACTGTGGTCATGCAGCGCTGGCAAGTCCTGCGCCCTACCGTTGAGGACGGCGTTCCCCTGACCGTCGCGGCCCGCGAGGCCGGCGTGCCACTGCGGTCGGCCCAACGCTGGCTGACCCGCTACCGCAACGGCGGGCTGGCAGCTTTGGCCCGGACCACCCGATCCGACCAGGGCAACCGCCGCACCCCAGATGAATTGGTGGCGCTCATCGAGGGCCTGGCACTGCGTCGGCCCCGCCCGACGATCGCGAGCATCACCCGCTGGGCACAACAAGCGGCCAGCGCGCACGGTTGGCCCATCCCGTCCTACAGCACTGTCTACGCGATCGTGACCGGGCTCGACCCACACCTGCTGACCCTGGCCCACGACGGGTCGGTGGCACTGCGGGATCGATACGAACTGGTCTACCGGCGCCAGAGCGAACTGCCGAACCAGATCTGGCAGGCCGACCACACCGAGCTGGACCTGCTCGTGCTCGACCACGCCGGCGCAGCGGCACGGCCGTGGCTGACCGGCGTGCTCGATGACTGCTCCCGGGCGGTTGCCGGCTACAGCGTCTTCCTCGGTGCTCCTTCTGCACTCAACCTGTCCCTGGCGCTACGGCAGGCCATCTGGCACAAAAGCGACCCCGCCTGGGCGGTCCACGGGCTGCCCGACGTGCTGTACGCCGATCACGGCAGCGACTTCACCAGCGATCACCTCGCCCAAGTCGCTGCCGACCTCCACATGAAGCTGGTGGACTCAACGGTCGCGCACCCGCAGGGCCGCGGCAAGCTCGAGCGGTTCTTTGGCACGATCACGACCGAGCTACTGCCCGACCTTCCCGGCCACCTTGTCCGCGGTAAGCCGACCAGCCCGCCTGGGTTGAGCCTTCCGCAGCTGGACATCGCGATCCGAGAGTGGATCACCGCCACATACCACCCGCGGTCGCACAGCGAGACCGGCCGGTCACCGGAGCAGGCCTGGCTCGGCGACGGCTGGCTGCCCCGAACCCCCGACACCCTCGAGCAGCTCGATCTGCTCCTGGTGATGGTCGCCAAGGCGCGCATCGTGCACCGCGATGGCATCCGCTTCCAAGGCCTGCGCTTCCTTGAACCCACGCTGGCCGCCTACGTCGGAGAACCCGTCACCATCCGCTACGACCCCCGCGACCTCGGCGAGATCCGGGTCTACCACCACAACCGGTTCCTGTGCCGCGCGATCAGCCCCGAGCACGCCGGCCAGGCCATCACGCTCAAAGACATCCAGACCGCACGCAACGCCCACCGACGAGCACTGCGCGAGCAGCTCAGCCAACGACGAGCCGCAGTCGCCGAGTACCTCCCATCACACCCCGCCGCCGCCAAGGCCCCACCGGCGCCACGACGAACTGACCCAGCGCCTGGTCAACCGCCCCGTGCTCGGTTGCACACCTACCTGGAGGACAAGACTTGACGACGACCAGCGCCCGCTCGCGGCGTAGTACAGGCACGTTCATCGCCACCAAGGAGCATCGGCGCTTCGTCGAATTCGCCGACGCTGTCCGCCGCGAGAGCTACATCGGGCTGTGCTTCGGCCCCGCCGGTGTCGGCAAGACCCTCTCGGCCCGGCGCTACACCCACTGGGACAGCGCCGAGACGCTCCTCGAGCAGTGGGGACCTCGCCAGGAAAGCGATCCCGCCGTCTACGCCTCCCTCGCCAGATCCCGAGCGGTGTTCTACACACCCAGCACCACCGGCACCCCCCGACAGATCGACGCCGAGCTCACGACGCTCATCAAGCGCGTCGACATTTGCATAGAGCAACACGTTCACCGCGACGAGAAGACCCTGACCGGCAACACCCCCCACTACCTCGAGCTCATCGTCGTCGATGAGGCCGACCGGCTGTCCCCGGCAGCCCTGGAGCACCTACGCGACCGGTTCGACCGCAGGCCGCTCGGGCTGCTGCTCATCGGCATGCCCGGCATAGACAAGAGCCTGTCCCGCTACCCGCAGCTATACAGCCGCATCGGCTTCGCCCACCAGTACAGGCCCCTTGGGGACGAAGAGCTCGCCTTCGTCCTCAGCCGGCACTGGCACAAGCTCGGACTCACCCTCGACCTGACAGACTTCACCGACGCTCAAGCCGTCGCGACCGTCGGACGCATCACCCGCGGCAACTTCCGCCTCGTCCACCGGCTCTTCGCCCAAGTCGAACGCGTGCTGCGAATCAACGACCTCACCGTCATCACCAGCGACGTCATTGAGACCGCCCGCAGCACCCTCGTCATCGGCGACGCATAGCTCCACAAACAGCGCCAAATACTGCTGAAGGTCACAGGCCGCCGACACGCCGAAGCCGAATCACCAAAACTCATCACCGAAACCGATCCTCACCGGAACCTGCCCTGTACCGTTTCTGGTAGCCGTAGATGTCGAGCCAGTCGAGAGGGGGCCGGTGATGGCCAGCCCGAGCAGCACCCCGACCGATGGTCGGGTGTTCTTCCGCGACATCAAGCCGTACGCCATCGTCGACAGCCTGGACCAGCTGCACGGACCCGCGGGTGGCACGGTGGCGCTGTCCCACTCGGTGCTGTGGGCGCCCGGTGGCCCGGACGTCGACCTGGACGAACCGGGCGGGATCGGCCTGGCTTACCGCGCCGTGCTGAACGAGGGGACCGTCGAGGACCTGGTGCAGATCGTCAACCGCGGGCGCCTTCTCGAGGTGTGGCCGGACCTGATGCTTGCCCGCCGGGTCCGGGAGATGTGGGAGTCCCGGTTTCCCGAACTCTCCGGGCGGCTCCCATGATCTCGATGGACGCAGTGATGGCGGAGATTGGGCGCGTACGCAGCTAGGTCAAAGCGGCGAACGAGCGGCGGCACGTGTGGTGCTTGACGATGTGTGGAGGCGCATGGGCGGGGACGCTGGCGATCCGTTGCACCGCTGCGCGCTCGCTCATGCGATGGCTGACGTTCAGGACGAGGTGCGAGAGGAGCTGGTCTGGGATCTTCGAGCGCTGGAGGCAGCCGACTCGATTAGCGATGAGCGAGCGACCGTCGCGGGGCTTTCCGGCGCCCGCGCGCTGTATCCGTCGTTGCACCTCAACCTCGGCGAGTGTTACCGGAAAGTAGGCGAACTCGCCCGCGCCCGTGAGCAGTTGCGGAGAGGCCAGGCCGCAGTAGCAGCCCTGGCTGACGACGGCTATGGACGACTGATCAGCGGCGGCCTGGACCGACTCGCGGAACGACTTTCTCTCGCACAGACCGCTGTAAGACCGTGAGGCAGCAAGCCGACCGCGCGCCACGGTCACACATGGCCGCCCCGATGAGCCAGGACAGATCGGAGCAGGACCGCGAGGTCGCCGTGCAGCGTGAGGTGGCCAGGATCGCCTTGGCCGGTGTCGACGGGTTCGCTTTGGCCGGGTCCGGCGCGATCCGTGAGCACGGCATCATCGAGCGACGGACCGAGGACGTCGACCTGTTCACCACCAGCCAGGACGTGCCGGCGTTCAGCGCGGCGGTGGACCAGGTGGCTGACCAGCTGCGGGGGAGTGGCTACCGGGTCGACCAGACCCGTCAGGCGCCGCAGTACGCGCGGCTGCGCGTGGCGGCCGGGGACGGGCTGCAGCTCGATGTCGATCTGGGTGTGGACTGGCGCCGTGACGACCCAGTGACTCTCGACGTGGGGCCGGTGCTGAGCTTGGCTGATGCGGTCGGCAGCAAGGTCGGCGCCCTGTACAGCCGAGCCGAGCCCCGCGACTACCTCGACGTCGACGCCATCCGCGCGTCCGGGCGCTTCAGCGACGAGCAGCTGCTCACCGCGGCCGCCGAACGGGACGCCGGTTTCGAGGTCGGCATGTTTGCCCAGCAGCTCGCCGGCGTCAGCCGGATCACGCTGGCCGATGTGCGTCGCTACGGCGTGACCGCCGAGCAACTGGAGAACATCAAGACCCGGTGCACACGGTGGGCCGTCGAGCTGCAAGGGCAGCGCACCAACGACCCCGCGGCCGGTGTGAGTAGTGAGGAGTTGCGAGGTCTGATCGAACAACGACAGGCCGGTTTCCCAACACCGGCCACCGAGGCCACCCGTCGCCAGCCCGGCTCGCAGGCCCGGCAGCACCACAAGGACCCGCATCGGGGGACCGAGTTGTAACCACCGTTGGCTACGCCCGAGTGTCGACCCGGGACCATGACCCCGCCGCGCAGGATCATGAGCTGACCGAGGCGGACGCGGCCCGGGTGTTCGTCGACCACGATGGCCATCCAGACCATCACCGAACTGCACGAGCGCGGGGTGAACATCAAGAGCCTGACCGAACCCGACATCGACACCACGACCCCGATGGGCCGTGCCCTGTTCGGCATCGTCGCAGTGTTCGCGCAGCTGCGCATCGACACCATCCGCGACAACACCCGAGGCGGCCTGGCGCTTCCTCGGTTACCCGCGCGCTCGCCCGTCACGACCAGAAGAACCCAGCGGTGGTGCGTTCGTGCGGCTTCCGCTGAGGCCACGATCTCCGAGAAGCGGGCCTTGGCGTCCGCCGACGTCGTCACAGCCATGACCAGAATTATGACCACTTTGGGTTGGGGCGCCGCCGATCAGTCGAGGTCGAGCTCAGGCCTGAGCTGGGGTCGCAGCCGGATCACGCTGCCGAGGGGCCAGGAAATGCTGGTGCCCGGCAGGATTCGCAGCTCCAGCTGCTCGGCGTGACCGGCTCCCAGGGCTGCCTCGACCGGCTCGATCGGCAGCACCGTCTCGGCGGAGAAGGTGGTGTGCACGATCTCGTAGGCCTGTTTCGTGTTGGGTGCCGTCTCGATGACCAGGCACGGCTCGTCCGCTCGGCTGCTGGCGCCGACGCCGTCGTCGCCGCTGTGGAACACGGCCAGAGTCTCGATGTCCGCCCGCCCAGCCGCGAGCGCGAATGACCGACGGTTCCCGGACCGTCGCCTGGGGCGCTCGATGAGCACCAGCGAGTAGGTGCTGTCGAGGGGTAGCCGTTTGCCGTAGTACGGCTGAGAGCCGCCGGTCAGCATGGACGCCGTGGCCACGGCCAGTTGGACCCCGGCGGACGCGAGCCGGTTGCGCAACCTCCCGCGGCTTGCCGGCTTGAACCCCGATATTGCCTGGCTCAGGTGACGGGCGACGTGATCCGCACCGAGATATCGGCGGGTTGCACGCCGCGTCACCACGGGCGAGGGTGGCGCCGGTGGACCCGTCGGTCACTTCCCAGCGGACGACGCCAAGCGGCTTCGGTTCAACGGCAGCGGTCACGGCTCTCCTTCGCTCGTCAGCGATTCGGCCCAGGCGCGGTGCAACGCCGCGTAGCGTCCGGAGCGGTTGGTCAGGAGCTCGGCCGGGCTGCCGTCCTCGACGATCCGGCCGTGCTCGAGCACCAGCACCCGGTCGGCGATCTCCACCGTGCTCAGCCGGTGGGCGATGATCACCGCCGTACGGTCGACCAAGATCGTCTGCAGCGCCCGCTGGACCAACCGCTCACTGGGCACGTCGAGACTGGAGGTGGCCTCGTCCAAGATCAACACCGCCGGGTCGGCCAGGAAGGCCCGAGCGAAGGTGATCAGCTGCCGCTGGCCCGCCGACAGCCGGGAGCCCCGCTTGGCCACGTCGGTGTCGTAGCCCTGCGGCAGCCCGGCGATGAACCCGTGCACCCCGACCGCCCGGGCGGCCTCCTCGATCTCGGCCCGGCTGGCCGACGGCTTGCCGAAGGCGATGTTGTCGGCGATGGTCCCGTCAAACATGAAGTTCTCCTGGGTCACCATCACCACCGCCCGGCGCAGGTCGTCGTCAGCGAGGCCGCGGAGGTCTATGCCGTCCAGGGTGACCCGGCCCGCCCCGGGGTCGTAGAAGCGGGCCATCAGCTTGGCGATGGTCGTCTTGCCCGCGCCGGTGGTGCCGACCAGGGCCACCGTCTGTCCGGCTGGGATGTGCAGCTCCAGGTCCGGCAGCACGGTTCGGCCCTTCGCGTACGCAAAGTGCGCGTGATCCAGGCGGAGCTCACCGCGAGCCGCGGGCAGTGGCACCGGATGCGTCGGTTCGACCACCGTGGGCTGCTCCTCGAGCACCCCGGAGAGCTTCTCCAGCGCCGAGGAGGCCGACTGGAAGGTGTTGTAGAACTGGCTGATGTCCTGCATGGGCTCGAAGAACATCCGCAGGTAGAGCAGGAACGCGGCCAGCACCCCGACCGTCATGTCGCCCTCGATGACCCGGTAGCCGCCGTAGAGCAGCACCACGCCGATGGTCAGGTTGCCGATCAGCTTGATGCCGGGCATGAAGATGGCGACGAGCTTGAACGAGTCGATGTTGGCATCTCGGTAACGCCCGGCGACGTCGGTGAACACCTCGGCGTTGCGGTGCTCGCGGCGGTAGGCGGTGACAGCCTTGATGCCGGTCATCGTCTCGATGAACTGGACAATGGTCAGCGCCGAGGTCTCGCGGACCTTCCGGTACGTCTTCGACGAGGCGCGGGAGAACCAGCGGACCAGCAGCATCAGCACCGGGAAGCAGACCAGACAGACCGCCCCCAGCCGGAAGTCCAGCACCAGCAGCAGCACGCCGACCCCCACCAAGGTCAGAGCAGCGCTGACCAGGCTGTCGAAGCCGTTCGCCAGCAGCTCCATGATCGCGTCGATGTCGCTGGTGAGCCGGGAGACCACCCGACCCGTGGTGTAGCGGTCGTGGAAGCGGACGTCGAGGTGCTGGAAGTGCCGGAACACCCGGCGCCGCAGCTCCAGCAGCACCCGCTGCCCGACCGTGCCGGAGTTGCGCAGGAAGAACACTCGCCCGGCACCCTGCAGCAGGACGGCACCGGCCATCAGGGCGACCGTCTCGTACAGCAACCGCCCGCCGCTCCCGTCCAGCAACGGCGGCACGCCGAGGTCGATGCCGCGGCGGACCAGCCAGGGGATGCTGAGGCGGGCGGCATTCTCGAGGACGACGGCTAGGATCAGCACCCAGATCCAGCGGGCGTACGGCCGCAGCAGGTCCCCCAGCAACACCCGGCTACGGCGACGCAGGAAGACCGTGCCGCGCTCGCCGACGTCGTCGTTCTCCTCGGCGGCCACCCCGCGCCACTCATCGATCGGGGACCCGGTGGCCGTGGTCGACGTCATCGCGCCCCCTCCAGCAACAGCTCGTCGAGGTCGTCGGTGTACTCGGCTGACAGCAGCGCCCGGTATTCGGGAACCCGGCCCAGCAGGTCGGCGTGGGTCCCGACGTGGCTGATCGTGCCGCCGGACAGCATGGCGACCCGGTCGGCCAGCAGGACGGTGGACGCCCGGTGCGCGACGACGATGCCGGTGACGCCGGTCAGCACCCGTTGCAGCGCCTCCTCGACCAGGGCCTCGGTGTGAATGTCCAAGGCGGACAGGGTGTCGTCCAGTACGAGAACAGTGGGCTTGGCCAGGACTGCGCGGGCCAGCGCGAGCCGCTGCCGCTGGCCACCGGACAGGCTCATGCCCTGCTCGCCGATCCGGGTGGCGAGACCCCAGGGCAGATCGTGCACGAAGTGCGCTTGGGCCACGTCGATGGCCTCCTCGACGTCGGCGTCGCTGGCGTCGGGGCGACCCAGGGTCAGGTTCTCCCGGGCCGACATGGAGAACAGGGTGGGGTCCTCGAAGGCGATGGCCACCACCCGGCGCAACTGCTCCAGGGGGAGGTCACGGATGTCGACGCCGTCGATGGTGATCCGGCCGGCGGTGACGTCGTACAACCGCGGCACCAGCATGGTGAGCACACTCTTGCCCGAGCCGGTGGCGCCGACCAGGGCCACGGTCTCACCCGGTTCGATCTCGAGGTCCACGTCGCTCAGCACATCGGTGTCGGAGTCGGCGAAGCGGAACCCGACACCTTCGAAGCGCAGCCGGCCCCGCACCCGCTCGAGAGTGCGCGAGCCGCCGGTGATCTCGTTCTCCGAGTCGAAGATCTCCGCGATCCGGTCCGCCGCGGTCATCGACTCCTGGGCCTGGGCCAGCAGGAAGCCGAGCGCGGTGACCGGCCAGACCAGCGACAGCATCAAGGTGATGAACGCGACCAGGGTTCCCAGGGTGATCCGCTGCTGTCCGGCCGCGACGGCCCCGAGACCCAGCACCAGGATGAGGGTGAGGTTGGGGATCACCGCGAGCAGGGTCTGGAAGCGGGCACTCAGTTGCACCCGCTCGACGGAGGTGTCGAAAAGCGCGACGCTGCGGGCGTCGAAGGTGGCGAAGATGTGCCGGCCCCGCCCGAACGCCTTGATGGAGCGGAGCCCGTACGCCCCCTCCTCGACGGTGGACGCGACGTCACCCGTCTGATCCTGCACCCGCCTCGACAGCCGCGTG
>JAABUN010008229.1_pt1 | contig 10766 bp, 9 predicted proteins | sample 5559311 | NCBI WGS metagenome assembly JAABUN01 (sample SAMN10711877, study PRJNA513370) | rock metagenome | isolation source: Antarctica rocks | place: Antarctica: Victoria Land, Siegfried Peak sud
CCTACGTCGCCCTCGCCGAGATGACCGATGCCACCGCCCTACTGACCACCGACGCCCGTCTGGCTCGCGCGCCCGGACCCCGGTGCACCATCCAGCTACTGTGACCACCCAGCCGGGATCGGCTCGGGCGTCCGCTTGCCGATCGCTCAACAGAACCGCGTTCCCCACTTTCGGTACTGTGCCCAGGCAACGATGGACAAATCAGCCGCCACGGGATCCCCTCGCGGCCACGAACGGCGCCCGTCCACCCACGAGTGGAGAGCGAGATCATCACCGCAGGCGATTCCTCATACGGGAATCGAGGCCAGAGCTCTGACGAAACCCAGCAGTTCGGTCGGCTTGGGCTTCACCGCAAGCAAAACGCTCCGCCGGGCGGAAACCGAAGCTGCCGACTCAGCTCAACAGTTGTTGGGTTTGTGTGGATGGGGGGTCTAGCCTTTCCTCGATCTGCTGGGCGAGGGCGGCCAGCGAGGCCTGCTCGGCGGAATCGAAGGGTTGTGCGTCGATGGTGGCGCGCAACCGTTCGAGGTGGTCCCGCACGACCGGCCGCTGGCCGGTGCTCACGCGGTGGCTGAGATCGAGCAGGACCTGGGCGATGCGCTCAAGAACCTGGGGGTCCTGGGCGCCGTAGCGTCGCGGCTGGGAGAGGCCGAGGTCGACGTAGCTCGCCAGGTCGGGCCGGGCTAGCTCCACCCGGGCCCGGTCGTCGTGGTCGCGCAGCAGGACGGGGCCGAGGTCGCGGTCGGTGAGGTCGCACAGGAACGAGGAGATATGTCCCAACGTGTGGATCGCGGTCGTGGGGTCGTTGATGCCGGGTGAGAGTGCTTTGCTTGCGACGTCAGCCAGCTGGCGCAGCCCGTAGCCCACGTCTTGGGACTTGGTCCGTTCGAAGCCCAGGTGGACGCACCCGGCGACCCGGTCATCGATCCGATCAGCGACTTCTTGGCTGAGGCTTCCTGACGTGAGCGGCCATGCGGTGCCTAGGGGGGTCCCGCGGACCACATACCTGCCCGGGTGGACATCGAGTCTGACTATCGCGTCCTCGTCCACGGCCACGCGCAGGAGTCGCTTCTGATCGAGACGGTTCACGAAACCATCGCCACCGGCGAGTAGACGTACCGCGTTAATGGGTGGCCGCAGGGTGGGCGGCTGGTCACCGACCGCGGGATCCCGCTCGCCCAGCACGGCCTGCATGGTGCCCGAGGCTTCGCGATGCACATTGCGCACCATCGACTCGACCCGGATCAGCTCGGTGAGGTGGGCTAAGAACAGCACGAGCGCGACCACGCTGGCCACCGCGAGTAGGAAGGCCACGGTGACCGCGAATTTGGGAACGAACTCGCTTTGATCACCTGCGCCGGCGCTGCGCACCGTGCGGAGCACTGTCAGCGCGAAGGTGAAGGTGGCTAGGAAGAGAGCGAGGGTGCCCTGGACGAACTGGTCGCTGGCGAAGCTTCGCAACAGTCGCGGCGAGAACTGGCTGCTGGCCAGCTGCAAGGTCACCACCGTCAGCGAGAAGGTCAACGAGGTCACCGTGATCAGCGAGGAAGCGATCGCGGCGAGCAAGGTACGGGCAGCGCCCGCATCACCCCCGAAGAGCCACTCACTCGCCGTGGGCGACAATTCCCCGCCCACCGCGGCATCGACCTCTGGCAACCCCACGCCCAGCAGCAGCGCGGCTATCACAGCGGCAGTGGGAATAGGCCACAGCTGGGTCTGGATAGTGTCGCCAACGGTGATGCGCGAGGTGCTCATGTGCGCATCATCGCAGCAGGCCACCCGGCCCCGACCATCAAGACGCCCACCCAGGCAGCAACCACCCCGACAACCGGGTGCAGATCCATGGCCGGAACAGGATCGGCGCTGGGGACGGCGTTCGGCCTCAGTTCTTGGTGTCGAACATGGCGGCGATGGGCTCGATGTCTTGAGGTGAACCGGTTGGGGCGGTGACGCGCAGGACGGGTTGCCCATTTTCCTCCGTCACCGTCCAGCTGACGAACGCGCAGCACACTCGTTCTTCGGCGACCAGGTCCTGTAACTCGGCCAGTACCTCTAGGCCAGGCTGGTAGCGGACCTCGAATTCGCCATTGGTGAGTTGGGCGACGGGGACTGCGATCTGGTGCAGGTGCTGCCAACGTTGCAGTCGCGATGGCCCGTCGCTCGCGCCGAGCGTACAGGCCACGGGTAGCTCGCCACTCTGAGCGGCTCCAGAAAAATCATCCATCTGTCCCATTGGCTACCTCGACCGTCCCGACGTCAAGATTCGCCGCAAGGGTCGTCATGTGGGACCCGGTGGGTCTTAGGGTGTGCGGGTGGACTTGGACCCTGATGTGTCGCTGGACCGGTTGTATGTCTTGTTGGCCGGTGGTGGCGATGGTGAGCGTGGCCCTATTTCTTAGGTGGCGGCGACCGTTTCGGGGCAGACTGAGCCCATGAGGCCCTTTGACCGTGTTGTCGTCATTTACAACCCGAACAGCACCGGCAATGCCCCCCAGTTGGCGGATCAGCTACGTGACGATTTGGCTGATCAGCTACCAGAGTTGTCGGTGGTGATGTCTCCCACTCAGCACGGGGGGCATGGTCGAGAGCTTGCTGAGGCAGCCGCAGCAGATGGTCGACCGTTGGTCGTGTCGGTCAGCGGTGATGGTGGTTACAACGAAGTCGTGGACGGACTCATACGCGCTGGCAACGATTTCGCTGTTGCTGCGGTGTTAGCTGCTGGCAACGCCAATGATCACCGCCGCACCACTGCCGATCACGACCTGGTGGGCGCGATCGTGTCTGGCGAGGTGCACCGGATCGACCTTCTGCGGCTGACCATCGGCAAAGGGGCAGACGCTGAAGTCCAGTACGCGCACTCCTATATTGGGTTAGGGCTGACGCCGGTCGTCGCGATCGACTTAGAAAAGGGCGGCAAGGGTTCCTTCGCGGAGATCGTGTCTGTCGTGCGGACGTTCTCGAAGTTTCGGCCGTTCCCGATCGTTCTGCAGGACGGTAGCCGGAAACGGTTCGACAGTCTCGTGTTCGCCAACATCAACCAAATGGCGAAGTACGCCACGCTGAGCGACTCGGGAACCCCGGATGACGGGAAGTTTGAGGTGATCACCGTGGTCCACACCGCTAAATGGCGGGTCTTGACGGTGGCCATCAAAGCCGCGACCTCAGGCTTGGGCCCTCAACCGAGTGCCACCCACTACGAGTTCACCCCCATCAAACCGACTCCGTTACAGCTCGACGGTGAACTGCGCACCCTGGAACCAGGCGTCACCGTCAGCATCGATATTGCACCCCACGCCTTGGCGACCATCACCTGATAGTGCGCACGAAGTACGCACACGAGTTTATCCGTAGCCGCCTGTAAGGCGCCCGGTTAAGGATTGCCTGCTCGGATTGACCGATGGCCCTTGACCTCTCAGGCTGCCGACCGCCGCTCATGGAGTATCGTCGTCGGACAGGTATCAACAGGAGGAAACGATGGGTCTTGTCTCGAGTTTTGCCCGCCGCTTTACCGGTGGCCGCCGCACCACGTCACCGGGCCCCACCTCGTCAGGGGTTGGCTCACCGACCAGAGGTGGAGGTGGCATGGGGCGGATCGTTGGCCGTCTGACCGGTCGGGGACGACGCCTCTGAACTGATCTCGACCACTCACTCCAACGTCACACTCGGGACCGCCCGTTAAAGGATCGCTAACCGCTGACGGTTCGGCTATCGGGCGCAGTCGCTAATGTCATCCTCGTGCTGGTGCGCCGCAACCGCCTCGCCGTTGTCCAGTCAGGTGACGTCGATGGCTGCACTCGTTGGGCGAGTGCGGAATGTCGCCATCGACATCGCGACCTGACAGATGCGAAGCCGGCGAGAGCGTGATCAGGTCGCGAAGCGGTCAGGCCTTGGTCTGCATGGTGGCGCGGGCGGGGTTGCCCTGTGCTTCGGCCTTGGGGTCTTTGTCGTCCTGCTTCGCGCGGACACCCGACTCGACCCGGTCACCGAGGTCCTTGTCGACGTTGCGCCAGTACGCGAAGGCCCGGTTCAAGACGGGTTCGCTGACACCGTTGAGGAGGTGGCCGACGATGTTGTCGACCAGTCGATCGCGACTAGCGTCGTCGAGGACCTCGCGGACCATGGTGCCGGCTTGGCCCCAGTCGTCGTCATCGACGCGAAGCGTGTACGCAGTGCGCACCATCTCGCCGTCGGCGTACCAGAGGCCGCCGTCGTCGGTGCGGGTCGGGTCGGCCGTGGGACCACCGTAGGAGTTCGGTGCGTACACGGGATCGGCGACGTTTTGCATCCGCATGTGGCCGTCCTTGGAGTAGCTGTGCACCGGCACGATCGGTTGGTTGACTGGGATCTGCCGGTAGTTCGCGCCGAGCCGTGCCCGGTGCGCGTCGGCGTAACTGAACCCGCGGGCGAGCAGCATCTTGTCCGGGGAGAGCCCGGTGCCAGCCACGAGGTTGTTGGGTTCGAACGCGGCTTGCTCGATCTCCGTGTGGTGGTCGGTCACGTTGCGGTTGAGCGTCATCCGGCCGACTTCCTGCAAGGGGTAGTCGGAGTGCGGCCAGACCTTGGTGAGGTCGAACGGGTTGAACCGGTAGGTCTTGGCGTCCTCGAACGGCATGATCTGCATGTGTAGCGTCCAGTGGGGGAACTCCCCGGCCTCGATGTGCTCGTAAAGGTCACGCTGGTGGTAGTCGGTGTCCGCCGAGGCCATCTGATCGGCCTCGTCCTGGGTGAAGCACTCGACACCCTGGTCGGTCTTGAAGTGGTACTTCACCCAGAACCTCTCGCCCTGGGCGTTGATCCACATGTAGGTGTGGCTGGAGTAGCCGTTCATGTGCCGCCAACTGCGCGGGATGCCGCGGTCACCCATGAGCCAGGTGACCTGATGTGCCGACTCCGGCACGAGCGTCCAGAAGTCCCACTGCATGTCGTGGTCGCGCAGGTTGTTGGCCGCGCGGCGCTTCTGCGATCGGATGAAATGCTGGAACTTCATCGGGTCGCGCATGAAGAACACCGGGGTGTTGTTACCGACGAGGTCGAAGTTCCCCTCGGTGGTGTAGAACTTCAGCGAAAAGCCGCGCGGGTCGCGCCACGTATCGGGGCTGCCTCGCTCGCCAGCGACAGTGGAGAAGCGGGCGAGCATCTCGGTCCTGGTGCCAGGTTGGAAGAGGGCCGCCCGGGTGTAGGCGCTCACGTCCTGGGTCACCTCGAAGGTGCCGAAGGCACCGCCTCCCTTCGCGTGCGGTTGACGCTCCGGAATGCGCTCCCGGTTAAACATCGCCATCTGCTCAATCAGGTAGTGGTCGTTCAGCAGCAACGGGCCGTCCGGGCCGACCGACAGCGACTTCTCGTCGCTGGCGACCGGGATCCCGGCGTCGGTGGTGGTCGGGGGAGATTCCTCTGTGGTCACGCGAACAGCTCCTTGTTTCCTTGAGAATCTTCCTCTTGGCAATCGGGGCACAAACCCCAGAAGAGAACTTCGGCTTCGTCCACCTCGTAGCAAGCATCGTCGCTCGGGGTCAGGCACGGGCCAGCCCCGACAAAGCAGTCGACGTCAGTCGTCCGCCCGCATGCGCGACAAACCAGGTGGTGGTGGTTGTCGCCGGTTCGGATCTCGAACCGGGCGGGCGAACCGGCAGGCTCGATACGCCGCACCAGGCCGGCACCGACACACGCCTCCAACACGTCGTAGATGGCCTGGGTGGACACCGCGCCCAGACGGTCTTGGACCCCACTCCTCACCACAGTCACGCTGGCATGCGGGAACTCGGCGAGCACGTCCAAGACGGCGAGCCGCTGCGCCGTGACGCGCAGGCCCGCCCCGCGCAACACGTCCTCGCTCGCCCGAACCATCACATCGCCAACCTGCTCCTCTTTCTGGAATAAGTCAAGATAATGCACGTGGACCCAGCGCTGGCCCACCGGGCACAGACCCAACAAGAAGGCTTCATGTCGCACCACTCGGCGACGGCGTCCAGCGTCAGGACATCGGCCAAGTCGTGCGGCAGGGCCGAGCGCAGCGACTTGAGCGCTTACGGAACTCGAAACGGATCGATGAGGTGCTTCGCGGGTTGAGCAGCACTCTGGCGAGCCTGGCGTCTTGTTCACCGTTGGCAGCGACGAATACTTCCGCAAAGCCGCGGCGATGCTCGCTGCGCGCGCCCGGCTCGAATGGGTACGAACCGAAGGGAGGTCAGCCGAGGGGCGCCGTCAGCTCGACGTTGATGTCGTCCGGGTCTTGGAACGACAGGATCGCCATACCAGCATCGGTCAGGTCGTTGATCTCGCCATGCTTGATACCGACCTCGGCCAGCGCCGCTGCGGCGCTCTCGAGATCAGCGCGAGAATCGACCGCGAAACTGACGTGGTCAAGCCCGGCGCGCTGGGCGTCGAAGCCGGCGCTGCCCACCGGCCGTAGACCGAACAGCGTGCCCTGCGGCGTCTGGTAGACGGTCCCCCCGTAGAACTTCTCCGGCGAGTCCTTGACGCCGGGTTCATCGACTGAGTCGGACTCGTCAATCGCAGTGGGCCAACCAAAGACCTGATCGTAGAATGCTTTAGAGCGCGCGATGTCGGTGACGGTGAGCCGCACGTGGGCGAAACCGGAACTGTTGATGAGTGCCATTCCCCCACCCTAGCCACGCGGGGCGGTCACCGCTCATGGATCGTGAATCGGACCGTCCGGGGGCCGGAGGGGGCTCACATGACGAACTGCTCCGCGCTACGGTTGCCGTATGGCTCATGACGTGGTGGATCTCGCCGAGAAGTTGACTCTATTCTCCGGGCACTGGTCACCGAAAATCGTCGCGCGGCTTAACGACTACGAGATCAAGGTCGTGAAGATCAAGGGCGAGTTTGTCTGGCACACACACCAAGACACCGACGAACTCTTCCTTGTCCTCGCCGGTGAACTGACCATCCAGCTGCGCGACGGTGACGTCAACCTTCAGCCAGGCCAGTTGTTCGTCGTACCGCGCGGTATCGAGCACTGCCCGATCGCAGATGGCGAGGTCCATGCGCTGCTCATCGAGCCGGCTGAAGTCGTCAATACTGGCGATGCGGGCGGGGGCATGACCGCTTCGTACGACGACTCACTTGCGTAGGACACCAGGTCCACCGAGTCGACGCTGTCTCGTTCGCCGTCGCAGTTGGGGATCCTGTTGCGGCTGATTGTCCGCCCTTGCCCGTGGTGAGCGGTGCGGGCTTGATAGTGGGGTCGGGTGTTGCCCGATGCTCGAGTCGGCCCCACATCGTGGTCTGACCGGGCCCACCTTTGGAGGTGCGCTATGAGCGCGCTACTTGTTGGGTACGCCCGATGCTCCACCGATCAGCAAGACCTCACAGCCCAACGCGAAGCGTTGTCCGGCTTGGGTGTTGAGTTAGAGCGGATCTACGTCGACCATGGCCTAACGGGCACCAACCGGGAGCGTCCCGGTCTGCGCGAGGCGCTGGCCGCTTGTCGGTCCGGAGACACCCTGGTGGTGACCAAGCTGGACCGTCTGGCCAGGTCGCTGCCCGATGCGAGAGCGATCGCCGACGAGCTCACGACTCGTCAGATCAGCTTGAGCTTGGGCGGGTCGGTGTATGACCCCACCGACGCGGTCGGTCGGCTGTTGTTCAACGTGCTCGCGATGGTGGCTGAGTTCGAGTCCGACCTGATCCGGCTGCGCACTCGAGAGGGCATGAAAGTGGCCAAGGCCAAGGGCCGGCTGCGGGGCAAGCAGCCCAAACTCAACCGACGGCAGGAAGCACACCTCGTCTCACTCGTCCATTCCGGCGAGTACAGCACCGCCGAGGTAGCCGAACTCTTCGGCGTCGGCCGATCCACCGTCTACCGCGCCATCGACAGGCAACAGGTCGAGGCCAAGGCCGGCCTCACCGAGGCGACACCTGCACGCTGACACGAATGCACCACCCGGCGCCGGCTGTCCCGCATCCGCACCCCGGCGGGACGCTGGCGCCACCCCTGCCCGATGACGTCCTCAGACCCTTTGGCGTTCCCCTTGCGACCATCGACTCGATCCTCGTGCTCGCAGTAGGTCGGTTTGTCGGTCCGCTTCCTTAGCATGTGCTACATGAGGATGTGCGATCCGATCCGGATTAAAGGCTGGTGGTTCTTGCCAGAGTCGGCCAATGAGCGTGTGCCGGGTGTTATGACGTGGAGCCAGGTTGATGGGGTTGATCTCGAGCTCATTGGTGGAATCCACGCAAATGCGAAGCAGGGCGTCGAAGACTCTCGCACGGGTGACGACCTTATCGGGCGAGATTTTGGGGCGGTCACAATCTTCGGCGAAACCGATGCTGGTAGGCCAGTGTCTCTCTGGAACACGGAACGGCATAAGTACACCGGGGATGCCCTGGGCAACGCCAGAGAGGAATTCTGGCATGGGCCTTGGGCATGCATCGGTGCGCACATTCCCTCCGTCGATGCAGCGGAGTTGCACGATCCTGTCGTGGCGCTAGACAACCTGTACTACCTGACCGACGACGGCCGATTCTGCGCGCCCCCGTGGGCAACGATTGTGGGTGTGGATCACCCGCAGGAACTGCAGGCCGACGGCACATACCTATGGCCGTACGTCCTCCCCGTCGTTGGTGGCCTCAAAGCAAACATCGCGGTGGGCGCTACCTCGGTGGCTACGTATCGCGTCCAGACCCACGCAACGCGCCCGTGGATTAGCCCAGCTACCGAAGCGATGCCAGATCTGAAGCTTGACTTCATGACGGAGAGGAGGCGGTCCGGACCTTCCATTCGGTTAAGCGTCGGCGCCCATGTCCGGATGGAACACAGCGCAGCTGCATGGTCTGCGCAGGACATGCTCGACGCGATGAACCCTCTGAGCGCCTTGATGAGGTTGGCTACGTTTGCTGACAACGGGGTGGAATTCCTCTCGGCTAGAACCGGCGACGAGAAGCAGGTCTCTCTCCTCTGTCAGCTCGGTCACGAGAGCCAACCAGAAAAAACTGTCGAGGCTGCTGGACTGGTGTTCGATTTCAGCGACGTTGATCTGGCCTCGTTTATGTCCTCTTGGGACAAGCTGACCAATGGGCCACAAGCGACGTATGCGTGGAACGTTGTCACAGGAATGATTAGCCACTCCCCCAAGCTCGTCGAAGAGGGTGTAAGTCAGGTGCTCGCTGGGGCAGAGGGCTTTCACACGTGGTGCCTCGACCAGGGCCAGGATGTTTTGCTTCGGGATCGCCTCGTGTCGCTTCATAGCCAGCTCGACCAGGAAGTATCGACTGTACTTGGACTTGATGTTGACAGGTGGGTCGATTGGGCTGTGTGGGCACGAAACCACGTCGACCATGGAGGGGCTAAGAAGCATCGAGACCACGGTGACATCCTTCGGCTGAAGGCCATCTCCGACACAGTTCGGCTTGTTACATACCTTGTTGCGCTGGGCGAACTGTCCGTGCCCGCTGAGAGGGTAGTCACGGCGCTCCGGGAGCATCCACGCCTGCAAATCCTCGCCGGAAGATGCCAAGACATGGAAGATCTCCCGGCCCATGAGACATTGCAGACCGATCACACGTAAACGTTGGCGCTCTTGGCCGACGAGCGGGACAGCCATCTCACAAGGGATCCCATCTGCGACGAGCAGATCGATGGGTGTTGTGACTAGGCTGCCCGCTCGTGATGAGGGGGTGGGCTCGACTCGCGGGCTTAGGTAAACGCAATATCGCGGGCGGCGTAGCTGGCCTATCCTTCGGGTGTGTCGGAGTTGATGGCCCTGCCTCCGTGGCCTCTTGAGCCACCCACGTTTGGGTCCGTGCTTTTGCGGCCTTCTCGGAGGACGACGTACCCATGGTGCTCGACCTAGCGACTGATCCCTATATGCCGCTCATCGGCACGATTCCCGCCCACGCAAACGACGCGCAAGCCAGCGACTGGATCCAACGCCAACTTCGGCGACACGATGAAGGAGCCGGGTTCTCCTTTGCGATCGCCAATGCGACCAATGGCCGAGCCCTCGGCGCCGCCCGGGCTCTGGCTCACGCAACTACCTCATGGTCGCGCAACCGCTGGCTATTCAATCGCACCGCGCGACCGCGGCCACGGCCATGCAACGGACGCGCTGACGAACTTTGCTTGGCTCTTGCCCGCACTCCACCGGGTCGAACTGCAGATTGAGACATGGAACATCGGATCCGCGCGAACCGCTGAACGCGCTAGGTACGCACGCGAAGGACTAATGCGCAGCCATCAAGAAATCGGTGGCCGTCGCTGCGACATGCTGCTGTACGCCGCCACCCGCTGATTGCACCGTGTCCCGCACGGGGATCCCGATACGGGCAGGCTCAGACTCGCTCGAGTGCCTGGTGTGGTGCGGGCAGATGCACGTCGATGCTGGCTCCTGCCTTGACTACCCCTCCAGTGACGACCACGCTCATCACCCCAGCCTTGCGTACCAACCCGCCGTCCGCGTCCCGGCCCAGGACGGCCTTGAGCAGGCCAGGCCCGAAGGCATCGATCTGTGCGCACGGATTGCGCAGCCCCGTGATCTCGACCACCGCTTCTTCACCCAGGTGAAGAAGCGTCCCGCGCGCAAGGGTGAGCAGATCCACCCCCGTGGTGGTGATGTTCTCCCCGAGCTGTCCGGGTGCTACATCGAAGCCCAGCTTACGGAGTTCGGCGAACAGCTCGGCATGGATGAGGTGCACCTGGCGCAGATTGGGTTGCGTCGGGTCGGCGGCCACCCGGGAGCGGTGCTGGACGGTGACTCCGGCGTGGGCGTCACCGGCGACGCCCAGCCCGGCGACCAGGGTGA
>JAABUN010008230.1_pt1 | contig 10766 bp, 11 predicted proteins | sample 5559311 | NCBI WGS metagenome assembly JAABUN01 (sample SAMN10711877, study PRJNA513370) | rock metagenome | isolation source: Antarctica rocks | place: Antarctica: Victoria Land, Siegfried Peak sud
CACCCAAAACACCTCCTTCGCGCTTCAGCTGCGGCTGCTATGGGGGCCGGTCGCGCTGGCCGGGATAGGGTTCGCGGTGAGCGCGCTGGGCGCGTACGCGCCGGTAACGCTGACGCCGGTACCGCTCGAGTTTCTCGCCGCTGCCGTGCTGGTGCTGGCCGGGTCGTACGGGGTAATCATCGCCAAGACGCGGCTTTCCGCGCTTATCTTTGTCGGTTTGGCCGGGTTGTCGCTGGTCGCGCTGTTTGTAATGCTCCGCGCGCCCGATCTGGCGTTGACCCAGCTTCTCATCGAAACGGTGACGGTGATCTTGTTTTTGTCGGTGTTTCGCTATCTGCCTAAGCTCACCCGCTACCGGCGTTCGACCCGAACGTCTCTTCTTGACGCGGTGATCTCCGGCTCAGTGGGGCTGGCGGTTTTCGGGGCGCTGCTGGCGGTGCAGACACCTATCGGCGCGCGACTACAGGACTTTTTTTTGGAGCGCAGCAAATCCGAGGGCGGCGGCTACAACGTCGTCAACGTGATCCTGGTCGATTTTCGCGGTTACGATACGCTCGGTGAGATCACCGTTTTGGCGATTGTCGGCGTGAGCGTTTTCGCTCTCCTGAAAATTAAAACAGCGCCCGACGGGGAACGAGATGGCTAAACAGGGACTCGAGCTGTTCTTCAACACCTCTGCCAGACCCGTGGTCTTCGTGTTGGTGTTTTTGGGTTTTCACCTCTTTTGGCGAGGTCACAACGCGCCCGGCGGCGGGTTTATCGCGGGTCTGGTGGTCGCGGTCGCGGCGCTGCTGTCACACATCGTCCTGGACCGGCCCTTCCTGACGGTTGCGCCGCAGCGCCTGCTGCCGTGGGGGCTGCTGCTCGGCTTGCTCTCAGGCGTCGTTCCCATGGTTTTCGGTGGGGCATTCTTAAAGAGTGCTTACGGTTACCTGACCTGGCCGCTCATCGGTGAGTTCGAGTGGGCGTCGGCGGCAGTTTTCGACGCCGGGGTGTTTCTGGTAGTGGTCGGCGTCACGCTTACCATCATCGAGCTGCTGGCCGAAACCGACGCCACCTTTATGCCGGTCGGCGAGCCGGACACGACCGTCGGCGACGCCGGGAAGGACTGATGGAACTGCTGCTCCCGCTGCTGGCGGCGATACTGATCGGTACCGGAGTTTTTCTGGTTCTGGCTAGGGCGATGATCCGCCTGATCATCGGACTTTCGATGATCGCCTACGGCGCGAACCTGTCGATTTTGCTGGCGAGCGGCACCTTTTTGGGCGCGCCGCCCCTGACAAATCTAGACGGCCCCTACGTCGATCCGCTTCCGCAAGCGCTGATCTTGACGGCTATCGTGATCGGCTTCGGCACCACCTCGCTGTTGCTGGTGCTCTCGGTACGCGCCTTTCAGGCGACCGGTACCGACCATGTACAGGAACTGCTCGAGAAACCCGACCCGGTGACCCTGCAACGCGTCTACGCCGATCCCGAACACCCGTCGGTTTCGCCGGAGACGCGCCACGCGCCGCCGGAGCGCTCATGAAGGTGCCCGCGAGCGTGCCTGTAGTGAACGTGCTGTGAGTGTGAGCTTGCTACCGCTACCGGTGCTGCTGCCACTTTTTGGCGGTGCGGTGCTGCTGCTGCTCACCACGCCGCGTTCACGGACGCGTTTCGCGGCTGCCGCGGCGTTGGCAACGTTGCTGGTGTCTGTCTGGATTGCCGCTGTCAGCTTTTCGGGCGTGATCATGAGCACGCAGCTCGGCGGTTGGCCCGCACCGTACGGCATTACTTTGGTCGCAGACGGCCTCACCGGGATCATGTTGCTGCTCTCCGGCATCACTGGACTTTTGACGGTGGTGTACGCGGGCTCGAGCCTCCAGCACCCGCCGGGGCGCGGCGGAAAGCTGGCTCTAAACCGCGCCCGCGAGGCTTTAGGGGTCCAGGCGCTGCTGCAATTTCTGCTGATGGGCGTCAACATGTCGTTTTTGACCGGCGACCTCTTCAACCTGTTCGTGTCGTTCGAGGTGATGCTGATCGCGTCGTACGGCCTGCTCCTGATCGGCGGCACGCTGCCGCAACTCCGCGAAGGTTTCAAGTACGTTGTCGTCAACCTCATCGCGTCGGCGATTTTCGTGGCGGCGGCGGGGCTGGCCTACGGGCTGTTCGGAACGCTTAACTTAGCCGACATGGCGCTGCGTCTGCAAAGTGTCTCGGGCGACCCTAGAGTAACGCTGATCGCCGCGCTTTTGGCGCTGGTCTTCGCTACCAAAGCGGCGGCTTTCCCCTTCGGCTTCTGGTTACCACGGAGCTATCCGGCGGTACCGGGGGCGGTGGCGGCTTTTTTCGGCGCGGTGCTCACCAAGGTCGGTGTCTACGCGCTGCTGCGGCTTTTTACCCTGGTAGTTCCCGACGAAACAGGGTTGCAAAACGTGCTGCTGCTGCTTGCGGGCCTGACCATCTCCTTTGGCGCGCTCGGCGCGGTGGCGCAGAGGCGCTGGCGGCACCTGCTGGCGTTTGCCAATGTGGCCTCGGTCGGGTACCTGCTGGCGGGGGTATCGAGCGGTGCACTCGCACCGACGCTTTTTTACCTGATCCATTCGGTGCTGGTCATCTTTACACTCTTTTTGCTGGCTGGGCTCGCCGAGCTGGTCGCCGGTGAACGCTTCGGGGGAGACACTCATGCGGAGGGACATCTGGGTGCGTATCCGCTCCTAGGAGCGCTCTACTTTGTGGCGGCGCTGGCTTTGGCCGGGTTGCCGCCGACAGGCGGTTTTATCGGGAAATTTGCGCTCGTGCAGGCACTTTTAGAGACCGGCGGGGTGCTCCGGGTAGGGGTCGCGGGGGTCGCCGTAGTTGCCGGGTTGCTGCTGCTCTACGCTGGAGTCGGTATCTGGCGCGGGTTCTTCTGGGGTGACGGGGACGCCGTTCACAGGGTCGCGCTGCCCATGGGGATGCTGCGGGTGACGTGGGCTGCGGGTGGCCTGTTGGTGCTGCTGGCGCTCCTGGGCGGCCCCGTCTACGCGCTTGCCGAACGGGTGGCGGCGCAGCTCGAAACTCCCGCTGCCTATATCACGCAGGTACTGCTGAAAGGGACGGCCCCGTGAGGCAAGTTTTCATCCTGCTGCTGTTCGCGCTCCTCTGGCCCATCCTGGTGGGTGAGCTGACGGCGTACAACCTGCTTGTTGGGGGAGGACTGGCAGCACTGCTGCTGAGCGCCGTACGCAGCGGCAGCGGTTCGTTCGCCCGTCGGTTGGGGGCATTTTTACGCTACCTGCTGGTCTTTTCGTGGGAGCTGCTGCTGGCAAACGTGCTGATTGCGGTTCTGGCGCTACGGCCCCACCCGAAGTTTTACCCTCACATCATCGCCGTACCGCTACGCTTGGAAAGTGACGCCGCCATCTCGCTCCTCTCGGCAACCATCACGCTGCTGCCGGGGACGGTGGCGATGGGTGTGTCGGCGGACCGCAAACTGCTCTACGCCCACGCCATCAATATTCCGGACGTGGCGCGGGCGCGGGACAGCGTAATGCAGATGGAAACGCGTATCTTAAGATTTATGAGGTGACAAAATTGACGGTAAAACCGAAAGTAGAGGCGTTTTGGTGACGACGGTTGCGCTGCTATGTCTGCTGGTCGCAGTTGGGGTTGCGGTCTACCGCGTGATCCGGGGGCCGTCGTGGGGCGACCGCATCACCGCGTTCGACTTTTTGACCGTCAATCTCGCGGTGCTGGTCGTCGTGCTGGCGATCCGTTCAGGCTTTGAAAGTCTCCTCGATGTGGCGCTGCTGGTCTCGATTCTGGGCTTTTTGACAACGGTCGCGCTGACCCGCTATCTACTTCTCAACCGGGTGCTCGAATGAAAGCTGTCGTCAGCGACCTGTTTTTGCTGCTGGGCAGCTTTTTCATCCTGGCGGCGGCGGTCGGCGTGTTTCGTTTTCCCGACTTTTACACCCGCCTGCACGCCGCTACAAAGCTCGTCACGCTCGGGGGGGTAAGTATTTTTGTAGCGGCGGCGCTGAGTTTAGGCACGCCGCTCGCCGTCTCGAGGCTGGTACTGATCACCGCGTTCTTTTTTTTGACTGCGCCGCTCTCGGCGTATATGATTGCCCGCTCGGGGTATCTGCGCGGACTGCCCTTTTACCGCGACGCGGGCAGCGTCGACGAGTGGGACGCGTGCGGCGTGCAAGCCGGAGTCGAGGACGAACCGTAAACGGGGCAGCGGCTGCATCCTAAAACTGCGCGGTGAGTGGGCAACCAGGACAAGTAACATCGGCGTAAGTAACATCGGCGTAAGTAACATCGGCGTAAGTAACAGAGGTGAGCAGCACGAGTAAAGTGCCGAACGTGAGGAATGTGAAATACTTTAGAGGTTAGCGCAGTACACTGCCACCATGATGCAAGAGTATCCCAGCCTGGTCTGGCACCTAAAAAACACGCAGCTGTTTGAAGACCTTTCCGAGGAGGAGCTCGAGCAACTTTCGCGGATCACCCCCTACAAGCGGTTTAACGCCGGGGACGTAATTTACCGGATGGAAGACCCTGCCGACGCGCTCTATTTCATCCGCGAGGGCATGGTCAAGATTTCGATGTATTTTCCGAACGGCAAAGAGATGATTCTGGCGCTGTTCGGTAAATACGACGCTTTCGGTGAACTTTTGCTGCTCCCGTCCGAACGCCGCCCCAACCAAGCCGAGGCGGTGATGGACACGACCCTGATCGTCCTGCCTGAAGACGATTTTCAGCGCCTGATCACTCAGCAGCCTAAAATTGCCATGAAATTTATCCAGGTGATGTCGACAAATCTCTGGCAAGCCCAGATGCGTTTCGCCGAGGTTGGTGCGTTCAGCGCGCCCGGACGCCTCGCCAACCTGCTGCTACGTCTCGCTCACGACTTCGGCAAAGAGGGCGACCGCGGCACCGTAATCGACCTCAACTTGACGCAGCAGGACCTGTCCAAGATGATTGGGGCAACGCGCGAAACCGTTTCACACTGTCTCGCTCAGCTCTTAGAGTACGGAGCCGTTCGCCGCCGCCGCGCGCCGATAGCCGTTGACAAAGAGAAGTTACAGAAGTTCTTAAACGAATCGACCGACTAGGCTGCTCTACCCGAAGCGCCGTAGGTCGGGGCTGAGGGCGTTTTCGCTCCGGCTTTAAGCTTTAACACTGTAAACGTCATCACTATAAAATCCGGCGTCATAAAACGGCGTCATACAGCACCCAAACGTTTAGTGGCACCATTTCTTCGCAGGTATCATCACCTAAACCATGTCTCAAACTATGTCCCGGACAACGCTCCTCAAACTGAGCGTGTAGCCGACCAGATGATACCTGCTATAAAATGTTGTAGACGATGACCGGACAGGGCGCGCAGTCCAAAATAGCCTCGACGCTCGGCCCCAAGAATAGCTGTTCGGAGCCGGGGCGCAGGTCGGTTCCCAACACGATCAGGTCGAACGCCTGTTTTTCGGCGACGTTCAAGATAACCTCCGCAACCCCGCCACCGACGCGCACCGCCGCCTCGGCGCGGACCGCCTGCGACTCACCGAGTTCGCGGAGCGAATCGACGATGGAGTGGGCGTTATTTAAGCGCCGTTCGCGGGCCCCTTCGCCGTAAGCGCCGCCCGTATCGACGACGTTTAGGAGCTTGACCCGGACGTCGCTGCCCGCAGCCAGTGTAAAGGCGACCTCGGCGGCGTGCCGCGACGCGGCGGAACCGTTGGTTGGGACCAGGATGCTCCGGGGCGGCCAGTGTCGGTCTACTTGGGCCGCCTTGACGATCATGGTGGGGCAGGGGGCGAGCCGTATCAGCTCGTCGATGATGGGGTTGAAAACGGTGTCGGCGTTGCCTGAACGCTCCGCCGCGCCCAAAATAATCAGGTCGTAATCTTTGCGCGCCTCGTCCAAAATCAGGTCGGCGGCGGTGGCGGGGGTGCCCTCGAGCACCCGCTTGCTCAGGTCGTGATCGGCGAAAAACTCGCCCAACGCGCCTAGAAAAACGCCCCCCGCCGCCCGCTCACCCGGCGGCGTGATGGTCAGGAGCGTGACCGCGACCTTGGCCTCACCCCCGAGTTTGCCGAGCAGATCTTTTTCGACCCTCTGGGTGCTGAAGTCGTCGCCGACGCGGTGCCGAACGGGGAGCAGCACCCGGTCGGTGTGGGCGAGTAGGGAGCCGACAGCGAGCTGTTCTTGCTTGAGCCGTAAAGACTCCTCGTCGCCTATAGGTACGCGCGCCAGCGTGAAGCGCAGCGCGGTCGGGGCCATGAGCGTGGTGAGCATCGCCATGAGCACAATGATGGAAAACATATCCCGGCTCAAGATGCCGAGCGACAAGCCGGTGGTGGCGATAATGATTTCCATCGCGCCGCGGGCGTTGAGTCCGGCCCCGAACGAGAGCGCTGTCCAGTGGCCCTGCCTCCCGACGAGCCGCGCGCCCAGGTAGGTTCCGGCAACCTTTCCAAGCGTCGCCACGGCGGTGACGGCGAGCGCGATGAGGAGCAGGGTGGGCTCGAGCAAACCGAGCAGATTTACCTTGAGCCCCGCGACCGCAAAAAAGATCGGTGTAAAAATGCCGAGCGCCACGCTCTCGAGCTTGCGGTGAACGTCAGCGGGAAGGCGCGGCGTGGTGCTGAACAGTATTCCCATGACAAACGCGCCCAGTACGGCCTCGAGCCTGAGTGCCTGGGTCAGCGCGCCCCACAAGAAGGTCAGCGCGACCACCAGCGTCAGCAGCCGGTCGCGGCTTACGGCGTGGTCCTGAACCAGATCGAGCGCGCGTTTGACGAGGGAGCGTCCGAGCGTAAAACTCAGCGCCATAAACACCACCACGCTGCCCACAGCCTGCAACACGCTCCCCGCCGTGACCGTCTCGCCCGCCGCGAGACCCGCCACGACGGAGAGCAGTGTCCAGCCGATGGTGTCGTCGCTCATCCCGGCGGCGAGGATAATCTGGCCGACGTCGCGGCGCATCAGCTTGAGGTCCATCATGATCTTGGCAATCACCGGAATGGCTGAAATCGACATCGCCGTACCGACAAAGAGCGCGAAGGTCAGCCGCCGGTCGGCGTTGGCTAAAAGGAAGTCGGGCAAAACCTGACCGAGGGCGAAACCGCTCGAGAACGTTACGATCACGCCGCCCAACGACACCCCGATAGCGGTGCGGGCGTGGCGGCGGATCAGCCGCAGGTCGGTCTCGAGGCCGGTGATCAGTAGCAAAAACATTGCGCCGATAAGACTTACGAGCTCTAGCAGATAGCCCTGCGCTGCGCCCTCCGGCAGCAGCCAGTGTCCGACCGGGAGGCTGCCCAGCAGCGACGGCCCAAGCACGATACCCGCCAAAATCTCGCCGATGACCGACGGCTGACCGAGCCGCTGAGCCAGTTCGCCCAGCGCCCTGGCCGACACCAGCAGCACGGCAAGCTGTACCATCAGTTTGAGAACGTCGTCGTGGGGCGCGGCGGTAAAGTCTATGTTGAACTCCTATGGGTAAGGCCCGTCCCGAGTGGACGGTACTGTGTTGCTGCCAACGTCAGCCGCGCGTGGCGAGCTGAGGGCTTCACAACACGGTTCGGTTGGTGGTTGGGTTGGCTAGGGGGATGCGGCGCTGAACAGCCGCCCGCTACTCTAACCGATGTCGGGTACGCCGAGTCAAGTCGATAACACGGGCCGTCCCGGGCAGACCGCTTTCAGGCGGGCCTGATAGGATGCGGCGCTGAGACTTCCGGCTTAAGCCCCGTTCCTACGAGCAGTTGTCAAACTCCCTGTCCAAAGCTGCCGTCAGGCGAACTCCGGACCATGGCGTCAGCGCAACGCGGTGATGTGGTGCGACCTGACGGGCAGGTATAGCGCTTAAACGTTCGGCAGCTGTGTTTCTCTGCAGGTATCAGTGCCCAAACTACGTCCCAGACAACGCTCCTCAAACTGAACATGTAGCCGACCCGATGATATCTGCTATAGATGCGGCGTAAATGACAGGTGGGTAGGTGATAGGCTTTACGGGTGAAACGCTACCTTATCTCTACCGAGCATGGCGAGGTCTTGGCCGAACTCGACGAAACCCCGCGCAACGTCCTCGACGGCCCTCTTCTCACGCTCAGCCGTCCCACTGCCGAAACGCGACAAGACGTGCCCTACGAGGTACCGCTACGCGCTTTTAGCGCCAAAATGGTCGACCTTATCGAAGAGATAGGCACCGGCGAGTTCAAGGCTGAACCCAAACTTGTGGAACTGCTCAAAAAGGAGAAAGCGACCGACGAGCTGACCCGTATCGAGCGGTGGGCTAAGGATAACCCCGCCTAAAGGTGTGCTTTGTAAATACTGTAGACACCAAACTCGGCAACTCTAATGTTCCATAGGCGAGTCCCTCACCTTGCCATAACCAGCTGTATAGGGAAACGAGGCCGTAGAACCCGACCTATTACGAGGCCAACGGCTCAGCAAGGAGTCTATCCTCGTCCACATCTAAATCGACGACTTCGCCCAGGTTTTCCAACGTTCCCTTATAGAGTTGTAGCGCCAACGCCTGCACTTCGTCGACAGCGTCGGGGCCGGTCAGCGTCGGGTTGACGCGAGCGTGAGCGACGTTTAGGCTGGCGGCGAGCACCTCGGGAAAGATGGGCCAGGGGCCGCCGAAAGGTGCGCCTAGGTCGTCCGGTTCATAGACAGTCGGCTCTCCCACATTGTCAGCTTGCTCGGCCTGCCTGCGCGGCGGAGTGCGGCGGGCGTCCTCGAGGGCGTCTAACGCCTCTTCGCTGGCGCGGCGTTCGGCGTCCCGTTTGGTGCTGCCTTCGCCCTCGCCGTAGACCTCACCACGAATTTCGACCACGCTCTCAAAAAGTGGCTCGTGTTCAGGACCGGTGTTGTGGGTGCTGAAGGTAGGCTTGCCGAAGCCCAACTGTTTACACCGCTCGATCAGTATGCCTTTGGGGTGTTGCATGTCGCTCCTTTGGTCATTGCCGCTATCTTACCGCGCCCCCCCTTGCGTTAGCATAGAAGCATGATTCGCCTGCTGCTCTGCGACGACCACGCCATGTTCCGACAAGGGCTCCGCAGCATTCTGGAGACCGAGGAGGGAGTGCGCGTTATCGGTGAGGCGGCGACGGGCCGCGAGGCGGTGCGCTACGCGCTTACAACGTATCCGGACGTCATCGTTATGGATATCCAGATGCCTGAACTCGACGGCGTTGCCGCGACCAAAACGATTTTAGAAGAATTTCCTGAAGCCAAGGTTATCATCCTCACCATGTACCGCCAAGACCGCTACGTGTTCGAGGCCATCAAGGCCGGAGCGCGCGGTTATCTGCTTAAAGATGCGGGTGCGGACGACCTGATCAGCGCCATCCGCCGCGTTGCCGACGGCGAAATCCTGCTGCGCGCCGAACTCGCGGCGTCGATTTTAGACGAGTTCAGGCGTGCCAAAGAGGTGCCTGAGCACCCCGAGCACCGTCTGTCGGAGCTGACCGAACGCGAGGCGACAATTCTCCGCTTGCTGGCGCGCGGCGCGTCGAACGCTGAAATTGCTGAAGACCTCGGCGTCAGCGAAAAAACCGTCCGCAACCGCCTGTCCGAAATTTTTTCCAAGCTGCGGCTGAATAACCGTACGCAGGCGGCGCTCTACGCTTTGCGTGAGGGCATCGCTACGCTCTCGAGCCGTTCGTGAAGCGGTTTCGAGCGGGCTGCAAGCGTGAACGTATCGGTCCGGACGACCTGAGTGAAGTGGCGTACCAGGCCCTCGAGTACCCTGAATGTCCGGGCTGCCCGCACCGGCTCGAGCCGGGTGACGTGCCCGACTTCTGCCGCTGGCTCCCCACGGATACGCCGCACCCCTTTGCAGCGCTGGCAGGTTTTGCCGGGGAGCCCGGATGAGCCGCGGTCCACACGACAATACACACGGTCACGACGCACATCACCCCAGTACACACGACTCAAATACACACGACCACGACACACATAATCAAGGTTTGCACGACCAAAGCCTGAATACTCAGAACCTGTTCGAGCTTACCGAGTTGCTCCGGGTGATCTGCGAAACCCCCGCTCCCACCTTTTCTGAAGCGGCGCGCGGGGAGGTGGTGGCGGGGCTGCTCCGGGAGTCGGGGCTCGAGCCGCAGACCGACGCGGTCGGCAACGTCACCGCCGAAGTGCCGGGCGGCAGCGGGCCGCGGATTTTGATCGCCGCGCATCTGGATACGGTTTTTGCCGCCGACACCGATGTGCGCGTGGTCGCGTCCGGGGGGCGGCTGGCCGCGCCCGGTATCGGCGACAACAGCGCGAGCCTGGCGGTCGCTCTCTTTTACCTGCGCGCGCTCCACCGGGGAGGTCACCCCGCCCACCCGCGTCTGACCTTCGCCGCTACCGTCGGTGAGGAGGGCCTGGGCGACCTGCGCGGGATGCGGGCGCTTATGAAGGCGCGCGTTCACGACTTCGACGGGGTAGTTGCGCTCGACGGGCATCTAGGCGCGCTTATCAACGCTTCGGTCGGTTCCAAACGCTTCGAGGTGACGTTCACCGCCAAAGGTGGGCACTCGTGGGGAGATTTTCCCAGCCCGAGCGCCACCCACGCACTCGGCGAGGCGGTCTTCACGCTCGCCAAACTGCCGCTAGGCGAGCAGCCGCGCAGTTCGTACAACGTCGGGCAGGTATGGGGCGGTACAGGCGTGAACGCTATCGCACAGACGGCGGGTTTTAACCTCGATCTGCGGAGCACCGACGCAGGCGTGTTGGAGCGTCTGGCCCGTGACGCGCTTCAGCGGCTTCGCAAGGCTGCCGACAAGCACGGCGTCCGG
>JAABUN010008231.1_pt1 | contig 10766 bp, 8 predicted proteins | sample 5559311 | NCBI WGS metagenome assembly JAABUN01 (sample SAMN10711877, study PRJNA513370) | rock metagenome | isolation source: Antarctica rocks | place: Antarctica: Victoria Land, Siegfried Peak sud
ACCCGGGCGATGACCGACGATGGTACCCGGCACGAGCTGGGCGACGTCATCTCCAGCTTCGGCTTCGACCGGTCTGAGCTGGAGGCTGAGCTGGCGGCCGACCTGGTCGCCGGCCGCGAGTGACCTGCCGACTCTCTGCACCGGCGGCTGCTTCCGCACGCGATGGCCGGTAGGGCCGGTGGCCGCCACCCGAAGGCGGTCCGCACGGTCGTCCGGCTGACCAGCGACGCGGTCGAGGACCTCGAGCGGTTGATGCGCAAGGGCGACCCGCAGGTGGTGAGGTGGGCGTTCAAGAAGATGATCCACCTCGAGCGGAACCCGGAGGCCGGGGACGCACTGCTCGGCGGTTTGATCGGCTGGCGCAAGATCACGGTCGGCGACAGGGACTGGCGCCTGGTCTGGCGGGTCACCCATGACGACGCCGGCGCGGTGGTCGTCGACGTCGCCGAGGTCTGGGCGTTCGGTGCCCGCACCGACGCCGCGGTCTACGAGGAGCTGGAAGGCCGCTTGGCCGCTGCCTCGCCAACGCCGCACACCAGGGCGCTGGCTGACGTGCTGGCCACCCTGGGTGGGCTGGGGTTTGACCTCGACGCGACACCTGAGCCCGCAGCCCCGGAGCCTCCTCCGAAGTGGTTGCGGGAGGCCCTGCTGTACGTGGTCCGCCTCCCCGCCGCCGAGGTCGAGGCGATGACCCGCGATGCCGCTGAGCGGGTGTGGTCCGACTACACCACCGGCCCCGGACGTTGAACCCAGCAGCAGCTGAGCGGACCACCACGGCGCGCGGGCCCTAGGCTGTCGCTCCGGAGTGAAACCAGGGACGAGGTGCTGGGATGGGCACGCTGGACGTGACGGCGGGTGACCTCGTGCGCCGGGTCCGGCACCTCACGCGGGGTGGACGCCGGGCCCTGCTGGGCGTCACCGGACCGCCCGGGGCCGGCAAGACGACCTTCTCCGACGCGCTGGCCGACCTCCTCCGCGCGCAGGTCCCTCCCGGCGGGTCGAGCGACTGGGTGGCCAGGGTCCCGATGGACGGCTACCACCTGGCCGACGTCGAGCTGGCCCGCCTGGGGCGGCGCGACCGCAAGGGTGCGCCGGACACGTTCGACGTGGCCGGGTACGTGGCTCTGCTCGAGCGCCTGGTCCGCGACCGGGACGAGGTCGTCTACGCCCCCGCGTTCGAGCGCGACCTGGAGCAGCCGGTTGCAGGCAGCATCCCCGTCGCCCGGGCCGCGCGGCTCGTCGTCACCGAGGGGAACTACCTGCTGCTCGCCGAAGGCGACTGGCCGCAGGTCCACGTCCAGCTCGACGAGATCTGGTACCTCGACCTGCCCGACCTCGAGCGCCGCCGACGCCTGGTGGCTCGGCACGAGCAGTTCGGCAAGTCCGCGGCGGCGGCGCGGGCCTGGGTCGAGGGCAGTGACCAGCGCAACGCCGAGCTCGTCGGCGCCACCGCGGAGCGCGCGGACCTGCGCGTCCGCAGCGACGTGCTCACCGATCTTCGCGGCGCACCAGCCGACGGGTCCTGACGACACCGCCAGCGCACCCCCGGTACCTCACTGCAGCGGGAACGGCGGCTGGGCCGCGGCCGGACGGTCGCTCAGCTCCACCGTGACGACCCACTTGACCCACCAGAACCCGCGCCGCCCGGGAGCGACCAGCCGGACCGGGGCGCCGGCTCCGGGGGTCAGCGGCCTGTCCTCCACCCGGGTGGCCAACCACAGCGAGGACGCGTCGGTGACGGGGAAGCGTCGGCGGTAACCGGTCACGCTGGTGACCACCACGCTGCGGGCCCGGGCCAACCGGGCGGGGTCCAGCAAGCCGTCGAGCGCGACCCCGGTCCAGGTCGCGTCGGCGTACCAGCCGCTCGTGCAGTCCAGCCGTGCGGTGACGGGGGAGCCCCGCCGGGCTAGGTCGGCGACGGCGTGGTCGGTGCCGTCCACCTGCACGCGGTGCCGGGCAGCGTCCAGCACGGGTACCTGGTCAAACAGCCAGGTCGTCGCCGGGATGTCGGCGGCCGCGAGCCGATGGGAGCCGGTAGGCAGCCGCTCGCCGGCGGCTCGGCTGACCGTCCGGCCCACCGCCTCCGAGACCGCGTACGTCGTCCCCGCCGCCAGCCCGAAGGCGGCGGTGACGAGCAGCCGCCGTCGGGAGGCGTCGCGACGGGTGATGACGAGCGGCCGGTGCCGGACGACGTGCACCACCCCGAAGGCGACGAGGCCGAGCGTGGAGCCGACGTGCACCTGGATCGGGCTGACACCCAGCACCCGGCCATAGCCGGCGAGCACCTCGACGACCCCGGAGACCAGGCAGACGCCGAGCAGCCCCAGCAGCGCGAGGCTGGCGGAATGCACCCGGACGGCGCGGAGCACCACGACCGCCTTCCAGGGTGCGAGGGCCAGCAATCCCAACCCGGTGACGCCGTGCGCGACCCGGGCGAGCGTCGCCGGGGCCGGGGTGCCGGCCGCGAACAGCAGCGCACCGCTGGACAGCGCACCCAGCAGCAGCAGCCCCAGGCCGAGATTGGTCCGCCGTCCCGCTCGGCGAAACAGCCGCCAGCCGGGCCTGGCGCCGGACAAGCTCACGGCCCCGTGGTCAACGGACGCCGGGCCAGCCGCCGGGCGGCGGAGGGCCGTAGGCGGAGGGTGGGGTGCCCACCGGGGGTGCGAACGGCGTCAGGGGTGGCGCTGCCGGAGCCGGCTCACCCGGCGGGAGGGCAGCCTGCCAGCGCGGCGGGGGTCGTCCGGGGCTGGGCGGCAGGATGACCCAGGGCCGTAGCGCCGCGGCGTGCTGGAGCAGCCCGAGCATCCGCTGGTTCACGTCCCGCGGGGCGGTACCGTCGAGGGCCCGCAGGTGCAGGAAGGCGATCTCGGTCAGTGTCTGCTGGAAGGCCTGCAGGGCCAGCCTGGCCGGCCGCCCGCCGCGTTGGCGGGCGTAGCCCCGAGATGACACCCGGTCGGGCAGCCGGGCCACCCAGCGGATCTCCTCCGGCCGGGTCCAGCCCAGGGCCGTGGTCTGGAGCAGGCCGGACGTGAGCATCCGCCCCTCCCGGATGCGCGCCCAGACGGCCAGGCCCACCAGCACGCCCAGCGCGGGCAGCATGATCGCGAGGTAGGCGAAGGAGAAGCCCGCGCTGCCGTAGTAGGTGCTGCCGTTCCAGACCCCGTGCAGCACCACCGCGACGACGAAGCCCAGCCCGGGTGCCAGCCGGCGCACCAGCGGTGAGCGAGTGCCGAGCGACAGCCCGATCCCCACCCCGGTGGCCGCGGTGAAGAGCGGGTGCGCGAACGGGCTGACCACCCCTCGCAGCACGAACGTGACGCTCAGCCCGACGCCGCCGCCCTCCAGCAGGGCGGAGCTGTAGTAGAGGGTGTCCTCGACGAAGGCGAAGCCGATGCCGACCAGTGCGGCGTAGACGATCCCGTCGACGACGCCGTGCAGCTGGTGGCGGCGCAGCAGCAGCACCGCGACCAGGAACAGGCCCTTGCCCGCCTCCTCGACCAGGGGCGCGATCACGGCGGTGTCCACGAAGGCGTCGGTGCCCGGCAGAGCGAACAGCAGCTGCTCGGCCACGAAGCTGATCACCACGGCGACCACGGCTCCCCAGCCCAGTGCCGCCAGCCGGTAGCGCCCGGGCTCGGGCTCGTAGCGGTCCAGCCAGAAGCAGACGGCGATGAGCAGCGGGAACGAGACCGCTGCCAGCAGCGTCGTCACGACGGCCACCGCCGGACCACCGGTGAGCACGACGAGCAGGGCGATCAGCACGGCACCGAGGCCGAGCACGCCCATCGTCACCCAGGTCAGCACCGAGCTGCGACGTCGCAGCAGCACGGGCGGCACGTCGGGGGCGCCTCCGCCCGGCCGGTGGGGCAGGCTGGTCATGGCTGGGAGTCCCTCCTCGTGCTCGGCCGGCGCGGCTTCGCAACACCACCCTAGGCACGTGCCCCCGCCGGCGCCGGCGCCATCCAGGCGCAGCAGGGCGGGGCCCCCTCGAGACGGAGGGGGGCTGGCCGGGTGCGCTAGGTTCGGCGGCAGAGGGAGGCGATGGCTGACATGGACGACTTCGACCTGGACCGCAGCACCGCCCAGGCATGGACGGACTTCCAGGCGCGGCTGGCTGAGGTCGTGTCGGTGATGGACGAGACGGCCGATCTCACCATCGGAGTGGAGTCGGCCCACGACGACCCGGGCCCGTTCATCCGCTTCAGCCTTCGGGGCCGGGACCTCGTCCGCTGCGAGGCCGCCGGCAACGCGACCCTCGGCGTGGCCTACCGGCTGCCCGAGGAGCAGGTGGCCGCCCTCGTCGCACTGGGCTGGCACGCACCGTCCGAGACCGGACCACAGCCCGGCCCGAACTTCTGGGTGGAGGACGACCAGGAGCACAGCGACCACCTGAGTGCGCTGGCCGTGGCAGCACTGCGCGACGTCTACGGCGTCCAGCACCCCGTCTTCCTGGCCCCCGACCAGCTGGCCGAGGTCCTGCGCGGACCGACACCGAACTCGACCGGCGGACCGGTGGACCCCATGGCCCGGCCCGACGCGCTGCACCTCGACGCGCAGGTCGACCGGGAGCTCTCCCGCATGTTCGGCCACCCGCCGATGCGGGACGCCGACGGTGACGTCGCCATCCGGGTGGGTTCGACGATGCTCTTCCTGCGCACCTCGCCCGATGGCCAGGAGGTCACGGTGTTCGCCGCGGTGGTGCACGACGTCGAGGGCCGCTCCCGCGCGGCGGAGGTGCTCAACGACCTCAACGTCGAGGCCCGCTGGGTCAAGTTCCAGCTGGTGCGGGACCGCGTCTTCGTCACGTTCTCGGTGCTGGCCCGACCGTTCGTACCTGAGCACCTTCACCACGCCGTCCGGCTCCTCTCCGAGGTGGCCGACGGCATCGACGACGACCTGGCCGCCAAGCTGAAGGGCCGGACGACCTTCAGCGACCACGACGGCTCCTGACGACGCGCCGCGGGTGGGCTCAGGCCAGCCGACCACGGCGCCAGAGCAGCAGCGTGCTGAGTCCCACGAGTGCGAAGAAACCGGCCAGCACCCAGCCGGCGCGTGTGGTGTCGGCCGAGGCCAGCGCAGCCAGCAGCCCCGCCCGGAGGCCCAGCAGCTCCGTCGCCAAGGTGGCCGACGCGATCGCCCCCACGGCCAGGCCGCTGAGGATGCTCACGCCGGTGATCAGCAGGTTGTCGTCGATCTTGCGGGCCGGGTCCTCCTCTGCGGTGCGGTAGAGCCGCAGCATCATCAGCCCGTTCGACGTGTCACCCAACGTCATCGCGGCGGTGAACAGGACCGGCAGGCACAGCAGTGATGCTGCGGGGGCGCCGGCCAGGGCGGCGCCGGCCGTGACCATCAACAGGCCGATCTGGCTGCTGGTGTCGAAGCCGAGCGAGAACAGCAGCCCGACCAGGTAGACGCGCCGCGGGTGCCGCACGCGCCGCAGCGGTGCCGTCAGCACCCGCGCGGCGGGACCGCGGGGGGTGAGTGCTCCAGGCGGCAGCACCAGGTCCGGGTTGCGGCGCAGAGCGCGACGCAGCCGCCAGGCCTGGCCGAAGGTCGCGAGGTTGGCCGAGGCGACCAGCAGCAGGTAGAGGCCCGAGACGCTCAGCCCAACCAGCCCCAGCAGCCGGGCTGCCCCCGAGCTGCCGTCGAGTACCAGCTCAACGAACCCGGCACCCGCGACGACCAGCACCCCGGTAGCCACGACGACCGTGGAGTGGCCCAGCGAGAACGCCAGCCCCACCGACGCCGGGTCGCGACCCTCGGCGACGAACTTGCGCGTCGAGTTGTCGATCATCGAGATGTGGTCGAAGTCGAAGGAGTGCACGAGCCCACGGAAGTAGGCGAACGCGGCGGCCCCGACGGTGACCGCCCCCACAGCCCCGGACGCCACGCCGTAGCCCAGCAGCCCGAAGCCGACCGCGTGCAGGACCGCGATGGTGACCACGGCGGCCCGGACGCGGGTGTGGAACGGTTGAGCGGCGCGGCCCTCGGTCGTCAGCAGGGGGTGCCGGTGCCGTCGCGCCACCGGTGCCGGGCTGCGGCTCATCTGTCGTAGCCTCGTTCCCAGGTTGCGGATGCCGTTCCGACCACCTTATGAGGACAGGTGTCCGGTGCGACACCCGAGCCCGGTGGCGGACCTGAGGAGGAGGACCGGTGGTCGAGCCGGAGCTGGTGGCCCGAGCGGCGCTGCTGGACGCCCGCGAGGACCTGGCGGACCTCGTCGACCGGTTGGCGGCCTTCTCCGACCCCACCCGGCTGCAGCTGCTGATCGCGGTGCACGCCGCTCCGGGCTCCCCGGTCAAGGCACTAGCGGCGGCGACAGGACTGGCCCCGAACACCGTCACGCAGGCGCTGGTGTCGCTCCGGGGGAGCGGGCTGGTGGACCGGGCCCGGGACGGCCGGCTGAGCCGATGGACGCTGTCCAGCGCCGCCGCCCACGCGCTGCTGCACCACCTCGGTGCCCCGCACTCAGCCTTGCACCCGCCGCACTGAAGCGGCTCGACCGAGCGCCTACCATGGACCCGGTGTCCAGCACGGTCGTTCCCGAGCCCTCCGACGCCCCGGTCGCCGTCACCCCGTCGAGCTCCGCCGCCCCTGCGATCTCCTTCGACGCGGCGCTGCCGATCACCGCGTGGCACGACGAGATCGCGGCCACCATCGCCGCCCACCAGGTGGTCGTCGTGGCCGGCGAGACCGGCTCCGGCAAGACCACGCAGCTGCCGAAGATCTGCCTCGAGCTGGGCCGGCGGTCCATCGGCCACACCCAGCCCCGCCGGATCGCCGCCCGCACCGTCGCGGAGCGGATCGCCGACGAGCTGGAGGTGGGACTGGGCGACCTGGTCGGCTACCAGGTCCGCTTCACCCGGCTAGCGTCGAAGCAGACCCGGCTGAAGGTGATGACCGATGGCGTGCTGCTGGCCGAGATCGCCCACGACCGCGACCTGCGCCGCTACGACACGATCATCATCGACGAGGCGCACGAGCGCAGCCTGAACATCGACTTCCTGCTGGGCTACCTGAAGCAGCTGCTGGCCCGCCGCTCGGACCTCAAGCTGGTCGTCACCTCGGCCACCATCGACACGGAGCGCTTCGCCGCGCACTTCGCCGAGGCCGACGGCACCCCGGCGCCGGTGATCGAGGTCTCCGGGCGGACGTTCCCCGTCGAGCTCCGCTACCGTCCCCTGCTCAGCCCCGGGAACGGCACCGGGGGCGAGGTGGACCAGATCGGCGGCATCACCGCGGCCGTCACCGAGCTCAGCCAGGTCGGGGGGGGCGACATCCTCGTCTTCCTCTCCGGAGAGCGCGAGATCCGCGACACCGCGGAGGCCATCACCGGGATGCAGCTGCGCGGCACCGAGGTGTTGCCGCTCTACGCCCGGCTGTCCGCCGCGGAGCAGCACAAGGTGTTCCGGCGGCACACGGAGCAGAAGGTCGGCGGTCGACGCATAGTGCTGGCCACCAACGTCGCCGAGACCTCCCTGACCGTGCCCGGCATCCGCTACGTGGTCGACGCCGGCACCGCCCGCATCTCCCGGTACTCCGCGCGCACCAAGGTGCAGCGGCTGCCCATCGAGCCCATCTCGCAGGCCTCGGCGAACCAGCGCTCGGGCCGCTGCGGCCGCGTCGCCCCCGGGGTGGCCATCCGGCTGTACGACGAGGAGGACTTCGCTGCCCGGCCCGAGTTCACCGAGCCGGAGATCCTGCGCACCAACCTGGCATCGGTCATCCTGCAGATGACGGCGGCCGGGCTGGGCGACATCGCCGCCTTCCCGTTCGTCGAGGCACCCGACAACTCCCAGATCACCGACGGGCTGCGGCTGCTGGAAGAGCTCGGGGCACTGGCCGAGGGCGGCACCCGCACCCACGCCCGGTTAACCGAGGTAGGCGCCCGGTTGGCCGCCCTGCCGGTCGACCCCCGGATGGGCCGGATGCTGCTGGCCGCCGAGCGGCAGGGCTGCCTGCGCGAGATGCTCGTCATCGTGTCGGGGCTCTCGATCCAGGACCCGCGGGAGCGGCCCGCCGAGCACCGCGAGGCCGCAGACGCCCTGCACCGCCGGTTCTGGGCCCCCGCTCCCGACGCGGGTACGGGCCCGATGGAGGAGCCCGATCCGGGACCGGATCCCGACGGCAGCGACTTCGTGGCCCTGCTGCGCCTGTGGGACTACCTTCGGCAGCGCCAGCACGAGCTGACCGGCAACGCTTTCCGGCGGACCTGCCGTGACGAGTTCCTGCACTTCCTCCGTGTGCGCGAGTGGCAGGACCTGCACGCCCAGCTGAAGCAGATCACCCGGGACCTCGGGTTGAACCGCAACACCGAGCCCGCCGACCCGGGCCGGATCCACACCGCCGCGCTCAGCGGTCTGCTGTCCCACGTCGGGCTGGCCGAGGTGCGTGAGGAGCCCAAGGGCGCCAAGCGCAAGGGTCGGGCGGCTGCCCGGGAGTACCTCGGGGCTCGCGGGACGAAGTTCGCGGTCAACCCCGGCTCCAGCGTCGCCCGCAGCGCGCCCCCGCTGGTGATGGCCGCCGAGATCGTCGAGACGACCCGGCTGTGGGCGCGCACGGTGGCCGGCATCCGGGCCGAGCAGGTCGAAGAGGTCGGGCAGCACCTGCTGAAGCGGCAGTACTCCGAGCCGCACTGGTCCGCGCGCGCCGGCTCGGTGCTGGCTTACGAGCAGGTCAGCTTGTACGGGGTCCCGATCATCGCCAGGCGGCCCGTCGCCTACGGCCAGGTCAACCCGGCGGAGGCCCGCGAGATCCTGATCCGCTCTGCGCTCGTCGAGGGGCAGTGGCGGACCCGGCACCACTTCTTCCGCGACAACCAGGCGCTGCGCGCCGAGGCTGAGGCCCTGGAGGAGCGGGCCCGCCGCCGGGACCTGGTCGTCGACGACGACACCATCTTCGCGTTCTACGACGCCCGGGTGCCCGCCGGCATCACGTCGGTCGGGCACTTCGACAGCTGGTGGAAGAGGGCCCGGCAGGAGAGCCCCGACCTGTTGACCATGACCCTGGACGACCTCACGACCGGCGCGGCGGGCGCGCTGGACACCGACGCCTTCCCCGACAGCTGGACGGTGCCGGGCAGCGAGGGAGCCCAGCACGTGCTGGCCGTCGAGTACGTCTTCGAGCCGGGCAGCGCCCGCGACGGCGTGACCGTGCAGGTCCCGGTGAGCGTCCTCAACCAGGTGGAGGCGGCACCGTTCAGCTGGCAGGTGCCCGGGCTGCGGGGCGAGCTGGCGACCGAGCTGATCCGGTCGCTGCCCAAGGCGACCCGTCGCAGCTTCGTCCCCGCGCCTGAGTTCGCCGCCCGCGCCCTCGGCTGGCTGGAGCAGCACCCCGGCGGACGGGAGGAGACCCTGGCCCTGGGCCTGAGCCGGGCGCTCCAGAGCCTCACCGGCGAGCGGGTCGGGGCGGGGGAGTGGAACCCGGCGGGCGTGCCGGCGCATCTCCGGGTCCGGTTCACCGTGCCGGCCGACGGTCGCGCGGGCCGGTCAGACCTGCTGGGTACCGGGGAGGACCTCGACGAGCTGAAGCGGACCCTGGCCCGCCAGGTGCGCCAGACCTTGTCGTCGGCAGCGGCGGAGCACACCCGGACCGGCGCGACGACGTGGGACTTCGGCACCCTGCCCGCGCAGGTCCAGCTGAGCCGCGGCGGGCACGCCGTCATCGGCTACCCGGCGCTGGTCGACGAGGGCGCCACCGTCGGCGTCACCGTCTCGGACACCCCGGAGCGCCAGGCCGCCAGCCAGGCGGCCGGGCTGCGCAGGCTGGTGCTGCTGAACACCCCCGACCCCACGAAATGGGTGGTCGCCCACCTCGGTAACGCCGAGAAGCTGGCTCTCGGTCAGAGCCCGTACGCGTCGGTGCCGGATCTGCTGGCCGACGCGCGGCTGGCCTCGGTCGGCTCGCTGATCAGCGACGCCGCACCGGCCGACGTCCGTGACGCCGCAGCCTTCCGGGTGCTCTGCGACGCCGTCCGGGTGGGCAACGCCGACCGGATGCGGGAGGTCGTGCGGCTCGCCGCGACCGCCTTCACCGGGCACCGCAGCGTGCTGGCCGACCTGCCGCGGGTGGTCGCGGTCAGCCCGGCGGCCGCGGCTGACCTCACCGAGCAGCTGGCCAACCTGGTCTTCCGCGGCTTCCTCAGCGCCACCGGTCACGCCCATCTGGGGGACCTGCCGCGCTACCTGCAGGCCGCGCGTGCGCGGGTCGACACCCTGCTGGCCGCGCCCGCCCGGGACCGGGCGCCGCTGGAGACCATCACGCGGTGCGAGGACGCCTACTCCGAGCTGACCGGCGCCGTGCCGCCCGGCCCGCTGCCCGTCGACGTCGAGGAGGTGGGCTGGCTGCTGGAGGAGCTGCGCGTCGGCCTGTTCGCCCAGCCCCTCCGGACCAAGGTGGCCGTCTCGGAGAAGCGCCTGATGAGCGCGATGCAGGCGGCGCGTGCCCGTCTCTGAGGGCGTCGGACGGCGGGACCGCACGGCTCCCGCGGGTAGGTTGGTACCCATGGTGGACCCGGCTGACCTCTACACCGTGGATGAGGCCGTCGCGGCCAAGCTGAGCGACGCGCACCCGGTGCTGATCCACCAGCTGGACGGCTTCGTCGACGCCGGCCAGGCTGGTCGGCTGCTGTCGGCGCACCTGCTCGAGCACCTCGACCACGAGGTGCTCGCGGAGTTTGACCACGACCAGCTGCACGACTACCGCAGCCGGCGGCCTGCGATGGTCTTCGACACCGACCGCTGGAAGTCCTACGCCGACCTGCACCT
>JAABUN010008232.1_pt1 | contig 10765 bp, 6 predicted proteins | sample 5559311 | NCBI WGS metagenome assembly JAABUN01 (sample SAMN10711877, study PRJNA513370) | rock metagenome | isolation source: Antarctica rocks | place: Antarctica: Victoria Land, Siegfried Peak sud
CCGCGTCCCCGGTGGGTTCGCGCTCACCGTCCAAGCCCAGTCCCAAGGTGTCGGCTCCACTTTCGTCGAGCAGGAAGGACAGGTAGCGCAGCACACTGTCCTCGGAGTCCAGCAGGCTGCGCAGCATGCGGGCGGCACGGTCCTCGGGAGCGCCGATCAGGTCCGCCTTGAGCACGCAGTCCAGGCGCAGCTCGTCCCCGCCCTCAAGAGTGACCGTCGTGCGGATGGCCACGAACGGTGTGAGGTCCGCCAGGGTGACGCCACTCCATACCGGCTCGGCCCCGATCGGCTGGGCGTGTTGCTCCCCGGCCCGGCTGAGCAACCGGGCCGTGGAGCGTCCCGGGTCGTCCGGCAGCGCGCCGGAGAAGGTGAGCTGCACGTCATACCGCGTCTCGTCCTCGGATGCGGTGACGTGCAGCACGGGGCGCGCCGTCGCGAGCAAGGCGTGGTATGCGGCGACGGCCACCTCGGCCGCGCGGGTCGGGTCGGTCTGGGGCTCGAGGTCCGCGATCGTATGCGGCACCAGCACCCGAGCCAGGCTGACTTCACCCTTGGGTGGCTCGGTGGGGAGGAAGGCGTCCACCCCACAGCTGCGCCGCGGACCGTGCAGCAGCACACCGAACTCGACGTTGCCTGCGAACGCGGCGGAGGTGGCGTTGGCCGAGCCGGTCAGGCACCAGCCGCTGCGGTCGTAGTCCCACACGAAGGTCTTGGCGTGCAGCCCGCTGCGCACCGACCAGGGTGTGCCGTGATCGGGCTGCTCCTGCTCGATCTCGTTCTCGGCCAGCGGGTCCAGCACCCGCACGTCCGCGCCGGTGAAGGCGGCGGCGCCGAGCTCGGCATACGTGTCCTCTCGCGACACGAAGACGCGGCGCCCTGACGGCTTGAGCCGCTGCACCGTGGGACGGTCGAGGAACGGGGAGATCGCCACCGCGTTCCGCGCCCCGGAGGGCACGGGCCACCCGTGAGGGGTGCCGACGCCGAGCGGGTGCAGCTCGCCGCGGGAAAACGGCTCGGGCACGGTGAAGCGGGCGCCGGCGACGCTGTTGGCCAGGTCGGCGAGCTGCGCGGCACGCTGCGGCGCGAGGGGTCGGACCGCCAAGCCAGGTAGCGCCCGCAGGAACTCACCGGCCGGCGCCCCCTCGATGGGTCCGCCGTCGGCCTGCTCCAGCTGGACGATCGTGTCCCACGAGGTGTCCGCGGTCAGGTTGCGGCTCAGGCACAGCAGCCGGTGGCGGTGCTGGGTGCCGTCGGTGAAACGCAGCACCCACATCTTGGGGTGGAAGATGTGGCCTTCGGCGCGAGGGAGCGCCTCGACGACGCAGTCCTCGGCGAATGCGAGGATCCGTCGATACTGCCCGGGCACGTGGATCGCCCCCGCGTGGCAGAACACCGTCATCCGGTCGGCGAACCGGCGCACCGCCTCCAGCAGCGCGATGCTGTCGCCGGGGTCGTCACCGTCACTGGTCTCGCGGTCGTGCGCGGCCATCGCCAGCGGCGGCAGCAGCAGGGAGGCCAGACCCAGCGTGTAGGTCGTGCCCACCGCAACGTCCACGGAGTAGCCACTCGGCGGGCGCAGCCCATCGCTGAACAGGTGGCGCGTGGTCGGCTCAAGCATCGCCCAGACCCTGTCCCTGGCGGATGTCGTTGACCAGCGTCCGCGCGTTGGGCCAGCGGTAGCTCAGCCCGCCGACCCCGGAGCCGCCCTCCCACCGGTCGAGCGCCTCGGCGTCCACGAAACGGGACCGGGCCTTCTTGAGCCGTCGTTCCCTGGTTTCGACCAGCTGCCCAGCCTCGGGCGTTCGCCAGGCCCGGCTCGGGTCGGCCCGGACCAGGTCGACCCACTGGTTCACGAAGTCGCGCGTCCCGGCGTTGATGGTGTGACGCTGCTCCAGCACGCACGTCCAGAAGTCGGTCTGGTCCCACTCCGCTGCGGCCGCGTCCAGACCGGCGAAGGCCGACCACTCCTCGAGCTGCCCCTCGTACCTCTCAATCCCCTCTGCCCACTCCGCCTTGCGGGCGAGCAGCAGGTTGTAGAGCAGGGGAGCGCCCTCGTAAATGTGGTGCAACCTGCGGGCGTGGGCGAGCACCCGGGCGGGGCGATCGTCGAGACCGGTGGTGAGTGCCTCGTCCCACGCGTATGCCGTGTCGCCGGGTGTGCGATGCCGCACCAGCCACGCCAGGTAGCTGCCTTGGCAGGTCGCCTGGATCCGTTCGCTGAGGAAGTCGGCCTCCTCGACGGTCAGCTCGAAGGCAGCCTCCTCGGAGAGCCCGTCCGGCAGGGGCGGAAGCTGGGCGAAGTGCGGGTCGCTGTGCACCCGCACCGCCTCGTCCTCCTCATCGGCGGGCAGGATGGGCGCTGCGGTGACGGCGCGAAAGTGCTGCTGCGCTCCCTCGCTGCACCGCCGTATGCGGTAGCGCCCTATTGCCCCCCAGTAGACCTCGCTGGGCATCCGCTTCAGCGCCGCGCGAGCCACCTTGCCGATGACGCCACCGTCGGGGTCACCGGCAAGCAGCGCTTCGATCAGCCGCACCTCCTCCTGGCGCAGCTCCGCCACCGCTCGCTCCAGGTGTTGCCGCCGAGCGGCGACCGACGTCACCTGCCATGCAATGAACAGCAGGTAGCGCGCCCGAGTATGCAGCGTCGATGTCCCCGGGTAAAGCATCTCGGCGAAGGTGTCGCGGATGGTGCCGATGCCCAGCTCGTCGACCGTCGACTCGTCCCGGAAGGCGTCAAGCAGCCGGTCCATGTCGTGGCGGTGCTGCTGACCGAAGTCGACCCAGGCGAGGAGTGACATGTCGTCACACTATGCAGTGGTGTCGGGCATGGCCGGTCTTTACGCAACGGGTAGGCATCATGCAGCTCCGGCGGAGTCGCGGATCGGTGCGCTCGTGAGGTGGACTGCGCTGTCCTCCTCCTGGGCCAGCTGCAGAGACGTCTGAGCTTGTCGCAGCAGCCGGTCCAGGGACGCATGAAGTTTCTCGGCTTCGGTATCGACCTTCTGCGCGCCCTTCCGGATCGAGTCCGCGGTCTTGCGGATGGTCTCCACCCGCGGCAGCGCGGCGAGTGCCTCCGCGATGCGCTCAGTGGCCGTGTGCACGCCGCTGTCGTTGATTCTGAGGGTGGCCGCCAGAGCAGCCGTGCGCAGCAGGATGACCACCGTCCGCAACAGGGACGCGTCGTCCTGGTCGGGGTCGAAGGCCAGCACGATACGGCGGGGGCCGATCACCCGGACCAGCTGCCCGTCGTTGCGCTCGGTGGTGGGGACGATGCCCAAAGCGGCGCAGGCTCCTCTGTTGCGCTCAGCCTCGTCGAGGTAGTCGCTCCACGTGCTCCGCGGACTGTCCGACATCTCCATCACGACCTTGGTGGAGCCTCCCCCCACCGTCAGCACGCCGTCGCCCTTCTTGCAGCGCGACAGCAACCCGGCAAAGGCGCCCGTGTCGGCATACTCGTCTCCAAGCCCGATGGCGATGTCGCGCAACACGCGGCCGACGCTGTCCTCGTAGGTGAAGCCCTTGAGCGTGGTCACGCTTGCCGTCCGCTTCGTAGCGTCACCGGCCGCCTTCTGCACCTGCACCGCGCGGGTGAGCTCCCCGATCTTGTCGGCCAGCGCTGAGTGCTGCTCCTGCACGGTGCTGGTCAGCGCCTTGTGCTGCCGGTCCAGCACGACCAGGTGCTTGGCCATCGGGGACGTGGGATCGTCCGGGTTGAGCGCCCGGGTCGCCTTGTCGAACAGGGCCGTGGTGTGCTCGTCGGCCTGCTTCGTCAGCCGGCCGGCGAAGTCCTGCAGCAGCGGGCGCAGCCTGGCCACGAGCTCGGGGTCCTGCCCGCCCAGCAGGTGGGTGAGCTGGTCTCGCAGTTCTGTCTGCGCGGTGGACACGCTGGTCCCGAAGGCGGTTCGGGCCTGCTCGCCGGCCTCGCTCAGCACCTTCTTCGCCTCGGCCGAAGCCTGCTGCATGGCCTTGGTCGCTTGGGTGACGACTTCTCCGGTGCGCTCGGTGGCAGCTCGGGTGCTCTCAGTGGTGCGGGTGCCGACGTCCTGCACGAGCTGTTCGAGGTGGTAGGTGTCCTGGGTGCCACCGGCGACCGAAATTGCCTGGGCGCCGACGGCGAGGGCCTGCTCGATGTATGCCGTGAGGTCGGCGCCGTCCAGAGCACTCGCTGAGATGGCCGTCCCCCGGCAGCCGCTGGACCAGCGCAGCGCCTCGGAGGTGACGGCCGGGTGGGTCACCTGCAGGTCGGTGACGTGCACCGCGGGGGTGCTCGCCTCGTAGATGGCGCCTTGGGTCGTCGAGTGGTGATTCATCAGGGTCTCCTCAGAGTCGTGGCCACGGGGATCGTGCCGATCTGTCATCAGAGTGGGGCAGTCTGATTGCCGAGTCACAATGATGCTGCGATAAGGAGGGTTATCAGCCGTACCATCGACTTTGGTGACAGTGCGGTCTACCTTGAGTGCAATGTCGAAAAGGAGGTGACGAAGATGAGCGAGACCCCCGTGCCGCATGGCCTGTTCAGTATGGGCGATGTGGCGGAGCTGTGTCGGGTGCGCCGACCCGTCGTCACCATGTGGCGGCAACGCGCCACGATCGCGGGGGACCGGGTGCCTTTTCCCCCGCCCGCTGCTCGCGTCGATGACATCGAGATGTTCGACAGCGCCTCCGTCGTGACGTGGCTTCAGCGCACCGGTCGTGGCCACAACCCGGAGGCTCACCTCGACGCCGCAGCCTTCATCCGACCCCCGCTCCGGCAGGACGCAACCCCACCAGGCGACGACGCGGTCATGGCCTTGCTGTGCCTCAGGGCCTTGGCTGGCAGTTCGCTTGACGGCCTGGACTCCGACGACCTGCTCGACTTGGCCGATGAGGTCGACCCCGACGACGAGGCCCTGTATGCCGAGGTCGAGCGACTCGGGGCGGATGGGCCGCGGCTGGCGCGATACGTCGAAGCGGTAGTCGAGGCCGCCTACACCGTCGCGGGGGCAGCCGAGTCGGTCCAGGCCCGAAGCATCCGCGCCCGCGGCCAGGGCGCTCGCTCGGTGGCCCTGGCACCTGAGGTCCACCAGGTGGTGGCCAGACTCGTCACGGAGCTCGCCGTCGATCTCGACTCCGCCTCAGTGATCATGCGGGACGCCACCGACGGGGCAACCGACCTGACGCGAGCCGCCGTCGCGGCGCTGAGCCATCGGCTGGATTGCACCCTGACGATCGGCGGCGATGGCGTCCTCGCCCGGGCGCGGCGCCGAGAGGCCCTGATCCAAGAGGTGCCCCTGCGTGCCTCCATCAGCGCTGGCGAACCGGCTGTCGTGGTGGCGCAGCTCCCGCACCTGGCCAATCCGGGGATGACGCCGGCGCAGATGTTGACCGCCGTCGACGACATCCAGCTGGAGCTAGGCCCCAACCAGCGGGCGGTGATCCTCGGACCTTCCACGGTGTTGTGCGACCAGTTGACCGACCCGGAGACCGACCGCCACCGCGACCACCTGATCCGCGGGCTTGGCCGGCTTCGGGCCGCTGTCCGTCTGCCCGAGGGCCTCGTGGTCGGTCGGAGCAGACAACGCCTCGGGTTGTGGGTGCTCGGGCCCCCGCAACCGGAGGCCAGAGACCAACGGTGGGTCGCAGTGGCCGACCTTGTCGGCCAGCCGCTGACTCCTGCGGTCATTGACGACCTGGTGACCGATCTGGTCACGGTGATGGCGCCAATGCGCATCGGCATGATGCACGCCTTCCACTTCGCGGCGGTGACTCCCACGCCGACCTTGCTGTCCAGGACCGGCGATCTGGTGCCACCGGGCGTGAGCCCCAGAGGGCTTCCAGGTGCTGGGGTCGCGGAGGCTGTCCTGGCGGTCGAAGGGGCGCTCAGCTCACTCCGAGGCCGGGCCGTGCCGCGCGGTCTGGACGGGTGGACGGTGCACCCGGCGGCCGAGCCCGCTCCGCCCAAAGTCGAGTCGCTGGGCACCCTGGTGACGATGAGGGGGGTCACCAGGTTGCCTGGCGCCCGCATGACCACGCTCACCCCCTCACCGTCCGGCGGGGTGCGCGTGCTGGGGGTGGACGATGTCCTCGCCGACGGTGAGGGCACCGCCCTGTATGTCGACCCGCTCGCCCTCGAAGCGACATACCCCCGGGCGCGACGCACCGAGCCCGGCGATGTCGTCTTCGTCACCGCCCCCCGACCGGCCGCCCTGGTGGACCGGGACGGGCTCTCCGTCGTCCGTTACCCGGCTATGGCGCTGCGCTGCGCTGCCGACTCGGGCGTGCCCACGGAGGTGCTCGCCGCCACGATCAACTCGTTGCCTGCCGAGGCCCTCAGCTGGCGAGCCTGGCGCATCCCGCAGGTCGATCCCACGAGTACCCGAGACCTCAGCGACGTGCTGCATGAGGTGACGACCGAGCGTCGTCACATCCGCGATCACCTACGAATGCTTGACGAGCTCTCGACCCTACTCATCGACGGCGTGGCCTCCGGGGCCATGACTGTCGCTCACACGCCAGATACTCACACCGAAGGGGAACGACCATGAAGTGGGACCCACATCATTGTCGCGACACCGACCGTCGCGCTGCTGCTGTCCGCCTGCGGAGGAGGCGAGGCCCCGGACGCCGGCGCACCCACCGGGGCGGCCACCGTGACGGAGACGGTGACTGCACCGCCCGCCGCAGAATCCACCGTCACGGTGACCGAGACGGTGACGGCGCCTCCGGGGGCTGCTCCGGAGGAGACCGAGGAGGTCACCAGCGAGGCCGAGCCCACTAGCGAGGACTCAGCGCCGGCGGGGGAGGTGTCCCAGGGGCAGGCGAACTTCGGTGACACCTGGACGTGGGAGGACGGGACCGAGGTCACCGTGTCCAAGCCGGAGCCGTTCAAGCCCGGCGAGTACTCGTTTGGGGGCGAGGGCTACGACGACCACGTGAAGTTCACCGTCACGGTGCAGAACGGGACCGGCGAGGCACTGGACCTCAGCCTGTTCTACATGACCATGCAGTCGGGTCGCTCCGAGGCCGAGGAGGTCTTCGACTCGGACAGCGGGATGGAGGGCTCCCCATCGACGACGCTGCTGGACGGTCGCAGCGTCGACTTCACCGCCGGGTTCGGCGTGGAGGACCCGGACGACCTCGTTCTCGAGCTCACTCCGTCCTTCGACCACGACGCCGCCATCTTCACCAACTGACCCAACGAAGGAGATCAGCCATGCCTCCTCGCAAGGAGCCGGAACCCACGGCACCGTCCACGATGAAAGAGCTCAAGGACACGCTGTGGAAGGCGGCCGACAAGCTGCGCGGCTCGATGGACGCCTCGCAGTACAAGGACGTCATCCTCGGGCTGGTCTTTCTGAAATACGTCTCCGACGCGTATGACGAGCGCCGCGCCGCGATCCGGGCCGACCTGGAGGCGCAGGGTATGGACGAGGACCAGGTCGGCCAGCTGATCGACGACCGCGAGGAGTACCGGGGTTACGGCGTCTTCGTTGTGCCGCCGGATGCGCGCTGGGGTCACCTCGCGGCATACGCCAAGGGCAAGCCGGCCACGGACGACCAGCCCGCGAAGACCATCGGCCAGCTGCTGGATGAGGCCACCGACCTGATCACGGGTGCCAACCCATCGCTGCGCGGCACCCTGCCCCGGATCTACAACAAGGACAATGTCGACCAGCGGCGGCTCGGTGAGCTGATCGACCTGTTCAACCGAGCCCGGTTCTCCCGGCAGGGCGAGGGCCGCGCCCGCGACCTGCTGGGTGAGGTCTACGAGTACTTCCTGGAGAAGTTCGCCCGCGCCGAGGGCAAGCGGGGCGGGGAGTTCTACACCCCAGCCAGCGTGGTCAAGGTCCTCGTCCAGGTGCTGGAGCCGACCCACGGCCGGGTCTACGACCCATGCTGCGGGTCGGGCGGCATGTTCGTGCAGACCGAGCGGTTTATCTACGAGCACGACGGTGACCCCAAGAACGTACACATCGTCGGCCAGGAGCTTAACGAGCGCACCTGGCGGATGGCCAAGATGAACCTGGCCATCCACGGCATAGACAACGACGGCCTGGCCGCGCGGTGGGGCGACACCTTCGTCCGCGACTACCACGCCGACCTCTCGATGGACTTCGTGATGGCCAACCCGCCCTTCAACATCAAGGACTGGCACCGCGGTGAGGGCGACGCGCGGTGGAGGTATGGCGTGCCGCCAGCCGGCAACGCCAACTACGCCTGGATCCAGCACATCCTGTCCAAGCTCAACGCCACCGGCCGGGCAGGGGTGGTGATGGCCAACGGGTCGATGTCGACCAACAGCGGTGGTGAAGGTGAGATCCGGGCACGGATCGTCGAGGCCGACCTGGTGTCGTGCATGGTGGCGCTGCCGACGCAGCTGTTCCGCAGCACCGGCATTCCGGTGTGCCTGTGGTTCTTCGCCAAGGACAAGGGAGTCGGGGAGCAGGGGTCGGTGGACCGGACCGGGCAGGTGCTCTTCATCGACGCTCGCGAGCTCGGCTACATGGTCGACCGGGCGGAGCGGTCCTTCACGGCCGACGACATCGCCCGGATCGCGGATACCTTCCACGCCTGGCGCGGCACGCCGTCGGCGCGGGACAAGGGCATCGAGTATGCCGATGTGCCCGGCTTCTGTGCGTCGGTGCCGCTCGCCGACATCAAGGCCGCGAGCTATGCGCTGACGCCTGGGCGGTACGTCGGTGCTGCTGAGGTGGCGGACGACGGCGAGCCGATTGAGGAGAAGATCGACAGGCTTACACAGGAGCTCTTCGACCAGTTCGACGAGTCGGATCGCCTGGCGAAGGTCGTCCGCGAGCAGTTGTCCAGGTTGCCATGAGCGGCGCCGTGACATTAGGAGGGCTTGCCGCATCAGGAGTGATCGCGATCGGAGACGGCTACCGCACCAGACGGGATGAGCATGGTCGACCGGGCTACCGGATACTGCGAGTCGCAGACGTCCTAGATGGCCGCATCGAGCCTGACGGACCAGACTTCGTGTCGGAGCGTAGGCGTCGAAATATTGGATCCAAACTCTCCCAAACAGGGGATGTCGTGGTCACTACCAAGGGGACTGTTGGACGCGTTTCAATCATCCCCGAGCTCAACCAACCCCTCGTCTACAGTCCCCAACTGTGTTATTTTCGCGTGCTTGAGCCAGATATTCTGAATGGTCGCTATCTGAGTTATTGGTTCCGATCAGCAGAATTTCGAGCGCAAGCGTCGCATCGCAAAGACAACACTGACATGGCTGCCTATATCAATTTGGCGGACATCAAATCTATGGAACTGCTCCTTCCGCCTGCTACGAGGCAGCGGGCGATTGCAGAGGTGTTGGGGGCGCTCGACGACAAGATCGCCGTCAACAACCGACTGGTGCAGTCAAGCGGCGAACTGGCGTCGACGCACTTGGCGTCGGCTCTGGCGCACGGGACCGTGGCCCAGTCAGTTGATGAGGCTGCTGAATTCCAAAATCGTCGACGTGTGCCGCTCTCGTCGCGGCAACGTGAAGTTAGGAGAGGGACTGTGCCGTATTACGGCGCGGCTGGAGTGATCGATCACGTCGACGAAGCGATCTTCGATGATCGGCTCGTCCTTGTGGGCGAAGACGGATCTGTTATCCATCAACACGGCAAACCGGTGGTTCAGTACATCTGGGGTCCAGCTTGGGTGAACAACCATGCACACGTGCTCACCGGACGTAGCGTGTCAACAGAGTTGCTGAAGGTCGCGCTTGAGCGTTCGGACGTAACCCATCTTGTGACGGGCGCTGTCCAGCCGAAGATCAGCATGACGAACCTCAAGTCCCTGATGCTTGAGTTACCGGAGGCAGAGCAGATTCCAAGTCTGGAATTGCTAGTGCAATCACTGTTGGCTTTGGTTCGTAGCTTGACAGAGGAGTGCCGGTCCCTCGAAGCCATGAGGGACGCCCTGCTGCCATTGCTGATGTCGGGGAAGGTCCGAGTGAAGGACGCGGAGAAGATCGCCGAGGAGGCGCTGTGACGACATACGCGGCTGGGTTCAGCGAGAGCCAGTGGGAGGACCGAGCGCTCGATGCGCTGGCCGAGCAGGGCTGGCTGCCCAAGGACGGGGTAGAGATCGCCCCCGGCTCGGGGGAGCGACAGGGGTGGGACGACCTTGTCATCCCGGGCCGACTGCTCGACGCCATGATCCAGCTCAACCCCACAGTCCCTACCGACCACCTGCGACAGGCCCTCGCTGACATCCTGGCCCCGAAGTCGCAGGACGCCCTGACCGAGAACCACCGGATGCACCGGTTCCTGGTCGAGGGCTACCGCGGCCTGGGTTACGTCGACACCGACGGCACCGAGCAGCACCCGACGATCCGGCTGGTCAGTGAGCGGCCGGAGGACAATGACTACCTGGCGGTCAACCAGGTGCGAGTCGTCTCCGGGGAGCACGAGCGCCGTTTCGACATCGTGCTGTACCTCAACGGGCTGCCGGTCGTGGTGTTCGAGCTCAAGCAGGCCGGGGCGCGATGGGCCGATGTCGCCTCCGCCCATCGGCAGATCGAGACCTACGTGCGCGAGCTGCCGATGGCGTTCCGCTGCTGCGTGCTCGCGGTCGCCAGCGACGGGTTGTTCGCCAAGTACGGCACACCGTTCACGCCGCTCAACCACTACTCGCCGTGGAACGTCGACGACAGCGGCACGCCCGTCGAGATCGGGCAGACCGACGCCGACGGCGACACTGCCACCGGGCTGGACTACCTCATCGACGGAGTGGCCAACGTCGAGCGGTTCGCGCACCTGATCCGCGACTTCACCGC
>JAABUN010008233.1_pt1 | contig 10764 bp, 12 predicted proteins | sample 5559311 | NCBI WGS metagenome assembly JAABUN01 (sample SAMN10711877, study PRJNA513370) | rock metagenome | isolation source: Antarctica rocks | place: Antarctica: Victoria Land, Siegfried Peak sud
TCCATCCAGGGCGCGCTGCTGGCGGCCCTGCTGCTCGGCGTCATGGAGAGCGTGCTGTTCCGGTACGCCACGTGGATGACCGGCTTCAGCTACTACCTGCTGGTCGCGGCGATCCTGATGTTCCGACCTCAGGGCCTGTTCGGCAGCTTCTCCCGGACCACCCAGATCGCCCGATAGGTCGTGACGATGACTACCCCGGTCGCCGGAACCCGCGCCACGCTCACCAGCTGGCACCTCATCCCGCTCTTCGCCATCGTCGCCCTCGTCATCCCGCAGGTGACGGGCGGCAGCTACCTGTTCACCTGGACGGCGGTGGCCATCTGGGTGCTGTTCGCGATGGGCACCAACGTCGTGTTCGGGTGGACCGGCCTCCTGTCGTTCGGCCAGGTCGCGTTCTTCGGCATGGGCGGCTACACCGTCGCCGTGCTGAACGACCGGCTGCCCGATCTGCCCGGACCGGTGCTGCTGCTCGCCGCCCTCCTGCTCGCGAGCGCCGTGGCCGCGGTCTTCGCGGTCGGCGCCCTGCGCACCAGCGGTCCCGAGTTCGCCGTTCTCACACTGGTGCTCGCGCAGGTCCTCTGGCTGCTCACCTACCGCGTGCGGGCCCTTCGGGGTGACGAGGGGTTCACCGGCCTCAGTGGTGTCCCGTTCGGCGGTGACCGGGTCCTGCGGACCGACCAGGAGCTCTGGTACTACACGATCGTCGTCGTGGGGATCGGCTGCTTCCTGCTCTGGCGGCTGCACCGGTCCACGCTCGGCGCCTCGATGCGGGCGGTGCGCGACGACCCGTGGCGAGCGGCAGCGCTCGGCTACAAGGTCCGTCGCACCCAGATCATCGCGTTCTCCGTCGGCGGCGGCCTCTCGGCCGTGGCCGGTGGGCTGATGACGCACCACCAAGGGGTGGCGAGCCCCGACCTGCTCGGCTTCGCCATCTCCGGCGAGGTCCTCGTGGCCTGCCTCATCGGTGGTCTGCGGATCTTCTGGGGCCCCGCCATGGGAGCGGTCGTCCTCGTGTGGTCACACGACCTCTTCAGCGGCACGGAGATCGACACGGGCCTGTTCGTCGGCGTCCTGCTGCTGCTGATCGTGCTGGTGCTCCCGACCGGGCTCGGCGGGATCCCGGCGGCCGTGCGCCGCCGGCGTCGGCCAGCCGGGCCGCCGAAGGGACTCAGCGCACCACCCCCGGGCGTGCCCGACGACGACGCCGGCTCCCTGGCCCGCACGCCCGTCAACGCGCTGGACGTGGAGGACCGGCGATGAGGGACCTGGTCGTGGTGGACGCCGTGTCCAAGGAGTACGCCGGCGTGAACGCCGTCACGGACGTCAGCCTCACCGTCGCGACGGGGGAGCGGCTCGCCGTGATCGGCCCCAACGGAGCGGGCAAGTCGACGCTGTTCGGCATGATCGCGGGGGAGCACCGGCCGACCAAGGGGCGGGTCTGGTTCGCGGGCAGCGACGTCACGGCGTGGACTCCCTCGAAGCGGGCCTCCGCCGGGCTGAGCCGCACCTTTCAGGTGGCTCGGCTCTTCACGTCCATGACCGTCCGCGAGAACGTCTACATGGCAGCGCTGACCGGGCCCGGGGGCGTCCGGATCAGGCCGTGGGACAGCCGGCTCCGGCACCGGAAGGTGTGGCAGCTCGTCGACGAGGTCCTCGAGTCGACGTCGTTGAGCCCGCTCGCCGACGCCTCGGCGGCCTCCCTGGCGCAGGGTGCGCGCAAGACGCTCGAGATGGCGATGGCCGTGGCCCAGCAGCCGGTCCTGCTGCTGCTCGACGAGCCGACGGCCGGCATGTCGCACGAGGACGCCCTCGGTGCCGTCCAGCAGCTCAAGAAGCTCGTGCAGGACCAGCCCGACCTCACCATCGTGCTCACAGCGCACGACATGGAGGTCGTGTTCGCCCTGGCGGACCGGGTCGTCCTTATGGCAGGCGGCAGAACGGTGGTCGACGGCACTCCGGCCGAGGTGGCTGCGGATCCCCGGACCCGTGAGATCTACCTCGGCACGAGCGGTTCCAAGGAGGCCTCGCTGTGACGCAGATGCTCAAGGTGAGAGGGCTCAGCGCGTGGTACGGCTCGGCGCAGGCCCTGTTCGAGGTGGACCTCCACGTGGGGGCCGGCGAGGTGGTGGGGCTGCTGGGGCGCAACGGCGCCGGCAAGAGCTCCACCTTCAACGCCATCATGAACATCGAGGTCCGCCGTACGGGCGAGGTGGAGGCCTGCGGGAAGACGCTCGGCCGCATGCCGACCGACGCGGTCGCCCGGCTGGGGGTCGGCTGGGTCCCGGAGAACCGGCGCATCTTCACCGGGCTCACCGTCCGGGAGAACCTGCGCCTCGCGGCCTTCGCGGCCGGCGGCCGTGAGGTGGTGGAGGTGGGCGAGCTGGTCAGCGGGTTCCCGTTGCTCGAACCGCTGCTCGAGCGCAAGGGCAACCAGCTCAGTGGCGGTGAGCAGCAGGTCGTCGCCGTGGCGCGAGCGCTGGTCTCGCGACCACAGGTCCTCCTGCTCGACGAGCCGACGGAGGGGCTGGCGCCGCTGGTGGTCCAGCAGCTGGAGGAGTCCATCGCCCGGCTCCCTCGAGACTTCGGCGTCGCGGTCCTGCTCGCCGAGCAGAACCTCGACTTCGTCACGAGCCTGAGCGCCCGCGTCTACGTGCTCGAGACCGGACGGGTGGTGCACGCTGGGCCGACGAAGGAGTTCGCCGACGACCGGGCCCTGCAGGAGCGCCTGCTGTCCGTAGCGGTGTCGACGTGACCGTGTCCATGTGCCCGTGGCAGTGGCCTTGGGTAGGCTCACGGCCGGTCGGCCGGTCGGTCGCCACGCGTGACGGAGTGAGAGGTACCTGATGTCGCCACGCAGCTCGGGACGGCGCGCCGACACCGCGACGACCACCTCGCCGAGGCGCGCGGCCGCCGCCAGCACGGGAGCGTCGTCGGTGCGACGTGCCGAGATCGTGCGCATCGCCGCGCGGCTGTTTGCCGAGAAGGGCTTCCTCGGTACGACGATCCGCGACATCGCGGACGAGGCCGACATCCTCTCGGGCAGCCTCTACCACCACTTCGCGTCCAAGGAGTCGATCGCAGACGAGGTCCTGTCGGAGTACTGGACCGAGCTGCTCGAGCGCTACGACTCCGTGATGGCCGCGGGGCTGGAGCCGACCGACACGATGCGGGAGCTCATCAAGACGTCGGTCCGGCTCCTGGAACCCTACGAGTTCGCCGTCCGCTGCATGCTCAACGACTGGAGCTACCTCGTCACCTGCCTGCCCTACCTCGACGCCAACATGACCCGCATCGAGAGCGTGTGGACGCGGGTCATCAAGGACGGCATCGCCCGGGGAGACTTCCGGGACGACGTCAAGGCGGTCCTCGTCTACCGGACCATCATGAGCTCGATCACCGGCACGGCCCGGTGGTTCCGCCCCGAGGGGGCGGTGAGCACCGAGCAGCTCGCCGAGACGATGGCGGAGCTGTTCCTCGGCGGCATCATGCGGCCCGCTGCGGCCGTCGCGACCAAGCAGACTCGCGCGCGCGCCACCGCCGGCTGAGTCCGGTCCTCGTGCCGGTCATGGAGCCCGGCGGCGCTCACGACCGCGACGGCCCTATGGCGGACGACGCCGTTGACGGGCCTGATCGACGTCCGTAACCTGGCCAACCAAGCAGTTGCTCAAGGGAGAGACGATATGGGTTCGGACCAGATCGGGCGCCTCGTCACCAACGCGGCCCTCCGCCACCCCGACCTCCCGGCGCTCAAGACGTACGCCGGCGCGGTCCTGACCTACGGGGAGCTGGACGAGCGGTCGACCCGGCTGGCCAACGCGCTGATCGCTGCCGGGTGCCAGACCGGTGACCGCGTCGCCGCGTGGCTGGACACCTGCCCGCAGTACCTCGAGCTGTACTTCGCGGTCGCGAAGGCCGGACTCGTCGTCGTGCCGATCAACAGCATGTTCACCGAGGACGAGGCGTCGTTCCAGGTGGCGGACTCCGGCGCCCGGGTCCTGCTCCACAACGCCGCCGTCGCGCCGATGGCTGAGAGCATCGCCCAGGACCAGGACCTGCGGCTGACGGTGCAGCTCTCCTCGTGGTCAGAGCCGGCCGACTCGCCGTACGAGATGCTGGTCGCCTCCGGCGGCACCGAGCTGCCGCCGCTCCCGGACGACGAGGCCCTCTACGTCATCGCCTACACCAGCGGGACGACCGGTCGCCCGAAGGGGGCGATGGTCACGCACCGGTCGCTGAAGAACACCCTCCGGCAGCACGCCCACTCCTACCGCACGCCGCAGTACAGCGTCTGCATCTACCACTCGAACATGTCCTTCGTGGCCACCGTGCTCGGTCTGATCATGGGCCACATGTACGTCTGCGGGACGGTGGTGCTCACCGGCAAGGTTGGACCGCAGGAGTTCCTCGACGTGATCGCCGCCGAGCGCGGCACCTTCACCTTCGTCCCGTCGCCGTGGATCGTGCCGATGACCGAGCTGGCGCGCGCGCAGCCCGAGAAGTGGGAGCACGTCCGCACGTTCGTGCACTCGGCGTCCAAGGCGAGTGCCGACGACCTGCGCCGCTGGGCCGAGGTCGTCGGGCACCGCTACCTCGAGGGGTGGGGGATGTCGGAGGCCTCGGGCGGGCTCGTGACGGTCACCGACGTCGACGACGTCGTCCGCTCGTCGGGCGCTCTCGACTTCTACGGGTCCGCCGGCCGGCCCGTCCTGGACACGGTCATCCGGGTCGTCGACCCCGAAGGGAACGACCTGCCCCACGACGGCGTCACGGTGGGGGAGCTCATCGTCCAGGCACCCAACATGGTCTCGGGGTACTGGGGCAACCCCTCGGCGACCGCCGCCGCGGTCCGGGACGGCTGGTACCACAGCGGCGACCTCGGGAGCATCGACCCGGCCGGCTACGTCTACGTCACCGAGCGGCGCACCGACCTCATCATCAGCGGGGGCATGAATGTCTACCCCTCCGAGATCGAGCGCTGCGTCGCGGCTCTCGACGGGGTGGAGGAGGTTGCTGTCGTCGGCGTCCCGCACGAGAAGTGGGGCCAGACGCCGGCCGTCGTGGTCGTGCGCCGCGACGGCTCCGGGCTCACGGAGGACGACGTTTTCGAGCACTGCCGTCGCCACCTCGCGGGCTACAAGAAGCCGAGCCGCGTCGTCTTCAGCGACGAGCTCCCGCGCACCGCGAGCAACAAGGTGCTCAGGCGGGTGCTGCGCGACCAGCTGAGCTCGGCGGCGGTGTGACGGCCCCGGTCCTCGGGCCCGCCGCGGACGCGACCGCCCCCCTGGCCGAGGACGAGCGGGAGGAGCTGCGCCAGCCGGTCGCCCGCTTCCTGGAGCGGCTCGGCGCCGGGGTCCCCGCGGTGCTGCCCGACGAGCAGTCGCGGCGCCAGGCCTGGCTCGGCCTCGCGCAGGAGATGGACCTGCTGGGCATCGCCGTGCCGGCCGAGCACGGTGGCCAGGGGTTGAGCCTCGCTCACACCGCAGTCGTCAGCGAGCAGGTCGGCCGGCTCCTGCTGCCCTTGCCGTACCTAACGAGCGCCTGCTGGGCGACCGCCGTCGTCCTCCACTCGGACGACGGCGACAGCCGCACCGACCTGCTGTCGCGGATGGTCACCGGAGAGGCGGTCGCGGCCGTCGCCGAGGTCGAGGAGTCGGGGACCGGAGAGCTGGTCGTCGAGGGATCCGGGGACGAGTGCCGGCTGACGGGCACCGTGCGCTTCGTGCCCCACGGGCTCACCGCGGATGTGCTGCTCGTCGTCGCCCGGGACGCTGCCGGGGGCCCGGCCAGCGTGCTGGTCGTCGACGGCGACGCACCGGGACTGCGACGCACCGAGCTGGAGACGCTCGACCCATCGCGTCCTCAGGCGCAGGTGCACTTCCACGCCACGCCTGCCCGACGCCTTCCAGACAGCAGCGGAACGGCGCACGTGCGCGCCCGTCAGGAGGCGACCGTGCTCCTCGCAGCCGAGTCGGTCGGCGGGGCTGCCGAGTGCGTGCGGGCCACCGCCGACTACGCGCGGTCCCGTCGTCAGTTCGGCCAGCCCATCGGCGCTTTCCAGGCCGTCCAGCACCGGTTCGCCGACCTGCACGGCGAGGTGGAGTCGGCGCGCGCCGTCGTCGAGTGGGCGGTCACCTTGGTATCAGCGCCGCACAGCGACCCGGCCGAGCTGTCCGTCGCCGCGGCCATCGCCGGTGCCCGTGCCGGTGAGGCGTATGCGACGGTCGCCCGCGAGGCCATCCACCTGCACGGCGGGATCGGCTTCACCTGGGAGCACTCCGCGCACCGCTACTTCAAGCGGGCGCTGGCCGACCGGCAGCTTCTCGGGGGCAGCGGTGCCCACCGGCGCCACGTCGCCGCGGCGCTGTTCGGCGACCACCACTGACCTGATCTCCACGACATGAGCACAGCAGCCGCTCGACAACAGGAGGACTCGTGAACAAGGCCTACATCGTCGATGCGGTGCGGACCCCCGTCGGGCGCAAGAAGGGCGGCCTGGCCGCCGTCCACCCGGCGGATCTCGGAGCGCACGTCCTCGGGAACCTGGTGCGGCGTACGGGCATCGATCCGGCAGACGTGGACGACGTCGTCATGGGGTGCCTCGACAACGTCGGCCCGCAGAGCGGGTGCATCGCCCGGACGTCGTGGCTGGCAGCCGGGCTCCCGGAGAGCGTCCCGGGCGTCACCATCGACCGCCAGTGCGGTTCGTCGCAGCAGGCGGTGCACTTCGCCGCCCAGGCGGTCATGAGCGGGACCGCCGACATGGTCGTGGCGGCCGGCGTGCAGAACATGAGCATGATCCCGATCAGCGTGTCGATGCGCATGGGGGAGGCGCTTGGGCTCGCACCGGATCCGTTCAGCCAGTCCACCGGCTGGGTGGCCCGCTACGGCGATCAGCCGGTGTCGCAGTTCGCTGGAGCCGAGCAGATCGCCGAGCGCTGGGACATCAGCCGCCGGGAGATGGAGGAGCTCGCCCTGGAGAGCCATCGCCGTGCGGTAGCGGCGATCGACGAGGGGCGCTTCATCAGCGAGATCGCCCCGTTCGGCGACGTGTCCGTCGACGAGGGTCCCCGCCGAGAGACCTCGCTCGAGCGCATGGCGGCGTTGGCGCCGCTGGCCGAGGGAGGTCGGATCACCGCGGCGGTGTCGAGCCAGATCTCGGACGGCGCCGCAGCGCTGCTGGTGGTGAACGACCAGGCCCTCGATGACCACGGGCTGACGCCCCTCGCAACGGTCCACCACCTGTCGGTGGTCGCGGGCGACCCGCTCATCATGCTCACCGGTCCGATCGCCGCGACCCGCCGAGCGCTGGCGCGTACCGGGTTGAGCCTCGACGACATCGGCGTCATCGAGGTGAGCGAGGCCTTCGCCTCCGTCGTGCTCGCCTGGCAGCGCGAGTTCAAAGCCGACCTCGACACGGTCAACCCCAACGGCGGCGCGATCGCCCTGGGACACCCGGTGGGCGCCAGCGGCGCTCGCGTGATGACGACGATGCTTGGCGAGATGAGGCGCACCGGCAGCCGCTTCGGGCTCCAGGTGATGTGCGAGGGCGGTGGCATGTCGAACGTCACCATCCTGGAGCTGCACGAGGGCGGCGCACGACGGTGACGGACCGCCTAGCCGTGCAGGTCGACGACGGCGTCCTTCACCTCGTGCTGGCCCGGGGTGACCGAGGCAACGCGATCGACCTCTCGTGGGCAGAGCAGTTCGACGACGCGGTGTCGTCCTTGACGCGGCAGGTCGCGTCCGGCGACGTCCGCACCGTGCTCCTCAGGGCGGAGGGCGCCAACTTCTGCGTGGGCGGCGACCTGCGCGACTTCCCCGCGGACGAGAGCGCGGTCACGCCGCACCTGCAGCGCATGGCCCGGCTGGTCCACCGCGGACTGGCAGGGCTGTACCAGCTGGCCGTGCCCGTCATGGCCCGGCTGAACGGCGCTGCGGCCGGCGCCGGGGTGGGGCTGGTTGCTGCCGCCGACCTCGTGGTGGCGGCCCGCTCGGCCCGCTTCGTCATGGCCTACACCGCGGTCGGGCTGTCCCCTGACTGCGGCACCAGCTGGCTCCTGCCCCGGGTCGTCGGGCTGCGTAGGGCGATTGACCTGACCCTGACCCGTCGGACCCTGAGCGCCGACGAGGCGGAGTCCTGGGGGCTGGTCAGCCGGGTGGTCGAAGACGCCGACCTGGACGCCGCCGTCAGCGATCTCGTGTCGGACGTCAGTGGTCGCTCGACCGCCGCGCTCGTCGCCAGCAAGCGGTTGCTCAGAGCTGCGGACGCCAACACCCTGCCGGCCCAGCTCGCCGACGAGGCGCAGCAGATTGCCCACCTCGCAGCGGGACCGGACGCGGTGCAGGCCCGTACCGCCTTCCTGTCCCGGAGCCGGGCATGAGTGCGCCGTCGAGCGCCGTCGAGCGCGTGGGAGTCGTCGGCGCCGGCTTGATGGGGTCGGGCATCGCGGAGGTGTGCGCCCGCGCAGGGCTCGACGTGGTGGTGTCGGACGTCGGTCCGGCTGCGCTCGACGCGGGGCGTGAGCGGATCGAGCGGTCCCTGGTCAGGGCGGTCCGCACCGGGAAGCTGGACGAGACCCGGTGCGAGGACGCCCTGAGCCGCCTCCGGTTCGTCAGCGGTCTCGAGGAGCTCGGTGACCGCCAGCTGGTCGTCGAGGCCGTGGTGGAGGACGAGGCGGCGAAGGCCGCCGTCTTCCGCGAACTGGACGCCGTGCTCGTCGACGACCGCGCCCTCCTCGCCTCCAACACCTCCTCGATCCCGATCATGAAGCTGGCGATGGCGACGTCCCGGCCCGGCTTCGTCGTCGGCATGCACTTCTTCAACCCGGTGCCGGTGCTGCGCCTCGTTGAGCTCATCCCGTCCATGCTGACCACCGAGGAGACGACGCAGCAGGTCGAGAGCTTCGCGCGTGACGTGCTGGGCAAGGTCGTCGTCCGGTCGCAGGATCGCGCGGGCTTCATCGTCAACGCGCTGCTGATCCCATACATCCTGTCGGCGATCCGGATGCTGGAGTCCGGCTTCGCCACCGCGGTCGACATCGACCACGGCATGGTCGAGGGCTGCGCCCACCCCATGGGGCCGCTGGCGCTGGCCGACCTCATCGGGCTCGACACGACGAAGGCCGTTGCCGAGTCCCTGTACGACGAGTTCAAGGAGCCGCTCTACGCGCCGCCGCCCATGCTCCTTCGGATGGTCGAGGCCGGGCTGCTCGGCCGCAAGTCGCGTCGGGGGTTCTTCGACTACGCCGGCGGATGAGCCGGGGGCCCCGCGGACGACCGGCGAGGCCCCGACGAGCAGGACACCGATCGCCGCCACAGCGGTCGACGCCCGGCGGTGCGCGCGAGCGGCTGCTGCGCAGGACCATCCGCCGAGCAAGAGCGCGGCAAGCGCCACGACGACCGGGGAGGGGCCCGTGTGGATGGAGATGTGCCCGAGCCACAGGTCCATCGAGCCCTCGTGCGGCATGCGCAGGAAGCGGAATCGAGCGTACGTCCGGCTGGAGCTCAGCTCTGGGCTCAGCTCGGCGGGTCGGCATCCAGCAGGTTGGCCGGCGACGTCGGGTCGGCCGACGGCTGCGGCTCCGGCTCCGGCTCCGGGGGCGGTGCCGTGGACGCCGGCGCGGCCGGCGACGCGCTCGCCGGCTTGGGAGCGGGCGGCTTGGGAGCGGCCGGGCTGGGGGCGGGCGCCTTGGTCGCTGGGGCCGTCGACGCGGGTGCCCTGGTCGCGGGTGCCCTGGTCGCCGGGGCTCTCGACGCCGGGGCCCTGGTCGCGGGGGCCCGCGTGGCAGGAGCCGGCGGCGCGGACGACGGCGACGGCAGCTCCGGGACCGGCTCCGGACTCGGCGGGAAGCTCCAGAAGGGACTGGGCGAGAAGCTCGGCGTCGGGGAGGGAGCGGCCGGGACGAGGGAGTCCGACGAGCCGCCCCGCATCTGGAGCGCCGTCGCGGCGAGCACGACGACTGCGACGGCGAGAGCAGCCAGGCCGGCGTCGGCCCAGCGCTGTCGCGTCATCGGCTTACGGTAGCCGGGCACGCCGGAGCACGAGGCCGATCCACGAGCGTGCGGCGTGCCTCCCCGCAGCGCGGGATCCGGGGGGCGATCCTCGGGATCGCGCGGATGCGCTGCGTCCGTTCACCCGTCCGGTCCTCTCCTCGTGCCCGGACCGGGACGACACCTGTCTGGTCAGGGATCCACCCCAGGAGGCCACGTTGAGCACCATCACGACCAGTACGGCCGAGCGCCCCTTCGCGGACGCCATGCGGCTGCTCGGCTCGGGGATCCCGCTGACCCTGCTGCTCGACCTGGCCATGGGGCCGCACAGCGCCGAGCTGCTCGCCGTCGAGAGCCGCGGCAGGTCCGCCCCCGACGGGACCGGTCTGCGGCACACCGCCTGAGCGCGGACCGCCTCAGGTCCAGACGCCGCTGCCGTTCGCCAGGCAGACGGCCAGGGTCACGGCGGCGACGATCACGCCGGTGACCGACTCGAAACGCTCGCCGCGGGTGTCCGAGACCATCTGCGACCACCCGCCGACGAGGACGCCGAGCAGTGCCACGACCACGCCGACGTCGTAGGACTCGACGAGGGCGAGCACCACGCTGACGACGGCCAGCGCAAGGCTCGCGACGGCCAGCACGCGGTGATCGCCCCGCAGGTGAATGGCCTCGGGCGGGCGCGGGAGGATCCGCGGGGACGGGCGGGTCGGCAGGGTACGAGGCACGGTCGCTCCCGAGGTCGCAGGTGCGGTACGGGGTCGGGGCGCCGCC
>JAABUN010008234.1_pt1 | contig 10760 bp, 7 predicted proteins | sample 5559311 | NCBI WGS metagenome assembly JAABUN01 (sample SAMN10711877, study PRJNA513370) | rock metagenome | isolation source: Antarctica rocks | place: Antarctica: Victoria Land, Siegfried Peak sud
CGCCGGCGAACACGTGCGGGTGGCGGCGTACCAGCTTGTCGACGAGGTCACCCGCGACGTCGTCGATCGACCAGGGCTGCTTGCCCTCCTGCCCCAGCCGGGCGTGGAACACCACCTGCAGGAGGACGTCGCCCAGCTCCTCGCGCAGGTCGACCAGGTTGCCGTCCTCGAGCGCCTGGTAGGCCTCATAGACCTCCTCCAGGAGGTACGGCCGGAGGCTGTCGTGGGTCTGGTCGGCATCCCAGGGGCAACCACCGGGGGAGCGCAACCGGTCCATCACGGCTACCACGTCGAGCAGCCGCGCACCCGGGGGATCGTACGAGCCGTGCACCAGCTCCACCGGCGCACCGCCGGCGACCGCCGAGCGGCCCAGCGCACGGACCAGCTCGGCGTCGGGGGCGAGCCAGACGACGGTCTGTCCGGCATCGGCCCGGGCGAGCAGGACCACCGGATCCGCGGCTTCGACGCAGACGGCGATGCCGGCGTCGCGCAGGTAGGGCAGCTGGGGGCAGTCTGCGTCGGCGGTGGACACCGGGCCGGCGCGCAGCGCCTCCCAGGCCGGCCACGACAGCAGGCCAGGAGGCACCCGCGGGGAGCAGGCGACCAGGACGACGCGCCCCGCCACTACTCGGCTACGGGCGGCGGCGCCGGCGGCTGCCCGTCGGGGATCAGCTCGTCCGGGACGTCGTCGGGTCCGGTTCCAGGAGCTGGGCTGAGCACTCCGTTCGGGTCCGGGGCGGCGGCCACCGTGGCGTTCTCGGCGTCCCACCGACCGAACCGCGGGTTGACGGTGACGTCGAGCCGCTCGGCCGTCTCGCGCAGCACGTCCAGCGTCGCCGTTTGGCGCTGCTCCTGCAGAGCCGCACGCCGCAGCTGCGGCGTCGCCTCCTCGAGCGTCGTCGTCTGGCGCTCGAGGACACTGATGACATGCCAGCCGAACTGGGTGTTGACCACCTCGAAGGTGCCCGGCTCGGCGCTGAACAGCACCTGCTCGAACTCCGGGACGAACTCCCCGCGACCGGCGAACCCCAGCTCGCCGCCGTCGTCCTTGTTGGAGGTGTCGATGGAGAACTGCGCAGCCAGCGCCCCGAAGCGACTCGGGTCCGCACGGACCTGCTCCAGCAGCATCCGGGCCGTTGCCTCGTCGGCCACGAGGATGTGCCGGGAGCGCACCCGGTCGTACTGCGCGATGTTCGCTTCGTAGAGGGCCTGCAGCTGCTCGGGCGAGACGACGACGTCCTCGGTGAGCTGGCTGGCCAGGTCATCCTCCAGCACGAGGTCGCGCACGAAACGCGGCAGGTCCTGTGGCTGGATTCCGCCCTGTGCCGCCTGCATGTCGAGCGCCGCCCGGCCACCCACCTCGGCGACGAACATCTCGATCTGCTCGTCGACGTCGTCCTCGGAGACCTGCACACCGGCTTCTCGGGCGGCGTCCTCCAGCAGGATACGGTTGATCAGGCGGGACAGGGTCTGCTGCTGGAAGGCGGCCCGGTCGGCGCCGAGCTGCTGCGCGGCCTGGGGGTCGGACAAGCCGCGCTCCACTACCTGGCGCAGCGCCTCGACGGTGATCTGCTGATCGCCGACCAGCGCGGCGGCGCCGGAACGTGTCCGGCCGTCACCGCAGGCACTGAGCAGGAGCACAGCCAGGGCGGCAAGGGCCAGCCTGCCAGGGGGGCGGGTCACGAAGACGCTTTCCTTCCGGGAGATCCGATGTCGCCTACAGATTGCCAGACAGTCGGTGATGTCAGCGTGAGCCCGTTGCCGACGACGCCGCTGCCGCCGCGATGTCGTCCCCGCAGACGGCGTCGAGCAGCCGGCGGCACCAGTCGAGCAGGTCGAGGTCGCGCACCGGCTGTCCGCCGATCCGTGCGGTCGTCGGGCGGGGCACCAACACCATCCCGGTCGGGGGCTTGACCAGCGAGTGCGGATAGAGCCGCTGCAGGCGCATCGTCTGCGACTCGCGCAGCCGCAGCGGCAGGAACCGGATCGAGCTGCCCTGGACACCCACCTCGGTCAGCCCGAACCGGCGCGCATGCACGCGGAACGACGCCACGGCGAGCAGCCGCGACACCGGGTCCGGCAGCGGGCCGTAGCGGTCCTGAAGCTCCTCCTGCACCGCGGCGATGGCCGCGTCGTCGTACGCGGCCGCCAACCGCCGGTAGGCCTCCAGTCGCAGCCGCTCGCCCGGGATGTAGTCGTGCGGCAGGTGCGCGTCCACCGGCAGGTCGACCCGGGTGTCGGGGACCTGCTCGGTCTCGGGGGCGCCGCCGCGCTTGAAGTCCGACACGGCCTCGCCGACCAGGCGCATGTAGAAGTCGAAGCCGACACTCGCGATGTGCCCGGACTGCTCGCCGCCGAGCAGGTTGCCGGCGCCGCGGATCTCGAGGTCCTTCATGGCCACCGCCATGCCCGCGCCAATCTCGGTGTTCTGCGCGATGGTCGCGAGCCGGTCGTGGGCCAGCTCGGTCAACGGCTTGTCGGGGGGATAGGTGAAGTACGCGTACGCCCGCTCCCGTCCACGCCCGACCCGACCGCGGATCTGGTGCAGCTGCGACAACCCGAAAGCGTCTGCCTTGTCGACAATCAGGGTGTTGGCGTTGGGGATGTCCAGGCCGGACTCGACGATCGTCGTGCAGACCAGGACGTCGTAGTCCTTCTCCCAGAACCCGACCATGACCTGCTCGAGCACGTCCTCGTGCATCTGACCGTGCCCGGTCGCCACCCGAGCCTCGGGGACGAGCGCGCGGATGCGGGCGGCGACGCGGTCGATCGACTCGACCCGGTTGTGCAGGAAGAAGACCTGCCCCTCGCGCAGCAGCTCGCGCCGGATGGCCGCACCGATCTGCTTCTCGTCGTAGACGCCGACGAAGGTCAGGACCGGGTGACGCTCCTCGGGCGGGGTGAGGATCGTCGACATCTCGCGGATTCCGGTCAGGCTCATCTCGAGGGTGCGCGGGATCGGCGTGGCGCTCATCGTCAGCACGTCCACGGCGGTGCGCATCTGCTTGAGGAACTCCTTGTGCTCCACGCCGAAACGCTGCTCCTCGTCGACGACGACGAGGCCGAGGTCCTTGAACTGGGTCTGCTTGCTCAGCAGCCGGTGCGTCCCGATGACGACGTCGACGGTCCCGCTCGTGACCCCGTCCATCACCTCCCGCTGCTCGGCGGCCGAGTTGAAGCGGCTGACCGCGCGCACCTGCACCGGGAACTGCTGGAAGCGGTCGCGGAAGGTGTTGTAGTGCTGCTGTACGAGCAGCGTCGTCGGCACGAGGATCGCCACCTGCTTGCCGTCCTGCACTGCCTTGAACGCTGCGCGCACGGCGATCTCGGTCTTGCCGTAGCCGACGTCGCCCATGATGACCCGGTCCATCGGGACCGGCTTCTCCATGTCGGCCTTGACCTCGTCGATGGCCTCGAGCTGGTCGGGCGTCTCGACGTACGGGAAGGCGTCCTCGAGCTCGCGCTGCCACGGGGTGTCGGGGCCGAAGGCGTAGCCGGGCGCGGCCATCCGCGCGCTGTAGAGCTGGATCAGGCCGGCGGCGATCTCCTTCACCGCCTTCTTGGCGCGGCCCTTTCGCTTCGACCAGTCGCCGCCGCCGAGCTTGTCGAGGCTCGGCGCCTCGCCGCCGACGTAGCGCGTGACCAGCTCGAGCTGGTCGGTCGGCACGAAGACCCGGTCGCCCGGCTGCCCCCGCTTGCTCGGCGCGAACTCGAGGATGAGGTACTCGCGAGTCGCCCCCTGCACGGTCCGCTGGACCATGTCGACGTAGCGCGCCACCCCGTGGTGCTCGTGCACGACGGTGTCCCCGGTCTGCAGCTGGACCGGGTCGACGACGTTCTTGCGCCGGCTGGGCAGCCGGCGGCTGACATCCTTGGCGCCCGCGCCGCGGGTGCCGGTCAGGTCGGACTCGGTCAGCACCACCGTGCGCAGCAGCTCGCTGCGGAAGCCGGTCTGCAGGCAGCTGGTCGACAGGTGCACCAGCCCGCTGCTCGGGCCGTCGGGCAGGTGCTCGTCGAGCCGGGCCGGGACCTCGGCGTCACGCAACAGCTCGAGCAGGCGCTGCCCGGGGCCGTGCCCCTCGGTCGTGACGACGACCCGCCAGTCGTCGGCCACCCACTGTCGCAGGTCGCCGATGGCCCGCTCGATCTCACCGCGGTAGGCCGGCGGCGAGCTCGCAGCCAGGACCACGGCGTCGTCCTCGAGGTCCTCGTCGGCCGTGAACGGGCTCAGCGACCACCACGGCAGGCCGCTGTCCGCCGCGTGCTCCCGCACCTCGACCAACGTCTTGTACGCCGCGGCGCCGAGGTCGATCGGCGCCGCCCCGCCGACCGCTGCCGTCGCCCACGAGGCCTCAAGGAACTCCTGGCTGGTGCGCACCAGGTCATGGGCACGGGTGCGTACCTTCTCGGGGTCGCAGACGACGACGCTCGAGTCCGGCGGCAGCTCGTCGAGCAGCAGCCGGAGCTCGTCGACGAGCACCGGCGCGAGCGCCTCCATCCCGTCGACCGGCGTGCCGGCCGCGATCCGCGAGCAGATGTCGGCCAGCTCCGGGTGCAGCTCGGCGAGCTTGCGCGCGCGCTCGCGTACGTCCTTCGTGAGCAGCAGCTCGCGGCACGGCGGCGCCCACAGGCCATGCGCGGTGGCCGCGACGGTCCTCGGCAGACTCCGCTGGTCCGCCACCTGGAACGGGCGCACCTCCTCCACGGTGTCGCCCCACCACTCCACCCGGACCGGGTGCTCCTCGGTCGGCGGAAAGACGTCGAGAATGCCTCCGCGTACGGCGAACTCACCGCGCTTCTCGACGAGCTCCACCCGTGCGTAGGACAGGTCGACGAGGCGCCGGACCACCGCGTCGAGGCCGCCGTCGACGTCCTGGCCGTCGAGCAGCTCGACCGGCTCGAGATCGCCGAGCCCCGGGACCTGCGGCTGCAGGATGCTCCGGACAGGGGCGACGACGACGTCGAGCGGTCCGGTCGCCGGGTCGTCCTTGCTGGGGTGGGACAGGCGGCGCAGGACGGCGAGGCGGCGACCCACCGTGTCGGCGCGCGGGCTGAGCCGCTCGTGCGGCAGGGTCTCCCAGCTCGGGTAGAGCGCGACGCGGTCGCCGTCGAGAAGGCTCTCCAGGGCGGCGACCAGGTCCTCGGCTTCCCGGCCGGTGGCGGTGACGGCCAGCACGGTGCGACCGGCCGACACCAGCCCGGCGAGCACGAACGGGCGCAGCCCGGGTGGACCGGTGAGGTCGAGCGTCGGAGCCTTGGGGGTCTCGAGGGCACGGCGCAGCGCGGGGTCGCCGGTGAGCACGTCGAGCAGTCCGGCAAGGGACAAGGCGGGCCTTCCTCGGGCAACGCAGAGGTGCCCCGCACGGCCGGTGGGCCGGGGGGTCGAGCGCCTCCCGGCGCCGAACGCCAGCCTACGTGGGCCGGGCTGACCGGACGGCCGCCCTCCCCCAGCCGATCTTGCCGAGACGCGGCTGATCGGCTGGGGGACGCCGGGGCCCGGAGTCACGCCTGCCGGTCATCCCCACCGATCTTGCCGGGTGGCCAGCAAGGTCAGCTGGGTGACCTCGGGCACGCCCCAGCGCGGACAGTCCCCCAGCCGATCACGGGGGTTGCGCAAAGATCGGCTGGGGGGCGGAGGGAGGCGAGGGTCAGACCGGAGGTCGGGCAGCCGCGCCGGGTCAGGTGCGGGGCGGGGAGTACGGCGTGAGCAGTTGGTCGACCGGGGCGTCGTCGTCGGTCAGCACGTCGGCGTCGCCGGCGAACGCCCGCACCTGCTCGAGGCCGGCAACCGAGCCGGGCTCACCGCGGGCCGCCACGAGGGCGCCCAGCCGGTCGACAGCGATCGGCCGGTCGCTGGCGACCAGGACCAGGTTGCCGCCGCCCTCACCCCGCAGCGAGCTCGGCGGCGCCATCAGCGCCACGTCGTCGAAGGCCGCAAGCAGCGTCGCCGTCTCGGCTCGCGCGAAGCCCAGCGGCGGGTAGTCGATGACGTTGAGCACGTAGACCCCGCCCGGGCGCAGCACCCGGCGGACCTCGGCGACCATCTCGGCGGTCGTGAGGTGCCAGGGCACCGCGAGGCTGCCGAACGCGTCGCCGACCACCACGTCGTACGTCCCGGACGGCTCGGCGGCAATCGACGTGCGGGCGTCGCCGACCACCACGGCGAGGTCGGGGCCGGTGACCAGGCCCAGCCGGTCCCGCCCGATCTCGGGGATCTGCGGGTCGACCTCGAGGACTTTGCTCTGCGAGCCGGGCCGTACGGCCGCCAGGTGGCGCGGCACCGAGAAGCCGCCCCCGCCGAGGTGCAGGGCCGACAGCGGCGCGGGCGGCTGCACCGCCAGCACATCTGCGATGCGTCGGGCGTAGGAGAACTCCAGGTAGGCCGGGTCGTCGAGGTCGACGTAGGAGTGGCGCAGCCCGTCGAGGATCAGGGTGCGGCCGCCCGGACGGTTCGGGTCCGCCTGCACCGTCGCGCAGTAGTAGCGGGTCTCCACCTGACAGGGGCCGTCGACGACGACGAGCAACCCGGCCGCGAGGACGCCGAGGGCGACCACGCCTGCCAGCGGGAGTGGCCGCGCCACCTTCGGCAACGCGACCGCAACGCTCACCCCGACGACGATCAGCACCACGCCGGTGAGCAGCAGCAGGGCTGAGGTCGGCAGCGCTGCCAACAGCACGAAGCCGGTGAGGAAGGTGCCGGCGAGCGCACCGAGCGTGCCGGCGGCGGACAGCCGTCCGACGGTCTGCCCCGTCTCGGCCAGCGTGCGCAGCCGCAGCTTGACCACACCGGGCGTCACGGTCGACAGCACCAGCGCGGACGGGGCGACGGCGAGCAGAACGAGCACGACGGTGCCGACCGGGCCGGTGCCGCGGAAGACGTCACCGACGGCGAAGACGGTCGGGCGGGCGGCGAGCACGAGGGCGCCGCCCACCGCGACCGCCGGCCCGAGCCACCGGCGGGGGTCCCGTGCGTCGGCGAGCCGCCCGCCGATCGCCGCCCCGGCCGCGATGGCGGCGAGGGCAACCCCGATGGCGGCGGTGTAGGTCTCGAGGGTCAGCCCCACATAGGGCGCGACCAGCCGGCTGACCAGCACCTCCAGCACCAGGACGGCGGCCGAGGAGAGCACGACGAGCAGAGCGGCGAGAGGGGCGGGCATTGGTCAGGGTACGTCGACGTGGAAGTTGTTCTGCGCCGCCGCGAGCGGGCCGGAGAGCAGCGCCTCGACGGCATCGGCCGCCCGGTCGACGTAGAAGCCGAGCTGCTTGTTCTCAGCCGCCGCGAAGTCCCTGAGCACGTAGTCGGCCGGGTCCTGCCGGCCGGGTGGGCGGCCGATGCCGACGCGAACGCGCAGGTAGTCCTTGCTGCCGAGCGCGCTCGTGACGGACCTCAGTCCGTTGTGCCCGTTGTCGCCGCCACCTGCCTTGAGCCGCAGCACGCCGTACGGGATGTCGAGCTCGTCATGCACCACCACGATCCGGTCCACCGGGACCTTGAAGAAGTCGCGCAGACTGGCGACCGGCCCGCCGGACAGGTTCATGTAGCACTTGGGTTTCGCGAGCAGCGCCCGCTGCCCGCACAGGTGCCCCTCGACGAGGTCGGCCCGACCCTTGTGGGCCCGGAAGCGACCGCCGACCCGCCCGGCCAACAGGTCGAGGACCATCGCCCCGACGTTGTGTCGGTTGCCGGCATAGCCCGGACCGGGATTGCCCAGCCCGACGACGAGCCAGACAGGCTCGGACACCGCCGGGGTGGCCTACGGTGCGGGCTTCTCGGACGCCGGGGCGTCGCCGTCGGCGTCGCCCTCCGCGTCGCTCTCGCCCGCCTCGCCCTCGCCACTCTCGCCGGCCTCCGCAGCCGCCTCGGCCTCGAGCGCCTCGGCGCCAGCCTGGCCCGAACCCAGCTCGGCCTCGGCCTCGGCCAGCTCGGCCTCGAGCTCCTCCTCGCTCGGCACGCCGAGGAAGGCGACGATGACGTGGTCGGCATCCTGGTGCAGGGTCGTGCCTGCGGGAAGCGTCACCTGGGCCGCCGTCAGGCTGTGCCCGGGCTTCTGGCCGGTGATGTCGAGCTCGACGTGGTCGGGCAGCGCGGTGGCGTCCGCCGAGACGGTGAGCGTCATGGTCTGCTGCTCGACCATCGTGTCCGGGGCAGCCTCACCGATGAGCGTGATCGGCACCTCGACGGTGACCGTCTCGCCCTTGCGCACGGCGACCATGTCGACGTGCTCGAGGGTGTTGCGGATCGGGTCGCGCACGATGCTCTTGGGCAGCGCCAGCTGGTCACCCGAGTCGGTCTGCAGGGTGAGCAGCGCGTTGGAGTCGTGCTTGAGCGCGAGCATCAGCTCGTGGCCGGGCAGCGAGAAGTGCCGCGTCTGCTCGCCGTGGCCGTAGAGCACCACCGGCACCTTGTTGGCCCGGCGGATGCGGCGCGAGGGCCCCTTGCCGAACTCGGTACGTGGCTCGGCGGCGATGCGGACCTCGGACACAGCGGGACTCCTGAGAACAGATGCGGGGGGCAACATGGCACAGCACGGTGGGGTGCCGGTACGCGCGAACGGAGTCTAGCCGCGTCCGGCCTCGGCGCCGCCCAGGTCGTCCACCGTACGCAGCCGGGCGCGGTAGGCCGCCACGTGCAACCGGTTGCCGCAGTTGCCGGTGTCGCAGTAGCGACGTGAACGGTTCCGCGAGAGGTCGACGAACACCGCCTCGCAGTCCGGCGCCTCGCAGGCGCGCAGCCGCGCGGCTCCGTCCTCGCGCAGGACCTCCGCGAGGCCCATGCCGGCGTCGGCCGCGAGCCGGCTGCCGACGCGGGCGGACGGCGCCGTCCAGTGCAGGTGCCAGTCGTGCCCGTCGTGGTCGGTGAGCTGGGGCAGCGCACCGGCCTCGGCGACCAGGCCGTTGACGACCGCGGCTGCGGTGCGCATGTCCCGAGCCGTCCACACCGCCCGAAGCCGAAGCCGCAGGGCGTGCACCTCCTCGAGGTCCTCGGCGGACAGCGCCCGGGAGCCACTGACGTCGTGCTCGTCGAGCAGGGCGCGCAGAGCCGTCAGGTCGGGCAGCAGCTCGGCGCCGTTGGCGCGGCTGTTGACCAAGTCAACCGCGAGGGACAGTGACCGGGCTGAGTCATGGGCGACATGCATGTTGACTCCTGACAGCGCATTGCTTCTGTCAGGAGCGTAGCGCTTGACACCCCTGAAGAACTCGTTTCCCCTGGGAAAGTCGCGGGCGTCGTCGTCGCGACGGCGACGCGGCGTACGCGCCTACGCGGCCCCGTCGAACAGGCTGGTCACCGAACCGTCCTCGAAGACCTCCCGGATCGCCCGGGCGATGAGCGGGGCGATCGAGAGAACCGTCAGCCCGTCGAAGCGTCGGCTGTCGTCGATCGGCAGGGTGTTGGTGACGACCACCTCGCAGACGCGAGAGTTCTTCAGCCGGTCGATGGCCGGCCCGGACAGCACACCGTGCGTCGCCGTGACGACGACGTCGGCGGCGCCGTTGTCGAACAGCAAAGAGGCGGCCTTGCTGATCGTGCTGCCGGTGTCGATCATGTCGTCGACCAGGATGCAGGTCTTGTCCTCGACCTGCCCGACGACCTGACCCACCTTCACCTCGTTGGGCACCCGGGGATCGCGCCGCTTGTGGATGATCGCGAGGCCGGCACCGAGCCGGTCGGTCCACCGCTCGGCGACGCGCACCCGTCCGGCGTCCGGCGACACGACCACCAGGTCCCGATCGCCGTAGCGCTGTTCCACGTGATCGGCCAGCAGCGGCAGCGCGAACAGGTGGTCGACCGGACCGTCGAAGAAGCCCTGGATCTGCGCGGTGTGCAGGTCGACGGTCATCAGCCGGTTTGCGCCCGCCGTCTTGAACAGGTCGGCGACCAGACGGGCGCTGATCGGCTCTCGACCGCGGTGCTTCTTGTCCTGCCGGGCGTACGGGTAGAACGGCATCACCACGGTGATTCGCTTGGCAGAAGCCCTTTTCAGGGCGTCGACCATGAGCAGAGACTCCATCAACCAGGTGTTGACCGGCGTGGTGATGCTCTGCACGACGAAGGCGTCCGAGCCGCGTACGGACTCCTCGAAGCGCACGAAGATCTCACCGTTGGCGAAGTCGTAGGCGCTCGTCGGGACCGGCAGGACACCGAGGTCCTTGCCGATGTCGTCGGCCAGCTGGGGGAACGCTCGCCCGGAGAACAGCATGAGGTTCTTGCTGCTCTGGATGGTCATGCCGTTCATGGCTGCCCCTGGTCGGTGGGCCGCTTGCGCGCAACCCAGCCCTCGATGTTGCGTTGTCGCGCCCGGCCCACACCGAGCGCGCCGGCCGGTACGTCGTCGGTGATGACCGAGCCGGCGGCGGTGTAGGCACCGTCGCCGATAGTGACCGGCGCCACCAGCATCGTGTCGCTGCCGACCCGCACATCGTCCCCGACCGTGGTGCGGTGCTTGTCACGTCCGTCGTAGTTGACGACGACCGTGGCAGCCCCGATGTTGCTGCGCTCACCGATGACAGCATCACCGACGTACGACAGGTGCGGCACCTTGCTGCGCGCGCCGACCTGGCTCGCCTTGATCTCCACGAACGCTCCGGCCTTGCTCCTCTCGCCGAGCCGGGTTCCGGGACGGAGGTAGGTGTAGGGGCCGACGTCTGCGCCGGTCCCGATCACCGCGCCGACGCAGTGCGACTTGACGACGCTCGCCTGCTCGCCGACCTCGGTGTCGGTGAGCGTGGTGTCGGGGCCGATGACGGCTCCGGCTCGGACG
>JAABUN010008235.1_pt1 | contig 10759 bp, 12 predicted proteins | sample 5559311 | NCBI WGS metagenome assembly JAABUN01 (sample SAMN10711877, study PRJNA513370) | rock metagenome | isolation source: Antarctica rocks | place: Antarctica: Victoria Land, Siegfried Peak sud
AGTCAACGTTCTTCGGTTTGCTAGACTTGTCCAAGGCGCATCTCCAGAATTGAGTTTCAGCAACCCTATTCTGTATGGATGTGCCTTCCTAACTTCGTAGTAGGGGTTTTCGGATAGGCTCTAAGCTTTCACGCTGCTCGGCCGCTTCGGGTTGCTCGCGTCCGTTTGGGAAGAGGTCGCCCTCAAACCTGTCTAAACTGTCCAGCATCAACTGCCACGGGTCGTCGTAGGGCATGAGTAGTACAGCGTTCCCGACCTTTTTTATGTAAACCTGCTCGCCCTCGAAACGAAACGCTTTAGGCAACCTGACCGCCTGACTCTGGCCATTTTTGAAAAGCTTTGCAGTGTCCATAACTGAAGTATATACCGTCAGTGTAGATTTTTCTGGTTCGGCGCTGAAGCGGTGTCAGGGAGAGGTGTAGAAACTATGGGTAACGCGCAGAATCTCGCGCTGCTCACTGCTCGTCGGTACCCTCGAGCGCTTTTGGGTTAAACCTGTACCCGACGCCCCATACGGTATAAAAATATCTCGGCGTGCCGGGATCGGGTTCAAAAAGACGGCGCAGACGCACGACAAAGTTGTCTACCGTCCGGCTGCTCGGGAAAGCGTCGTCGCCCCACACGGAGTCCAGGATGTCGTCGCGGCTGATGACTTCACCCCGGCGCTCACTAAAGAGTTTAAGCAATTTCAGCTCGCGTTCGCCGAGCGGTTCTTGCCGCCCCCCTGCCAGCGTCGCCGTCCACGTCCGAAAATCGACCTTGTGACCGCCGAAGCGGAGCGTATCTTCCGCTTGGGCAACCGCATGGCCCCAACGCTGACGCCGCAGCATGTTTTCGACGCGGAGCAAAAATTCGGGCAGGTGAAACGGTTTGGGCAGATAGTCGTCGCCCCCGGCACGGAGACCCTGAACGCGGTCGTCGGCCTGGCCTTTCGCGCTCAAAAAGAGCACCGGCGTGGTGTCGCCACGCCCCCGCATGGTGCGGCACACGTCGTAACCCGAGAGGTGCGGCAGCATCACGTCTAAAATCACCAGGTCGGGGCGTTCGTTTTGCCAGCAGCGGAGACCGCTGCTACCGTCGGCAGCGTGCAAGGTATTGTAGCCCTCGTCTTGCAAGTTGTCGGCTAAAATCTCGGCGATCGGGGTTTCATCTTCGATAATTAGAACGGTCGGCGTCATATCAGCTTTCTAGTGTTCGCGTCTGAGGGGCGCGTTCGGCGGGGGCGGATTTAGCGGGTACAGGCTGACCTAAACGCCTCGGCAAGACAACGGTAAAACGACTACCGCGCCCGGTTTGCGCGTTTAGCGGCGCGTCGCAGCGGACCCAACCGTTCATCGCTTCGGTCATCGAGCGCACCAAGTGAAGCCCCAGCCCAACGCCTGAGGTTGCGCGCGTCAGTTCGTCACCGACGCGGTAAAAGGGGTCGAAGATACGTACTTTTTCGCCCTCGCCCAGCCCGATACCTTCGTCTTCGACGTGAACGAGCGCCAGGTGCCGCTGCGCCTCGAGCCTCACCCTCACGGTTTTAGTGGGGCCGGGACTGTATTTGACGGCGTTGTCGAGCAAATTGCTCAGGATGATCTCGAACGCCGACGGGTCGAGCGAGACAGAGAGCGCGCCCGGCGTGTCGTAGACGCGGAGCTGTGCGCCGTGCGCCTCGAGGCCGCTTCGTTCGCGTTCGACAGCCCTTTTCACGACGTCGTTAAGCTCGGCTGGTACGAGCGTTTGTAGTGCGGGGGTGTGCTCGAGCCTCGCCGACGCCAAAATCTGTTCGCTCATCGCCTCTAGACGCGTGACTTCGCGCTCCATCCGGCCCAGATAATCACGCTGTTTCTCAGGTTTTAAGGGCCTATAGAGCGCCGTTTCAACAAGGAGCCGCAAACTGCTGATCGGCGTTTTGAACTCGTGCGAGATCGCGTTTAAGAAGTTTTGCTGCCGCTTTTTAAGATCGCGTTCGGCGCGCAGGCTGAGCGCGATGATGTGGAGCCCGGCCAAAATCACCAGCGCGTAAAAGGGGCCTTCAAAGGCGAACATCCGCAGGTGCCGCGTCTGCTCGGTACGAAACGCGAGTAGTTCAGCCGGGTCGACCGTAAAGCGCCCATCGGTAAAGCTGAGGTGGGGGTAAGCCCGCATGAGCTGAGCCCGGACGGACAGCCTAGGCCGCGCACGGTAGAGCGTGCTCGCGGTCGCCGCGTCGCGCGCCCAAGCGCTCACGGTGGTCTGCGTGACCTGAGCGATGTAGCGTTGCTGAAAGATAATCCACCACGTCACCTGCGCGAGCAAAAAAATCACGACGACGACAAAGGCGACCCGCGTCGCACGGTGAGAGGGAATCCTGGAACGCTTCACTAAGCTATTTTCTCACGGCCTGCGGCACTTATATGTTGTCCTTAAAGTGACGTCTTTCGCGTCTTACCGCTAACCCAACCAGCCCTGTTCGGCGGCCTCGAGCGCGTAGTAGCTGATAATCAGGTCGGCCCCGGCCCGTTTAATCGCCGTCAGGCTTTCATGCACCGCCGCCGCTTCCTCGAGCGCACCCGCCGCCGCCGCCGCTTTAAGGGCGGCGTACTCGCCCGAAACGTGGTACGCCACCAGCGGCAAGGCGCTGGCCTGACGCATCTGATACAAGATATCGAGGTACGCCAACGCCGGTTTGACCATCAGCATATCGGCCCCTTCGGCTTCGTCTAAAGCGACCTCGAGCCGCGCCTCGCGCGGATTACGCGGGTCCATCTGATAGGTTTTACGGTCGCTCGGCGGGCGGGCGGCATCGGCTTCGTCCGCGCTACCTTTAGGGACCGAACCCGCTGCGTCGCGAAAGGGGCCATAAAAGGCCGAGGCGTACTTGACCGTATAGGCCAGCACGCCGGTATTTTGAAACCCCGCTTGGTCGAGCGCGCCGCGCAAGTAGCCGACGCGCCCGTCCATCATGTCCGAAGGTGAGACGAGGTCAACCCCGGCCTCGGCGTGCACGAGCGCCATCTCCGCCAGAGCCGCAAGGCTGGGGTCGTTGTCGATCACGACGCCGCGCGGCGTGGAGCGCAAAACGCCGCAGTGCCCGTGGTCGGTGTACCCGCAGAGGCACACGTCGCTCATCAAGACGATATCGTTGCCGAACGCGCGGCGCGCGGCGCGTAAAGCTTGAGCGACGGGGCCGCTGGGGTCGTGTGCGTGTGCGCCATTTGGGTCTTTGTGCTCCGCCGGAACGACGCCGAAGAGCATTGCCGCCCGGACGCCGCGTTTAAGGCCGCGCTCGAGGTCTCTCAGCAGCAGGTCCGGGCTCAGCCGCGCGACTCCCGGCAGTGAACCGATGGGTTCGGTGACGTTGGTTCCCGACACGACGAAATACGGCATCACCAGGTCTTCAGGCCGCAGGTGCACCTCGGCAACGAGGTCGCGGAGCGCCGCCGTTGTGCGAAGCCGCCGGGGGCGGCGGGTCATGACGATTTTGTCTTGCAATTTGTCTTGCAACATTATTCTCCTAAACCTCGAGCGGAGCCGCAGCGCGCACCGCCTGCACAACACCCTCAATGTCGGGCGTCGGAGCTTCGACCGCGTGCCAACCGCGTTCGGTAACAGCCTGCTGCGTACTCGAGCCGAGCGCGACGAGCCGCGCGTGACCTGACGCCTCGGGTAGCGCTGCAACTGCCGATGGGCTCGCCAGTACGATGAGGTCGGCGTCGGTGTGGGTGACAGAGTGCGTGGCAGTGCGGTAAAGAACAACTTTGACAGCGGTAAACCCTGCGTGCCCCAAACCCGCCGAGAGCGTCGGCAGGGCCCGTTCAGCACACGGAAGCCCGACGCCAGCCGGTGGCGAGACACGGGCTGAAAAGGTCTGAAGCAGTCCGTCAGCGTTCGCCGGTTCAGCCGTAAGGGAAACGGTTCCGCCCGATCTTGTGACTTCTAAGGCGGTTTTCTGCCCGACGACACCGATTTTGCAGGTGTTCAAACCTAGACCTAAATCTGCCCACGCTTGTACAGCGGTGCGGCTCGAGAACAGCAGCCAGTCCAGCTCGAGTAGCTTTCTAGCTGCGTCCCCTACCTCATGAGCGGGTAAAAACGTCGTTTCGATCAGCGGTTCGTAGCTGACCCTAAAGCCGTGTGCGCCGAGCGCCGCAGCGAGACCTTCCAACCGCCCTTCGCTGTGGGTCAAAAGAACCTTCACGGCAAGACCGGCGCGGGTCTATCCAGCGCCTCGTAAGCCAGCATTGCCGCCCCTTCGGACGACGGGTCGGAGACCGTCACACGCTGCCCTTCGTACCAGGCCGTAAGCTGAACTTGACCATCTCGAAGCACAGCGTGGGCACCGAGTGCAAGTTGACAGCCCCCTTCCAACATCGCCATCAGACCGCGCTCGGCAGCGACGGCTTTGTACGCTACCGGATCGTGCAGGTCGGTCAGGAGCGAGGCCAGATCGTAGTCGGTTTGGCGCACCTCTAACGCGAGCGCACCCTGAGCCGGGGCCGGGACGAACAGCTCCGGGTCTAACGGGACGACCTCGAGCCCAGACAGCTCGAGCCCAAGGCGCTCGAGGCCCGCTGCTGCCAGCAAAACCGCGTCGTAAGCGCCTTCACGCAGTTTGCGCACCCGAGTCGGGACGTTGCCGCGCAGCTCGTGCACGCTGAGGTCGCCGCGCAGGTGCGCGAGCTGCGCCCGCCGCCGCGCTGCGCTCGTGCCGACCACGACGCCCTTACATAGCGGTAACAGCGGCGCGTCCTTAGCGAACGCTTCCGGGCGTATGAGCAGTACGTCGCGCGGGTCGGCGCGTTCGGACACGGCGGCGAGCTCGAGGCCGATCATCCGCACACTCGGCAGGTCTTTGTGCGAGTGTACCGCAACGTCGGCGTGACCCTCGGCTACGGCGTCTTGCACCGCTTTGGTAAAGAACCCTTGCCCCGGCATCAGCCGAAAGGGGGTACCGTCCGCCTGCGTGCGGTCGCCCTGTGTTTCGATCAGCACGAGTTCGGAGGCTTGACCGAGCGCCGCCAGCCTCCCCTTGACCCAGTTCGCCTGCCACAACGCGAGGTCGCTTTTACGCGTGGCGATGCGGACGGGCGTAGCTCGAGCGTTAGTTCGGGTCATACACAACTTGGGTAAAGAGGTCGGTCTCAGCTAAAAACGTCTCGGCGGCCCCAAACCCGTAGCTGCGAGCGACAGCCCGCAGACCCTGCACCGGGACGCGAGCAAAACTGTTCGCCAGCCGCTGCGCTTCTTCGGGTGAAAGCTCCGGCAGCGTCGTCTGCACGGTGTGCAGGTACCGCTGCCGCAGTTTTTGAATCGACGGGCCGAGCTGCCGTTCGGCCCAACCGGTCAGCGCCAATTCCAACTCACTTTGAAGCAGCGTCTCCGCTTCGGCGAGGCGGGCGGTGAGCGTTTCACGGCGCAGTTTACCAGCGACTTGAAGCGTATCGACGTCGAGCACGACGAGGCCGGAAAGCCCCACCACTTCGGTTTCGACGTTACGCGGAACGCCCAAATCGACGATGAGCTTAAGCTCAGGCAGGTTTTGGACGAGCGTCCGGTCGATCAGGCCGCGTACTGGCGTCGCGCACACGAGCGCGTCTACCGGCGGCGGGGCGGCTAAAAAAGCTCCCAAAGACGAGCTTTTCACGCCCAGATGTTTGGCGAGCTGCCGCGCGCGCGGTGCGCTGCGGTTGACGACGATCAGCTCGATATTTTTTTGCGACGCGAGCGCCTTGGCCGCGAGTGCGCCCATCTCACCGGCACCGAGTACCGCGACCGTACCGCCGTGAGGCAACACGCGCTCCAACTCAGGCCGCGCGAGACTAAAAAGCGAGGTGTCGAGCGGCGCGAGCGCCACCTCCCGGCGCACCTTTTTGGCAATTTTCAGGGCCGTCTGAAAGGCGAAGTTCGTCGTCGGGCCAACCTTGCCGAGCGCTTGCGCGGCGGCGAAGGCGCTCCGCACCTGCGCCATAATCTGGTCTTCGCCAGGGTTGAGCGAGTCGAGCGAGGTCGCGATGCGGGTCAGCTGCTCCAGCGCGCCGTCGCCGGTATAGACGTAGGGACGAAAGTCGGGGGCGTGCGCCGCTAACGTCTGCCGCGCCGCGAGCGCGTCCATCCCTTTGGGCAGCGCCACCACGAGGTCGCAGCGGTTACACGTAACGATGGGGACACACTCGGTAAACCCTGTGGGTAAGGGCCGAGCCGGGCCGAAAACATGTTGCCAAGCCTCGAGCGCCGCTGCCCCACCGCGCCGGTGCGAGACTCCGATCAGTGCAAGTCGTTCCACACCCTATGGTAATCGGAACCGTTCTGAATAACTGTCACGAGAGTGTCACTAACTGGGTTAAGTTGATACGTCAACCTGTTCAAAGGGGTTCTTGTTGTGCCGTATGCAAGTATTGGGAAGATTCCGGTATACAGATGCTTTTATCTGCGGTCATGAAGTCGAAAGCGTGCCAAATCACAGCACAGTTTGACGTGATGGGGAAGCTTTAACGTAACGCCCGAAAATCGTCAAGGGCTGCGGTCATCGCCTCGAGAAACCCAGTTCCGCCGTGACCGGCAGCTTCTAGAACTACCAACTGACTGCCAGGCCAAGCGCGGTGCAGGGCCCAAGCCGTACCCAGCGGGCCGGAAACGTCCCAGCGACCGTGAATCAACACGCCGGGGATGTCGGCTAGACGGTGCGCCCCTGCCAATATCTCGCCATCTGCCAAAAAGCAGCCGTGGCTCCAGTAGTGCGTAACTAAACGGGCGAAGACGAGCCGAAACTGCGGGTCTTCGTACCGCGGGCTCGGCTCCCACCCCGGCAGCAGCGAGACATGCACGTCTTCCCAGCGGCACCACTCGAGCGCCGCGTATTCACGTACTTGGGGGTCAGGGTGGGCGAGTAACCGAGCATAAGCCGCTGACAGGTTACCGCCGCGCTCAGCCTCAGGGACGGCGGCGGCAAAACGCTCCCATTCGCGGGGAAAGATGCGGCCCATGTCACGGGTGATCCACTCTATTTCACGCCTCGAGCCGCTCGTAACCGCGCCCAGCACCAGTCCGATGACCCGTTCGGGATAACGTTCAGCGTAAACCAAACCGAGGGTCACACCCCAAGAGACGCCGACAACGATCCACCGCTTAATCCTTAAGTGTTCACGGAGTTGCTCGAGGTCAGCTATAAGATCGTCGGTCGTATTCGTGCTCAGGTCAGCGTCAGGTTTGGAGGCTAAAGGGCGGCTGCGTCCACAGCCACGCTGATCGAATAGCACCGCGCGGTAGGCGTCCGGATCGAAGTTACGGCGTGCGCCGGGGGTACAGCCACCACCGGGGCCGCCGTGGAGATAGACCGCTGGTGTACCGTCAGGATTGCCCACAGTCTCCCAATAGAGCGTATGGCCGTCACTAACCCCCAGCATTCCGGTTTCATGAGGCTCTGCTGCCGGGTAACGCTCAGCCATTTTTTACTCGTCCTCACCCCGGATATCCGGCATCAGCGTCGCCGCGCCCGAAGGGTTGGCGACCGCGTGCCGAACCCGCGCCCACGCCTCTTTTAAGGCGTATTCTTGAGGTTCCAAAACAGTTTCGGAGACGTCGGCGTAACGGCCTACTTCGTCGGCTTTAACCATAAGAATATCGTTTAAGACGCGGTGCAGGGCGTTACGAACCTCGAGCCCCTCGCGCAGCATATCTTGCATCTCTAAAACCCGCGCGACGAGTTCACCCTGGTTCATAGCCTCGAGGTCTTCTTTAGTACGCTGCATAACGAGCCTCCCCGCAACAGCCTGACACGCTGCCGCCGTTCGTGCAATCTTTTGGCGCTGCCCAGTCGCGGGTCGTCAGGTGGCGCGGCCGACTGCCAAAGCTTCGTTCAGATAGTGGCGTTGACGGTGCCCGTCACCATAAAGCGTACGCGAAACAGTGCGTGACGATAAACCCGTGGGCATTTCCCGATTTGCACTGCTACAAAATCTAGCAGTTCCAAGTAACGTTGTACCGTTTCTTCGCAGCTATACCCCATATGGGGCATAGGTCATCGTCAGAATGTACGTGCTAGGCCATATTTTTCCGAGTGAGTGTGTTGGAACCAGACAATACTTGCCAAATCGTCACAGAATTTTCGAAAGCGGCTTGTTACTTTAGCTTCACCGCTCGTACCACAGCTTCGGTGTTCTACTTGAGAAAGCTGTCTTCTCAAAAAAGATATAGGCTTGCCAAGACAGCGGCGACGACGACAAGAATTAGGCTTATCAGCAAAATGGTGTTTTTACCTCGAGGTGTGGGGCGGTCGTAAACTTCGTCGGAACCGTTTTGCACCGGGACGTTACTTTCTACACCCGGTTTCGCCACGGATTCGTCTCTAGTTTGCTCGGGGTTTGTCATTTACTCCTCCTAAAACCCCAGTCTAAAAAATCTGCATACAACCTTGTGCAGCCCCAAATACGGTACTAAAAGCAATGGCGGTATCAGCGCCAGTGAAACCCGCTGCAGCGCCAACCGGTACGCACCATTCTCAAAACGTCGCGCCCGCAGCTGCAAGCTGCCGGAGAGCGAAAAGAGCGAGTGAACCCCGCTCAGGTATGGGTATGGGCGCGAGCCGACTAAAAAGCAGCAGCGGCGGCCCGGACAAGATGGCCCCGGCAAACCCCGCCTCGCCAGTTGCAAAGCCGTACATTGCCACAAACGCGGTGCGGTTCTCTTCCGGGGCGCTCGCTAAGGCCGGACTGAAAACCGCCGGTCCGATAGCGCCCCACGCCACCGCGTCGAAAAAAGCGCTGAACCAGACCAGCCGGAGGTGCCCTTCGCTGGCCAGCGTCCAGCTGAGCGGCGTCGCGCTCCCGGCAACCGTCGTGCCGGTTGCGAGCACCGCCTTTTCGCTCAGTTCGGTAAGTTCAGCTGAACGTGAGTGACTTGCAGGCGAATAGAGGGTGGTCGTGGGGCAAGTTTAGGGGTGAGGGGTGGGATGGCGTAGCCATGAGCAGTGGGCAGGGTAACGCCAAAATTGCAATTTGTACATATGAAAAGTATACAGCCCAAAATGAGACGCGTTTCACTCGCTCGACTGCGTACGCTTTTTTACATGTCGCTACACGTTTCGTAGGACGACACAAGACCAAGTTGACAACTCGTTTGGCACGTTGTATTTAGCACGCCGTATGAAAAAATAGCGCCGCAGCTACTGAGTAGGGTGCTGGGGTTTCGGAGTGTGCCGAATTTGAACGAGGTTGTGAGGTGGTTTGTGCGCTCTGCGACCAACCATATCTAGTCCGTACACCATCATCTATAGATGAGAAGGGCCGTTATGAAGGCTGCTGTTGCCGAAAGGCCCGGAAGTGCCGACGTTTTGGTCGTCAAAGACATTCCCAAACCCGAGGCCAAAGAAGGCTGGGTTCTTATCAAAGTAAAAGCTTTCGGCCTCAACCGCGCCGAACTCTTTACCCGCCGGGGAGATTCGCCGGACGTAACATTTCCGCGTGTTTTGGGGATCGAAGCGGTCGGCGTCGTCGAAGTCGCGCCCGGTACCCCTTTTGGGCCAGGGCAAAAGGTCGCCGCGATGATGGGCGGGATGGGTCGGCAATTTAACGGCGGTTACGCCGAGTACACGCTGGTTCCGCAACGCTGTGTTTTTGCCCTCGAGACCGACCTGGACTGGGCCGTTTTAGGGGCGATTCCGGAGATGTTTCAAACGGTCATGGGGTCGTTGAACGTCGGCTTGGAAGCTCGAGCGGGCCAAACGCTGCTCGTTCGCGGAGGTACCTCGTCTATCGGGATGACGACCGTGAGGGTGGCCAAAAATATGGGTCTAAGTGTTCTCGCCACCACCCGCAATCCGGCCAAAGCCGAGCTCCTTAGGGAGAACGGCGCAGACTATGTTCTGCTTGACAACGGTACGGTAGCGGCGCAGGTACGTGAGCTTTATCCGAACGGAGTAGACCGGGTGCTCGAGCTCGTCGGCACCACCACGCTGCTGGATTCGCTCCAGGCAGCCAAGCGTGGCGGCGTCGTCTGTATGACGGGCATTTTAGGCGGCGCGTGGACGCTCTCTAATTTCACACCGATGGGTGACATCCCTACCGGGGTCAAACTGACGAGTTATTCCGGAGAAGCGAGCGACGTCACGCACGAGAGTTTGCAGACTTTTGTCGATGAGGTAGCCGCCGGACGCCAACAGCTCGACCTCGGAAGGACGTTTCAGCTAGAAGAGATTGCCGAAGCGCACCGCTACATGGAGGGCAATAGGGCGACCGGCAAGCTAGTGGTGGTGGTGGTTATCGGTGGCGACGTTAGGTGACGACGCATCATCTATCTAACTCTGTTCGGCGCAGCTCTGCGTAAATCTTTGCTACGGGCGGAGCTGCGCCGTCAGGTGTAGCTCGAGGACGGCGCGGAAAATCTTATGGCGCACGCCCTTTGGTTTGGACCCCACTGAACGAGCAAAGCGTTGTTGCGAACTCCTCACGCTAGCACGTAATATTAGGATTTACACGGGAAATCGACAAGAGCATACCTTTGGCGGGCATACCCTTGGGGGCACAGGTAAGCCGTCGTTAGGCTGTGCGTGTTGGTCGGCGCAACATATATTGAGCGCGTCGCTTCGCAGAACTTCGTACATTCCGACCGGATGATGCCTGCTACGAGCTGATTTTGTGGCGTTGGGGTGTAGCGACCCCGAAAATTACTATAAATGATCTGCGAAATAAGGTATGACATCGAAAGGCAGTAGCTATGGATAGAGGGGAGTCATGATCGGGTTTACCAAGTCAAGGCGTTTAGTTTTCTGAAGTTGTGAAGACCCGTGATGGCTAGG
>JAABUN010008236.1_pt1 | contig 10759 bp, 10 predicted proteins | sample 5559311 | NCBI WGS metagenome assembly JAABUN01 (sample SAMN10711877, study PRJNA513370) | rock metagenome | isolation source: Antarctica rocks | place: Antarctica: Victoria Land, Siegfried Peak sud
TGCAGCACAAAGTAGTTTCGCATAGATAACCACTTAATTTCTGGAAAGAAGGAGAATTTCATTCTGGAGTAGCCCACTTTCAGTGGCGGTCTTTCAGTCAGCTTTAGCCGAAACCGCCGAATTCCATTCGCTTTCAAACCTATGGACTTATAGTCCATAGTCGTTTAGTTTTTTTTGGCTGCCGGGGGCAGCTTGGGGGGCCGGCCGGCCCGTTGGCCTTCCAGCAAGCCCGCCAGACCCTGCTCGCGCCAGGCGCGGAGCCAGCCGTGAACAGTGGCGTAGCGGACGGCAAAGAAGGCCGCCAACTGGTTCAGGGTCTGGCCCCGGTGGTGGCCCAGCACAGCTTGGGCGCGGCGGCGCTGGCGGGCGTGGTGGCTGCACGCGTCGAGGGTCGCGGCTTCGTCGGGCGTCAGGGCAAGGGGAGCAAGCATGAGCCAAATCTACGGCCCCTGCCTTTGTGCGATTACTTATGCGTGACTACTTAAGTGGGCTTCTTGCAGGTCGGCAAAGCAGGCTCTGCGGGTCAGTAGTTCGGTTTTGAGGGCCCCAGCCGCTCTCGGCCAGGGCGTTGTCGTAGGGGTTGCCTGTCCGGCTCAGAGGCTCAGACTGGCAATGGCCTGGGTGCGGTCCAGGAGCTGGGTAAAGGCGTCGCTGGGGTACTGGCTGCCGCGGTCGGCATGCACGAGCAGGCCCGGCGGGGGCTGGCAGACCGCACGAATGAGAAGTAGTGGATTTGTAGCGCATGTCACACTGGAGCATTCTCTTGCTGTTCTTCGGTTACGTTGAACAGTCCCAGAAGCTTAGCTGAATTCATAGCAAAAATTCACTACTGGTAAAGGCGGAGAGGAGTGCCCTGTAGTACTCCCCAAAAGCTGGACAGATAAAGCGGGCTAGCTTAGCTCGATTATGACCCCCAAACGCACCCGCCGTCGCTATACGGCCGAGTTTAAAGCCGAGGTGGCGCTGGCCGCGCTCACCGAGCGCCAGCCGCTGGCCGAGTTAGCCGCCCACTACCAATTGGCCGTGACCCAAATCACGCGCTGGAAGCTGCAGTTGCGCCAGCAGGCAGCCCAGGTCTTTGCCGAAGCGCCGGCCCCCGTCGCGCCGGTGCCGGACGTGGAGCCCCTATACGCCGCCATCGGCCGGCTGCAAATGGAAAACGCGCTGCTAAAAAAAACGCTGGGGCCCTGTCAATAGCCCAGCAACGCGCTCTGGTTGCCCAGACCGACCCCGGCAGTTCGGTGCAGGCCCGCTGCCAGGCCCTGGGCCTTTCGCGTAGCAGTTTCTACTACCAGCCCTGCGGGGAGAGTGCGTATAACCTGACCCTCATGCGCCTGCTCGATGCGGAATTCACGCAGCACAATTTCAAGGGGGTGCTGGGCCTACGCGACCACCTGCGCCTGGCGGGTCACCCCGTCAACGAGAAACGCGTGCGCCGGCTCGTGCGCCTGATGGGCCACGAGCCGGTCTACCCCAAACCACGCCTGAGTGTACCTGGTCAAGGGGTTACGCCTTATCCCTACCTGCTACGCGAGCGGCCGGCCACGGCCCCCAATGAGGTCTGGAGCACGGATATTACCTACGTGCCGATGGCCAAAGGCTTCCTTTACCTGGCCGCCGTGCTCGACTGGCCCTCGCGCTACGTGCTCAGTTGGCAGCTCTCCAACACGCTCGACGTGGGTTTCTGCCTGCTGGCCCTCGACCAAGCCCTAGGGGTCGCCCCAGCCCCCTATATCTTCAATTCCGACCAGGGCAGCCAGTTTACCAGCCTGGCTTATGAGCAGGCCTTACTGGCCGCTGGCTGCCGCATCAGCCGCGACGGCCGGGGTCGGGCCACCGATAATGCCTTTATCGAACGCCTCTGGCGCACGGTTAAATGGGAGCCTATCTACCTCAATCCCGCCGACGACGGCCACCACCTGCATCAGCAATTGCAGACGTACTTTGCCTACTATAACCACCGCCGACCCCACCAAAGCCTGGGTGGCCAAACACCCGCCCAGGTCTTCGCCCAACCTTCATTTACCCAAGCATAACTATATTACTTAACAATCCCCGCTAAACTGTCCAGTTTTTGGGGAGTAGTACACTACTTCGAGTATTAGACTCGGTATAAAAATAAGCGTTGTACTGGAAAAAAACAATATTGTTAAAGCTTATTTTAGTATAAATTTCGTTTATTTTTATACTTTATACTATATTATACCTTGATTTGCAGTAAGATAGGAGTTCATTACCTCGTGCTGGCTACCGCCTCAGCTAGGGGTAGCGCTACACCCACTGCTGGTACCGAACAGGTAAAGAGCCTCAAAAGGTGTGGGGCAATCTGAGGTGGTCGGGTAGACCTGGACAGAACTGGGTGGTATCTTTCCTTCGTCATGAAAGACACGCTAAAACCTGATAAACGCCGCAAGTACGATGCGGCTTTCCGTGCCGAAGCCTTGCGCCTGGCCGAGCAAAGTCGCTCGACCCAAGCCGCCGCACGAGCGCTCAACATCGACCCGAAGCGCATCTAGCAGGGGCAAAAAGCCGCCCAAACGCCGGTGGCCGCCGCGTTGGGGGCCGCCCTGGACCCGGCCACGGCCGCCGAATTGCGCCAGCTGCGGGCCGCCAACCGACGGCAGGCGCAGGAGTTGGAGATTTTAAAAAAAGTCATTGCCAGTTGCCTGCTTTAAGCGCAGGCTCTCGCAGACCGAGACCCCATGAGCCGCTACCGCTTTATCGCCGCCGAGCGCGGCCACTATCCCGTGCAGCGGCGCTGCCAGGTGCTGGACGTACCAGCCAGTGGCTTTTATGCCTGGCAACAAGGCCAGCAGCGGGCGGTAGAACCGCAGACGCCGGCCTGGGAAACTGCCTTAGTCAAGGTATTCGGGGTACATAAACGCCGCTACGGCACCCGCCGACTACAGGTGGCCCTGCGCCAGAAAGGGCACCGGGTGGGCCGCCAGCGCCTGCGCACGGCCATGCGGCGGCGGGGACTGCACGCGCTCCAGCCCAAGGCCTACACCCCGCGCACAACCGACTCGACGCATGGCTTGCGTTGCGCGCCCAACCGGCTGCTCGACCAGCCCAAGCCCACTCAGGCCAATCGCGTCTGGGTGTCGGACATCACCTATTTGCCCCTGGCTGACGGCACCTGGGCCTATCTGTGTGCGTTTCAGGACGTGGCTAGCAAGCAGGTGCTGGGCTGGCACGTGGCGGCCTCCATGCCCGAAGAATTAGTCACGACGGCTTTGCAGCGGGCTTTTTTGGCCCAACCGCCCACCCTGGAACTCCTCGTTCACTCCGACCGCGGCGGGCAGTACTGTGGCAACGCCTACCAGCAACTGCTACGCGACCACCAGGCCCTGCGCTCGCAGAGCCGTCGCGGGGACTGCTACGATAATGCCCAAGCTGAAAGCTTGTGGTCGCGCTTCAAAACCGAAGAGCTCGAACGCCGGGAATGGCCAGTTTTTGCCGACTTAGCCGACGCGCAAGCCAGCGCAGCCACCTATTTTGACTATTATAATCACCACCGTTTGCCCTCCAGTATCGGCTACCAAATCCCGCATATCGCTCACCAACAATCACTTCAAACTACTGCCCTAAACTGTCCAGCCTAACTCGACCACCTCAAAGCTCCTCGGTAAGCAACTGGTTGCTGACAGTCCGCTGGGCCTACCCAGGGCGAGCACGCGCTACGTCGGGCGCCAAAAATCCACCGGTTTACGCTGCTGACTACCTATCAGAGCAGTGGGGTAGCAAGATTGATGCGTAACAGATTTGATGGCTATCAGAATTGATGCGTATCAATCTTGATGCGTAACAGACTTGATAGTTATCAAATCTGTTACGTATTTTCTTAAGTGCCTAGTCAATTACTTAGTTGTAAAATTGCGCAATTGCCTAGTTGTCTGCTTAACTAATTGGGCCCTGCTAAGCTTGGTCTAAGCAGACCGCTTACGGGGGGAAAGCCCGTCGCCACCTGGTCGCCGGGAGCGGTCGAAGGGCGATAACTGTTGGGTTTAGTTAGGCGGGTAGTGGCCGCTACAAAAACAACCTGACGTTACCCAGCCAGCCAGCCAGCCAGCCAGCCAGCCAGCCAGCCAGCCAGCCAGCCAGCCAGCCAGCCAGCCAGCCAGCCAGCCAGCCAGCCATGACTTTGTAGCCACAACCCTTCGGTTTGCGGCCACCAAGTCAACGGAGAAATTGACGCAAGCTATTTCTCCGGGTCTTGTTAGCGGACGCCCCAGCCCGGTGTTGACGAGGAAGCGTCCGCCCCCTCGGAATCGGCGCGGGAAGTCCCCCAGTAACTTGGCCAGCACGGCGAGGAGCGCCCGGCCAAAGGCCAGCCACTAGCGACGAAAGCGTGCCAGCTGCGCCCCTTTTTTCGACGTACGGTTACCTAGCGGGGCTGGCTAACCGGCGAGGAGCGCGCCGGCCGCTGCCACCCGGAGGCCTAGCGGCGGCGCCAGCGGGCGCCACGCGCAGTAAGCCGGGTGCTGAAACTCAAGCCTCCCTTGGCGGCGGAGCCCACTTCTTGACCCCACTAAAAGCGCCTGTTTCCCTCGCTTACGCTGAATAGGCCAGCCAATCAGGAAGGTGCACCTTTCGGACCCCCCCTATTTAAACAGCAGAAAAAATGGCCTTGGATAAAAGTTTGGTCCAAAAGTTAAGCGGTGAACTTACCAGCAGTCTCGCTGCGCTAAGATTAGCAAGGCACTCGTACTTGAAAAACAACAACTTAGAGTTGTCAGGCAACCGTTTTCAGAGTCAGAGTACAGCCTTGCCGTCACGCTTGGCGAATTAACTGTACTTTGATTGCTGAACAAGTTATCTGTACCAAATCAGCCTGTTTTTCGCCTCCCTTGCTTGCTGCCAGGTAGTCAGCTATGTTGTACACTTAAACGGACGTTTAAGCGGCCCACTTGCCTGTACTCCCCCGCCCAATGATGAGGCACCAGAAATTGTCTCATATGCTGTTCTCATTAATCAACGGCTCGTTATCTTCGCATTCATTGACTTCTTGAGAATTTCGCCTGTGATTTTTGGTTACGCCCGCGTCAGCACCTCTGACCAGCAGTTGCACCTCCAGACCGATGCTTTGCAGGCCTATGGATGTGCTGAAGTAGCGCAGGAAAAAGTATCGTCTGTGAAAGAGCGGCCAGTTCTGCAGCACCTCTTGACCCACCTACGTCCAGGTGATACGCTCGCAGTCTGGAAACTCGACCGATTAGGCCGCTCCTTAAAGGACTTAGTCACGCTCGTCAGCGGTTTTCAGCAGCAAGGCGTGCACTTCGTTAGCTTGAAGGACCACCTGGATACTACCACGGCTCAGGGCCGACTCATGTTCAATCTATTCGCTTCCCTGGCTGAGTTTGAGCGCGACATTATCCGCGAACGTACCAAAGCCGGCCTGACGGCGGCGCGGGTCCGGGGGCGCCAGGGCGGGCGGCCCAAAGGCCTCTCCAAGCAGGCCCTTTCCAAAGCCCAGGCGGCCAAGACGCTCTACTTGCAGCAGGACAAAACCGTGGCCGAAATCGGGCAATTACTCGGCGTCGGCCGGGCCACCATTTACCGTTACCTAGCGCATTTAGCTTTCCCTACCGGTGGCAGTATGGGAGCAGCCCCTGGTACTTAACGTAGGATTATGCCCATTCCCCTAAAAGGGAACCGATGGAGGAAACCACAGCTGAAACGCACTGCCTGCCCCCTCTACGGAATGGACCTGAATGCTGCCCTGGTGCAGCTGCATGATTTGCTTGGCCAAACTTAGCCCAATCCCGGAACCGTTGGGACGGGTGGTGAAAAAAGGAATAAAGATGCTATCGAGCATGTCGGCGGTAATACCGGTCCCGTTGTCTTTCACCTCAATAACCACCCGTTCCTGTTCATCGGGCCAGGCCAGCAGGCTAATGCGAGGGTTGAGGGTTTGGGTGACTGCCTGCGCCGCATTGAGCACCAAATTGATGAGCACTTGCTCCAGCAGGTGGCCGTCGGCGTGCAGGGTGAGGTGCGCGGGCCGGACGCTGAGGGTAACCTCGATGCCTTGCGCAGCCAGTTGTTCCGCCAGTAGCTGCCAGGTGGCCTGCAGCAATTCCTGCACGTAAAGGGTGGTGCGCTGCGGCGAGGCCAGGGTGCTAAAGTCCCGGTACACCTTGGCGAAGCGCAGCAGCCCTTCGCTGCGCTGCTGGATGATGCGAATGCCGGTGGCCACATCGTCGAGCAATTCGGCGGAGGCTTCCTGCTGCCGGGCGCTCTGCACGTGGCGGCCCAACGAATCAGCCAGCGAAGCAATGGGGGCGACTGAGTTCATGATTTCGTGCGTCATGACCCGTAGCAGTTGCTGCCAGGCGGCCGTTTCGGTATCAGCCAGGGCCTGGCTCACGTTCTTGAAAGCTAATAGTGTAAACACTTCGCCGTGTAGCTTAAACTGGGTGGCTGACACGAGCAGCTGCACCGTTTGAAGGCCTACCGTCAGTTTCACCACCACGGGCTGGCCGGGAAGTGCCCGGCAGATGGCCTCGTATAGAACCGGCTGCCGGGATTGCAGCGCCTGAATATTTTTCAGGTAAGGAAGGTGCAGCGTCTGTTTAAACGCCTCGTTCACCCAGGCTACTGTGCCCGCCGCGTCGTAGGACACAATGCCGGTATCGAGCAGCGATAGGATAGTTTGCAGGTACTGAAACTGCCCTTCCTGCTCGGCCCGCAACTCCCGAAACGTGGCGTTGACTTGGTTGAAGGCCTCGTGCAAGGGCCGCAGCGATGCCGGGACGGACTGCGCCGGATACTGCCGCGAAAAATCCCGGTACTTAAGCGCCAGGGTAAAGTCGGCCAGGGCCTGCTGGCCGCGCGTCAGGTAGCGGGCCAGGTCCAGGACCAGGATTAGCAGCAGCACCAGTGCGCCAAGGGTTAGCCCGTAGGCGTGGTGCAGCGTGGCGTACCCGCCCCCGGCCAACGCGCCCACCAGCAGTACCAACCGTCCCAGCAATCGGGCATCCAGGCTATTAAATATCATGCTTGTCGAGCCGACGGTACAGGGCGGTGCGGGTGAGGCCCAGCTCCTTGGCCGCTTTGGTGAGGTTGCCCTGGTGGCGCTCGATGGCCTGCTGGATGGTGTTTTTTTCTACTTCCAGCAACGGCCGCGGATTCTCAGCCACGGTCGCGGTTAGTTCTGCAGCCGCTGCCGATTCGGGGTTCCGAAACGAAAAATCGGCAGGAAGCAGCACGGGGCCGGCCCCTAGGATAACGGCCCGCTCCACGGCGTGTTGCAGCTCCCGCACGTTGCCGGGCCAAGCGTGCGCCCGGAGCTTTCGCAGGGCAGCGGCACTGAATTCTGGCACGGGTTGCCGGTTGCGGGCGGCGTACACCTGCGCGAAGTACTGGGCCAGCAGGTGCACGTCGTCGTCGCGCTCGCGCAGGGGCGGCAGGATGATTTCGACCGTGTTGAGGCGGTACATCAAATCCTGGCGGAAGGCCCCGCGGGCCACCAGTGCGTGCAGCGGGGCGTTGGTGGCCGACAACAGCCGGATATCCACCGGTACGGGTACGTTGCTTCCTACGGGCACCACTTGGCGGTTTTGCAGGGCCGTGAGCAGCTTGGCTTGCTGCGGCAGGCCAATGTTGCCAATCTCGTCCAGAAACAACGTGCCCCCGGTGGCAGCCTCAAACCGGCCCACGCGGCTGGCCTGGGCATCCGTAAATGCGCCCTTGGTGTGCCCGAACAGCTCGCTTTCAAACAACCCCTCGCTGAGCGCGGCCACGTCGGCGGCCACGAAAGGTCGGGCGGCCCGGCGCGACTGCTCGTGCAGGGATTTGGCGACCAATTCTTTGCCGGTACCGTTCTCGCCCAGCAGCAGCACGTTGGCTTTGGTCGGGGCGACCTTTTCAATAATAGCGCGTACTTCCTGCATGGCGGCTGACTCTCCCAGTAGAGTAGTAGCTGCGGCCAGTCCGGATATTTTTTTCGGGCTGCCCCCGCTTTTGCTGCCGGTTTTAGGTTGGAGGGCGGCGGCCAACGTTTGCAGCAGCTGTTCGTTATGCCAGGGCTTAAGTAGAAAGTCGGTGGCACCGGCTTTGAGGGCGCGCACCGCCGTGCGAACGTCGCCATAGGCTGTTATCAGGATAACGGCCGTCGTGGGGTCGTGCTCCAGGATGCGGCCCAACCAGTAGAAGCCCTCGTTGCCTGTCGCCTGGCCGCTGCGGTAATTCATGTCGAGCAGCACGGCATCAAAGTGCTGCTGGCGGAGCAGGGAGAGCAGTAGCTCCGGGTTTTTCTCCGTCACGACTTCCCGCACCTCGGTTTTGAGCAGCAGCTTGAGGGCGAACAGCACGTCGGGCTCGTCGTCCACCACCAGTATGCGGGCGTGCTTAGGAATCATGAAAAAAGGTTAGGTGAAACGTAAAAGTCGGGGCTGGCAGTCACCCTCCCTAACCTATGCCGCACAAACCGTGCAAGCCTCAGAAGATACTCGTTTTCAGTCGGCCAAGCCGTTTTCTGCCCGTCAACAGATTTGAAATGTATCAGAACCGAACGGTCAACTGTATCAAAACCGGACGCTCGGCAACAGCTGGCAACGAGTTTCCCAAGCCAGGGTGTTGATTAACAATAATTTGTGATAAAGGCACCGTTCTTGGCATTTCTGGTCAATAGCTTTTGCTGCAATTGCCTGCGCCGAACCGAATGGATATCTTGATACCAAAGAAAAAGTGGTCGTTTGTTGCCCGCTGGTGGTGGCTGGGGGCCCTGGTACTGGCGGGCACGGGAGTGGCCGGCATCTACTGGCCCCGCCCGGGCCAGCGGTTGCACGTCGCGGCCAGCCGGCTGACCATCAGTTTCATTACGCGGGGTAATTTTCAGGAATTCACGGCCATCGACGGGGTGGTGCAGCCGCTGCGCACCGTGTACCTGGACGCAGTGGAGGCCGGCACGGTGCAGCAAGTGCTGGTGGAAGAAGGCACGACCTTAACGGCGGGCCAGCCCCTGCTGCGGCTGGCCAACCCCGACCTGCAGCTGGAAATGGTGAACCGCGAAACGGCCGTGTACGACCTGATGAACAACCTGCGCAACACCCGCAACCAGCTGCTGCAAAACCGCATTCTGCGCCAAAACCAGCTGGCGGACATTGATTTCCAACTGGCCGAGGCCCGGCGGGTGTTTGATACCAACCAGGTGCTGTACGACCAGAAGGTGATTGCGCGACAGGATTACCTGCAGAGCCAGAACGCCTACCGCTACCAGCTGCGCCGGCGGCAGCTGACGCAGCAGACCCTGCGCCAGGACTCGGTGGCCATGCAGCAGCAACTGGGCACCATGCAGGAATCGGTGCGGCGCATGACCAGCAACTTAGCCCTGATGCGGCGCAAGATGGACGACCTGCTGTTGCGGGCCCCGGTCGGCGGTCGGCTCAGCTCGCTGGCAGCGGAAGTGGGCGAGGCCAAAACGCGGGGTCAGCGCCTGGGGCAGATTGACGCGCTGGCGGGCGTGAAACTGCACGCCGCCGTGGACGAGTTTTACATTGCCCGCGTCGGGGCCGGTCAAGTGGGGGAGGTCGTGGTGGAAGGCCGGGCCTATTCGTTGCGCGTGACCAAAATCTTCGCCCAGGTGGCCAAAGGATTGCAAATTGACCTGGCCTTTACCGGCGCGTCCCCGCCGGGCCTGCGGCGCGGCCAGACCCTGCCCATCCGGTTGGCGCTGAGTGCGAAGGCCCCGGCGGTGCTGCTACCCAAAGGCGGCTTTTACCAGCAAACCGTGGGCAATTGGGCGTTCAAGGTGGCGGCCGACGGGACCCGGGCCCAGCGGGTGGCCATCCGGCTGGGGCGGCAGAACCCCGACTACTACGAAGTGCTGGCCGGCCTGCAGCCCGGCGACCAGGTCGTGACATCCAGCTACGAAGGGTACGCCGACCAGCAGGAACTGCTACTGGATAACAGCCGGCCGTAGGTATTGAAGTAACTAATTGACCATAAAAGGGTAATGCTCATGATTAAGACCGAAAACCTCGAAAAGGTGTACCGCACCGAGGAGGTGCAAACCAAGGCCCTGAACCACGTATCGCTGACGGTGGAGCAGGGGGAATTTGTGGCCATTATGGGCCCCTCGGGCTGCGGCAAATCGACGCTGCTCAACCTGCTGGGACTGCTCGACGAGCCCGACGGCGGCAGCCTACAATTGCTGGGCACCGAGACCAGCCGCTACTCGGAGCGGCAGCGGGCCGAACTGCGCAAGCGCAGCCTGGGCTTCGTGTTTCAGAGCTTTAACCTGATTGACGAGCTGACGGTGTTCGAGAACGTGGAGCTACCCCTGCGCTACCTCGGCGTAGGGGCCGCCGAGCGGCGGCAGCGGGTCGAACAGGTGCTGGAGAAGATGCAGCTACTGCACCGACGTAACCACTTTCCGCTACAACTCTCAGGTGGGCAGCAGCAGCGCGTGGCCGTGGCCCGCGCCGTGGTGAACGCCCCGCCGCTGCTGCTGGCCGACGAGCCCACTGGCAACCTCGACTCGGCCAGTGGCCACGACGTGCTGGGCCTGCTGACTGAATTGAATGAGGCGGGTACCACCGTGCTCATGGTCACGCACTCCGAGCACGACGCCCGGTACGCCCGGCGCGTCATCCGCCTGCTCGACGGGCAGGTGGTGCTGGAAAACAGCCGCAGCCAATTCTAACCGCCTAGCTGTATGGTCCCGGAGGATGGGGGAGGGGTTTTGAGTCGTAACTTTCAGGCAACCTTATGGGAAAACTACCACACGGCTGCGCCACGACAACGCCGGCAACTCGGC
>JAABUN010008237.1_pt1 | contig 10758 bp, 11 predicted proteins | sample 5559311 | NCBI WGS metagenome assembly JAABUN01 (sample SAMN10711877, study PRJNA513370) | rock metagenome | isolation source: Antarctica rocks | place: Antarctica: Victoria Land, Siegfried Peak sud
GTTCCTGACCCCGCGCTGGGTGAAGGAGGTCGAGCCGTTCGAGGATGGGGAGGTCCTCGATCTGCCTGGTCGCCCTCGAGCCGTGGCGACGCCGGGCCACACCCGTGGTCACACGTCTTTCCTGCTCACGGACCACGGCGTGCTCTTCAGCGGCGACGAACTCGTCACCCTCGATGTGCTCACCCGGGAGCGCGGCCCTCGCCTGATGCCGCCCGCAGTGAACGACGACCCGCAGGTCGCTCGTACGTCTCTGGCGCGACTGGAGACGCTGCAGGCCGAGCTGCTGCTGCCAGGGCACGGCGACCCCTGGGCCGGTTCACCGGCTGACGCGGTCGCCGCCGCTCGTGCCGCAGACTCCCGCCGCTGACGGCGCCTGCCCGACGTCCATGACCGAGCGTGCTCTCACCGACGAGAGCCCGACCGGGCCGCCATCCGGATCGTGCGCGCTGTCAGCAGTGCGGGACACTGCAATCGGCGGAAGCGTCAGGTTTTAGTGATGGCTGCGTAAGGAGCGACTGAAGCCGTGCGGCCCGGGCACGCGAAGCGACGACACGAAAGACATCCTTGCGGGTGCAGCCTCGGCGACACCAGGAACCGCCAGTCAGCGGTGAACGCACGACCTTGCCGCACCTCGAACGTGCCGATGAGGGTGCGTCACTGCGCCCAGAATGGGCGCCTCGCGACTGACGACACTCCAGGCGCCCGCGCATGCGCTCGGGGTACCGCTGGGTGATCTCGTGGTGCCGGTCTGCGCTCGGCCAACGGCAGACAAGAGCGGACTACGCCAGGAGGCACCAGTTCCTTGGTCAACTGTTTAGAATGCCAATCGGTGCTGGAACCGCCGGCTGGCCCGAAGGAACTGCGGGAGGGGTGAAGTAAGGGTGACGCGACTCGAAAGCATGCCGCCTGGCCCTTCAGGGCGTGTCCCTACGGTGAGGAAGGCGCACCGCGTTTTGAGTCGTGCTCACGCGAGCTTTGACGGCCTCTTCCAGGCTGTGGAAGTGCTGGACGACACTCGCCGGGAGGCAAACACCTCGACCAAAGGCCGCATGTCCCGAGTGGAGGTAGACGTGCTTCGATCCGCAATTGTCTTCACTTCCGCCGGGTTGGATGCCGCCATGACGCGACTGGTCAAGGATGCGGGACGACATCTGGTCCCGCAGGCGGACAGCGGGGCTCACAGGCAGTTCGGGGAGTACCTGAAGATGGAACTGGCGAAGCCAAACGTCTCCGACTCCTTCCGCACAGCCGTCCTGTCATCAGACAAGAACGACGCGCTCCTTGGCTTATACCTGGCAGAGCGCACAAAGGCAAGTTTCCAGGGAAGTTCGGACTTGAGAGTCAGGGTCCGTCAGACTTTGGGCATACCGAAATCAAGCGTCACGGACGCTGATTTTGCGTCCTTGGATGAGTTCTTCAGGGCTCGCAACAAGATCGCGCACGAGATGGACCTGGAGGATGCGGATTCGGGTTCCACCAGGCGTATACATCGCCGGTCCAACGAGGTCGCAGGACAGTGTGCTCAGGTGTTCACCGTTGCGAGCGCCTTGATCCGGGGTGCTGCCGGAGAGTGCCGCAGATCCAAGAGGTGATTCTCGGCAGTGCCGCGCCCTGCACGGAACAATTCTAGCCGATCTGGGCTGGACAACCGCGTGGTTGTCCACCGCAGAGCCGACGGTTCCCGGGGCCGCTGCGATCGTCAGTCGCTCGATGTGCTCGCCACAGCCCTTGCCTGACCGAGCTCATCCGAGCCCAAGGCCCTCGTCGGGATCGGCATGGTTCAGGTCCTCCTGACCGCTGATCCAGCGCTCGTGCGCTTCCCATGCCGCCTGTTTCGAAACCCCGCAAGCTGCCCCGATCTGCGTCCATGAGGCCCCGGCTCTGCGGGCTGCTCGCACGTCCAGCTGTCGACCCTGCATTGCCTTGCGGACAAGCACTTCGCTCAGCGCCAGGGCATCCCGCGCCTCCGTCGTGCTGATCGTGGCCATGTCATCGAGAGGGGTGACCGCGCTGCGCACCCTGAGGTCATCGAGGCGAGCAGAGGCGGTTTGGAGCGTGACATCACGCTCGATTGCGTCTGGGGTCATCATCGCTCCAGGACGGCGCCCACCCATCTCGTCGTCAAGCCCACCTGGCGAAGTCAGGACCGGTACGGCCTCGCTCCTCATGTGACACACGGAAGGCGAGGCCTGATGTCCCTGGTCTTGGGTACCGTCAGTCCTACAGCGGCTTGCGGGTGGCGCAGGCCCGACAGAGAGGAGCTCACCGTGGCACACAGAACCTTCTTCAGTTTCCACTACGAGCGCGACGTGCAGCGCGCCTCGGTAGTCCGCAACAGTTCCAAGTTGAAGCCCTCGATCACGCCGGAGTGGATCGAGGCTTCAATCTGGGAGTCGGCCAAGAAGACGAGCGACGAGGCAGTCAAACGACTCATTGCCGAGGCCCTTGTCGGGACCTCCGTCACAGCCGTTCTGATCGGGACGCAAACAGCATCCCGCCGCTGGGTGAAGTACGAGATCGACAGCAGCATCGCACGAGGCAACGGGCTGCTCGGCATCTACGTCCACAACATCAAAGACTTCGCCGAAAACACGGACTCCAAGGGAACCAACCCCCTCCCCAGCGGCTATCGGACCTACGACTGGATCAACAACGGCGGATACAACAACCTGGGCACATGGGTGGACGATGCTTACGACGCCTCCCGCTGAGCCCGACTGTCCATTCTGCGAGATCGTTGCTCACGCGGAGGACGCCCGGGAGGTCGTCCGAACAGACTCGGTGGTCGCCTTCTTCCCATCCGAGCCTGCGACGCTGGGCCACACGCTACTGATCCCGCGAGCCCACGTCCGCGACATCTGGGACGTGGGCGAGGACTTGGCAGCCGAACTCGGGCAGTGGACGGTGACTTTGGCCGGGGCAGTCAGGCGGGCCATGAATCCGCACGGCCTGAACGTCATCCAGAGCAACGGAGCCGCTGCCACGCAGACGGTGATGCACCTCCACGTGCACGTCGTACCGAGGTGGGAGAACGACAAGGTGGGACGCATCTGGCCCCCGGAGACGCACTACTCAGAGGGCGCTAAGGATGACGCCTGGGAGGCTCTGAGGCAGGAGTTCCGCCCAGCAGTCTCAACTCAGCGCGGCCCACACGAGGGTGACACCGCCGACGATGACTAGGGGTACGTAGAAGCCGATTACGGACCATGAGCACACGACCTCCCGCCGATTGCACTTGGCGGCGTATTCGTCCTTCTGCATCGAGTAGACCTCGACCTGCCCCTTTCGGGCGGCGTTGTAGAGGCACCTGAACAGTCGCTCCTCGCGAAGGTAGTAGGAGTCGAGTAGGCCGAATGCCGTGACGACCAGCATGCCCAACCCGGCCACTGCGGGTACGGCCTGGGTGGCTGCGAAGCCGAAGACGAAGGTCGCAACGGTGAGGCCCCAGCCCTTGACTGCGGCTGACGATGAGGCCAGCCGAGCGATGACCGCCTGGATGAAGTCCAGATGCTTGCGCTGGTCCTCCGTCAGCGGTCCTGGAGGCGTCGTGCCGCTTGTCGGGTCTGCTTCGTCCACGCGCCCGATGCTCGCACGACTGCCGTACCAGTGCGCATCTCTCGCACTGCTGATCCAGCCCGTCGGCCTGCTCTAGGAAGGGAGGACAGGCCGAAACGACCATGGGGAGCTCCTCGACGGCGATACGCCCGCGGGTCTTCCCTGCGATATCGCGGGAGCGGACGGTGGCGAGCATGGCCTTGGCTTGACCGGTGGTGATGTCGCGTTTGGCCTGGCCAGGAAGCAATTCGGCCAGCGCGGCGTGGAGCCTGTTGACGGTCTGGACCCGACGCCGGGTCAGTGCTTCGCGGCGGTCGGTGAGCATCCGCAACGCCTCAAGCTCCCCATCGACCTGCAGCACCCGCAGGGTCGTGGTGCGGACCGCGACGACCGCGATCGAGTGCGCATCGAGCGCGTCGGTCTTACGGTTATGGCCCGTGTCGAACAGCCGGACCCGGGCGGCGAGTTTGGCCGGGACGTCGACCACGTGCTCACCGGCCTCCAAGAGCCGTTGGGCCAGGGGCCGGCCGGCTCCGTTAGCGCCCTCGACCGCCCACGTTCGTTCGGGCCAGTCCTTTACGTAGGTCAGCATTGCCGCGTAGCCGGCCCGGTCGGTGCTGAACCGACCCGAACCCAGCAGTTGCTCGCGTTCCTCGACGACCTCGATTGTCACCGACAGCTTGTGGGGATCGACCCCGATGATGATCCGTTCCCTGTGCTTCTCCCGCCTGTGTTAGTTCCGATATGGACGGCGAGGTGGGCATTGCTACTACGAGCAGGGCAGACCCTTCTGGAGCCACGCCTCGTCACGGCACCCGACGGGGTGCAGACCGAAAGTGAGCCACACCCGCACGCGGGTGGGCAGCCGCGAAGAGAGCGTCCCGCCGGGTACCTAGACCGAGTCTGGCCAGACACCGGTCCTAGAGCAATCGTCTAGTAGCCGCGAGTGGACCATCCTGTCCACGGTAGATCCAGTGACCGCGTCATGCTGTGACGGTGCACTCTGGGCTCTGGACCTGATGACGACGTCCGGACTGGGTAGCGTGCAACGCGTGCCCATCAAACTCGAGAACGTCGGCATCGCCGTTCGCGACCTCGAAGCGACGATTGCCTTCTTCACCGACCTGGGGTTGACCGTCCTCGGCCGTGACACGGTCAGTGGACAGTGGAGCGACTCCGCAGTTGGCCTCGACGGTAACCACGCAAACATCGCCATGCTCCAGACGCCAGACGGCAACGGTCACCTCGAGCTCTTCGAGTACATCCACCCCGAGGCAATCGAGACCGAACCCACCCGCCCGAATGAGATCGGCATGCACCGCGTCGCGTTCTCGGTCGACAACATCCAGGAGGCCCTCGACATCGCGGCGGCGCACGGCTGCCACCCGCTACGCGGTGTAGCGACCTACGGGGACGTCTACAAGCTGACCTATGTCCGCGGCCCGAGCGGCATCATCGTGATGCTCGCGGAAGAGCTCAAGAAGAGTTGACCAGGAGTGGTATCCCGCATCGGGACGCTTCGCGTGCTGGTCCTCTTGCGGTAGGTCGGGGCAAGGACGCTGCTCGCGGCTCGCTGAACTGTGCGTCACATCGGCGCACTGTCGACCGAGCCCCGATCACGGATCGCTGCGCGGATCTCCAGAACCTTCTGTGCGGCCCTGCTCGGGTAACGCTGCCCCGCTGCTTACGCCCTCCGGAGGCGGCGCGGTTGAGGCTTTGCGGTTTGTGTCTTTGGCCAGGTCAATCGGCCTGACGGCGCGCGGCGCTGGCGCGTCTATCGGCGCGAGCGGACCCACAGAGTTCGGTCAGCCGCAACCGCGCGGCTCGGACTCCGTGCTGCGGTGCTAGCCGTGAGGTGGTGAAACGAGAAGATTGGATGGCAGAACACGCCCTGCGCTTGACCGATTCTTTGCTGTTGCTCCGCTAGCGTGCCGCGAAAGCCTGGGTGTAGGTAGCACGCGGTAAAGCCGCGGTCGCGTTCGCGCATGTCGGAGGCGCCTGTGGATAACTTCTCCGCCGGTCCGATTCCCGAGTTACGTTGGTCGGAATCTGGCTGCGTGGAAGTCAGGGCCCCCGTCGGGAGGCTTTGGTGCGCGGAGGAGGTACGGATGTTCGGTCAACGAGGGCGTGGCGCCGTGTGGATGGTCGGCGCCGTGGTGCTGTCGGCGCTGGGTGCGTGCAGCCCGGCAGACACCGAGGAGCCTTCGACGAGCAGTGAGCCGGTGGCCACCAGCCCTGAACCGTCGGAGACCGTAGCCACGACCTCACCTCCTGGCGAGGTTACACAGACCAGCGCTGCCCCTGATCCCGTCGCGTATGAGGACGAGGGTCAGGAGCGAGCCGGGCGGGCGGTGATCGATTTCTGGGCGATGGTGGACCGGCTGTCCAAGGACCCGGATGTCCCGGTCGAGGAGATGGCCGATGTGACCCGTGGTCAGGCGGTGGCCCAGTGGGTCTCCAATATTCAAGACAGCCGCGACCAGGACTCGGTCCAGACGGGGGACACCACGGTCACCGTGACGGGTGTCCAAACGGTCAAGGAGGGCCAGCGGTACGAGGTCACGGCCTGTCTGGACTGGTCCGAGGTCAAGTTCAACGGGGTGAAGCCGGAGCGTGGGGAGCTGGGTGACCAGCAGCAGATCACTTACGTGATCCGGCCGGACGTCATCAGCGAGGGCGAGCTGTTCGTGACCGACGACCCGTTGGAGTACGAGTCGTGCAACGGGTGAGCCTGGGTATGCTCGCGACCGGCTTGGTCGTGGTGTCGCTGCATTCTGTTCCCGCCTTTGCAGCGCCGGTCGAGTGCGCCCCCGGCTCGATCTGGGACCCTCGACAGGGCAAGTGCATCGTGATCGTGAAGTCACCGGGGGGCCCCGGCGGGGGTGGCACGCTGCCGGTGGAGCCGGTGGACCCCGGCGGTGGCTCGGGAGGCGGGTCAGGTCCCCCGGTGGACCCAACCTGTTCGGAGTCGTTCTCCAACCAGGAAGTTCCGTGCGAGCTCGGGGGCTGGCGGTGGGTGCCGGGGTGGAACGCCTACGCGCACCGGGCGGACCCCCAGCCCCCGAAAAGCGATGCGGTCTGGGGCGGGAACACGCAGGGGGCGATCTACGACCGGGGCACCTGGTTGGGCAACCCGGCCCTGGACCCGAGGTTCGTGAGTCAGGCGTGGTCGCTGACCCCGCCGTGGCAGGAGCTGCCGGACCCTCGGGCATTGGCTCAGGAGGCGGTCACCGCAATGAATCTACGGGCGGTCAAGATCGGCATCGTCCCGGACGATGTGCCGGGCAGTGTCGGCCTGCTCGGGTACCCGGCGTGGATGTGGGTCGACTCACCGCGGGAGAACACGATGGGTCCGATCACCCGCTCAGCCTCGGCAGGGGAGTACACGGTCACCGCGACCGGCCGAGTGGAGGAAATGGTCTGGGACATGGGCGACGGATCCTCGGTCACCTGCACTGGCCCCGGCACCGAGTACGAGGACTCCTACCTGGACTCGGACTCCCCGGACTGCGGGTACCGGTATCAAGAGTCGGGCCACTTCGACGTGTCCGCGACGTCGACCTGGGGCATCGACTGGTCCGGCATGGGACAGGCCGGAACGGTCGAGATGCAGCTGCGCCAGGACACGCGTTTGACGATCGGCGAGGTGCAGGTGCTCAACCAGGTCCCATCACCCTAGCCACCGGACCCCTACGGAAGAGGGAACATGGCCACCAGCACGACTGACCGCAACGGGCACGAGGTGCCCGCCACACCCACGATCACCCCCGAACGTGGGGACGTCCCTACGGGCGGGGTGGTGCCGTCGCCTCCGAAGCTGCGCCGCCGCCCGCTGATGCTCCTCGCCGGTGTCGTCCTGGTGGCCACGGGTGCGCTGGTGGCGGTGTGGGCGTGGCTGGCCACCACGGACACCTCCGAGGTGGTCGCGGTCCGCGAAACGGTGATGCGCGGGGAGGTCATCGACGCGGGCGACCTGATCACCGTGCAGGTGGGCACGGACCCGGCCCTGCGCACAGTCCCCGGTACCGACCTGCAGACCCTGGTGGGTCAGCGTGCGGCCCGGGACATGGCCGCCGGGTCGTTGCTGACACTTGAGGCGGTCACCGACCAGGTGGTCCCAACCGCGGGTCGTTCGGTGGTCGGGTTGGCGTTGACTCCGGCGTTGATGCCGGGGGAGCCGTTGCAGGTGGGGGATCAGGTCCGGGTCGTCGGCACCGCCGGCGGCCAGGGCGACCCCGCGGCGGCGGGTGAGACGGTGACGTTCCCCGCCGAAGTCGTCGGTGTCGCACCGGCCACCCAGACCGGACAGACCGTGGTGTCGGTGCACGTCGAAGCCGAGCAGGCGCCGGTGCTGGCCTCGTGGGCGGCCTCGGGCCGGGTGGCCCTGGTCCTGGACAACCGGGAGGGCTGAGACGGTGGCGGTCATCGGGTTGTGCTCGGCGTCGGGGTCCCCGGGAGTCACCACGACCGCGGTGGGCCTGGCCCTGTCCTGGTCGGCACCGACAATCCTGGTGGAGGCCGACCCGACCGGTGGGTCGGCGATCCTGGCTGGGTACTTGCGTGGGCAGGTCGGCCCACCGGACGCGTTGTTGGAGCTGTTGACCGCGCACCACCAGGACCGGCTGGGCCAGGTGCTGCCCGCGGTGACGTTGCCCCTTCCTGGCTCATCCGTGTCGTTCCTGCCCGGCACCCGCTCCCACGCCCAGGCCGGTGGGCTGACCGGGCTGTGGGACGGACTGCTGGCAGCGCTCAAGGACCTGGGCGGCACCGGTGCGGACACGATCGTGGACCTGGGCCGGCTCGGTCTGGCCGGGTCGCCCACCCCGATCCTGTACGGCGCTGACCTGACCCTGGTGGTGTGCCGGGCCGACCTGGTGTCCCTGGCCGGCGCCCGGTCCTGGGTGTCCACGTTGCGGGCCGAGTTCGAGCAGTTCGGCGCTGGCAGCTCGTTGGGGTTGCTGCTGGTGGGGCCCGGGCGCCCGTACACGGCTGCAGAGGTCGCCAAAGTGTTGGGTGTCCCGGTGGTCGCGACCTTGGACTGGGACCCGAATGCCGCGGGAGTGTTCTCCCACGGCCACCGGGTCCGCAAGCACGACCGCACTGCCCTGGTGCGTGACTTGCGCACCGCTGAACGACGGATCCGCGCGGTGGTGGAACGCAACCGGGCCGACCTGACTGACCTGCCCGGCCACGGGGGAGAGGTGGGAGGGTGACCATCGACAACACCAGCATCACCAGCACCGTTGAGGGTGCTGCTGAGGTTGCCGTGGGTGGGTCGGCGGACCCGGCCGGTCTGCCGCTGTTCGCGACCGTCCGCACGCAGCCGGGCGCCGGTTCGTCGGGGCCGGGCCGGGTCCGCGGGTCGTTCACCATGCCCGATACCGACACCGGGTCAGCCCCAGAGCCTGTCGTCGGGCCTGCCGCGGGACAGGTCCCGGCTTGGACCCTTGGAACGTTGCACCCGGGACCGGCGCGGGGTGGCGGGAAAGTGGCGACCTGGACTGGCACCTCGTCGCCTCGTTGCGGCAGCAGACCGCGGACCGGCTCAGCACCGAGACTTCTGGGCCGTTGGAGGACCGGAGGGCGCAGCGAGACCGGGGCAAGACGATCATCGCCGACCTGCTCGGCCGGGAGGCCACCGAGCGTGCCCGTGCCGGTGACCAGGCGTGGACCCCGGCACACCTGGACCGGTTGGGTCGCGCAGTGTTTGACGCCGTGTTCGGCCTGGGCCGGTTGCAATCCTGGGTGGACGACGACCAGGTGGAGAACGTGCTGATCAACGGGGCTGACCGGGTCACGCTGGAGCTGACTGGTGGTGCCCTGGTCCCCGGACCACCGGTCGCGGACAGCGATGAGGAGCTGATCGACTTCCTGGCGTTCGTGGCCACCCGCTCGGAGGTCAACGCCCGCCCGTTCTCCCCGTCCCAACCCCGGTTGCACCTGCGCCTGGACGGCGGTGCTCGCCTGGCCGCAGCGGCGTGGGTCACCCCACGCCCACAGGTCGTGATCCGCCGGCACCGGCTGACCCAGGTGACCCTGGACGACCTGGTGGGCCTGGGCACAATGACCCCCGTCCTGGCCTCGTTCCTGGGTGCCGCGGTCAAGGCCGGCACGTCCATCGTGGTCTCCGGGGGGCAGGGCGCTGGGAAGACGACCGTGGTGCGGGCGTTGTGCGCCCAGATCCCCACCCATGAGGTGATTGGCACGTTCGAGACCGAGTACGAGCTGCACCTGCACGAACTGGTCGACCGGCACCCGCACTGTTTCGCGTGGGAGGCCAGACCCGGGTCCGGGGAACGCCTCCCCTCGGGCCGGCAGGCCGGGGAGTTCACCCTCGGCGATGCCCTCGACGACAGCTTCCGGTTCAACCTGTCCCGCCAGATCGTCGGGGAGGTCCGCGGCCCGGAAGCGATGGCCATGCTCAAGGCGATGCAGTCCGGGCAGGGGTCGATCTCCACCACCCACGCCGGCCACGCCACCGGCGCCGTCGAAAAGCTGATCACCTGCGTGATGGAGGCCGGGACCCACGCCACCCACGATTTCGCGGTCCGCGCCGTCGCGGCCGGGATCAACCTGGTCGTGCACGTCACCAAACAGACCAGCACCGCACGGGACGGGACACCGGTGGTGGCCCGGTGGGTCTCCGAGGTCATCGCCGTCACCCCGGGGGAGCAACAGTTGGGGTACGCGATCACCCACATCTTCCGTGCCCCGCCCGGTCAGAGCGTGGCCCGCCCGCACGTGCTGCCCGAGGAGTACCGGAACCTGACCGCCCACGGGTTCGACCTAGCCGGGTACTACGACCAACAGGACGAGGTCGTGACATGACACCGGTCGTGCCAGCCGTCGCCGGTGCCCTCATCACAGTAGGGCTGCTGTGCCTGGCCGTGGGCATGATGCGACGACCCGAACGGCCACCCGCACCGACCCGCCGGGCACGCACGTCGCCGCTGCCCCGGGCCAGTGCCCGCACCCGGACATTGCTCCTGGCCGGCCTCACGGTCGGTGCCCTGGTGGCGGTGTTCACCGGTTGGTTCGTGGCGGTGCTGCTGATCCCGGTCGCCCTTGCGGGGTTGCCGGTGCTGCTGTCCGCCCCACCGGCCGGCAAGGAAGTAGCGAGGTTGGAAGCGCTGGAGGAGTGGGTCCGCACGGTCTCCGGCACGCTAGGCGCCGGGGTCGGGCTGGAGCAGGCGCTGTTGCGAT
>JAABUN010008238.1_pt1 | contig 10757 bp, 7 predicted proteins | sample 5559311 | NCBI WGS metagenome assembly JAABUN01 (sample SAMN10711877, study PRJNA513370) | rock metagenome | isolation source: Antarctica rocks | place: Antarctica: Victoria Land, Siegfried Peak sud
AGGTCCCCCTCCACCTTACAGGTAAGGTCGGTCGGGTTTTGCTGCGGAATGAGGTCGCCTTTCGGTAAGTGTCGAGCTAGACACGTAAGTAACCTGAGTTCGAAGTTTCCATAACGCAGAAGTATCTCCTAAGCTGAGACTGTAAAGTTGTGCTGGGGCATGACGAACACAGAATTGCTGAAACGTCGGGTTTCATCCTCCATGTCGCTCAAGCGGCGGTTCGCATTCCTGATGCTAGCCACGAGAATGTCGCCGCCTCGAACCGCGAGCGCTCGTGAACCGAGCCAGGTGGGTGTTGGTGCGGTGGGCGGACGTCGCCGCGCTGCACCGCTTGAGCCAGCTCGATGCCCTCCAGCAAACGTTGCCCAGTTTCGACAGAGCCCAAGCCGCGCATCGACCTCAGGCGGTCCTTAATAGGGACGTGCGAGCGCTCGACCGGCTTGGTGGTCAGCGCCCGCTTGCGGTGCAGTCCGGTGCGGCGGTGCTTCGCCTTGGGCGCGTGCCGTCTTACCGCTCGCAGGTACGCCCGGTGCTTGTCGGTGATGACCTCTTCGGGGACGACCCCGCGTCGTTTGATCGCCTGCTCGAAAAACGCTTTGGCACTCTTTAGATCTCGCTTTTCACGTAACAACACATCCACAACTTGTCCCGACTCGTCCACGGCACGGTAGAGGTAAGCCCACGTCTTACCGACCCGCAGGTAGGTCTCGTCCACAAACCAGCGCGAACCGACCCGTTTAGCATAGCGTCGCCCAGCTTCTGCCAGGAGTACGCCGAACTTCTGCACCCAGTTCGCTACCGTCTGCCGGGACACGTCGAGCCCGCGCTCGGCCAGCAGGTTGCGGACGTTGGCGGCGGACAAGCGGTAGGCGCGGGCGTATCTGTCAGACCCGACCGGACAGGCGAGCCACCACCGCCGGTTGATTGCCTCACCATCGGTACAGACCGGATTTAGTGACGACTCCGGACACTGGCAGCACGTCATGGGCAGCTTTACCGGTCACACGAGCACCCCACAGGACGCTATGCAAGCCCTCATGAGGGCGCGGGGGGTCGCTGAGCTGACCGTCTACGCCGCCCGTGGTCGTGGCGAGGCTGTGAGTGTGCAGGAGGCGCTGGGCGGCGCGGCAGCAGTTGACGAACACGAGGCCGGGGCGCTGGGACACGACAGCTACGGGACGACTGCCGAAAATTACGAATGGTTGCGCGCCGAAGTGGAGGCGCAACGCTCACGGCGACAGGCGGGTTACAAAAACCTTTTTGTGCTGAAAGCGGCGAAACTTGGATTTGACACCACTATCGACGTTGCCCGCGACATTGGGCCGGATAAGCTTCAACGCCGCGACGACCGCCGCGCCGCCCTGAAAGCGTCCGGACTCGAGCGTTATGTGAGCGACCGGGTAGACGCCGAACGTATCGACGCGGACCGCGCCGAGCGTTACAACGAGGCGTACAGCCTGAGCCAAGACAAGTTCTTCGCCCTCGAGCAGTACCAGTTAAGGGCGTTTTACGCGCTGCCCGACGATGTGAGCGGCGACGATCTCGCCGACATGTTGCGCCGGGACGATTACCGGGCGCTGCGCGATAGGGTTATGAGGTACGAAAACTTTATAGAGCCCCGCGCCGTCGCCGAGGCCCGCGCCCGTGGCGAACTCGACGTGGGCGTGCTGAAGGGCGACGCTAAGGCGCACCTGTTGCGGCACGAGTACCATCGGCAACTCGGTAAGGTCGTTGGTCTCGACGCCGAGACGGAGGCCCACGCCGAACAGTGGCAGCGTGAGACCGACGACCTCGAGGCGGAGCTGCACGAGTTGCAGACCGGAGCTGCGGAGGCCCGGACCCGGCGCAAGGGTGAGCTGGACCGGCAGGTAAAAAGACTCGAGACCGACCTCGAGGCCCACAAGCTTAAAACTTTCGGCGCTTACACTTTCGGCGATGAAACGGTTGAGACGTTCATCGGGTGGTGCAGCAAAAACTACCGGGCGCTGAAGCACGCTGGACTCGTCACCGCAACTCTGGACAACCTCAAGGCCAAACCCCTCGAGACCATCGGCGACAGTCTGCGGCGCGCCGGACTCGAGCAACGCACGGTGTCCAAATCCGACGACGCGCGGGTCTACGCGCTGACGTTCGCTAGCGTTTCGGGCATGTGTAATTACAGCCGTCCCAGACGCAAAAACTGGCAATCCGGGCAGCAAACGAATATAAAGACTCTTGATAAGCATTTGCTGCCCGGAAACGCCGTTTTAGCGTCACAGACGGGGTTAATTACCCCTCCACAAAACCCTGAACACTACCCCCCGGCGCTGCACGGGCCGGACGACCTCAAAAACTGGCTCGACGCGGGCAAGCTCGACGCCTACGGTCCACAAAAGCTGCGGGTGATCCGCGAAAAACTGGCTCAGCAGGACATCGAATGGCTTCACCGACTCGCAAACAGCTGCGATACGGGGCGGATTCTGGGGGGCGTGAGGTGATCGTATGACCCCCCTCACCCTCTTATGCCCGCGTCATCCCACCGCGCGCGTAACGCTGCACGTCCCTGGCTCCGCCTACTGTGCGCGTTGCGGACGACCGCTGCGCTCCCCGCCCGCCAACATTCAACTGGAGCTTTTTCAGCTCACTTGTCGAACTACGGCCCCTAGAGTTGTGGTCAACGCGAAAAGGCCGACACCGTCGAACTAAAGCGTAACTACCAGGCTATGATGAACCATGACTGCAACGAGTAAACCGGGTAGTTCGGACACCATGTTGGGTATCGAAGCACCGCTCTTCCGGGCTGCCGACAAACTGCGCGGCAACATGGAACCTTCGGACTACAAGCACGTCGCCCTGGGTCTGATTTTCCTCAAGTACATCTCCGACGCGTTCAGCGCCAAGCACGCCGAACTCTTGGGCGAATACCCCGAAGGGGCCGAAGATCCCGACGAGTACCTGGCTGAGAACATCTTCTGGGTGCCTGCTGAAGCAAGATGGTCACATCTGCAAAATAACGCCAAACAACCGACCATCGGCAAACTGGTCGATGACGCTATGCTTGCCCTCGAGAAGGTCAACGCGAGTCTTAAAGGGGTGTTGCCTAAAGAGTACGCCCGCCCCGCCCTGAACGCGGTAATGCTCGGTGAACTCATCGATTTGATCTCAGGTATCGCCCTACACGAAAGTACAGAACATGCTCGGGACGTTTTAGGCCGGGTGTACGAATACTTCCTGGGTCAGTTTGCCGGGAGCGAAGGCAAACGCGGTGGCGAGTTCTACACCCCGCGCTCGGTGGTCCGGGTGATGGTCGAACTGCTCGAGCCCTTTCCCGACCCCGCACGCGGGATTAAAGGCCGGGTCTATGACCCTTGCTGCGGTTCGGGCGGGATGTTCGTGCAGGCCGAAAAGTTTTTAGAGAGTCACGGCGGACGGCTGGGCGATATCGCCGTCTACGGCCAAGAATCGAACTACACTACCTGGCGTTTATGCAAGATGAACCTGGCAGTACGCGGTATCGACGCCGACATCCGCTGGAACTCGGAGGGAACCTTTCACAAAAACGAGCTGCCCGACCTGCGTTTCGACTTCGTGTTGGCAAACCCTCCCTTTAACATCTCCGATTGGGGCGGCGAACGCCTCCGCGACGACGCCCGCTGGACCTACGGTACGCCCCCACCGGGTAACGCCAACTTCGCCTGGTTGCAGCACATCCTGCACCAGCTCGCCCCGCATGGCACCGCCGGGGTGGTCTTGGCCAACGGTTCGATGTCGTCATCGCAGTCGGGCGAGGGCGGCATCCGCCAGCGGATGGTCGAAGGTGACGTGGTGGACTGTATGGTTGCGTTACCGGGCCAACTCTTCTACTCGACACAGATCCCCGCCTGCTTGTGGTTCTTGACCCAAACCAAGCACGACAGCCGCTTTAGGGATCGCCGGGGCGAAGTCTTGTTTATCGACGCCCGCAAACTCGGACATTTGGTAGACCGGACGCGCCGGGAGTTCTCGGACGACGACATCGCCATGATTGCCAGCACCTACCACGCCTGGCGTGAAGGTGAAGGCTATAGAGACGTCCCCGGCTTTTGCAAAGCGGCGACGCATGACGAAATTAGCGGGCACGGCTACGTCCTCACTCCTGGGCGGTACGTGGGCGCGGCGGCAGCCGAAGAGGACACTGTGCCCTTTTCCGAACGCTTCGCCGAGTTGCAGGCCAAGCTCGAGACCCAGTTCGCCGAAGCCGACACGCTCACCGCCACCATTCGCAGCAAACTCTCGAGCCTGGCTCCCAGTGACGCGTGAGACCGGCCCCGTGAGCTTGCAACCCGCCGAGGGGTACGGTGAGTGGCTCGAGTCGCTCAAAATGCGGATTTCGGGGGCTCGTAGCCGCGCCGCCCTCGCCGTCAATGCCGAACTCATCGGACTTTACTGGCAGATCGGTCACGAGATAACCGAACGGCAACACCGACAGGGCTGGGGTACCAAGGTCATCGACCGGCTCTCGAGCGACCTCAAAGACGCCTTCCCCGACGTCAAAGGCTTTTCAAGCCGCAACCTCAAATACATGCGTACCTTTGCCGAACACTGCCCCGACGGGCAAATTGGGCAGCAGGCTGCTGCCCAATTGCCGTGGTTTCACGTCGTCACGTTACTGACCCGCATTGACGACCCCCAAGCCCGTGAGTGGTACGCGCTCCAGACTGCCGAACACGGCTGGTCACGGAGCACACTCGAGGCGAATATCCGTGACGCCTTGCTCGAGCGTCAGGGCCGGGCGATCAGCAACTTCACCGCCCGCCTCCCCGAAGCGCACGCAGCGCTGGCGCAGCAGAGCCTCAAAGACCCCTATCTGTTCGACTTCCTAGGGCTAGATAACGAAGCCAAAGAACGCGACATCGAAGACGCCCTGGTGAGTCACATCACCCGTTTTTTGCTCGAGCTGGGTGCTGGCTTCGCCTTTTTGGGGCGGCAGTACCGCTTAGAGGTCGGCGGTGACGAGTTCTTTCTCGACCTGCTGTTTTATCACATCCGGCTGAAATGCTACGTGGTGGTCGAACTTAAAGGGAGCGCTTTTAAGCCTGAACATGCGGGGCAACTTAACTTCTACCTCGCAGCCATAGACGCCCAAATCAAAGCGCCGGACGACCGGCCTACCATCGGCTTGCTCCTCTGTAAGGCCCAAAACCGGCTGGTCGCCGAGTACGCCCTGTCGGGGATCGACAAGCCTATCGGGGTGGCGGAGTACCGGCTGGTGCGGGCGTTGCCGGAACCGCTCGAGGGTGAATTGCCGAGTATTGCGGAGATTGAGGCGGAGTTGGGCTGGGGGTTGGAAGGGGATGGCTTAGATGGATAAATGGCCAAAAAGTACCATCGGGGAAGTCGCAAAGAGGGTTACGAAAGGAACAACGCCAACAACAGTAGGTGGACGCTTTGTAGATAATGGTATTGCATTTGTCAAAGTTGAGTCGATAAATGCTGACGGTGGATTTTTAGAAAGCAAATTCAGCTTTATTGACGAGGAAACAAATGACCTTTTGTCACGATCCGCTTTGCAAGAAGATGATGTACTTTTCACTATTGCCGGAACAATAGGTCGTGTTGCACAAGTCCCCGCATCAGTGCTACCCGCAAACACAAACCAAGCGGTAGCTATAGTTCGCCCTAACCCTTTGCTAGTCTGCCCCAAGTTCCTCTACTACTTGCTGCGAGATAGAGAGAGGGTCTCAGCCGCTCAAGCCCGCGTAGTTCAGTCGGTGCAGGCAAATTTTAGTCTCAAAGAGTTGTCTAACATAGAAATCCCGCTCCCTCCTCTAGAAAATCAACTTGCTATCGCTTCTGTGCTTGATGCGCTCGACGACAAAATCGACCTCAACCGCCGTATGAACGAAACCCTCGAGCAGACCGCCCGCGCCCTGTTCAAAGACTGGTTTGTCGATTTTGGCCCGACGAAGGCGAAGATGGCGGGGCAAGCGGCATACCTCGAGGGTGACCTATGGGACTTGTTTCCGGAGCGGTTGGATGAGGTGGGGGTACCGGAGGGTTGGCATATTGGCGAGCTTCAGGAACTTGTCGAGCTGAACCCTACCGAAAAGCTTGTAAAAAACGAGCCTGCGCCTTACCTCGACATGGCAGCATTACCTACGTCAGGATCGATTCCTGAGCAACCGTTATTGCGAAACTTTACGTCAGGAACACGTTTCAGAAATAGCGACACGCTTTTTGCTCGCATTACACCATGCTTAGAAAACGGAAAGACAGCATTCGTGCAGACACTTCCTAACGGCTCAGTTGGGTGGGGTTCAACAGAGTTTATTGTGCTGAGAGCAAAGCCACCGGTTCCTGCGGCCTACACTTACCTCTTAGCGCGAAACGAAGCGTTCCGTGAACACGCCATACAAAGCATGACTGGCACATCAGGTCGGCAACGAGTACGAAACGAAGCGCTGTCGCCCTACCCTTCAGCTATCCCTGATTCTTCAGTATGGAAAGCCTTTACCAACATCATTGAGCCTCTGTTTCGGCATCTCAAAGCAAATGGTGAAGAATCCCGTACTCTTGCCCAAACCCGCGACCTTCTCCTCCCCAAACTTATGTTGGGCGAGCTGCGCGTATACGACGCCGAAGAGCTTGTCCAAGAGGTCGTCTAAGTGTCGAGTCTATGCCAATCATTCGTCCAAATTGGACACCGTACCTCACGCGACTTGCGTCACGCGTGGGCAGCCGATTTATCTTTCGGCGAAGAGACAATCACCGAAACGAACCTTCTTGCCTTGAAGAGGCGACACCCCGGCAACGTTGTGCTTCGCAGCTTCACGAAGCATAAAGAAGCCATTAACGGTGCTGATTGGGAGTGGTGGTTTTTAGATAGAGTAAAGCAAACGGGCTTCCCTATGCGCGTCCAAGCCAAGCGGCTAATCAAAAACTCTCACATCTTTAGGGGTTTGTTAGACCGCAAAAATGCGACCACACCCGGATTCCAAATTGACGCGCTGATCGCTAACGCCAATAGAGACAACATGCTACCTATCCACTGCTTTTATCTCGATGAAAATGTCATGGCGCGTTCAGTCCTTGGCTACAGGAGACGCTTGGGACTCCAAAGTTTTGAGCACGAGTTTGGCTGTTGGGTAGGGCTCTCGACTAGGATAAAGCAAGAGCAGAAAAAAAGTCTCTACGGATTGCAGAGCTACATCTTTCCGTGGCATCTCCTTACCTGCTCGAATGGATCGAAGGCGAGACAAGCTCTCTCACTGCCTAGGCGCGTCTATGAAACCTTGAGGCGACCGCCCGGTTCAGTTTTAGAAAACCGAGATGCCGACGTTGAGATACCGCAGGTCGTAGAAAAACTCCCCATGTATGTTCTCGAGCTTTTGGACTTAGGCTTGTCGGCGAGAAGTTCATATCAGCTTCTCGAACGGGACATCCGAGGGATAGCTTTATTCAGCGAACCTCAAGGGGCGACCACATGACCCGCATCAACGAGGCGTTGGTCGAAGGCGTGCTGCTCGAGCAACTCCAGAGCCTGGGCTACACCTATGTGTCCGACACCATCATCGGCCCCGACGGTGCCGCACCTGAACGGGCGTCCTACGCCGACGTCATCTTACAGGGACGGCTCGAGCAAGCCATCACCCACCTCAATCCGCACATCCCCGCCGAGGCCCGCAGTGACGCCCTCAAAAAGGTCTTGGCCTCAGAACGTCCCAACTTGATCGAAGAAAACCGCCGTTTACACAAAGCGCTGGTCGAGGGTGTCGAGGTCGAGTTCTACGCTGATGACGGCACCATCCGGGGCGACCGGGTGCGGTTGGTCGATTTCGACCAGCCCGATGCCAACGACTGGTTGGTGTCCGATCAGTTCACCATTATCGAACACGGCGTCAATCGCCGCCCGGACGTGGTGGTGTTTGTTAACGGGTTGCCAGTCGCGGTGTTCGAGCTGAAAAACCCCGGCGACGAAGGCGCGACGCTGACCGGCGCGTATAACCAGCTCCAGACCTACAAAGCGCAAATTTCCTCACTCTTTCGCACCAACGCGGTGCTCGTTATCGCCGACGGCCTCAGCGCCCGTATCGGCTCGCTCACCTCTGATTTCGAGCGCTTTATGCCGTGGCGGACGGTCGATGGGAGCGAGATCAGCCATAAAGGGCAGCTCGAGCTTGACGTGTTGACCGCCGGGGTCTTCGAGCACCGACGTTTTTTGACACTTCTGCGCGACTTTATCGTGTTCGGTGACACCGGCAGTGGCCTAACCAAGATCGTTGCGGGCTACCACCAGTTCCACGCGGTCTTGCACGCGGTTGGGCGTACCGTCACCGCTTCGTCTCCGGAAGGCGACCGCCGGATTGGGGTGATCTGGCACACGCAAGGGTCGGGCAAAAGCCTGCTGATGGCGTTCTATGCAGGGCAGCTCGTCAAACGACCTGAACTCGAGAACCCTACCCTCGTCGTGCTGACCGACCGCAACGACCTCGACGACCAGCTCTTCAGCACTTTCTCCATGTGTGCCGACCTTATCCGGCAAACACCAGTACAGGCCGAGAGCCGCGAAGACCTGCAAGGCATCCTCAACCGCGCGTCGGGCGGCGTGGTCTTTACGACCATCCAGAAGTTCGCTCCACCGACCGGGCAGACGGACTACCCGGTGCTGACCGAACGCCGTAACGTGGTGGTCATCGCCGACGAAGCGCACCGTAGCCAGTACGGGTTTAGCGCCAAGGTCAACCGGGAGACCGGCGAAATGGCCTACGGTTTTGCCAAGTACATGCGTGACGCCCTACCCAATGCCTCGTTCGTCGGTTTTACCGGAACACCCATCGAACAGGGCGACGTCAACACCCCGGCGGTATTCGGTGATTATATCGACGTGTACGACATCTCGAGGGCGGTAGAGGACGGCGCGACCGTCCCGATCCTCTACGAGTCTCGTTTGGCCCGGATCGAACTCTCCGAAGACGAGCGCCCCAAGATCGACGCCGAGGTCGAGGCGTTGCTCGAGGGCACAGTCACTGAAGACCAGGAGCGGATCAAACGCCGTGGGGCCAACGTCGAGGCGCTGGTCGGCTCGGAGAAGCGCCTTAAACTGATCGCCGCTGACCTGGTTGCCCACTACGAGGCCCGCGTTGCCGGGATGCAAGGTAAGGCGATGGTGGTCTGTATGTCGCGGCGTATCTGCGTGGCGCTCTACAACGAGCTTAAAGCCCTCCGCCCTGAGTGGCATTCCGACGACGACACTGCCGGGGTGATGAAGGTGGTGATGACCGGCTCGGCGTCGGACGATCCGAGCTGGCAACCGCATATCGGCAACCGGTCGCGCCGCGACCTCATCGCCAAACGCGCCAAAGACCCAGACGACCCCCTCGGGTTAGTTTTGGTACGCGACATGTGGCTGACAGGGTTCGACGCACCTTCGATGCACACCATGTACATCGATAAACCGATGCGGGGTCACGGGCTGATGCAGGCTATCGCTAGGGTCAACCGCGTGTTCCGCGACAAACCCGGTGGATTGGTGGTGGACTATATCGGGATCGCCCAGAACCTCAAACAAGCGCTGGCACAGTATAGTAACGCCGACAAAACGCAGGTCGGGATTCCCGAAGAAGAGACCGTCGCCCTGCTGCTCGAGAAACTCGACGTAGTGCGCGGGATGCTCCACGGTTTCGACTACCGAGCCGGACTTACCGGAACACCTCATGAACGCCTGGTCGCACTGGCAGGGGCGCTCGACTGGGTGCTAGGGGGACAACACCAGGCAGCACTTAAAGAGACGGACGACGACGCGAAAAGACGTGCCCACCGGCGGTACCCTGACTCGGTGCTGGCGCTCACGAAAGCCTTTGCGCTCGCTGCGGCTACCGACGAAGCTAGAGAAGTGCGCGACGAGGTGGGCTTTCTCCAGACGGTACGCGCGGCGATGATCAAAGCTGAAAGTAGCGACGGACGCTCCGACGCTGAACGTGCGTTTGCCGTGCAGCAGCTCGTCAACGGCGCGGTAGCCTCGACCGAGATCGTCGATATTCTGGCAGCCGCCGGTCTCGAGACGCCTGACATCTCAATCCTGTCCAACGAGTTCTTAGCTGACATGCAAGGGCTCGACAAAAAGAATCTGGCACTCGAGGCGCTCCGTAAACTTTTAGGCGATGAAATCCGTTCACGGAGCCAGAGCAACGTCACCGAAAGCAAACGGTTTTCCGAACGGCTGTCTAGTGCGGTGTTGCGTTATCACACGAACGCCATCACCACCGCCGAGGTGATCCAGGAACTGATCCGACTGGCCAAAGAAATCCGCGAGTCGCGGGCGCGTGGCGACGAACAGGGTCTGAGCGCCGACGAGATTGCTTTCTACGACGCCCTCGCCGAAAACGCAAGTGCCGTCGAGGTGATGGGCAACGACCTCTTAAAGGTTATTGCCGCCGACCTCCTCAAAAGCTTAAAGAGTGGCATTACGGTCGATTGGGCGCACCGTGAGAGTGCGCGGGCACGGCTGCGGGTGCTGGTCAAACGCATCTTGCGTAAACACGGCTATCCGCCTGACTTACAAAATGAAGCAGTGAAGACCGTTCTGAGGCAGGCTGAGGCGTTGTCGGCAGCTTGGGCAGTTTGAGGTTTGAAGTCAATATTTGAAAATCGTGCGTCTGTACGTTTTGATTCCTTATATCAATGTTGGTGGAGACGAGCCATCAAGGGGTTATCCCCTGATTGGACACTGTTGGCGAAGTCAGGCAGTGGGGTCATAATGACGCATGTTGAAACCAGAAGCAGGAAACGAGATACCCGCC
>JAABUN010008239.1_pt1 | contig 10757 bp, 10 predicted proteins | sample 5559311 | NCBI WGS metagenome assembly JAABUN01 (sample SAMN10711877, study PRJNA513370) | rock metagenome | isolation source: Antarctica rocks | place: Antarctica: Victoria Land, Siegfried Peak sud
CCGTCCGACAGCGGTTGCCACGGGTCGTGGACCCCCCACAGGACGAGTGTCGGCGCCGAGATCGATCCGTGCCTGTCGACGAGCTCCATCGTGTGGTTGGTGTTCAGTGCGCTGGCGTTGCGGATCAGGCTGAGCGCACCTACTGCGTCCGACCAGGGCGCGACGATGCCTTCGAGGAACTCCCGCGTCAGGCGGTCGGCGTTGGCGATCCCGTCAGGCAGGCCCCCCGCCACAAACGCCGCCACGTGCTCCGCTGGCTTGTCCCGCCACTGGGGATCACCCAGCGCGATCATGTCCTCGATCGGCCAGGAGTCGTAAGCGACCGCGTTGGTGAGCACGAGTCGTTCGACGCGATCGGGGTGCTCGATGCCGAGGATCAGCGCGACGCCGCCTCCCGTGTCGTGCCCCACGAAGGTCGCGCGCTCGAGGCCGAGCGCATCGAGAAGGCGCAGGACCGCCGCGGCCTGCGCGCGCAGTGACCGGTCGAAGCGGTCACGCCGGTCCGACCATCCGTGCCCCAGCATGTCGACGGCGAGCACACGGCAGTGGTCCGCCAGCGAAGGAATCACGTCGGCGTAGAGGAACGACCACGTCGGTATCCCGTGCAGCAGAACCACCGGGTCGCCGGCTCCGACGTCCGTGTAGGCCATGTCGAGGTCGAGGGGACCCAGCCCGGACAGGGCCACATGGCGCTGCCCGGACCGGAACTCCGCATGCGCGAGCGTCACACGACCTCATCAGCGCTGGCCGAGTGGCTCCCGGAACGCGACTGCACGGGGACGCCCCCGACGTCGGGCACGGGAGTAAGCACGGCCGGACGGTCGGGGAAGAACCTGAGGGACAGGGGGTAGAGCACTGCCGCGGTGATTCCAGCGAACAGGAATCCGAGGTCGAGGTCGCCGAGCAGGGCCGCGCCGGGCCCGACGAACCAGGTGTTGCTGGCGAAGAGCAGTCCGGTCGCCGTCGACAGCACCCACACGCCCATCGTCGGCACGTTGAAGCCGTGGTCGTACCAGTAGACGCCGCCGCGCTCGCCACGCGTGAAGACCTGCAGGGCATCGACGTCGTAGTAGCCCCTACGGCGCACGTGGCCGATGGCCACCATGATGATCCACGGGATGGAGAAGGACGCCAGCACGGTGAGGAACACGGCCACGCCGTCGATGATCGCCGAGTTGAAGTGCCCGAGGTAGACAAGCGCTGAAGCGAGCACGCACGCGACGACCGTCGCTTGCACCCGGCTCAGCCTGGGGATGATGGACGACGTGTCGAGGCCTGTGCCGTAGGTGTTGATGACGGCTTGCGCGGTACCCGAGGCTAGACCCAGGTAGATCAGCGCAGGGATGTACCAGAGTGGCGCTGCTTCGACCAGTCCGAGGACGTACGGCGTGTCACCGTCGGCGACCCCGGAGTTGAAGATGGCTGCCGAGGTGAAGGTGCCCCACATGAACGGGCCCCCCATGCCGAACAGCCCCCCGAGGAACATCGCCTTGAGGACGGTCCGGTCCCCGTGGAGCTTCGGCGAGATGTGCCTCGTCCAGTCCCCCGCGTAAGCACCGTAGGAGGCGACGGTCGAGCCGCAGATGACGGCCGAGGTGAGCCAGGTGGCGAAGAAGGACCCGAAGACGTACTCATCCGCACCGCCGTAACCCGGGTCGAAGTCACGACCGTAGACGACCAGCCCGATCAACAGGCACGCGCCAGCAGTCGGGATCATGAAGCGCTGGGCAGCCACCATGTTGGCGTGTCCGAGAACCGACACGATGGTGACGATGACGCTGAGGATGGCGTAGGCGATCAGTCTCGGGACGTTGGAGTTTTCGATGTCGAAGAAGGCCTGCAGCGCACCAGCCAGCGCGTCCCCGCCGGTCCAGATGCTCAAGGCTGCGAAAGCAAGGGACGCCGTTGCTTCCAGGAACGAACCGATGAGGCGGCCAGCGATGCCGAAGAAGGCGCCGCTCGACACGGGGTTGTTGGTGCCGCTGCGCGGACCCATCAGACCCATGGGTGCGAGCAGGCAGGCGCCCACCGCCGACCCGACCACGACTGCCGAGGCAGCCGCCCAGAAGCTGAGCCCGAACGCGATCGGGAACCAGCCGATGATGATGAGGCTGAACGTCAGGCTGCCACCGAACAAGATGGTGAACAGGTTCTTCGGCTTGGAGCCGCGCTCGTCTTCGGGGATGTACTCGACGCCGTACCGCTCGATCTTGCCAACCCGGTCCTTGACGACGACCGATCCCGAACTCGATGGGCTGGGAGCTTCTCTCACGACTTCCACTCTGCCTCTCCGTTGACGAGCCACTGGAACGGGCGTAGGTGACGGGCGTCTTGCAGTGCTTGGGCCTCGGGATGCCACTGCACCCCGAGGACGTGTGGACCTTCGATCGCCTCGATGACGCCATCGGGGCTCCAGGCGGTCGCGACAAGCCCGTCCCCGGTGCTCATCACCCCCTGGTGATGGTGGGAGTTGACCTCTTCGAGCCCGCCGAGCAGTCGCTCGGCGAGGCTTCCGGGCCGCGTCTTGACGACGTGACGCATTCCGGCGTACTCCCGGTCGTTCCGCACGTCGATGTGCAGGTCGAACCCGGCTGCAGGCAGGTCCTGGACGAGCGTGCCACCGCTCGAGACGGCGAGGAGCTGCGCACCTCGACACACGCCGAGCACGCGCACGCCGCTGGCGCGTGCCCAGCGCAGCGCGCGCAGCTCCACGGCGTCGCGGAGCGGGTCGACGCGGTCCAGAGTCGTGACCGGGCGGGCGCCGTAGCTGCCGGGGTCGACGTCCCCCCCACCCGCGAGCAGCAGCGCGCCCACCATGTCCAGCAGCTGCTCCACCCGTCCGTCGTCCTCGGGGAACAACGCCGGCACCAGCAACGGCACGCCGCCCGCGGCGACCACGGCGTCGACGTAGGCGCGGTGCAGCGAGATCGCTCCGTCGGAGCTGCCGGCGACGATGCCGACGACGGTCACAGGTTCAGCAGGTAGGCCGAGCGCTCGCGGTCGGTCACCTCGAGGTTCGCCGTCTCCCACTCGGTGACCTTCATCTCGGAATACTCCGTGATGAAGGTGGGGTGGAAGACCTCAGCGGTGAGCGGGTCCGCGACGAACGCCTCGACGGACTCGCGCAGGCTCCGGGGCAGGCTGTCGACCTCGGCCATGTAGGAGAGGTCATCCCGCGCCTCGCCCGGGTCGGTGCCGCGACGGATCCCGTCCAGGCCGGCAGCCAGCATGTAGGCCGAGGTCAGGTAGGTGTTGGCCGCGCTGTCGACGGCCCGGTTCTCGATCGCGGGCCGGTTCGCCGGCAGACGGAGCATGCACGAGCGGTTGTTCATGCCGTAGCTGATCTTCGTCGGCGCCCAGGAGATCTGGCCGTCCGCCAGACGAGGGACGAGCCGGCGGTAGGAGTTGGTCGTCGGGTTGGCGAGCGCCGTCAGCGACTTGGCGTGCGCGAGGACGCCGCCGATGAAGTGGAAGGTCTCCTTCGTCCACTGCGTCTTGTCGTTGGCGTCTCGGAACACGTTCTCACCGGTCGTGAGGTCCTCCAGGCTCATGTTGAAGTGAGCACCGGAGCCCCAGAGGTCGGCGAACGGCTTCGGCATGAAGGTCGCGAGCAGGCCGCACTCCTTGGCGGCCTGGCGGGCCATGAGGCGGAACAGCGTCATGCGGTCGGCCGACTCCAGCACCGGGGCGTGGCCGAAGTCGAACTCGTACTGCCCTTCCCCGCCCTCGGCGTCGAAGCTGTAGAGGCCGAAGCCCAGCTCCTCCATGTAGCCCGACATCTTGTCGAGGAAGGCCATGGAGTCGAGCGTGGTCTCGACGTCGTACGCCGGCGACGGCTTGATCTCGCCGCTCAGGGCCATCGGCACCAGTTGAGTGGAGCCCGCCTGCAGCGATTCGGGCTTGAAGACGTAGAACTCGGGCTCGACACCGAGCTGAGCGGCGAAGCCGAGCTCAGCGGCCGCGTCGATCTGCTTCTTCAGGATCGATCGGCCGCAGAGCGCGTACGGCTCCCGTCCGCCCCAGGACATGTCCGCCACCATCCAGGCGATGCGCCGGTCCCAGGGCAGCACCTTCAGGGTGCTGACGTCCGGGATGCCGGCGACCTCGTCCTCGACGGGGTCCATGACCCCGATACCACCCATGCCGCGCGGGGTGTAGCGCTCCGATCCGGCGATGAGGTTGGGGAGGTGGTCGATCGGCACCATCTTCGACTTGGGTCGGCCGAGGACGTCGATCCAGCTGGCGAGCGCGTACTTCACGCCCTGTCCGGCCAGGTCCTTGGCGAGCTCCTGGTGGTCCTTCGAGATGTCGGTGACGGTGTCCATCATGGGGAAGCTCCTTCGGGCTGTGCCGCTACGGCGGCGACGGTGGGGTGTGACGAGCCGGGGGGGGTGGCCCGGTGGTGCAGGGCCCGTGGTGCCGGGGTCCTGCGTCAGGCAGGGGACAGCGACAGGGCGTTGGCTGCAGCGCGGAACGGCTCGAGCGGCGCCCGGAAGCACCCCGCGCCGATCTGCCCTCCGGCGCGTCCCGCGATGCCGACGTCCATCAGCGGGGTGACGCCGCTTGCGACGACCCGGTGCACGTCGATACCGGCGGGCGTGCCGCGGTACTGCAGGTAGGGGATCTTGAACGTGGGGTGCTCCCCCGCGGTGATGCCGTACATCTGCAGGTTGCGCTCGACCATGCGCTGAGGACTTCCGCCCTGGTACGCCTGCAGCGGGAAGGCTGCTGCCTGCGCGAGACCCCCGAGGCCGCACACCTCGGTGATCGGGCTCTCGCCGCCCATCACCTCGATGTCCTCGGGCCCGTGGCCGTCGAACAGGCGGAACTCCTCAGCGGTCGGGAGCGGGCCACGGAACCAGCGGTCTCCGTGACCCGCCACCCGGATGCCGAACTCCTTGCAGGAGAACGCCATCGCCGTGACGATCGACGATCCCTCGACGCCGTACATCCGGTCAGCCATCGACTTGCAGGCCGCCATCGAGACGCGCAGGAAGAAGTAGTCACCCGAGGTCATGTAGCGGGTCAGCTCCCGGGCTGCGGGACCGTCCAGCTCGATGAGGGACGGGACGATGGCCTGCAGGAAGAGCAGCGATGCAGCGGTGTTGCGGCTGTGCAGCTCGTCGCCCTGGCGCAGCGCCCGTTCCATCATCGGCCTTACCGCGAGGCCGCCCTCGATCGAGCGGACCAGGCCCCCCAGGGCGGGACCGATCACCTCTGCGAGGTACTCGAGGTTCTGCTGCACAGCGTCGTCGTAGACCCCGTAGTTCAACCGGGCAGACGCCGCGCCCTCGAACAATGTGCAGTGCCCGCGGTGACCGGTGTTGCGGTCCTCGACGACCAGGACGGGCATCGACGCCGTCGTCACGCCAGCCAGGGACCCCACGCAGGAGTAGTCATGGCAGCCCGCGATCCGGACATCGCCCGCGTCGAGTGCCTTGTCGGCCGTGGCGAGGTCGGGCGCGAGGCCCTCGTAGACCACGCCCCCGAGCAGGGCCTGCCGCTGACCGCCCGAGTACGCGTTCCACGGCAGCGGCGGTCCCGACGTGAGGACCGTGTCGCGGGTCAGGCCCGGCAGCACGTCGATCGCCGGGCGGATGTCGACGAGGACCGGGTCACCACTGAAGAGGATCTGCAGCGCGCGCTCGTTGGCGGCTCGGGCGGCGGCGCTGGCGCTCTGGTGACCATCGGCGACGTGCTCCTGCATGGGGGTCCTCCTATGGCAAAACGTTTTGGCACCGGCATAGTGATCTGGCTCACGTACGCCTGTCAAGCCCCGCAGCGGAATGAGTTCCCCACGCAGTGCCCCCTGTACGCTCGGTGCGAGCCCCAGCGCTTGAGCCGGGGGCGGCCGACGAGGCCCTCCGTACCGGCAGGTGACAAGACGGGGGTGGGAGGTCTCTGATGGCGTGGTTCGCCCTTGTCGTGGCTGGTCTGCTGGAGGTGGCCTGGGCGCTCGTCCTGCCTTCGACGCAAGGCTTCACGCGGCCGGCTCCGACGGCGGCGTTCGCCGTCCTGCTCTTCGGCAGCATGTACGGCCTCGCCCTGGCCACCAAGACACTGCCGCTGGGAACCGCCTACGCCGTGTGGGTGGGCATCGGCACCGTCGGCACTGTGCTGCTCGCGATCGTGGTGCACGGCGACTCGGCGTCACCAGGGCGCCTTGCCTGTCTCGCCCTCATCCTCGTGGGGATCGTCGGACTGAAGGTCACCACCTGAACCAGCTCACCGATCTGCCATGACCGCTCCGGGTCCGACATCCCGCTACGGCTCGCCTGGCCCCACCCCCATGAAGAAGAGTTGACGTAGAGCCCACTACACCGTTGCCTTCACGACATGGGCCGCCTCTTTGCACGCGGACGATGGCACCAGCCGACGCCGCCCGAGGATATCCAGGCCCTCGAGGGTCGCCTGCTCGACTCCCTCGAACGCCTCCACGGCTGCACCGATGACCGAGGATGCTTGATACGACGACAGGTCGTCCACGACATCAACTCATGGTCGCGCGCCCGCCGGCGCTACGGAGATCCGGTACCGGCTGCGCGCCTCGACCAGCTCGCAGAGGAGCTCAACCAGGAGGCGGTCACCGGCACTGCCCGTGGTTCGGCAGTGATCAGGCTCAACCAGCAGCTGTACTCGTCGTCGCAGCTCCGTTTTCATTGAGGTGACGGCGTGTGCCCCGGTCAAAGTCCCGGCGGGTCGCCAAGATCGAGCACACCACGGGACGCCGACCGCGCAGCAGTCGTTGCTCGGGGCAGCCGTGAGCACGGACTGCGCCGGCTCAGCCCGCCATGCGCCGGGGCCGGTCGCACAGCGTCGGCACGCCGACGCAAGCCGCCGCGTCGACCTACCGGGTGCGGCTCGATCAGCGAGACGGCCCTGCGGGCCGGACCCAGAAGGCCTCAGGCGGCTGCGGTCAGCGCCTCGTACTCCTCGTCGGTGAACTGACTTGCCCCGCGAAGGCGCCCTCGAGCTCGGCCGGCGCGATCGCCACGGACTTCAGGGTGCCCAGCACGTCCGTGAACCACAAGCGCACGAAGCGGATGTCGCGCTCTTCGAGGGTCCGGAGTACGTACTCCTGCTGCTTGTCCGTGACCGGCATCTCGCAGGTCGGGCAAGCCGGCGCATGGACAGGTGAGGGTCCGGTCGGCTAGCAGGACCGGTCAGGCTGGCGCGGCAGCCGGCCGGACGGCGGTCAGCGCATCGGCGCGGGTCTCGAGCACCTCGAGCAGCTCCTCGGCCGCACGGGCGCCCCGCTGGGCGGTGACGTGCAGCCCCTCCCGCTGGTAACCGATCTCGTGCAGCTCGCCGTGTGCCGGTCGGACGGCGAAGACCGCGCGCTCGAGCAGGCAGCGGTCCAGCAGGCTGTCGCCCGCCGCCAGCAGCGGCCCGCCCAGCCGGTCGGCGACGAGACCGGCAGCCGCCCCCTTGCTGAGCTGCTCGGGGACGACGTAGACCTTGCGGCCCTGCAGGGACACCCGCCAGCCGAGCGTGGCGGCCCAGGCCGTCGTGCTGCTCAGCCAGTCGGCGGGGATCTGGTCGCGCCGGTGCGCGACGAGGTAGACGAACAGCTCCTCGACCTCGCGGACCGTCTTCACCCAGTCGTGGCTGGCCACGTTCCGGACCCAGGCGGCGACCTGCCCCGCAGGCGCCACCTGGCTGAGCTCGTGGGCGACGCGCGCGTCCCAGGCGGGGTCGCGCACGCCGTCCACGAGCAGCACTCCCCCGTTGCAGCAGACGGCACGGGGCAGGTCACCCGGCAGTCGAACGCGAAGGAACTGCTCGGCCGTGCGGGTCGTGACCGGCACCACGTCATGACGCGCGGTCAGCGCTGCGAGCCGCTGGTGTGCTCGCGCGGTCATGAGCGACAGCGGCGCGCCCTCGTAGTCCTCCACCCAGACCGTCTCCGTGCCGGCGGTCCGCCCGGCGCTGCGCGCGGAGTAGATCAGGGTCTGGTCCAGGTCGAGCGCGAGGACCGCTCTCATGTCGAGCCGACCGGTCGGATGAGGCCCACGCAGGTGTACGGCAGGTCCTCCCGTTCGACGACCGGCACGCCCCTGCTCTTCGCGAGCAGCAGCACGTGCTCCAGGTCGGCTGCGCGATCGGGGCGGACGAGGATCTGCCACGGGACGCGGCGCAGCAGCACCCGCGTCGTCTCCCCCACCCCCGGCTTCACGAGGTGGAGGCTGTCGATGCCGTGCTCGTCCGCGATCTTCCGGACGGCGTCCCAGCCCTGCCAGGTCGGCCGGCGGTCACTGCTCCGGTGTGCGGGCAGCGCGGCCCGGACGAGCGGAGCGGCCGCCGGGTAGCAGTCGCTGACGGCGTCCAGGAACACCCCGGAGACGTCGTCGGCGGCGAGGCCGGAGTAGAACTTGGCGCCGTGGTACATGCCGGGACCGATGAGGTCGTCCCGCAGCACGGTGCGCGACACGAGCCCGGACACGGTGCTGTTCAGGCACGCAGACGGGATGAGGAAGTCGTCGCGCGTGCCGTGCAGGCTGGTGCAGGAGCCCGGGTCGGCCAGGACGGCGAGCTCGCTGTCCAGACCGGCCGCGCCGGGTCGGGCGGCGGTGTACTGCTCGACGGCCGACGCGAGCTCTCTGGCGATGGCGCCCTTGCCGGTCCACCCGTCGACGAAGCGGACCTGATCAGAGCGGTGCCGGGTGAGCACGTGGTCGAGCGCCACCGTGTCGATGCCTGCGCCTCGGACGATGCTGATCGTGTAATGCGGCACGTCCAGGCCGTGCTGCTGGGCGAACCACCGTCGCATCAGGATGCCGATCGGCGTGCCCGCACGGGCGAGGCTCACCAGCACGGGTCCGTCCGGATCGGGAGCCCGCTCCAGGACCAGCTCGCTGACCAGGCCCACCGCGACGGCCAGCCGTCCGGCGCTCTCCCGCAGCGCCTGGTGGAACAGCTCCTGGTAGGCAGGCTCAGGCTGGTACTCGACCGGCAGCATCTCGAAGTAGTGGCGACCGCCCTGGATCAGCTCCTCGCGGTCCGCCGTCGGCATCTCGAGCGGCACGTCCGACAGGTCGGTCAGCAACCAGGTGACCTCGTCGGGCCGGTAGGACCCGAAGCGGGCGGCCGGCGCCTCCTGCCTGCGCATCCGCTTCCCCTCCCGACATCTCCGCACCGTGGGCCGATCCGGTCCAGAGTCTGCCGTGTGCCGGGCCAGGCGACGCGACAGGCCCGGGTCGAGCCCGAGGGCGGCAGCGCGCGCCACTGTGTCAGCGCGCGGCGCTCGCCTGCAGAGCGGCCCGCGCCGGCGTCACCATCGCGCGGACGGTCCTGCCGTCGTGGTAGGTGCCGAGCGCGGTCATCTCCCAGCTCCCGGACGGGGCTCTGACCAGCGCGCACATGAGCACACCGGTCGCGGGCGCCGACTCCTTGAGCTCGAACCGCACGAGCTCCTTCGCACCCCGCCCGGCGCCGTCGAGCAGGCGGCAGTAGGCCGACGCGATGTCGGTGAACGTCTGGCCGCCGAAGCTGTTCACCGTGAAGACCAGCGCGGTCACGTCGGCCGGCAGCCTGCCGAGGTCCACCGTGATGACCTCGTCGTCGCCCTCGCCCTCGCCGGTCAGGTTGTCCCCGGAGTGGCGGACGGCACCCTTGCAGCCCTGCTTGCTCATGAACCAGACCGTGTCGACGGCGCGGCCGGAGGCGTCGAAGGCGATGACCGAGGCATCCAGGTCGATCGACCTGCCGGCCCTGGCCGGGTCCCAGCCCAGGCCCATCGACACCAGCGTGAGTGCTGGAGCGCCGGTCTTCGTGAGCGACACCGTCTGGTTCTTCTTCAACGACACCAGGCCCTTGTCCAGGTTCACGGCGGTCGGCGGCGGCCCAGCCGGCACGGGCGGCGTGCGCGCACCGCTCGACGGCTCCACCGCAGCAGCTGGCCGATGCTCGTCGCCGACATCGACCCCGAACTCGATGGCGATCCCGGCCAGTCCGTCGTCGAAGCCCTGTCCGACCGCCCGGACCTTCCACGTGCCGTTGCGCCGGTAGACCTCCAGGCAGATCAGCGCCTGCTCGCTCGTCAGCCCCGTCAGCGCGAAGCGCACCGCATCGGCACCTGAGGCGTCGAGGACGGTCACCACCATCGACCCGGCCTGGGAGAACGTCCTCGGGCCCGAGCCGTCCAGCGACGCCGTGACCACGACGCGCTCGACCTGCTCGGGCACCGCGGCGGTGTCGACCGTCACCGCGTCGACTCCCCGCGGGCCCTGCGCGGCCGGCAGGTAGCGCACGCCCGGCCCCGACGGTGCGTTGTAGAAGATGAAGTCCGCGTCCGAGCGGACCTTGCCGCTCCCGGCGACCAGCAGAGCCGAGACGTCGACCGGCGAGGCACACGCCACCGACACGGTGACGAAGGTCGAGGGGACCGGGCAGTTCGCGCCTCGGGACAGCTCCTGCACCATGCGCACCCCCTCTGGGACGACCGAACCGCTCGAACCGCCTGAGCCGGAGTCTGCCTCAGCCGCCGCGACCGCCCAGCAGGCCGCCGATCGAGCCGAGCCCGGTCGTCCCGTTGTCACCGTCCCCGCGCCGCGCGAACTTCGCGAGGGCTGAGGCCAGGCCTTCCACCGTCATCGACTGCAGGATCACCTTTCCCGAGCCGGACAGCGTCGCCAGCGACAGTCCCTCGCCGCCGAACAGCGCTGTCATCGCGCCCTGGCGGTTGAGGCGCCCGACCCGCTCGATGCCGTAGGACACCGTCGACTGGAAGGCCACGATGCAGCCGGTGTCGACCTTCA
>JAABUN010008240.1_pt1 | contig 10757 bp, 13 predicted proteins | sample 5559311 | NCBI WGS metagenome assembly JAABUN01 (sample SAMN10711877, study PRJNA513370) | rock metagenome | isolation source: Antarctica rocks | place: Antarctica: Victoria Land, Siegfried Peak sud
GGGTAAACTCCCGGCCCTTCCCGCTGTGCTATGCTGCGGCCCGCACTGGCGTGGAGAGTGATAGCGGCGCGGCAGCGCACAAGGGGGCACCATGCGCAACTACGGGATCATCGGCACCCTGGTCACGATTATCCTGGTCATCGTGGTACTCAAACTGTTAGGACTGTTCTAAGCGACGTCACGACACAAAGGCCGGAGCCACAACGTTGTGGCTCCGGCCTTTGTGCTATCCTGCGCATCGGCGTTGCAGACATTGTCTGGTACATGGGGGTACAGAGTGTCCGGGATACGTCCGGGACAGGGCAGACGCGGGGTCCCGGTGGCGGAAGCGGCGAAGCTCCTCGGCCTCAACTATGAGGCAGTACGGAAGCGTATTAAGCGTGGGACTTTACCCGCCTACAAACAGGATGACCGCTGGTATGTCCTGCTCGATGTCCAGCGGGACACGGTCCCGGACAATAGGGCGGACGTCGTACCGGACGGTGTCCCGGGACACGTCCCGGACAATAGCGTCACCCCCGCTATTGTCGAGCAGGTGATCGCGCGCACCGGGCGGCAATATACCGCCGACCTGCACGTCATGCTCACCGAGTTGCGTGAGGTCTACGCGGGGCAGATCGCCGCGAAGGATGAGACGATCAGCGAACTACGGCGCACGCATGAGGAAGTTCTTGCGGCTGATGCTCTGGCGATCGCCGAGCTGCGCCGTCGTGCCGAAGCGGCCGAGGCCGCGCGCGACCGGCTCACAGCGGCGCAGGCCGCACCAGCGGGCCCAGGAGCGCCGGAAGCCCCGACCCCCGACGATCCCAGCGGCGTACCGTCAGCGGGCTTCTGGGCGCGCGTAAGGCGGGTGTTCGGTGGGGAGTGAGGCGCGGCGCTGCTACGCCTCCTGTCGGAGTTGCGTTGACGCAACTTCCGAATCGAGAGCAACCGTCAGCGGGAGAAGACGCCGAGCGAAGTCATGCACGAAGCCGACAACCTCACGCGGATATTCGCGGAAGAGGCGAAGGCGCAGCAACGTGGCGGACAGGGTGGTGTTTTGCTTGTGCCAACGTTGGCACAACTCTAGTTTCCGGTAACTGCGGGCGGTGAGCGGCGGGAGGAAGGCAGTCGCCACTTGCCGCGCGAGCGCCTGCACCAGCGCGTAGAGCGCCGTGGGGTTCTCTGCCACCAGCTTGTCGAACGCTTCACGACTCAGTTCCATGCCCCCAGTCTACCATGCTGCCCCCAGCCTAAACAGTTACTTCCTTGCGTGGGCGGGCCGGTGGGTTGCAACCCCGGCTGGATGGCCTGCGGGCCGCGAAGTCCCGCTGCCGGGACTGGGGGTATCCCGACCGTTCACTCTCCTATGCAGGCACCGCCTCTCGAGCGCCCAGTCCACGCAGGTGGACTGGGCGGCCCGCAGGCCATCCAGCCGGGACCGGGGTACCCTCTGGGTCGCCAACGGCCTCCCACGCCCGCAAGCACCCGAACCGCGCCCGCTTGGTAAACGCGCTTGCTTTCGCCACCGTGCTCGATTAGACTTCTCGCGGCCCGTGCTCCTAGCCCGAGGAGGTGACATCCATGCACCAGGCAACTCTCGCATCGTATACCAGTCACCAACCGAAGGAGGCACGCCATGAAACTCACCCTCGCGCGCACGATCAGCTGCTCCGATGAGGGCTGCCGCGTGCAGCCGCTCGATGACGACAGTGTGACCGACGCGCCCCTCTCCCCGCGCATGATCCAGATCGGCACCCGTGTCCGCCCCGACATGATCGTTGCCCTCGACCGCGTCGCAACCCCGCCGCTGATCCGGTGGCGCTTCGAGACCCGCCCCGTGGAGGCGCTGGCGGGCGACCGCATCACCATCCTCGGGCGGGAACGCCGTTTCGTCGATGCGCGGCCCGACGAGGATCAGACGACCCCGATCCGCGTCGGCGATACGGTGATGATCCGCCTGCGACAGGCAAGCGACGAGTTCGAGGTCTACGACACGCTGGAAGATGGGCGACCACGCCACCCGGAGTTCCTGGAAGCGGAGTTTCCCCGCATCGAAGCGGTATACCGAGGCGCGGCAGACGCCTAGCCGTTAGCTGAAGTTCGCGAAACAGGTTAGGCGCGCGGGTAGGGTGTTTGCCAGAGCGGTTCTGGCAAACACCCGCTCCATTTTGTAGAACCGCGTGATGGTTACACCTGCGCCCATGGGCTTGCGCGACACCGCGAGAATGCATCACCCAGAGGGTTCTCTCCCCCCCCGAGGGAAAGCATCACGCGACCGCTTGTCGAGGTGCGTGACCCCACACCCCGCCTGCTTGAACGCCGTGACGCGCCACGCCTCCCACCGGCCGCCGCCGGGCCAGGGGTGGGTGGCTCGGCCATGGGTTAGCTTCCAAATTAATTGGGATTCGTCAGCAACTCTAGTACGGCAACGAGACTTTGACGTTCGTACGCGGCTTCTGCGCGACGATCTGCCCAACTAGGTTTGGCGACTTTGGCGCTACCGCTGGATTCACAGCCAAGATGTTCTGGCACCAGTGTCGAAGTCTCGTTGCAGTACTAGTTTTCGCTAACTGAATGGCACCAGGGAGGCCCCGTTGGTAGAGTGCGGGTGCTGACGTTGATATATCAACTCTACCGCGACCATTTCCTATCTCCCCGACCCCTGTCAATTCGGGTGCGTCGCGCTCGAACAGATCCCGCACCTTCTCGCGCATCGCCGCCAACTTCGCCGCGCGTTCGGGCGAGCCCGCTTCGTAGCGGTGCGACAGCCGCACCAGCTTGGAGACCGCGTGCACCGTCGCGCCGACCCCGACCGGGTACGGGGCTGCGATTGATTGCTGCTGCGGGTGTCGTCCAGAATGTCTCCCATGCGCCGCCTGATGGCGGCACAGGCCGCGCTTGCTGCCCCAGGATCAACGGAAGACCCAACCCCCGGGCAATCCCAGCGGCGCGGCGTCGGCGGGCCGCTGGGCGCGCGTAAGGCGGGTATTCGGCGCAAACTTTAGCCAGCTAAACTTTGGCGACCGGATCCCGACCGCGGTCCGCTGGTACAAAAAGCCAGCCCCACGAATCGCCCGATCGAGGCTGCGAATCTATTCGTTGGCGAATAGATCGCGATCCCATTCTCAGCGCGCGCAACCGTGCCTAGCGACCGATCGACGCTGCGGGTGCCGGAGTTGCGTTGGCGCAACTCCGGCACCGAATGTTCTCGCACCCACGTTGCTCGCTCGATTGGCGCGGCTGAGGTTGTCGAGAATTTGGCACCAATTGGTGTGATTCTTCCAGCGAACGAAGCCCACGCTCACCCCACCGCGCCGCGGCGGCCCGCGCGCCACCCGCCCGCCCGTCAAGTAGCGACAACCCGATGTGCCGTGACCGGAGAAACGGCGGCGGCGCTGGGGAAACGCCCCCCCCCCGCGTGTTGTCAGTACCCGAAAGCGCCGATGTTGTGTCCCCCGTGGACACATTCCACGATAGCGGACAGCGAGCTTGACGATAAGCGACGGCGCGTCGGAGGACGGCGACGCGCCATGCACCGCCTGCTATGCTGCATCGGGGCGCGGTGGCGAGCGGCACAGCGGGGTCCTTGGTTCGACTTTGGTCCAACTCCGCGATGGGCGTGCAACTCGACCCAGCCGCGCCCCCTTAGTACGGTATCGCCGGCACTGTCAAGTAAAGTCGAGTTGCGTGGTACGCTGGTGCACGAAGGCGTGGTGAGGCATGGGGCGCTCGCTGCTCAGGCCATGGCCGGGGTGCCGATGACCGCCCGCCAAGTGGCGAAGCGTTCGGCTCTGGTCTGGCGGTAGTCGTGAGCGGTGAGGCGGTGGCGACGCGGACGGAAGTGGCCGACGATCGGGCCGTAGGCGGCGAGAAACCGTTGCGCGTGGCCCGCCGATTTGAAGCGCCGCATCCGCCGCTCCCGCTCGCGCGTCGGCTGGTGCGAGTTCTCCGCCCGGTTATTGAGCCCCTTGTGCCGCCGGTGCTCGACGCCGGGCAGCACGTCCCGCATTGCCGCCCCGTAGCTCGCAAGCTTGTCGGTGACGATGACGCGCGGCACGTAGGTGAGCCCCTTGCGCAGAAACTTCGTGGCGGCTCGCTTATCGCGCCGGGACTGCACGAGGATGTCGAGCACATTGCCATCCTGGTCGACCGCCCGCCAGAGGTAATGCTGCGCGCCATTGATCTGGACGAACACCTCGTCCAGATGCCACTTGTCGCCAGGGCGCGGACGCCGCTTGCGCAGGGCGTTCGCGTACTGCTGACCGAACTTCCGGCACCACTGGCGGATCGTCTCATACGTCAGAATAACCCCGCGCTCCGCCAGCAGCTCCTCCACGTCGCGGTAGCTCAGCGCGAACCGGAAGTACAGCCACACGGCGTGGCCGATGATCTCCGGCGGGAAGCGGTGGCGCTTATAGGTGGGAGTAGGAGTTTTGTCATTCATGCCCCCAGTATCGCATACCGCTCCTCCCGCACGGCCAGCCAGTTACCTTGACAGTACCGAGAAGATGCAGTTCATCGAGCCCCAGCCGCAGATCGTGACCTAGGTGCCGTGACGCGCGGGTGTCGCGGCACGGTCGAATACGCAGCGAAGGAGGCGACCATGCCAATTGGGATCGAGGTCGAGGAGGTGCGCGCGCTCGTGGCGGGCGGGGCGCAGCTGGTGGAAGTGCTACCGCGCGAGGAGTACGCGGAAGCGCACCTCCCCGGGGCCGTCAACCTCCCGCTTAAGGAGCTGGGCCGCGAGGCGGCCGGGCGGCTCCGCCGGGATGCGCCGATCATCGTGTACTGCCACGACACGCAATGAGACATGAGCCCGCGAGCCGCGTGGCGGCTCGAAAGCCTGGGTTTCACGGCGGTCTACGACTACGTCGCCGGCAAGGCCGACTGGTTCGCGCGCGGGCTGCCACGGGCGGGCCGACTGGCGGAAGTACCCACCGTCGGCGACCTGGCGCGGCGCGATGTGCCCACCTGCGGGCCAGCGGACCGCGTCGGTGAGGTGCGCGAGCGCGTCCTGGCGGCCGGCTGGGACCTGTGCGTGGTGGTGAACGAACGGCGCATCGTCCTCGGCCGCTTGCGGCGGCGGGAACTGGACGGCGACCCCGGGCTGTTGGCCGGGGCGATCATGGAGGAGGGTCCGACCACGTATCGGCCGGACCAGCAGGCCGGGGAGACGGCACGCTACCTGGCCGAGCGGAAGGTGGTCGGCGTCCTGGTGACCACCTCCGACGGCGCGCTGCTCGGCCTCTTCCGCCGGGAGGACGGCGACCGGCAAGCCGCCGCGGGCGGGAGCGAGGATTAAGCGGGCATGCCCGTCGCGCGAGGGCAAGGTGGGACAGCGCGCCGTGGATGCGGACGAAACGGAGGGAGCGATGCGCGTACAGCGCGGCCTGGCGGCGATCGGCCTGGGGATGATCGGGGGCTACGTCGGCACCAAGGTGATGGAGCCGGTGTCGATGAAGCTCTACGAGTGGGAGCCGGAAGCGGATCGGCGGCGCGAGGACGCGGTGCGCCCGGGGCCGCCCTACCTCATCGCGGCGCGGAAGACGGCCCAGCTCCTCGGACTCGATCTCGGCGAGCAGCAGCTGGAGACGCTGGGGACCGTCGGGTTTCGCTACGGGCTCGGGGTCGGCTGGGGGACGGTCTATCCCGCCCTACGGGGTACGACCGGGCTGCACCCGGTGTGGGCGGGCCTGCTGACGGGGGCGACGCTGTCGCTCATCGTGGACGAAGGGCTGACGCCGGCCCTGGGCTTCAGCGCGCCCAACCGCGCCTACCCGCTCGTCACGCACCTACGTGGCGTCGTTGCCCACCTGGCCTTCGGCCTCGGGGTGGCGGCCACCGCCGAACTCCTCGGCTGGATGGGCAGGGCGGGCGGCCACACGCGGTAGGCGTATGCGCTGGTTTGATGGGCAAAGCGGTGGGCGGGTGGTATCACCTGCGCACCGCTTTGTTCGCCTATCAAATCCTACAGCGCCACTTCGCCACCTGTCGCCTTGTCCCTGGTAAAGGGCGGCCTGGCGCGTCGATTGGAGACGATAACGGCAGTCAAATCATTAGAGTTGCTGCCCCCTCGCGCGCCGGTGTACTGGCCGAGCGGCCCGACTTCGATCAAAGGAGCGGCTCGAAACTAAGTAATCGCAGGCGCGTGGGTGCGCCTGCGGGGGTCGAGGAGCGACCGACAGGCACACCTCGCCCGTGAGATCATTGCCGTCACGCCCAAATCCGTTGCCGTGTCGGTTGCGTATACTCGGGTGGGCGCCCAACCCGGCAGTACCGCGTAGCGCACGATCGCAAGCAGCGCATTCCCTATCGGCACACGATGGGACGGGTGTGTCTATGTCCGCACGATGGCATCACTCTAGGGGAGAATGAGCTGAAATTCCGTCACTTGACCACGCTCATCGCCCTCATGTTGGGCTTCGCCACCTTCCTGGCCGCGTCTGGCGGGGCCAGCGCCGCCGAGAGCCTCACGATCCAGCTGTCGCCGCAGAATAACTCGGGCCAGTCGGGGACCGCGACCCTCACCGATATGGGCGACGGCACCACCAAGGTCGTCCTCAGCCTCACCAATCTCGGGGCCACCCCGCAGCCGGTCCACATCCACGACGGCACCTGCGCCACCCTCAATCCGACGCCGAAGTACCCGCTGACGAACATGATGAACGGGAAGTCCGAGACCGTGGTGAAGGTGGCCATGAGCCAGTTACTGGCCCAGCCCTTCGCCATCAACGCCCACAAGTCGGCCCAGGAGGTGCCGGTGTACACCGCCTGTGGCAACATCGTCGGCAAGGTGGCCGGTATACCCGCCACCGGCGGCGGCGGCATGGCCGCCCGCCAGCCCCTGCTGCCGCTGACCCTCGGCGCGGGCCTGCTGACCCTGGTCGTCGTGGGTGGTGCCTTCGCGCTGCGCCGTCGCCAGGCTTAAGCGCTCCTGCTGCGAGGAATGGCGCGGGGTGGTCGTCTGACCGCCCCGCGCCGTTCCTCGCGTCACTCGATCGTGAGAACACGGTACGCGCAAAAGCCGAGGTACGACACATGGACGAGCACGAACACCGGGGGGATAGCGCGAGCGGCCCGATCCTGGCACGACGGGGCTTCATCGCGCTGGCGGGCAGGACCATCGGCGCGACCGTCGCCACGACGCTCCTCGCCGCCTGCGGCGGCGCGACGGTGGCGTCGACACCGGCCACCACGACCGCCGCCAGCACCATACCGGCCACCGCGACCGCCGCCAGCACCATACCGGCGCAGGCGACGACACCGGCCACCGCCACGACCGGCACCACCCCACCAGCACCGACAGCGACCCCACCAGCCCCACCCCTCGCGGTGCCGCAAGGGACGCCCACACCCCAGGCGACCGCCACCAGCCCCGCGACCGCCACGACGATGCCCATGCCATCGCCGACGCGGAGTGCCCCCGCGCCGACGGCAGCGGCGCGCGCAGCCACCACGCCGGCGACACCCGCCGCGCCGGGGATCGTCGCGGTGCGGATCGTCGATTTCGCCTTCGACCCGGCCAGCGTGACGATCGCGGTCGGCACGACGGTGGTCTGGACGAACACGGGGGTGCAGCACACCACGACCAGCAGCGACAACGTCTGGGGCTCCGAGGTCCTGGAGCGCGGCGACTCGTTCCGCTACCAGTTCACCCGTCCCGGCACGTACCCCTACATCTGTGGCCTGCACCCCGACATGCACGCCACCATCATCGTGCGGTAGGTCACGGTCATCGGGTGGCGCTATGGTGCGGACGCGCCTCGCCGCCATGCCGCGCGTGCGGATCACCGCCAGACCGGCGATCGGCGGGGCTGCGCGGCGAGACGTGCCCACGAGGATCGAACACCAACGACACGAGCGACGGAACACTCGCGCCGAGCGCGCCTGCCAGTCGCGCCGAGAGCGGGGCGGTGTAAGCGCTGGTACACAGGGGGCAAAAGTACGCTCGCTCGGATGCGGTCACACTTTCCCGAGCAGCCGCAGACTTGGTCAAGGAGAACCATGACGAGAAGAAGCGCGGGGTTGTGGGCCGGACTGATCGCCATCACGGTCAGCACAATCATCTTGAGAGTAGCCGAACCGCTCGGTATCCGGGCGGGAGGCGGGGTGCTGTTGCGGTTTGCCAGGCTCGTCCTCGGGCCGGTGATCGAAGGGCTGGGGATCGACGAGTTGTGGGTCGCCGCTGGTCTGCCCGGTCCTTCTTCGATGCTATTCGGTCTGGCCTTCCGCTACCTGGCGGGGTTCGGGATGGTCTTCTTCTACGTGTTCGCGTTGGAGCGGGTGTTGCCAGCCAGCGGGCTCGTCAAGGGCGCGGTGTTCGCTTTGCTCCCCTGGCTCGGCGCCGTCCTCGTGGTCATGCCGCTCGTAGGGGCAGGGGCCTTTGGCCTCCGGGAGGTGCCGTTGAGCGGGGCGGTGTACTTCTTCGTGGTGAACCTGTCGTTCGGTGTTGTCCTGGGGGTACTCTACGACAAATTTCGTAAGGCTTGGGGGGGTTCCCTCCGGCACACCTCGTCATCGGTTGGTTGACACATAGCGATCCTGCGACTGGCAGGCTTATCGTCAACCGCGACTGGTGCTTTGCTGCCGGCGCTCGTAACTGCCCAAGCCTGCTCATCATTCTTCTGCCAGGTTGACGGGCAGGCTCAGTCGGCGGCGCATGACCGAGCAGGCGGTCTACGGCATCGTGCAGAAGCGCGCGACCGAGGCCGGGGTGGACGACCTCTCCCCACACGACCTGCACCGCACCTACGTCGGGGACCTCCTGGACCGGGGGGCCGATATCGCCACGGTGCAGCGGCTCGCCGGGCACGCGGATGTCTCGACCACGGCCCGCTACGACCGGCGCGGCGGGACGGCCAGGCGGGCGGCGGCGGACCTGCTGCATGTGCCATATGTGCGACGCGGGGGGCGACGCGGGCCGTGACCCCGGCGGGGCGACCCGGCGGCGGCGCGTGGTCGCCCGAGCCGCACGGCCTGCCCCGACACCCGGTGTGACCCCCATCACCCGCCATGCGACTCTCGTAGGGCGAGGTCGAGACGCTCCAGCGCCGCGTCGTAGCGCGCCCGGAGTGCGGCATCAGGCCCCCTAGCGCTGGTCGGCGGGCGGCTCGGAGCCCGAGGCAGGCGCGCCGGTCGCGGTGAACCCGAGCCGCCGGACGAGCGGGCCGATGGTCAGCCCCTGGACGAGGATGGTGAAGAGGACGACCCCGTAGGTCAGCGCCAGCAGCCGCTCCCGCGACGGGAAGTCGGGCGGCAGGCTCAGCGCCGCCGCCAGCGCGACCGCCCCGCGCAGCCCGCCCCAGAAGAGGACGTGCCGCTCCGGCCAGGGCAGGCGCACGCCGAGCGGACCGAGGGCCGCCCCCAGCCCGTAGGCCACCGCCGCCCGCCCGGCCAGCGCCGCGACGATGCCCCAGCCCACCTCCGCGGGATGCGCCAGCAACCCCGTGGTGCGCACGGCGAGCCCCATCAGCAGGAAGAGCGCGGCGTTGGCGACGAAGGCGAGGAAGGCCCACAGGTCGTCCAGCAGCTGCGCCGAGTCGCCGGTGAAGACCCAGCCGCGCGACCGCCCGAGGTGGCTGAGCGCCATGCCGGCCGCCAGGGTCGCGATGACCCCGGAGAGGTGCAGCTCTTCGGCGGCGAGGAAGGCCCCGTAAGCGACCGCCACCGAGACGGCCATCTCGGTCAGGTGCTCGTCCACCAGGGCGATGAGCCAATGGCCGAGCCAGCCCACCGCCAGCCCGACCGCCGCCCCGCCGGCCACGCTCAGGGCGAAGGCCCCCACGGCCCGGCCGAGGTGGAACTCGCCGCCGACCGCGCCGACCAGGGTGGTGAAGAGAACCAGCGCCACCCCGTCGTTGAACAGGCTCTCCCCCTCCAGCAGCACCGCCAGCCGGTGGTCCACCCGCAGCTGGCGGAAGGTGGCCAGCACGGCGACCGGGTCCACCGCGGCGATGGTCGCGCCGAAGAGGAGCGCCAGCGCCCAGGGGAGCCCCAGCGCTCGGTGCAGCAGCGCCCCGCCGACGACGGTCGCCAGGAGGGTGCCGGGGAAGGCCAGGGCCAGCACCCCGCGCCGGCGCGCCCACAGGAGCGGCAGGTCCAGGGCGAAGGCGGCCTCGAAGAGGAGCGGGGGCAGGAAGAGCAGCAGGATGACGCGCGAGGACAATGCCGGCGGCGGGATGAGATTGGCGGCCCCCAGGCCGAGGCCGAGCAGCAGGAGCGCCAGCGCGTAGGACAGGCCGACGCGCCGCGCCGCCACCGCGGCGACCGCCGTGAGGATGAGCAGGATGATGAAGCGCTCGATAGGTCCCACAGAGCATTCCTCATGCATGCCGCGCGGCACGCAACAAAACGGAGGCAGCGTTGACTGCCTCCTCCATGCCTGCGCTATGGGACAGGCCACCCGATGCTGTATATTCTGTGCGCGGACCCCGGCCGACCAGTGGTCACCGGGCCTGCGCGCCGAGTATACCACCGAGAACCGTCGCCGGGCTGACCGCTGCATACGACGCCCGGCAGCCACACCATCCCGACGAGGGTCGCATGCCGAGGTGGTGGCCGCATGAAGGCATTCCGGGCCATGGGCATCTTCTGCTTCTGCGGGGCGACGTGCGCCCTTTACGCGGCGGTCACGCTCGCCTGGCCGGGCACGCCGCTCGACGGGCACTGTCAAGTAAAGTCGAGTTGCGTGGTACGCTGGTGCACGAAGGCGTGGTGAGGCATGGGGCGCTCGCTGCTCAGGCCATGGCCGGGGTGCCGATGACCGCCCGCCAAGT
>JAABUN010008241.1_pt1 | contig 10756 bp, 10 predicted proteins | sample 5559311 | NCBI WGS metagenome assembly JAABUN01 (sample SAMN10711877, study PRJNA513370) | rock metagenome | isolation source: Antarctica rocks | place: Antarctica: Victoria Land, Siegfried Peak sud
GAAAAGTCGGTGCGGCTCAAGCTGTCACACTCATCGATGCAATTACTCAAGCTTTGGCAACCGTTTTGCCGCACGAGGTCGAAGCCTGTTTCAATCACTGTGGCTATCTTTGATGCAATTGCTAATAGATGTACACGAACCGCGAACGACGAAATTCGCCGACGACGCACCTTATACTCGGGTTAGACGAGCCCCCAAGACCCTGATAAGGAGAACCCTCTGTGAGTAAAGCGTTTCTCAAAGACGACGCCCCGGACGAACACGTCGCCATTATCGCCCGCCCACCGCTGCCCCCCGGCACCCCCAACTACGTGACGCCCAGGGGGTTACGGCTGCTGCGAGACGAACTCGCTCACCTTAGCGCCGAACGCGCGCAGCTGCAAAGTGGTGTTTCGGGCGACGCTCCCGAGCAGGCGCGGCGGCTCGGGGCCGTACACGAGCGCCTGAGCGAACTTATAGAGCGCCTCGAGAGCGCCCAGCTCGTAGCGCCCGGTGAGGCGCAGCGAGGCGAAGTCGGTTTCGGCGCGACGGTGACGGCCCGGACGTTGACCGGCAAGTTTTCCGGTGAAGAAAACCGCTTTACCGTGGTCGGCGTAGACGAGGCCGCAGACGACGAAACGTGCGTAGCTTTTACCGCGCCCATCGCCCGCGCGCTGATGGGCCACAAGGTCGGTGAGCAGGCCCAGATGCAGACCCCGCGTGGCAAACAATTGCTCGAGGTCGTCGCTACCGATTACGAAGCTTAGGTTCCGCTAACGTTTCGGAGCGGGTGGTACGGGATGCTGGGCTAGACGAAAAGAAATTGGGAAAGAGAAGTAAGAATCAGGAAGGTTGCGAGGTGTCGTTAGGCTGCATATTAGGCTGTATGTAGAGAGAGTGCTGGAGCGTATTTCCTCAACGGCGGGGGTCAAAAGAAATTACCTTTTGGGGTGACGTACGACGCCGAACGGCACCAAAAACGCCCCACGCTCACGGTTTCGCGCCGAGATTTTTACGCCGAGATTTACCACCGCTCGCCGTGCCTGCGGTAACTTCTCCCGGTAGGGCAGTAAAGACCAAAACGAACCCGGCAACGAAACGAAATAGTCATGGGCTGCTGCGCGCCGACGACTGGTTTCTAGGTTTTCTCATCGCTTTGCCTACCTTTTCAAGCCCGACGCTGCGCCCTCCGGTAGGCTGGCGCGACCCTTCGGGGCCGCCGCCGTGACAGCATAGAAGGATGAATACAGCGACCTCCCAAGCTCTTTTTGCCCGCGCGACCGCCCTGATTCCGGGCGGCGTCAACTCGCCGGTCCGGGCGTTCGGTTCGGTCGGCGGCACCCCCCGCTTTATCGCCTCTGCAAGGGGCGTAACGCTCACCGACGCCGACGGCAACGAGTATCTCGACGCTATCGGGTCGTGGGGGCCGATGATTCTGGGCCACGCGCACCCGCAGGTGGTCGCGGCGGTGCAGGCGGCGGCGGCGCACGGAACCTCGTTCGGCGCGCCGACTGGCGGAGAGCTCGAGCTAGCCGAACAGGTACTCTCCCGTTATCCCGGGTGCGAGCGTGTTCGTTTCGTCAATTCCGGTACCGAAGCGACCATGAGCGCGATTCGGGTGGCGCGGGGCGCGACCGGACGCGACCTGATCGTCAAGTTTGCCGGAAACTATCACGGTCACGCCGACGGGCTGCTCGTCGCCGCCGGGTCGGGCGCGATGACGACGGGCGTACCGTCGTCGGCGGGGGTTCCGGCAGATACCGCTAAAACGACGCTGGTGGCGCAGTACAACGACCTGGACTCGGTGCGGGAACTTTTCGAGGCGCGTCCGGGCGAGATTGCCGGGGTCATCCTAGAACCCGTCGTCGGCAACATGGGCGTAGTGATCCCGACGCCCGAATTTTTAGGCGGTCTCCGCGAGCTGACGCGCGAGCACGGCGCGCTGCTGATCGCCGACGAGGTGATGACCGGGTTTCGGCTCGCCCGGGGCGGCGCGGTCGAGCGTTTCGGTATCGACGCCGACCTGGTGTGTTGGGGCAAAATCATCGGCGGCGGCCTGCCGGTCGGCGCGTACGGCGGCCCGGCGCGGGTGATGGATCAGGTGTCGCCGGTCGGGAAGGTCTATCAGGCCGGGACGCTTTCAGGTAACCCGCTGGCGATGGCGGCGGGGCTGGCGACGTTCGGGGCGATGGACGCCGCGCCCGACCTGTACGACGTACTCGAGGCACGGGGCGCACAGCTCGAGGCGGGCCTCCAAGCTGCTGCTGACGCGAACGGCGTACCCGTCACCATCAACCGCGTCGGTTCGATGATCACGGTATTTTTTACCGACGTGCCGGTGACGGACTTCGCCAGCGCCAGCACTACCGACACGGCCCAGTTCAAGGTTTGGTTTCACGGCCTGCTGGGGCGCGGGGTGTACTGGCCCCCGAGCGCGTACGAAGCGGCGTTTTTATCGTACGCGCACAGCGAAGGGGACATTGACACGATGATTGCGGCGGCTCGGGACAGCTTCGCCGAAGTCGCCACTATGACTACCCCTCACCAGGCCGCCTGAACGGTGGCGCTGCCCCCGCAAGGTGATACGGTCGCCGCTATCGCCACCGCTCCCGGCGTCGGGGCTGTGGGCATCGTGCGGGTGTCGGGGCCGGACGCCTACCGGGTCGGTGAAAGGCTCTTCAGACCACGGAAGGGGCGCGTAACGGAGCTGCCCGCAGGCCGGGTGGTGTACGGACACGTTACCGACGGGGCCGAACTCGTCGATGAGAGCCTGCTGCTGACCTTTCGCGCGCCGCACTCGTATACCGGCGAGGACGTTCTGGAGCTGCAAACGCACGGCGGCCCCGCCGTGTTGCGGCGTGTTCTGGGGCTCTGCGTAGAGCACGGGGCGCGTCTCGCGCAACCGGGCGAATTTACGCTCCGCGCCTACCTTTCGGGTCGGCTCGACCTGGTACAGGCCGAAGCGGTGCTGAGTCTGGTCAACGCTCAGAGCGACAGCGCCAGACGCAACGCGGCGCTCGGGTTGTCCAAAGCCTTGAGTGAGCAGTTGGGGCTGATCCAGACCGACATCACCGGTGTTTACGGCGACGTTCAGGCGATGTTCGACTATCCGGATGAGGGCGTACCGGAAGCCGAGTTCGTCGCGCCGCTGAAACGGGCTGTAGCGCGAATCGACAAGCTTCTGGCGACCGCCAAAGCGGGCCGAATCGCGCAGCACGGGGCGCGGCTCGCGCTCGTCGGCAAACCCAACGCGGGCAAATCAAGCCTGCTGAACGCGCTTTTGGGGTTCGGACGCTCGCTGGTTTCACACACCCCCGGTACGACGCGCGACTACCTCGAGGCTCCCCTGGATATCCTCGGCGTCCCGGTCACGGCGGTCGATACGGCGGGCCTCCGCGAGACCGGCGACGCTATCGAAGCGTCCGGCGTCGAACTGGCCCGGAACATCGCCCGTAACGCCGACCTGAGCCTCTTGCTGCTCGACGTGAGCGCGCCGCTCGAGCCCGAAGATTTGGCGCTCACGCGCGACCTCGAACCCGGGCGGCTGCTGGTCGTCGCCAGCAAAAGCGACCAGCCTGCGGTGTGGAGCCCGGCGGACTACGACATCACCGCGCTAAGCGTGTCCGCCACCACCGGCGAAGGTCTGGAGGCGCTACGTGAAGCGGTACGTGAGCGGCTCGTCGGGGACGCCGGTCAGAGCGAGTTGTGGCTCGTCGGTGAACGGCAAGTCGGCGCGCTGAAGACCGTTCGGGAGCATCTGCTGCGCGCGCAAGAAGTCCCCGACGACCTCGCCGCCCTCGACTTGGAAGACGCGCTGGGAACGCTCGCCGAACTCACCGGACGCGGAGAGATCGCCGAGGAGACGTTGGAGCATATCTTTAAGAACTTTTGTGTGGGCAAATAAGGTAGCAATGCGTGCCGAGCGATGAGCACTGAGTAAAAGCTTTACCCTCTCATTGCTCGTTGCTCATTACTTTCCGCTCTCCCTCGTCCCCAAATGCTCACTGAACCGGAGCAGATAACCGTCGGGGTCTCCCACCAGAAATTCGCGGTTACCGCCCCATATGTCACCTACGCAGTACCAGTTCTCTTCAGGAGGGACGAAGAGCGGGTAAGAGGCGTCGGCTAGGCGCTCGAGAAGTGGCTCCAGGCTTTCGACTTCGATCTGGAGGTTTATCCCGCGACCCAGAGGAGGCTCGAGCACCCCCGTCTGCCATCCCTGCCCTTCGGCGTGCTGGTCGAGCATAAGCTGCGCGTCACCTAACTGAAGGTAGGCAAAACGCGTTTCAGGACGCTCGAACACTACCTCAAAACCCAGCAAGCCTGTGTAAAACCGCAAGCTTTCAGCCACATCCAGAACAGTCAGCTCCGGCACCAGCGCCGCCCACTTTATGGCGTCGGCTTCAGGCACAAGACGCCGCTTCAGTTTGGGCAGCCGCTCGCGCGGCTTTGGAAGGGTTCACGTCGAGGTTTACAGCAAGGTTCACGGCGACGTTCCGGAGCTTGCGCGCCCACCCCGCTTTTGAGGCTCGAGCGCGTTCTGGTGAAGTGTCATAAACGATTATAAACGCTAGAGATTACGAAACGGCTCGAGCCTCGTCTCCCACTGACGCGAACAGCACGGTCGTTCAGGACTAGATTTTGCCGATCTGTGCTCTCCAATCCGACTTTTACCGCTCTAATCGGCCCCGCGTCACCCTCACGCTGACGCAGAGAGAAGCTGAGCTCGCCACGCGCAGCTTCTCGACGCCGAAACCGACGGCGGCCGAACGGTGGTATCTTGAACCTATGCCCGAGCTTCATCTTCACGCCGAACGCGGCGAGGTCGCCCCGTTCGTTCTACTGCCCGGCGATCCCGACCGGGCGCGGCTGATCGCCGAAACTTTTTTCTCCGCGCCCCGGCTCTATACCGACTACCGCGGGCTGCTCGGCTACACCGGTAGCTACGAGGGTGCGGAAGTGTCGGTGCAGACGACCGGTATGGGTTGTCCAAGCCTCGCTATCGTCACCGAAGAACTCATCCGGTTGGGCGCGAAGACGCTTGTACGGGTCGGGACGGCGGGTATCGTCGCGGAGGCCGTCAATCCCGGCGACCTCATCGTCGCGCACGCGGCGGTGCCACGTGACGGCACCACCCGGATGTATCTGGGCGGCGACGTGTGCGCCCCGGCAGCGTCGTTCGCCGTTACGCGGGCGCTAGCCGACGCCGCGCCGGACGCGCACGTGGGCTTAATTCAGACCGAAGACGCCTTCTACGCCTCACGACCCGAAGACGTCGCCGGACTCCAAGAACGCGGCGTGCTGGCAGTCGAGATGGAGGCGTCGGCGCTTTTTTTGCTCGGTCAGCTGCGCGGCGTAGAGACCGGTTGCGCGCTCGTCGCCTCGAACCGTATCGGCGACGCGGCGTTTATCGACCCGGCATTTTTGCGCGAGCGGGTGCTGACGATGACTCGAGCCGCCCTCGAAGCTGGCTTGGAGCTGCCTAGAAGGGAAAACGCGTGAGCCACGCCCCTACAGATAAAACCACAGACGACGCCGACATTACAGGTGAAACCGCGAACGAAACCACCGTCGCCGTCGTGGGAGCCGGAACGATGGGCGCGGGGATCGCCCAGACCTGCGCGGTCGCCGGGTTCAAAGTCACGCTTTACGATACCGGGGCCGGTGCCACCGAGCGCGGCGTAGGGGCCATCGAGACGAGCCTCGCGCGTATGGTCAAAAAAGGCACCCTCACCGACGCGGACGCGGACGACGCGGTGCGCCGCGTTACCCCCACCACCGAGATCGGTGAACTCGGGGGCGCAGACGTGGTGATCGAAGCCGTGTTCGAGTCGTTGCCGGTCAAGCTCGAGGTCTGGAGCCAGCTCGGGGCGGTCGTGGGCGACCACGCGCTGTTGGCGAGCAATACCTCGAGCCTGTCGATCACCCAGATCGCCGCCGGAGTCGCGCATCCGGAGCGTTTCTGCGGCCTGCACTTCTTCAATCCGGTGCCGGTACTGCCACTCGTCGAGGTGGTGCGGGCGCTGCAAACCACCGAGGCCACCATGACGCGCGCCGAAGCGTTCGTCAAAAAGATCGGCAAAACGCCGGTGTTGTGCGACGATAAACCCGGGTTTATCGTCAACCGGCTGCTGATTCCGTACCTGAACGACGCGGTATTCGCCCTTTCCGAAGGGGTAGGCAGCGCCGAAGAGATCGACGCCGCCATGAAGCTCGGGGCGAATATGCCCATCGGCCCGCTTGCGCTGATCGACCTGGTAGGGCTCGACGTGGCGCTGGCGGCGGGCGAATCGCTCTACGGCGAGTTTCAAGACCCCAAATTCCGCGTCCCACCGCTTTTGCGGCAATTCGTACGCGCCGGTAAACTGGGCCGCAAAAGCGGTGAAGGTTTTTACCGTTACGAAGACGCCTGAACGTCAGGAGGCGATCCGATACCGGCTGCCCTAGTCTTTCATTTGTCCATTGGTTATGTCGACGTTAATATCCGTCGAGAAATACAATCAACGTTCTGACGGACAAGACAAGCATCAACGCTCCGAAACCTCTACTTCATACTTCTCGAGTTCAGCACGGCAAAAACCAACTTGAGTCACGTAAAAAGTTGACCACATTCAGTTTTCAAGGAGAACCCATGACCCAAGAACCGCACGACCACACCGACCCGGAACACGAGCACGACGAAGAGGATGACGACCTCGAGCTGACCGACTTTTCATCCGAGCTGCAAACCCTTCATTTCGAGGTGGTAGACGAGGTCGGCGTGATCACCATCGACCGCCCGGACGCGCTCAACGCCCTTAACGGCGAGGTGCTTTACGAACTCGGGATAGCCTTCGAGCTGGCGCAGGCCGACCTCGGCGTGCGGGCGCTCGTAATTACCGGCAGCGGGCGGGCGTTCGTCGCCGGGGCCGACATCGGCGGGTTACAGGGCTTGAGCGACGGTTTTAGCGGGCGCGAAGGGTCGCTCGCCGGACAAGACGTGATGAACGCGCTTGCCGCGCTGCCCATGCCGACGGTTGCCGCCATCAACGGGTTCGCGCTCGGCGGCGGCCTCGAGCTGGCCCTCGCCGCCGACCTGCGCGTCGCCAGTCCGAGCGCCAAACTCGGACTCCCCGAAGTCGGGCTCGGCATCATCCCCGGTTACGGCGGTACCCAGCGTCTCCCCCGTTTGATCGGTCAGGGCCGCGCCTTCGACCTTATCTTTACCGGGCGGCATGTCGGCGCGGACGAGGCGCTACAGATGGGGCTGGTCAACCGCGTCGCCGAAGACGCGCTCGCCGGAGCGATGGAGCTGGCCCAGCTGACCCTCAAAAATGCGCCCGTCGCGCTCGGTCTAGCCAAAGAGTCGGTGGTACGCGGCCTCGAGCTGGAGCTTTCGCAGGGGCTCGAGGTCGAGGCCGACCTGTTCGGTATGGCGCTCCTGACCGAAGACGCCAAAGAAGGGATGAGCGCCTTTTTGGAAAAGCGCGCAGCAGAGTTCAAGGGGCAGTAGAGAAGACGGCGTGAAGATCATCCGCGACCGAGACCGTTCGCCGGGACTGGAGGGGTTTCTCGAACGGCCTCTGTTTGCCCATCTGGCTACGGCCTCGGAGGCTGGACCACGAAGCTCTCCGGTCTGGTTTTTGTGGATGGACGCGCTCTGGGTTATCGGCAACGACCGTACCGACACCTTTCCAGAACGCATCCGCAACGACCCACGCTGCGCCGTCAGCATCGTCGATTTCAACGCCGAGACAGGTGGGGTCGAGCATGTGGGGATGCGCGGACGGGCCAGCGTCAGACCCTTCGAGGCTGAGCGCGCACGCACGCTGCTGCGCCGCTATCTCGGGCAAGACGAAACCTTGTGGGACGCGCGGTTCAGAAATACGCTGACCGACTCAGGAAACGTACTCATCGCGTTTACGCCGGAAACCGCCGTAGTGAGGGACGTGTCCTACGCGGTTGTAGCGGACGCCGAGCTGCGCTGACCCGCGCCGTCAGATGGCGAACGCACGCGCACGGGCCTTTTTGCTACACTGCTACGTTATGCCGCTCACCGCCCCACCCCCGGACGCCCTCTTCCCCGCCGCCATCTCACACGTGACGGCGGGTTCACCGGCGCACAGCGCGGGGGTGCGGGCGGGTTGGGAGCTTCTGCGTATCAACGGCGAGGCCGTCACCGACGTTCTGGCGTATCGTCGCGAGCTCGAGCGTGGCGACGCAACGGTGCAGGTACGCGACCCGCTGACGGGCTATGAGCTGACCTTTGCCGCGTCTTGGGAAGACCCGGGCCTCGAGTTTAACGAGGTGATCTTCGACGGCCTCAAGCTGTGCGCCAACAAGTGCGAGTTTTGCTACGTCCACCAGATGCCCAAAGGTTTTCGCAAAAGCCTGTACGTCATGGACGACGACTTTCGCACAAGTTTTTTGTACGGTTCGTTCGTGACCCTGACCAACCTGAGCGAACGCGACGTTCAGCGTATTCTAGACGAAAACCTGAGCCCGCTCTACGTCTCGGTTCATACCGCCAACGAAGACCTGCGCCGCGACATGATGAAGTGGTGGCGGCTCAAGGTCAAAGACCCGGAGGCGACCAAGATTCGGGGGATGCTGGAACGCCTCGAGCCCATCGACCTGTACACCCAGATGGTACTGTTGCCGGGGCGCAACGACGGTGTGCATCTCGAGGAAACGCTAGAGCATCTGGCGAGTTACGGCAACGTTCAGGCGGTCGCGTGCGTCCCCGTCGGCTTGACCGACCACCGCCGCAACCTGCCCGAACTACGGCCCTACCGACCTGAAGAAGCTCGGGACGTGCTGCGCCGCGTTCACGCGTTTCAGAAGCGGATGCTGCGTGAACGCGGTACCCGCTTTATCTTCCCCAGCGACGAGTTTTACTTGCTCGCCGACGAACCGCTACCCGGTGACGAAGCCTACGAAGGTTTCCCGATGCTCGAGAACGGCGTCGGCATGATTCAGGACTTTTTAGGCGACCCGCTGCCCCCTCTGCCGACGCGCCTCGAGGTGCCGCGCAAGGTCATCCTGGCGACCGGCAAGCTGTTCGCGCCCGTTTTAGAGCGGGCCGTCGCACCACTTCAAGAGATCGAAGGGTTGAGTCTCGAGGTTCGTGAACTCAAAAACCGCACCTTCGGCGAGGTAACGACCGTCGCCGGACTTTTAGCCGGACGCGACTTTCTGACGCAGATCAGACCCGGTGAGGCCGACCTGCTGCTCGTCTCGCCGAACGTCCTTAAATACGGCACCGAAACGATGCTCGACGAACGCACGCTCGGCGACCTGCGCGAGGGGCTTCAGATGAACGTCGAAGTCGGCGGCACCAACCTAGCCGAACTCGCCCAGGCAATTCTGACCGGTGTCGGTGAGGCGCATATGCCGCAGTTCGGCTTCTCGACCCACGCCATTAAAGAGGCGGGGCGGCAGCACTAGGCGGTAGGGTCGTCGGGGGGCTCGTGGTCGCTCGGCGGCCCTCTTGCCAGCGCCCGCGATTCTTGCTAGACTGTTCGTTCTGACCACGCCGAGATGGCGGAATCGGTAGACGCGCTAGCTTCAGGAGCTAGTCCTCGTAAGAGGGTGTGGGTTCAAGTCCCATTCTCGGCACCATCTAAAACGGCGCAAGCCAAGGTATGCAGGGGCAGAACAAAGCCCCTGCATACCTTTTTAGGTGAGCTGACGGCACAAGGATATTCTGGTTATGGCTCAGCCACTTGAGGTAGCGATTTTGACGGCGCGGACGGGCTTTCGGAAACTTCGGTTGAGGGCGTTATGAGGGTAGCAAAAATGTCGTTGATGAATTTTCTAGCTTCTTCCAACTCGGGGTCACGCTGCAAATCTTTTTTGAGCACCTTATTCAGCCACTCCGGCTTATTACTGCCACCGATGCTTCTCACAAAGCCTTCAAGCTCTCCTACTTCGACAATGAAACACCTTTGCTGCTTCATTTGAGCGTTAAGACTCATATAATTCTGTGTAGTGTCGCCACTTGGCACAAAAGCCTTACCTGCTTCTTTTGCGTTAGCCCACGGTGAAGAAACTTTTAATACCTTCTGGATTTGTGTAGCAGCGTCCTTTGGAAATGTTGTTCCCTTAGTCTTCGCCAGTATCTTTTCAATTTCACTTTTGACTTCCATAGAACTTAGCTGAGGTTTTTTACCTTCGACAGCTTTCTTCACTCTGCCCCACAACTCTTCAATGTCGTCCCAATTGCCACCCAAACTTTCATATAAGGGCCGTAGCGGGTTCGAGTCGTTTAGTATGTCAAAGTCGACTACAGCAGTAACAGGAACATCTAGAGCACGCAAGGATTTGACTAAAGCCGGAATCGCGTGCTTACCGCCCCCGTGCGTAAACATTACGTCCGGGGAAGCTTTTTCTGGCTGCCTTTCAAGTATTGCATCCAGCATGGCGTTATAGAACCGACAATCAGAGTCGCCTTCACAGACTACAACCTGTTCGTGGAAAACTCCGTCCAAGACATTTGAGTAACGTAGCGCAGGGTCTCCCCAAAGCTGTACGAGGTTCTCATTGCTAAGTTCACTCACCCTATTCACACCCCTGTCACGCTGAAGCCTTACGACGCGGACATTGGAAGAACCAGAGTCAAGTAGTCCCCTAAGAAAATCTCCGCTGTGAGTCGCTATAAAAAGTTGGCGTCGGTGGGATCAACTGGTCGTTGCAACGCTTTCCCACAGGATAGCTGCCGGGGTAAGGAAGCCAAGTGTTTTACGAGGTCGCCGGTTCATTTTTAGGGCTATGGTATCAAGATCTTGCTGAGCATAGC
>JAABUN010008242.1_pt1 | contig 10756 bp, 11 predicted proteins | sample 5559311 | NCBI WGS metagenome assembly JAABUN01 (sample SAMN10711877, study PRJNA513370) | rock metagenome | isolation source: Antarctica rocks | place: Antarctica: Victoria Land, Siegfried Peak sud
ACCGGCTGCTATTCATCCAGGTCCCGGAATCGAAGGCGGTCACAAGAACCGCTTACACCTAGATCTGGAGCTGGTCCGGGGTCGGCGCGACGACGAGCTCGCCCGACTACTCAACTGCGGGGCCGTCGAGGTCGCTGACTACCGAGGGAAGCACGGCCCCGGTACCGGCTGGGTCGTCCTGGCAGACCCTGAGGGCAATGAGTTCTGCATCCTGCGCAACACCGCCGAGCGCTCCATCTGACGTTGCAGCGATGAACCAGCGCATCCCGAAGGTGGCCAGTTACTCCGTCCCGTACGACGATCCCCAGCTGCGATCAGGAAGTGGTCGCCATCGCTGCGATGCGGCGCAGCTCGGCAAGGTGGTGTGCCAAGGCGGCGCGGCCGTGGTCGGTCAGGGCGAGCCAGGTGCGAGTCCGCGAGCCGTACGGGACCTTGGACGTCTGCACGTAATCCGCATTGACCAGGACCTTGACGTGCTTGCTGAGCACCGAGTCGCTGATGGCTAACGCCTCCCGCACGGTCGCGAACTCCAGCGCCTCTACGGCGGCGAGCATCGCGCAGATCTGCAGCCGGTTCGAGGCGTGGATCACGTCGTCGAAGGCCGGCTCTACCTCCGCGGTCACGTGTCCGCCCGCACGTCCTGGCTGAGGCGGACCCGCCGCCGCAGCAGGTCGTCGATGCGGCGTTCAGTGACGACTGTGGCCACGAAGGCCACCACCCCGGCAGCCGGCAAGGCGAAGGGCACACCGACGAAGGCCTGCAGCGAGAAGCCGAGCAGTAGCAGCCCGAAGACGACGACGTACCAGGCACCCAAGCCCTCGCCGTAGCGCTCGATCGACACCCCGGTCGAACGTCGCAGTGCCCACAGCAGGGCCATCGGTCCCAGGATCGCCCCGAACAGGATCAACAGAGTCGACGCGGACTCGGTGCTGCCGCCAGCCTCGGGTCGACCCACGAGCAGCCCCATGCCGACGAACATCGACGCGGTGCACGAGGCGGCCCCCAGGCGGTACCACGACGGCGAGATGATCCGCTCGGCAAGGCGCTGACGTGCGTCGGTGGTCTCCTGCAGGGCGGCACGGGCGTCGTCGGGGGTGGCTCCACGGCCTCTACTTTCCATACTGGAAATATAACCGCTACTTGCCACTCTGGCAAACAGGGAGGCAGCCGCATGTCACGGAGCACAATCCTCCCTCCACCGGCGACCGCAAGAGGGTCTGCTGCAAGGACAGGCGACACCACGATCCGTGCCCGCCCGCGGTCTGAACCCGCCGACCCCTCACCGGCCGCTCGGCCCCGGACGTCGCTGTCCACGCTCGCGTCGGCCGCAGGACGCCGACGTCGCGCGGTCCGGCAGAGGATCCTCGTTCGGACACCGACGCATACGGCTTCTGGCATTTGGTCCAGTTGGCCATCGGAGAGTGACAGCCTTTTTAGGGAGGCGCTGGGGGTGGTTTAGGCCAGCCGCCCCAGCACGTCCCGGAGAAAGCCGCCGTTCCCAGCGGGCAACTAGACCAAGTGCCAGAAGCCAACTTCCGAAAGTGCCACCTGCGCACAGTTAGCAGCATCTGGCGATGTTCGAAACCCCCTACGAAAGTCGTCCACAGGCTCGGAAGCGGTACTTTCAAGCGGTGTTACGAACGACCACGCTGCCATAACGTGACTCTTATATTGATCGTCCGAAATCGATCATCACTGAGTCGCGAGCAGATTGCGTTGCTGCCCGTTGAACTGGAAGTTATGGATGCTCTCTTTCAACTTAAGCTGTAGAGGTGCTTCCCACGGTTTGGCACCGCCCGGCCCTCGGGGTCGATATCGCCTATGCAGTCGATGTCTCGGCGACGTCTAAGTACGTGAGCGTCCCCGACGCACGCTGTGGGCTGGCTTTGGTCCATGACCGCTTGTGGTGGTTGGGCCCATCCACCATCCCGTGGAGCGCCGAGACGCAGGTGGGAGTGGTCATCGGTGTGCGAATCGACCGCACTTACGGGCACGCACTGGCGGGAAGGTCATTATCCGGTTGGCGTGATCAACGGGTGCCCTTGGACACCCTGACGAGCCGACTACTGTCCCGCCCAGAGGTTCAGGGTCGCATGTTCGACCTAGATGAGTGATTCCAAGGGGGGTGGCTGGTGTGGCGCATGGGATTTGGGGGTGAGGGTGTCCAGAATCGGCGTTGCTACCACACGCTCGAGCCTTGGAGACCCGTCATGGACGCTGACCTGGACACCCTCGCCACCGCACTCTATGTGACGTGCGATGACCTGTTGCAGAAGTATCCCGAGCGAGTTCCTGCTCGGCCCATCGTCGGTCTTCAGCCGCAGATCACCGATGCGGAGCTGGTGACCTTGGCGGTGATGCAGGCGCTGCTGGGCTATACGAGCGAACGCCGGTGGCTACGTCATGCCCGGGGCTGCCTGCTGGGGATGTTCCCGACACTGCCCCGGCAGTCGGGATACAACAAGCGGTTGCGCAAGCTGGGCACCACGATGTCCTGGCTCGTCGCGACCCTCGGGGGCCAGAGCAAGCGTGGGCACCGACGACGTCTGGGTCATCGATTCGACACCGGTGGAGTGCGCCCGCTCCCGGGAGACAGTGAAACGTTCCGATGTGGCAGGGTGGGCCGAATATGGTTACTGCGCAAGCCATTCCCGGTTCTTCTGGGGGCTGTGACTGCACCTGGTGTGCACCCTGCACGGGCTGCCCGTGGGCTGGGCGCTGACCGGCGCCAAGGCCGACAAACGCTCCGTTCTGTCCGACATCGTCGCCAACACCCCGATCCTGGCCCGCCTACAACACACCGACCTCACCTGGATCGCGGACAAGAACTACTACTGCGCCACCTTCGAGGCAGACGTCGCCGACTCCGGCATCGACCTGCTACGCCCCGCCCGCAAGGGCGAGCAACCCCGCCCCGGCGAACCGTTCTTCAAGCCGCTGCGCCAGATCATCGAGTCCGTCAACGACACCCTCAAAGGCCAACTCGATCTCGAGGCCCACGGCGGGCGCACCATCGCGGGTGTGTGCACCCGAGTAGCCCAGCGGATCCTCGCCATGACCGCCGCGATCTGGCACAACGACACCCTCGGCCTAACCATTCGCCGATCACTGATCGCCTCCGACCACTGACCCTTGGAATCAATCATCTAATCGCCGCAGTTGAGGACGTTGTTCAGGACCTGCGGGCTCCTAGCCCGCTGGTCGCCCAGCTAGCTCAGTTGACGGCCACGTCTCTTCCCGTCGCCGACATAGCGGCCGAAGTGCATCTTTCGCCTCGGGGCGTGCATCGCCAGTGTGTCGAGTTGTTTGGGGTGCCACCGAGTGTTCTGCGGCGGATCGCGCGAATCCATCAAGCCGCCGCGTGGCTTCGACATCACCCGGAGTCGCCACTGTCGAGCGTCGCCGCCGCCAATGACTTCGCGGACCAGGCCCACCTTGGGCGCGAAATGCGAGCTCTGGCCGGGCAGCCTTCGCGTGCCGCTCTTGGCTGAGGGCGTCCGATTCGTACAAGCCAACCGGAAGTGAAGCGAAATACGGTCACCAGATGACGTCCTGGGATGAGATCACACAAGCCATCGGTATCGCCTTGTCAGGTGAGCGCGAACGTGGCAAAGAGCTGCTGCAGAACTGCTGGTCAGCAACGGGGCAGGAAGATCACGCTCAACGATGTGTCATCGCCCACTACCTGGCTGACACCCATGACGACCTGGGGCACGAAGTGGACTGGGATGAACGAGCGCTGTCCGAACACACTCATGTCAACGACCAAGACCTCGCACCGATCGGCATACCTACCGCACGAGGATTGGCCCCGAGCCTGCACTTGAACCTCGGCGACGGGTATCTGCGTCAGGGCCACCTTGAGCACGCACAGAAGCAGTTGGCTGCCGGACTAGCGCACACCGACGCGCTGAGCGACGATGGCTATGGAGCCATGATCCGAAAAGGGCTCACCGGACTCCAAGAGCGTATACAAGCAGCATCGACTGCCTAGGTCCCTCCGTTCCGCTTGAGTTGCCCCGACCGGACGCCCGAAAAAGGGAACCACTAGGCCATTCCGCACGCTGCCTCGAGCACAGCACGAGACAGCCCACAGGTGATCGATAACCATGGTCAGTGAGCAGGCCGGCCCGTCACTTGCCCAAGATCGCGTCTCGATACACATCGCACGTCCGAGCGCAAGATCAGGAGTGCGGTCATATCCAACGACCAATGACTTTCGCCCCACTCGGGTGCCTTCAGTTCCGACGACCAAACGCGTTCAACTCTGACGACCAAAGCCGAGGGGCCCTGCTGCCTTGGGCGAGAACACGTCCTCAGCGGCGCTGCTGCGGGTTTGTTGACGTGGTTTTGTGCTCGGGTGTGCGGTAGGCGGCGCTGATCCATGCGGCGGTGAGTAGAAGCGCCGCGATCGGGGGTATCCAGACTTCTCCGAATCCGTCAACGATGATTCCGCCGAGGCCTCCAGCGACGGCAGTTCCGAGGTAGAGGCCGGAAATGTTGAGCGACACGGCGGTCATCGCCGATTCGGGTGCGGCTTCAATCGTGCTGGCCTGTAGGGGTGGGTTGAGCGCCCAGGCGAAGGCCGACCACAGGGCGATTCCAATAAGGAAGGCCCACAAGGGTGCTGACCAAGCCACTAGCACGGTCAGGATTCCAAGGGCCGCAGCGTGGCCGCCGACGACCGCAAGGCGAGAGCGTCTGCTGCCGTAGGTGTCGGCGAGCCAGCCACCGAGGAAAGCTGAGGGGACCCCGATGACCCCGACCAAAAGCAAGATGGCAGGTAGTGGCTCGGTGGAGCCGTGGATGCGGTCAGTGATCGGTGCAAGGTAGCTGTAGAACATCAGGCCGCCGCTGCCGGCGAAGAATACAGCCAGGACCAGGCGGCTCACCCGAGATGAACACAACGGCAGCAACCGCGCGCCCAGTCCCAGACGTGGGGCGCCGGGCAAGTGGGGAAGTCGCCAAGCCAAGACCATCATTACCGCGACGGCGACGATAGCAATCAGCACGAAGGTGGAACGCCACCCAAATCGACCGCCGATCCAGGCACCAGTGGGAACGCCGGTGAACAACGCAACCGTCAAACCGGCGGTCACAGTGGCAAGATATCCACCCTGCTTGCCGCTCGGCGCAGCCTGAGACGCGATAGCGAACGAGGTGGCCGAAACTACAGCCGCAGACAACCCAGCGGCTGCACGCAGACCAGCAAGCACGGCGAACGAGGGAGCAACCACGGCGGCCGCGTTGACCAGAGCAAACACGGCCAAGCCGCCTAACAGCACCCGGCGGCGCGGATAGGGATCCAAAAGAACCCCCATCACCGGCGCCCCCAACGCGAAAGCCAACGCGAACACCGTCACGAGTTGTCCTGCCGTACCCAAGCTCACACCCAGGTCAGAGGCGATCTCGGGCAGGAGTCCGGCGATGACGAACTCGTCGGTGCCTAGAGCTAGGGTGGCGGCGAAGAGTCCGATGAGCCACAGTGGTCGAGAGGTCATATTCATCCTTAGTTCGATGTTCGTCGAATATCGAACGTTAGCGTAGTGAGAGACTGCTCCTATGTCCAAACAGACCCATCCCGACCTTGGCGAGGTAGCACTGACGACCGTGCTCTCGGCCCTGTCGGACCCGTTGCGTCTAGGCGTTGTCCGTCTGCTCGCAGATGGCCAGGAACGCCAGTGGGGTGAGTTGGACGCCCCCGTGGCTGCTTCCACCCTGAGCCACCATCTAAAAGTTCTGCGCTCAGCCGGGGTCACACAGACTCGTGACGAGGGCACGCGCTGTTACGTGCACCTACGCCGCGACGAATTCGACCAACGTTTCCCCGGCCTGCTCGACAGTGTCCTCGCAGCACCAACCCCCGGTGCGACCGTGGTAGGGCTGCGATCCACACGCCAGGGCCACACGAGCCCCGAGTGCGAACCCAGTGAGCCGATGACCGCTTCGCCACGCCGCTAGGGTGGCGAACCTCAGGTCCTGGACCGTGGCGGAGCTCTGGTACGGCGAGGTGTTTCTTGCGTGGGACTTGTTTGCGGCCCGGGTGAGGGCGACACCGGCTAGGACAACGCAGCCCCCGATGATTGCTCGCAGGCCGATTTCTTCTCGTAGAACGATGGCGCCCAAGGCTACGGCTACGGCGGGCAGCAGGTAGCTCACGGTTGCTGCGTTGGTGGCCCCTCCGTCGGCGATGATCCGGTAGGTGAGGTGGAACGTGATGCCCGTGCTTGCGGTGCCCAGGATGATGACTGCCAGGAGTGCTTCCGGGCTCAGGGACTGAGGGAGGGTGCCTCCGAGGGGAAGGGTCGTAGCGGTCAGTGCGAGGTCGCGAGGAGCTGGGCTGCGGACAGGGACAGGGTGGCGTTGCCGCTGCCGACTAGTGTCGCGTGTCGCGTGTCGCGTGTCGTAGGTGACTTTACAGTGTGTGTTTGGGAGAATGGGGTATGTCTGTTGCTGCCCCGCTGGTCCTGCGTCCTGGTGATGAGTCCGCGCTGACTTCGATGACCCGATCGTCCACGGTGGAGGCCGGTCTGGCTCAGCGGGCTCGGATTGTGCTGTTGGCCTCGCAGGGGCTTTCGACACGGCGATCGCGGAGATGGTCGGGGTGTCCCGGCCGACGGTGATCGACTGGCGGTCCCGGTACACCGCTGGCGGGGTGGGCGCGCTGGGTGACCTGCCCCGGTCGGGGCACCCGCCGGTGATCGATGATCTGGCCGTGGTGGTCGAGACGATGTTGGGACCTCCGAAAGAGTTGGGAGTGACGCACTGGTCGGCCAGGTTGCTGGGCAAGCACCTGGGGATCTCGTTCGCCTCGGTGGCCCATCTGGCGTGAGCACGACCTGTTGCCATGGAAGCGGGAGACGTTCAAGTTCTCCACCGACCCCGAGTTGGAGGCCAAGGTCCGCGACGTCGTCGGGCTCTACTTGAACCCCCCCCCGGAGCGGGCCGTGGTGCTGTGCGTGGATGAGAAGACTCAGATCCAAGCATTGGACCGGACCGCGCCGATCCTGCCCCTGCGGCCAGGGCTGCCAGAGAAGGTCACCCACGACTACAAACGCAACGGCATCACCAGCCTGTTCGCCGCGTTGGAGGTCGCCACCGGCAAGGTCACCGACGCCTGCTACCAGCGGCACACTCACGCCGAGTTCCTGGACTTCCTCAAGCTCGTGGCCAAGGCTTACCCGCGGGTCAAGCTGCACGTCGTGGCCGACAACTACGCCACCCACAAGCACCCCAAGGTCCGCGCCTGGCTGGGCAGCAACCCCCGGATCACGATGCATAACACGGCGACCTCGGGGTCCTGGCTGAACATGGTCGAGATCTTCTTCGGCATCATCACCCGCCAAGCCATCCGACGTGGCACCACCACCGGCGTCAAGGACCTCATCAACGCAGACCCCGACGCTTGGTACCACGGTGACCCCGACTCCATGGGTGAGGAGAACTTCGCTGAGTGGCGGGCGGCGATCCACGATCCGGCGGTGGTGCGCGGGATGCTGGAGGACTATCGGGCCGGACTGGGCATCGACGCCGATCACGAAAGAGCAGACCGGCAGGCAGGACGCCAGCTCCAGCACCCACTACTCGCGCTGTGGTCCACACGGGACGACCTGGAAGACCTCTACGGGAACCCCCTCATCATCTGGCAGGACTGGGCCCACGCTGTCAGCGGACACGGCATCGACTCCGGCCATCACATGGCTGAACAGGCACCCGAGGAACTCACTAAGGCACTCACCGTGTTCCTAGCGCCGACACCCCGGTAGCGGATCCAAACCGGTGAATGCTTGATCTGGCCAACCGTCACCGGGCATGTGACGCTGGACTGCTCGCATAGGTCACCACCGGCGGGGTCCTCACTTGGTGACGCAACCTTTCTCGGGGAGGTCCGGGCGAAGTTCACAACGGCGGAGGTGAGGTGGTCCCTCGGTGTTTGAGCTCGACAGGCAAGATAGTTGGGGGGGCGGCGCTGCCACCTCGGATCTGGCGGAGGAGTTCGTGCCCGGCACGCAGGCCCTTGGTGAACAGTGGTTGGGCCATGGTGGTCAGTGGGGGTGTGGTCAGCTCGGCTGCGGGGATGTCGTCTGTGCCGATGACGGAAAGCTGGGAGGGAACATGCAGGTTGCGTTCCCGGGCGGCGCGCAGGGCACCGATGGCGAGCTGGTCGCCGTCGGTGAGCACGGCGGTGGGTGGCGGATGCTGGTCGAGTAGCCGGCCTGCGGCCGCGCAGCCGCCGACGGGATCGTTGGCCCCGCTCTCCTGGTAGATCAGGTCTCGCGTGTCCAGCCCGCGTTCGGCGAGTGCGTCGCGATAGCCGGCTAGTCGCAGCCGGGTGATGCGGTAGGCGGCATCGGTGATCTGGTCAACCAGGTGGGACGCCTCGCGCCGCTGGGGGGTGAGGCGGTAGGCCAGAACCCCGATGCGGCGATGTCCTAGATCGAGGAGGTGGCGCAACTGTAGATAGGCGGCGCGACGGTCATCGATACCGACGAAGGTGGCCCCTTCGACCTGTGGCTGGTCGATGGTTACTACCGGCCGGCCACTGACTAAGACGCTTTCAACGCTCGGATCAGTGTCGGGCATGGAGTACACGAGATAGCCGTCCACACTGACGCGGCTTTGGGGTAAACCGTGTGCCGCCCCCGGGGCCAGCGGCAGCAGCACGAGACCGACCTCCGCGTCCTCACAGGCTGCGCCCACCCCGTGCAACATCAGCATCGCGCCGGGGTCGGAAAACGCGAAAGCCAGTGACTCGGTGAACAAAAGTCCCACTAGGCCAGTTCGTCCCCGAGACAGGGCGCGAGCGGTGGGATCGGGCCCGCGGTAGCCGAGCTCGTGAGCCTTGGCCAGGATGCGCTTCCGCAGGCCCGCCGACAGTTGGTCCGGTCGGTTGAACGCGTTCGAGACAGTGGCCCCCGTGACACCGAGCGCGTCACCGATTGTGGCCAGCGTGACGCGTTCACCCTCCTCTCGCTGCGGACTATCCATGAGACGAGCATGTTAGCGTGCGTTTACTTGAGCGCTTAAGACAAAGCAGACCGTGTGTGATCAGACAGGTGAGGTGAACCTGATGCGAGGGATCGTTACCGTGGCGCCGCCGTCCGCGACGTGGCCGCGGGTGGCGGTCACCGTCTTGTTCGGCATCAACGGTGCGACGTTCGGCAGCTGGGTGTCCCGGATTCCTGACGTCACGACACGCCTAGGCCTGAACGAGGGGGAGCTAGGGCTGGCGCTGCTGGGTATCGCGGGCGGAGCGGTCGCGGTGATGCCGACGATTGGGCCCGCGGTAAGGCGCTTTGGCAGCCCAGGAGTGTGTCTGGTCGCAGCACTCGCGTTCTGCGCCACCTTGCCGCTGTTGGGTCTGGCCTGGAGTCTGCCCGCGCTGGTCGGCGCGCTGGTGTTGTTCGGCGTCGGGAACGGTTCCCTGGACGTGAGCATGAACGACAACGGCGGCCGGCTGGAACGCAGGCTGCGCCGGCCGATCATGGGCTCTTTGCACGCCGCTTTCAGCTGTGGAGCCGCAGCAGGTGCCCTGGTCGGTGGGATCGTGGCCTCTCTCGGCGTATCGCCCACTGCGCACTTCACTGGCACCGCCATCGTGCTCGCGGCCACCGCCGGGTGGGCGGGTCGACATCTCATCGACCTTCCCGATCCACCACCAACCCGATCGTCACGTGCGCGCGCAGGGACTTCCCTGGCCCTGCTGGTCCTGCTTCTCATCGGGTTGTGTGCCGCCTTCGCTGAGGGTGCCATCAGCGACTGGAGCGCCCTGTACCTCGTCGACACTCTCGGAACGTCCACCGGCCTAGGCGCTATCGGCTTCGTCGCGTTCTCTACGCTGATGGTCATCGGCCGGCTGAGTACGGACAGGCTCGTCCGCCGCGTCGGGGAATCCACCCTCCGACGGCTCGGCGCCACGGTCGCCGCCGTGGGCATAACCGCCACCTTGCTCACCACCCACCCCGGCGTGGCTATCGCCGGCCTCGGTCTGGTCGGCGTCGGCCTGGCCGCCATCTTTCCCATCACCATGAGCGCTGCCAGTCGCCTGCCCTCTATGGCACCCGCCAACGCGGTGGCCGCAGTCAGCACCATCGCCTACTCGGCGCTGCTCGTCGGACCCCCACTCATCGGTCTCGTCGCCGACGCCACCACCTTGCGCACGTCGCTCTGGGGCGTCAGCGCTGCCTTGATCACCATCGCCATCCTGCCCTTCCCCGCATTGAACCAACCCGGAGAGCAAGCCAGATAAGGGCGACAGGCAGATCGTGGACAGAAGCCCGACACCCGATCAAGGGTCTGCACCCCCGGACCCGTAGCCCCTAACCCCTAACCCCGCCGGCAGTCATCTCACGCCACCATCAACGCGTCTGAAGTGACCGCCCGTGGTCGTGATCGCACGAAGTTGCAGCGGGGTGGCGCTGAGCCAGCAAACCGGAAGATGCCGCTTTGCGCTGGGCTGTCTGACGTTCCAAATCGGTACCCCTGCTCGCTGCTAGATAGAGCCGCGCCGCGGATTCGATGCAGAACTTGGGATTCCCCCGAAAACGCCCGGTGAGGGATGGCGAGTTCAGTCGGTCGTTGCAGAATGTGGACATGAAGACCGATATAGCGTCGGTGGTGGCCGTCAGCCGCGATGCCGAGCACCGCTTCAGCAAGGCTGTCACTAAGCAGATCACCCTGGTCGCCGGGCTGGGCGTCGCCGGTGACGCCCACGCCGGAGTCACCGTCCAGCACCGCTCCCGGGTGGCCGCCGACC